>Ga0182024_10005218_pt1 | contig 29270 bp, 25 predicted proteins | sample P32metaG_FD_120480 | JGI IMG/M metagenome (GOLD analysis project Ga0182024, IMG submission 120480) | Permafrost microbial communities from Stordalen Mire, Sweden - P3-2 metaG (Illumina Assembly) | ecosystem: Environmental > Terrestrial > Soil > Wetlands > Permafrost | place: Sweden: Stordalen...
GCCGCGTTTCAGACCCTCCTCGGGCTCAGCACCCATCACCAGCCAAGCAGCTACCGGCAGATCATCGATCACGCCGCTTGAAGCTCAACGGAAGAGATCGGGTATGCAAATCAACGCAAAGCGCAAGTCCGGGGAGATCGATCGGCACGGCTCCGTTCGCCTTGAAACGAGCGGCCGCGCGCCGAGCTGCGGGACGAGTGCTTTACCACGATTCCGAGCGTCTCGCAGGCGTCGGTGAGACTGCTCCCATCCGTCCAAAGCAGAAGCTTGAGCCGGGATTATCCCTCCAGCGAGGCTGCCCCTGTTTCGTGGAAGCGGCAGTCACCGGCGGACTACAAGGCGCACCTCGTTGTCGTCCATCTGAGCGGTGGCTTGGGCAGCGACCTCGTGCCTGCTCGAGCGGCGAAGCGGCTGTCTCCGCACCTCCGCGCCGGCCGCTCCTCTCACGCGGAAGCACAAGGGCGGCGGCATTCGAAGGTTCGGCCAAAGCACAAGCGCGCCGCGCGCGACACCCCGCCGAGACAACGACCGCGCGCGTGCATCTGGGCGTGCGACGCGATGTCGCACGCATCGAGTGAACTACCGGTTCGCGACCTCTCGCGCGCCGGTGTGACCGAGCGTCCCGAGGTCGTGCTCGCGGACGCCGGCTACTGGCCCACGCAGCAAGCAGAACTCGGCATGACAGCCAACGCCCAGGTCCGAAATGCGATCTCGCAGGGCTATACGGCGCTCACGACCGTCGATCAGGTCGCGTACGTGGCCAACGGACGGGGACATGCCGTCGACGAGTTCCGACTCGACGAGGTGGCCCGGGTGGTCGGCAGGATCACCGTGCCGCCGCCGCTGGCACCCTCGCTCGGCCGCCTGGCGGCCAGCCCCGCCGCTCCGAGCGCAGCGCCGCAGCCGGCGCCGAGCGCAGTGCGGCAGTTCGGCGCGCCCGGTCCTGACGCGCTCGGGCAGCTTCGACGGTTGGGCGACCTGCGGACGGCCGGACTGGTGAGCGACGCGGAATTCGAGGCCAAGAAGGCGGAGCTGCTGCGCCGCGTCCGACCGGCGCGTCAGCTCCGAATCACACGATTCGCTTGCCCTGCTCTTGAATGGTCGGATGGCACGTGGACGCTGACAAGAATCGGCAGGAGGCGATGGACTACCTGCGACAGTCGTAAGTGCGAAGCGCGGCGGCGACCGAGGCAGCGAGGAGGGCAAGGGAGCAACGCCAACTCGAGTAGGCGCAGGCTCACCCGCGACGTGTTTGGCTCGCGCGGGCGCTCGAGCGAGTCGCCGCAGTCGTCGAGGGTCTCCTATACGTGCTGTCCCTCGTGGATTGCTGCGTGCTCGTCGCCGAGGTCGCGAAGAGCCCGTCCTACGAGCCGGTCGGCGTCGGCAGTCTGATCGTCATCCTGCTCGCGATCGCGGCGGTTCGCCACATGCGGCGGGCCGACGATCTCTTCCCGGCGGAGCGGGACGATGCAAGCAGCCGGTTCTGGAGTTTGGTGTAGAACACGGCGTGAGCTTCCGATGCCACTGAGATTCATCATGGCGCAAGCCACGGCTTCAGACCAGCGGCCGATTGACTGGCAAGCGGCCTTTCGGCTGATCGAGCGGATCGAATTCAAAGACCTCTTGGGCGACCAGGTCTCCTGGCATTGGGAAGAAGCTGAGTATCCGGGCTCCGACAACGACGATTTGCTGGACCCGAATCCGCAGGGCACTTATCGGATCGTGCGGGACATGCGGAACCTGCTCTGGGGAGACCTCGAAGACCTGCAGGCCGTGATCGCGCACGGGGACCGCGTCATGGTCGAGGTCCGGGTGGCCGGGCACCGGGTTTTCGTCGTCGGCACGTTTGCCGGGGTCGATGATCCCGACCCGCTTTACGGGATCATCGGCCGTCTTGCCGAGGTGTGCGCGCTCGCGGCCGCAGGGTTCGTGGCGGCCTCGCCGCACGAATTCGACTGCACCTCGTTGAGGTACGACTTCAGCGGCCCACAGCGTCCCCTCAGGACGCCGACCTCGCCTGAAAGAGCGTTGGCGCGCCGCCGGGCGGGCGTTGTTGTACGTCGAGGACGATGCGGCCAGGCTTCGACGTGAGCGTTCACGGCTGCGCGAGAAACCCGGCTTGGAGGAGTACTGGGATCGTCTCCTGAGCGCCTACGGATCCCTAGAGAAGCTGATGCCGCAGTGCGGACTGTCGAGCTTCTGGAATACGGATGCGACGACTCATGCTGCTCCGCGCAAGCTGCGCGAGCTCGGCGCGGTCCACGCTGAGCTCCGAGGCGCCGCTGCCAAAGCCAATGTGCCCCGCAGTTGGCGAGGAGCGGGTACCGACCCGGCAAGTGGTCGAGACCTGCTTTGCTCGCGACACGTGCCTAACGTCGGACGCGAGCTACCCGGTCATCGTGCGAACCCGAGCAGCACGAGGCAGACGGCCACCTCGGTGAGCGCGACCGTCGCACCGAGCGTATCCCCGGTCCTGCCGCCGAGGCCCCGGCGCGCGAGCGCACTGACTGCCGCCACCACGGCGACGGCGACGCCGATCGCTGTCACGCCGGGAAGCGGCGCGAGCGCGACGGTTGCGAGCGCCGTGCCGGTCGCGACGAGGGTGGCGGTTGGAGGAGGGAGAAATGCGGCGCCGAGGCCGTCAGGGCGACCCGGTGGCAAGGCCACCGCGTGCAGCACGGCCGCCCACCGCGCGAGCGCTCCGGCGATCACTAGCGTCTTGACGGCATCGTGGCGCGGCAACGCGGCGAGCACCGCCGCGAGCAGCAGCGCCCAGAGGACGAGCGCCAGCACCCCGAAGGCGCCGACGGTCGAGTCGCGCATGACCTCGAGCCGGCGGTCCCGGCCGCCGCGGACGCCGAGCGCGTCGGCGCAGTCGGCGAGCCCGTCCTGGTGCAGGGCGCCGGTCAAGACGACGAGCGTGATCACCGCCAGGACCCCGGCCGCGCCGGCGCCGAGCGGGTGATCCGCGGCCAGGCGCACGCCACCCGCTGCGAGCCCGACGAGCGCACCCACGAGCGGGAACCAGGCCGCGGAGGCACCGATCCCATCGATCTCGGTCCGCGCCCGCACTGGGATCACGGTCAGCAGCCCAACGGCAATCTGTGCGCCGGCCAACGCGCGGCGCGCGATTCGCATCGCGGTTCAGGTCCGGCGCTCGACGCCGGCTTCCTCGAAGGTCGCCATTCCCGCGTGCAGCGCCCCTGCGGCGGCGATGATCGGCAGCGCGAGGAGGGCGCCGGATGCCTCGCCGAGGCGCAGGCGGAGGTCGAGTAGCGGTTCGAGGCCCAGCTCGCGGAGCACGAGGTCGTGTCCCGGCTCGGCCGAGCGGTGGCTGGCGATCAGCGCCTCGCCGATGGCGGGGTCGAGGCGAACGGCCGCGAGCGCCGCCGCGCTGACCGCATAACCGTCGAGGACGACCGGCAAGCCGCGGCGGGCCGCCTCCGCGGCAGCGCCTGCGAGCGCGGCAAGCTCCAGCCCGCCGACCGCGAGCAGCGCATCGCGCGGCGGGAGCGGGGAGCCGTGGCGGGCTATCGCCGCCGCGACGAGATCGCGTTTGCGTTCGAGCCCGGCGGCGTCGACTCCTGCGCCGCGACCGACGGTCGCCGCTGGCGGGGCACCGGTGAGGGCGCATGCCAGCGCGGCGGTGGTTGCCGTGTTGCCCATCCCGATCTCGCCGAGCAACAGGCAGTCGACGCCGCGGTCGGCCAGCTCGCCGGCGAGCGCGGCGCCGGCGTCGATCGCTGCGTCGAGCTCCTCGCCCGATAGGGCTGGAGCGTGGAGCATGTCGGCGGTTCCGCGCCTGACCTTAACGTCTCGGACGCCTTCGGGCGTGTCCGCCGAGAGGCCGACGTCTGCCACGAGCAGCTCGTGGCCGTCGCGGCGCGCGAGCACGCCGACGGCGGTCTCGCCGCGTGCGGCCGCGGCGGCGACCTGGGCCGAGACCTCGGCGCCGTAGAGGCTCGTACCGTGGCGCACGTGCCCGTGGTCGGCGGCGCAAACGAGCACGCCGGCGCGCGGCGAGGGGGGCGGTGGCGCCCCGGCGATCTGGGCCCACCGCTCGATCAGCCCCTCGAGCGCCCCGAGGCTGCCGGATGGTTTGACGAGCTGGTCGAGCCGGTCCCGCGCGGCGATCGCCGCGGTCCTGTCGAAGCGTGGCGCCGCGGGCCTCGCGGGCGGCGCGGGTGTGGCGGCGGAGGACCAGCGTTCATCCATCACGACCGCGTCGAGTCCCGCGCGCTTCGCCCATCCGGCTGACTCAAGGCCCGGCCGGATCGGGCGCTCGTCCGGCCAGCCGACGCACAGGTAGGCGACGGGCTCCACGCGAGCCGGGATCCCCAGCACGGCCCGCATGTCCTCGGGCTGGTAGAAGCTGACCCACCCGACGCCGAGCCCTTCGGCGCGTGCGGCGAGCCAGAGGTTCTCGATCGCACAGGCGGTGCTGTAGACGTCGGTCTCGGGGATCGTTCCGCGACCGAGGACCTCGATGCCGGGGTCGCCTGGGTCGCAGCAGACGCAGATCCCGACCGGCGCCTCGACGACGCCCTCGACCTTCTGGTCAAGGAAGTGCCTGGCGCGCTCGTCGAACCGCTCGGCCTGCCGCAGGCGCTCGCGCCTGGCGAGGCCGCGGACGGCGATCCGGGTATCGAGATCGCGGATCAGGATGAACCGCCACGGCTGCATCAGCCCGACCGATGGGGCTCGATGGGCGGCCTCCAGCACACGTCGCAAAACCTCGTCCGGCACATCGTCGGGGCGGAAGCGGCGGATGTCCCGACGCTGCGCGATCACGCGGTGGACGGTCTCGCGCTCTCCGTCGTCGAACCGCCACGCGGTCGGATCCGCCGCCCTCTTAGCGGCGCGGGAGGGATCGAATCCTTCCGGGGTCGGCGGACGTTGTAGGCGCTCGCTCATGAGGGCGACCCTCGCCGTCCGGGCTCGGCCTGGTTGTCGCCTGCATGAGTCGTCCGGCTGCTCACTGAGCGCGAAGCCTACGCAGCCGGCGGTTGACGTACCGGATAGAGTCCGACCGGTTAAGCGCGTCGGCGCGTGGAACCCGGTGAGAGTCCGGGGCGGTCGCGCCACTGTGTCCGGGTCGTATGGGCCCGGGAGTCAGGAACTCCGCCGTCGCGAACACCCCCTTGATCGGGACGCTCGATCCCGAGGAGGTTGGTCATCTACTCGACGTTCGTTCACCACTCGGCCGCCGGCGCCGCGTGAGACGGCTGTTGCTCGTGAGGCACGCGTCGGCGCGCGCCACGCGCGCCGTCGCGTTTCCCGTCGACGAGCCGCTCGACGAGCGCGGCCGGAACGCAGCTGCCCGGCTGGCCAGGGCGATTCCCCGTGGTTGCGAGATCGTCTCCAGCCCCGCGCTGCGATGTCGCGAGACAGCTGAGGCCGCCGGCCTGAGCGCGCGGGTCGACGGCGCTGTGACTGAGTGCGACTTCGGCCGCTGGGCCGGCGTGACGCTCCGCCAGATCGACGCCGAGGATCCCGATGGCGCCCGTGCCTGGATGCTCGATCCGGGCGCGGCACCTCACGGCGGGGAGAGCCTGCGCGACTTCGCTGCCCGGATCGGCCGTTGGCTTGAGTCGCAGACCCAGCCCGCCGGCGCGGCGGCAGTGATCACGCACGGCGGCGTCGTCAAAGCGGCGGTCATCAATGCGCTCGGCGCCCCGATCGAAGCCTTCTGGCGGATCGACGCTGCGCCGCTTTCGGTGACCGAGCTCCATTGCCACGACGCACGGTGGACGCTGAGCCGGCTCAACCAGCCGATCGGAGTCTCGGCGTGAGCGGCGCGGCGCTGGTCGGCGGCTACGCGGCGGACCTCGCGATCGGCGACCCGGTCCGCTGGCATCCGGTGGCGGGCTTCGGCCGCGTCGCCGCCGCCCTCGAGCGCGTGGTCTACGCGCCCAGTCGGGCACGTGGAGCGGCGTTCGCGCTGGGGCTGGTCGGCGCAACCGGGCTACTCGCCGACGCCCTCGGGCGAACGCGGATCGGCCGTGGCCCCGTGCTGCTGCTCCTGACCTGGGCGGTGCTCGGCGGCCGCTCGCTGACCCGCGAGGCCCGCCGCATCGCCACGGCGCTCGAGGCCGGCGAGCTCGACGTTGCGCGCGCGGCGCTGCCGGCGCTCGCGGGGCGTGACGCCGACGTGCTCGATCGCGATGGGATCTGTCGCGCAGTCGTCGAGTCGGTCGCCGAGAACACCGGCGACGCGGTCGTCGGCGCGCTGATCTGGGGGGCGGTCGCGGGCCCGGCCGGCGTCGCCGCGTACCGCGCCGCCAACACGCTCGACGCGATGGTCGGCCAGCGGAGCGAGCGCTACGCCGAGTTCGGGTGGGCCGCGGCGCGGCTCGACGACGCGCTGAGCTGGCCAGGTGCGCGGCTCGGCGCGGCGCTTGCGGTTGCGCTCGCGCCTGCGGTGGGCGGCTCGCCGGCGGCGGCGTGGCGAGTGCTGCGGGGCGACGGCGCCGCCCACCCGAGCCCCAACGCCGGGCGGCTAGAGGCTGCGTTCGCCGGCGCGCTCGGCGTGCGGCTCGGCGGCCCGCTCAGCTACGGAGGGCGGCCGGAGCTGCGCCCCGAGCTCGGCGACGGACCGGCGCCCGGCCCCGAAGCGGTGCGACGCGCGACGATGCTGTCGCTCGCGGTCGGGATCGCGGCTACCGGCCTGTGTGCGGCACGCGCATGAAGGGCGCGATCCTCGTGTGCGGCACTCACTCCGACGCCGGCAAGTCGGTGCTCGCCGCCGGGCTCTGCCGCTGGCTCTCGCGCGAGGGAGTACGCGTCGCGCCGTTCAAGGCGCAGAACATGGCGCTGAACTCGGTCGTGACGCGCGACGGCTGCGAGGTCGGCCGTTCGCAGGCGGTGCAGGCGGCCGCCGCCCGAGTCGAGCTCGAGGCGGCGATGAACCCGATCCTGCTCAAGCCGTCCGGCTCGCGGCACAGCCAGGTGGTCGTGATGGGCCATCCGTATGCCGACGCCGACGCGCGCTCCTACCAGCAGCTGAAGGCCGAGCTTGAGCCGATTGTCGCCGGCGCGTTGCGCGACCTGCGCGGGCGCTTCGACATCGTCGTCTGCGAGGGCGCCGGAAGCCCGGCCGAGATCAACCTGCGCGACGGCGATCTCGTCAACATGGGACTCGCCCGGGCGGCCAGCCTGCCGGTGATTGTGATTGCCGACATCGACCGCGGCGGCGTGTTCGCTTCGCTGCTCGGCACGCTCGCGTTGCTCGACGCTGCCGACCAGGCGCACGTCGTGGGCTTCGTGATCAACAAGTTCCGCGGCGATCCGGGGATCCTCGCTCCCGGGCTCGAGCGCCTCGAGGCCCTGACCGGCCGCCCCGTACTCGGGGTCCTGCCCTACGTCGAGGACCTGTGGATGGATGTCGAGGACTCGCTGGCGCTTGACGGCGGCCGTCCCGAAGCGCCGGCGGCCGCCGGGACGCTAGACGTCGCCGTCATCCGGTTGCGTTGGATCAGCAACTTCACCGATCTCGACGCGCTCGGCGCCGAGCCGGGAGTCCGGGTCCGGTTCACACGCTCGCCGGCCGATGTCGAGCGCGCCGACCTGGTCGTCGTGCCTGGTACGAAGGCCACCGTCGAGGACCTGGACCGGCTCAAGGTGAGTGGGCTCGACCGTGCGCTCTCGGCACGCGCCGCCGCGGGCGGGCCGATCCTCGGCATCTGCGGCGGCTACCAGCTGCTCGGGGAGCGGATCGAGGATCGTGTCGAATCAGGGCGCGGCGAGGTGCCCGGGCTCGCGCTGCTGCCCGTGACGACGAAGTTCGAGCCGCAGAAGCTGCTGCGCCGGCGTCGCGGGCGATGCGACTGGCTCGTGACCCCAGTCGGTGGTTATGAGATCCGTCACGGGCGGGTGCGCTTTGAAGAGACCGCTGTTCCGCTCCTTATTGCAGACGATGGCGAGCGGGAGGGCTGCCGCAAGGGCCCGGTGATCGGTTTCTCGTGGCACGGTGCGCTCGAGCACGACGAGTTCCGCCGTGCGCTGCTCAGCTGGGTCTCCGACCGCCGCGGCTTGTCGTTCATCCCGGGCCAGACGCCGTTCGCGGCCGTCCGCGAAGCGCGACTCGACGCCCTCGGTGACCTGGTGGCCGAAAACATCGACACCGAGCGGCTGGCGGCGCTGATCGAGTCCGGACCGCCACTGGACCTGCCGACGATCACGACGGAGGTGCGCGCGTGCTGCGCTTCGTGACCACGGCTGATACGGAGATCCTCGCGACGGCTGCGGCGGTCGGCAGGCTGCCGGACGGCTTTCCCGAGGTCCGCTGCGCCAACCCCGGCGGCGTGCCCGACCCCGCGGCCCTGCTCGACGACCTGCTCGACGGCGCCCGCGTCGTCCTGTGCCGGATCCTCGGCGGCCGGCGCGGCTGGCCCGACGGCTTCGAATTGCTGCGCGAGCGATGCGCCGCGAACGGGATCGCACTGGTGTGCCTCGGCGGCGAGGCCGCGCCCGACGCCGAAATGACCGCCCTGTCGCTAGCCCCAGCAGGCGCGGTCGCGCAGGCCGGCGAGTACCTGCGCCACGGCGACGTCGAGAACATCGAGCAGCTGCTGCGGTTCCTGGCTGACACATTTCTGCTGGAGGGGTTCGGGTTCGAGCCGCCGCACGAGGTACCCGACCTCGGCGTCTACATGCCGGGCGCCGGGGACATGTCGATCGACGAGGCGCTGGCGATGCTCGACCCGGGCCGCCTGACGATCGGCGTCTGCTTTTACCGCTCGCACCGGCTGACCGGCAACACCGCGTTCGTCGACGGGCTGTGCGAGGCATTGGCGCAGGCCGGAGCCAACGCGCTGCCCGTCTGGAGCTACACGCTCCGTCGCGACGCCAACGGCGAGGTGCCGGCGCTCGCGCTGCTGGAAGGCCACGTCGACGCGCTGATCGTGACGATGCTCGCGACTGGCGGCTCGGGAGCGGCAGATGCTTCGATCGCGCCCGCCTCCGCTCCCGACGGCGCCGGCCCCACATGGCAGGAGTGGGACGCGGCCGCGCTCGCACGGCTCGATGTGCCCGTCTTCCAGGCCGTCTGTGCGACCTCGACGCGTGCCGCCTGGGAGGCCTCGGACTCGGGGCTGCAGCCGCTCGATGCCGCCACCCAGGTCGCGATCCCCGAGTTCGACGGCCGGATCGGAGCCGGCGTGATCTCGTTCAAGGAGCGCGACGCCGAAGGCTCGCCGGTCGGCGCGGCGGTGCCGTCGTACGTCGCAGAGCCGGAGCGGTGCGCGCGGGTCGCGAAGCTCGCCGTGCGGCACGCATCGCTGCGGCGCCTTCCCGCGGCACAGCGCCGCGTCGCGATGCTGCTGACGAGCTTCCCGACCAAGCACGCGCGGATCGGGATGGCGGTCGGGCTCGACACGCCTGCCAGCGCGCTGAAGGTGCTCGACGCGTTCCACGAGGACGGGATGCAGGTCGACCGTCCCTACGCGCACGGAGACGAGCTGATGCGGGCGCTGATCGAGAGCGGCGCCCACGACCCCGAGTTCGTGACCGACGAGCAGCTCGCGGCGGCGACGCTCCGGCTCCCGGTCCCCGACTACGTAGCCTGGTACGAGACGCTGCCGGCGTCGCTGCGCGAATCGATCGAGGAGCGCTGGGGACCGCCTCCCGGTGACCGTTTCGTCGAGGGTGGCGATTTCGTGATCGCGGGCGTCGAGCTCGGCAACGTGCTCGTCGCGATCCAGCCGCCGCGCGGCTACGGTGAGGATCCGGTCGGGATCTATCACGACCCGGAGCTGCCGCCGACCCACCACTATCTCGCGTCCTACCGGTTCATCGACGCGGCCTGGGGGGCGGACGCGATCGTCCACCTCGGCAAGCACGGCACGCTCGAGTGGACGCCCGGCAAGATGCTGGCGCTGTCGGCCGCCTGCGCCCCCGACGCGGCGCTCGGGGACGTGCCGCTGATCTACCCGTTCGTTGTCAACGACCCCGGCGAGGGGGTGCAGGCCAAGCGTCGCGCCCACGCGGTGATCATCGACCACCTGGTGCCGCCGATGATGCGCGCCGAAACCTACGACGAGCTGGCCGAGCTCGAGACGCTGCTCGACGAGTACGCCCGTGTCGAGGTGCTCGACCCGTCGAAGCTGCCGGCGCTCGCGAGTCGAATCTGGGCGGCGATCGAGGCCGCCAACCTGCAGTCCGACCTCGGCGTCGAGGAGCGCCCCGACGACGTCTCGGAGCTGGTCGGGCACATCGATGGCTACCTCTGCGAAGTGAAGGACATCCAGATCAAGGACGGCCTGCATGTGCTCGGAGAGGCGCCCGAGGGCGAGCAGCTGCTCGGTCTCGTCTCCGCGATGCTGCGGATCGGCTCCGGCGAGGTGGCCGGGCTGCGCGGCGCCGTCGCGGCGGCGCTCGGAGTCGATCCGGAAGCCGAGGATCGGACCGGGGTCGACCGGCTCGAGGCCTCTCAACGGGCGCTGCTGGAGGTGCTCGCCGAGCGCGAGTGGGACGCCGGCGCGGCTGCCGGCGTCTGCGAGGCGGTGCTGGGGCAGCGTGACGGTGGGGTCGAGCGGACGCTCGCGTTCGCGTGCGAGCAGATCGTGCCGCGGATCCGCGGCACCCACGCCGAGCTGCACAACCTGATCGCGGCGCTGCACGGCCGCCACGTCCCGGCCGGGCCGTCCGGGGCGCCGACTCGCGGTCGTGCCGACGTGCTCCCGACCGGGCGCAACTTCTACTCGGTCGACCCGCGCTCGCTGCCGTCCGAGCTGTCATACGAGGTCGGGGTACGGTTGGCAGACGCGCTGATCGAGCGCCACCGTGCCGAGACGGGGGAGCTGCCGAAGATGATCGGCCTGGTCGCGTGGGGGACCTCGGCGATGCGTACCCACGGCGACGACATCGCCGAGGCGCTCGCGCTGCTTGGCGTCAAGCCGATCTGGAACCGCGAGTCCCGACGCGTGACCGGGATCGAGGTGGTGCCGTTGGAGGAGCTCGGGCGGCCGCGGCTCGACGTCACGATCCGGATCTCCGGCTTCTTCCGCGACGCGTTCCCGAACCTGGTGACACTGCTGGACGACGCGATCGCGACCGTGGCGGCTCTGGATGAGCCGGCGGAGCTCAACTACGTCGCGGCGCACGCCCGCGCCGACGCCGAGCGGCTGGCCGCTGAGCTGGGCGCATCCGAGGCTTGGCGTCGCGCGACCACGCGCGTGTTCGGCTCAAAGCCCGGAACGTACGGAGCCGGCCTGCTCCAGCTGCTCGACAGCCGAGACTGGCGCGGCGATGCCGACCTCGCCGAGGTCTACGCCGCCTGGGGCGGCTACGCGTATGGCCGCGGACTCGACGGCGCCCCGGCGCGCGAGGCGATGCGGGACTCATACGCCCGGATCGAGGTGGCGGTCAAGAACGTCGACAGCCGCGAGCACGACATTCTCGACTCCGACGACTACTACCAGTACCACGGCGGCATGGTGGCGACCGTCCGCGCGCTGACCGGCACCGAGCCGGCGGCATATCTCGGCGACACTTCCGACCCTTCGCGTGTCGTCAACCGGACGCTGGCGGAGGAGACGCGGCGGGTCTTCCGGGCGCGCGTCGCAAACCCGCGCTGGGTAGCGTCGATGATCCGCCACGGTTACAAGGGCGCGGCGGAGCTCGCCGCGACGGTCGACTACCTGTTCGGCTACGACGCCACGACCGGCGTGGCCGAGGATTGGATGTACGAGCAGGTGGCCGAGCGCTACCTGCTCGACGCCGACGTCGCCGCGTTCTTCTCGGCCTCGAACCCGTGGGCGGCGCGCTCGATCGCCGAGCGGCTGGTGGAGGCGGCCGACCGCGGCATGTGGACCACGCCACAGGACGGCACGCTCGACGCGATCCGCGACCGCTACCTGGCGCTCGAGGGCGAGCTCGAGGCGGCGAGCGCATGAGCTCGGCCTCCGCACCGGACGGCGGCCGGCCGGCGTTCCCGCTGAGCGCGATCGTCGGTCAGGCCGAGCTCGTCGAGGCGCTCCTGATCAACGCTGTCGCGCCCGACGTCGGAGGCCTGCTGATCCGCGGTCAGCGCGGGACCGCAAAGACGACCGCGGTACGGGGACTGGCGCCGCTGCTGCCGCCGGTGAGCGCAGCCGCCGATCAGCCGACGGCGTTCGTGTTCGCGCCGGGCGACCGGGCCCCCGACGGGCCGATCGCGGACGATGCGGCGGTCGAGCAGCGGCCGGCGCCGCTGGTGGAACTGCCGCTCGGAGCGACGCTCGACCGCGTGGTCGGCTCGCTGGACCTGGCGAGGGCGCTCGACGGCGCCCACGGCTTCGAGGCGGGGCTGCTCGCCCGCGCGCACCAGGGGATCCTGTACGTGGACGAGGTCAACCTGCTCCCCGACCACCTGGTCGACGCGCTGCTCGACGCGGCCGCGACGGGTGTCGCGCGCGTCGAGCGCGAGGCCGTTTCGGTCGTCCACGACGCCCGCTTCATGCTCATCGGGACGATGAACGTCGAGGAGGGCGAACTGCGCCCGCAGCTGCTCGACCGGTTCGGGCTCGGGGTCGATGTCAGGACCACGACGGACCCGGGAGACCGAGCCGAGATCGTCCGCCGCCGGCTCGCCTATACCCAGGACCCGTCGCGGTTTGCCGATGCGCACGCCGATCGGGAGCGCGCGCTGGCCGAGCGGATCGCCGCCGCGCGTGCGCGGCTCGGGCGCGTCCGCCTCCCGGAACGTGAGCTGCTGCGGATCACGGGCGCCTGCGCGAAGCTCGGCGTCGACGGCGTCCGCGGGGACATCATCTCCGCCCGCGCGGCGCAGGCGCTCGCGGCGCTCGACGGGGCAGACGAGGTCTCCGAGGAGCACGTCCGCCGCGCCGCCGCGCTCGCGCTCGCGCACCGCCGTCGCCGCGACCCGCTCGACGGACACGCCCCGGACCCCGCCGAATTTGAGCGCGCGCTCGATGGCGAGGACCCGGACGACACCCCGCCCGATCGCCCGGCGCGCGAGCGCGCGCACGCCGGCGCGAATGGATCCGCGCCTGCCGGAGCCTCACAGCAATCGGCTACCGCCGGGCCCCCGGGGCAGGCGCCCGCCGCCAGGGCCCCCGAGCAGGGCGTGCGCTTCAGCCCGGACGCGCCCGCACGCGAGCGCCGCGACGCCCCCGAGCACGCCGGGTTCCCGCTCCATGCGCTGATCCTCCCCGGTGCCGGCACCGGGCCGCTCGGCCGCCGCGCCCGCACCCGCGGACCCGGCGCGGGCGCGATCGACAGCCGTCCGGCGGCGGAGGGCGCGACCGACATCGCGCTTGTCGCCACCCTCCGGGCGCGCCTGCTCGGCACCGAGGTCCTACGCGAGCACGTCCGCTCCGGGCGCGAGGCGGCGTTCATCTGCATCGTGCTGGACGCGAGCGGCTCGATGGGCGCCCGCCGTCGCGCGGCGCGCGTCAAGGGCGCACTGCTGGAGCTGCTGCGCGACGCCTACGCGCGCCGCGACCGGGTCGCCGTGCTCGCGTTCCGAGACGACGCGGCGCACCTGCTCGTCAAGCCCGGGTCGCCGCTCGAGCGGGCCGCGGCCGCGCTCCGGGAACTGCCGACGGGCGGGCGGACACCGCTCGCGGCCGGGCTGGTCGCCGCGGAGCGGCTCGTCCGCACCGAGCGCCTGCGCCACCCTGGCCAGCGCTCGATCGCGATCGTGATCACCGACGGCCGAGTGCCCGATCCGAGCGGCCACGTCCCGCGCGCGGCCGCCGCGCTCGGACGCGCCGCCGACGCCGTCCACGTGCTCGACATCGAGGATGGGCCGGTGCGGCTCGGGCTCGCGGGCGCGATCGCGACCGCCGCCGCCGGCGACGTTCACCGGATTCAGTCAACACCGACGAGGAGGGCCGCATGAGCGCGCTCGCGAAGCACGGCGGCGAGGACGTCGACGTCCCGCATCGACTGGGTGACAAGGGCAGCGCCGAGGCCAAGCGCCGCAAGCCCCGCGATCGCCCACTCGTAATCGTGCTCACCGGCCAGGGCAAGGGCAAGAGCACCTCGGCATTCGGGATGCTGCTGCGATCCTGGGCCCGCGGGTACCGCTGCGGCGTGTTCCAGTTCGTCAAGTCCGGCAAGTGGAAGGTCGGCGAGGCGAAGGCGGCGGTCGCGCTGGGTGGGATCGACTGGGAGAAGATGGGCGATGGCTGGTCGTGGCTGTCGCGCGACCTCGAAGAGTCAGCCGACCGAGCGCACGAAGGCTGGGCAGAGGTCAAGCGCGCGATCGCCTCCGAGCGCTACGAGTTCCTGCTGCTCGACGAGCTGACCTACCCGGTCAAATGGGGCTGGATCGAAGCCGACGACGTTGCCGCGACGCTCCGCGCGCGCCCCGGTTTCCAGCACGTTGTGATCACCGGCCGCGACGCGGCGCCGGAGCTGCTCGAGGTGGCCGACCTCGTCTCCGAAGTGGTCAAGGTCAAACACCCGATGGACGCCGGCATCCGCGCGCAACAGGGGATCGAGTGGTAGACGTCCTCGTGATCCCGGACGGCGGCGCGCAGCCGCCGCGCAACGGCGTCCCGACCGCGTTCGAGGCTGCGCCGACGCCGGTGCTGGACGAACTCGCCGCGGACGGGACGGTCGTGCGCGTGGCGACCACGCCGCACGGCCTGCCGGCGGGGTCGGAGACTGGGATCTCCTCGCTGCTCGGGGCGCCGCCGCGCGCCAGGGTCGGCCGGGGGTGGGTCGACGCTGCCGCCTACGGCGTCGAGGTGCCCGACGGGATGACGCCTTGGCGCGCCGATCTCCTGTACCGAAGCGGCAAGCGCGCGTCGATCCGCCAGGCTCGGGACGCGTGCGTCCACCTTGGTCGCGGCGCCCACGCCGTATCGGGTCACAGGCTCGTGCTCGTCGCCGCCGAGCGGCCGGCGAGCATCCGGTTGCTGGGCCTGCACGTGCTCGTTTGGCCCGGGGGGGCCGCCCCTGAGGGCGAAGTCCCCGTCGAGACCTTGGTCGTTTGCGCGCGCGGGGCCGCTGCCGGCCTCGCGCGGCTGCTCGGAGCGCGCGTGGTCGTTCCGGCGGGCGCGACCGGCGACGTCGACGCCGACCTTCGCGCCAAGGCACAGGCCGCGATCGCTGCTCTCTCTGGCCGCGCCGAACGGGTCGTCGTCCACGTCGGCGGACCCGACGAGGCCGGGCACAGGCGCGAGCCCGAGGCCGTGATCGCCGCACTTGCGAGGCTCGACCGCGAGCTGCTGGCGCCGCTGCGCGACGCTGTCTCAGCGCTCGGCGGCAGGCTCACCGTGTGCCCAGACCACGGCACCGACCCGATCACAGGCCGGCACGATCCGGCGCCGGTCCCGGCCGTCGTCTGGGGTGCGGGCGTCGAGCGTGCCGGACCGTCACGGCTGAGCGAGCGGTCGGTGCGCAGCGTGCCGGCGATCGCGCCGGAGGAGCTGCTGCGGGCCGGATCAGGGGCCGTGGCGGCTTGATCCCCCGGGTCGTGATCGCGGGCACCAGCTCGGGCGCCGGCAAGACTTCGGTCGCTTGCGGCGTGATCGGCGCGCTCCGCCGCCGCGGTCTGCGCGTGCAGGGCTTCAAGGTAGGCCCCGACTACATCGACCCGAGCTATCACGCGCTCGCCTCAGGTCGGCCGGGACGGAACCTTGATGCCTTCCTGAGCGGTCCCGAGCTGATCGCTCCGCTCGCCCGGCACGGGTCTGAAGGCGCCGACGTGGCCGTAGTCGAAGGCGTGATGGGGCTGTTCGACGGCGCCTCTGGCCGGGGCGAGCTGGCATCGACCGGACATGTCGCCAAACTGCTCCGGGCGCCGGTCGTGCTGGTGGTAGACGCCACCGCGATGTCCCGCTCGGTCGCGGCGATCGTCCACGGCTACCGGACGTTCGACCCGGACGTGGACGTCGCCGGCGTGATCTTCAACCGCGTCGGCTCCGAACATCACGAGCAGCTGCTGCGCGAGGCGCTCGAGAATCTGTCCCCACCCACCCCGGTCCTCGGCGCGCTCAAGCGCGACCCTGAGCTCACCGCTCCCGAGCGCCACCTCGGGCTCATTCCGGCGCCCGAGCGCGAGCGCCAGTCGCGCGGCGCGCTGGCCGCGCTCGCGGACGCGGTGCAACGGCACGTGGACCTGGACGGGATCGTCGCGCTGGCGCGCGCGGCTGAGCCCTTCGACGGTCCGGCCTGGAGCCCCGAGCCGGCCGCTCCGGTGGCGCCTGGGGCGCGGATCGCCGTCGCCCGCGGCCGCGCGTTCTCGTTCTACTACGAGGAGAACCTCGAGCTGCTCGCCGCGGCGGGCGCGGAACTGCTCGACTTCGACCCGCTGGCCGATGAGCAGCTGCCGCTCGACGCCGGAGCGCTGCTGCTCGCCGGCGGCTTCCCGGAGGTGTTCGCCTCCGAGCTCGAGGCTAACGCCCCCCTCCGTGCCGCGGTGGCGGAGTTCGCCGCCGCCGGCCGGCCGATCCTCGCCGAGTGCGGCGGCCTGCTGTTCCTCTGCCGCGAGCTCGACGGAGGCGCGATGTGCGGCGTCCTGCCGGCAACCGCTCGGATGACCGACCGGCTGTCGCTCGGCTACCGCGAGGCGACGGCCGTCACCGCGACGCCATGGCTCGACGCCGGCGCGCGCGTTCGCGGGCACGAGTTTCACTACACCGAGCTCGACGCCGGCGAGTGCGAGCCCGCATGGGTCCTCGCCGCTCGCGGAGGGGAGCGCCCCGAAGGGATCGTCGCCGGCGGCGTCCAGGCGAGCTACCTGCACGTCAACTGGGCTGCCCATGCCGAGCTCGCGTGGCGGTTCGCGCACGCCGCTCGCGTGGAGGCCGCCGCCGGAGCACGATGAGCCTGACGCTCGTGATCGGCGGCGTCCGTTCGGGCAAGAGCGCCCGCGGCGAGGCGCTCGCCGCTGCGGCCGGGCTCCCGGTCCGCTACCTCGCGACCGCCGACCCGCACGACCCGTCGATGGCCGAGCGGATCGTGGCCCACGCCGCCCGCAGGCCCGCGGGGTGGGCGACCGTGGACGCCGGCAGCGACCTGGCCGACGCGCTCGCCGGCCCGGGGTGCGTGCTGCTCGACGGTCTCGGGGTGTGGATCGCACGCGTCGATCAGCCGGCGGTGGACGCGGGGGTCGACGCGCTGATCGCCGCCGCGCAGACCAGGCCAGTGATCGTCGTAGCCGAGGAGGCCGGTCACGGCCTGCTGCCGCTCGACCCGGTCGCGCGACAGTGGCTCGATCGGCTCGGCGATGCCGTGCAGCGCCTAGCCGCGGCGGCCGATCGCGTCGAGCTCGTGGTGGCCGGGCGGCCGGTCGCGCTGCCGGCGCCCGGCTCGTCCGCGACGGAGGATGGGCTGCGCTCACACGGCGACGAGCTGGTCCGGTCCGGAGACGCCGACCACGCGGTCAACGTGCTCGCCGGCGGCCCCCCGGAGTGGCTGCGCGACGAGCTCCGCAACGCGCTCGACGCCGGCGTCGACGCCTACCCCGACGAGTCAGACGCGGTCGCCGCGCTGGCGGCGCTCCACGACCGCGACCCGCGCGAAATCGTGCCGACGAACGGCGCCGCGCAGGCACTGTGGTTGCTGCCCGCAGCGCTGCGGCCGTCGCTGGCCGCCTGCGTCCATCCGGGCTTCACCGAGGGCGAGGCGGCTCTGCGAGCCCACGCGATCCCCGTCGCGCGCGTGTTGCGCGACCCGGATCGCGGCTTCGCGCTGGACCCGTTGGCCGTTCCCGATGCCGCCGACCTCGTGCTGCTCGGCAACCCGGCCTCGCCGAGCGGCACGCTCGACCCCGCCGCCGCCGTGCTCGCTCTGCGCCGCCCGGGACGGACGATCGTCGTCGACGAGGCGTTCATGGACCTTGTCCCGGGCGAGGCGAACAGCCTCGTACGGGAGCACCGCCAGGACGTGATCGTCGTGCGGAGCATGACGAAGTCGTTGTCGGTTCCGGGGCTGCGGGTCGGCTACGCGGTCGCGTCGCCGGTTCTCTCGGACCGCCTGCGGGCCGTGCGCCCGCCGTGGTCGGTCAACGCGCTGGCGCTCGCCGCGCTGCGGGCGGCCGCCCGCCGGCCCGACGCGCTCGCGGCGGCCGCCGTCCGCGCAAGCGCCGAGCGGGACGACCTCGCGCGAAGGCTGGAGCGCATCGACCGGATCCGCACCTGGCCCTCGAGCGCGAACTTCTGCCTGGTGGAGGTGCCCGACGGCCCGCGCGTGACGGAGTCGCTGAGGGCGAGCAGGATCGCGGTGCGGCCCGCGGCGTCGTTCCCGGGCCTCAAAAGCACCCATCTGCGTATCACGGCGCGCGAGCCGGCCACGAACGCGCGGCTCGCGGAGGCGCTCGGCTCGGCGGTGGCGGCATGTCCGTGATCACCGTCGTCGGGATCGGCGCCGATGGCTGGGCGGGGCTCGCCGAGCCCGCGCGCGCGGCGGTGCTCGCCTCCGACACGATCGTCGGCGCTCAGCGGCAGCTCGAGTTGCTCCCTAACGGCGGTGCCACGAAGCGCGCGTGGCCCTCGCCGATCGGTCCGCTGGTCGACGAACTCGTCGACGGGATCGACGGATCGGTGTGCGTGCTCGCGAGCGGTGACCCGATGCTGCACGGAATCGGCGCGACGCTCGCGCGGCGCGTCGGACCCGGACGGCTCGTCGTCCATCCCCATCCGTCGGCGTTCGCGCTCGCGTGCGCGCGGCTTGGCTGGCCCGAGGCCGAGGTCGAGCTCATCAGCGCCGTCGCCCGTCCTGCGGAGGTCGTCGTGCCGCTGCTCCAGCCGGGCCAGCGCGTGGTCGCTTACGGTGACGCGGCGCTGCTCGCACGAGTTTTGCGCGAGCGCGGGTTCGGACCGAGCCGGTTCGTCGTGCTCGAGCAGCTCGGCGGGCCGCACGAGCGGATCACGGAGGCCACCGCCGACGGCTGGCGCGACGCCGATGCGGATCCGGATCCGGATCCACTTCATGCGGTCGCTTTCGAGTGCGCCGCATCGCCGGACGCCCTCGTCCTGCAACGCCATCCGGGCCTTCCCGACGCCGCGTACGACCATGACGGCCAGCTGACGAAATGGCCAGTGCGCGCCGTGACGCTCGCGGCGCTGAGACCGGCGCCGGGTGAGCTGCTGTGGGACGTCGGCGCCGGCAGCGGCTCGATCGCGATCGAATGGCTGCGAGCCGAGCCAAGAGCGCGGGCGATTGCGATCGAACGTCGAGCCGATCGCGCCGACCGGATCCGCGCCAACGCGCTGCGGCTGGGCGTGCCGGCGCTCGAGGTGATCGAGGGGGCGGCGCCCGAGATGCTGTCGGGGCTCGAGCGACCCGACGCGGTATTCGTCGGCGGAGGCGCCGGTACGCCGGGGCTGCTCGACGCGTGCCGGCAGGTCGCCGGGCGGGTCGTCGCGAACGCGGTGACGCTCGAGGGCGAGCGGGCGCTCGACGCGGCGCGCCGGCGCCACGGAGGCACGCTGATGCGAATCGAGCTCAGCCACGCCGAGCCGCTCGGCGGGTTCGAGGCATGGCGACCGCAGCTGCCGGTCGTCCAGTGGAGCGCATGACCGTCCACTTCATCGGAGCCGGCCCAGGCGCCCCCGATCTGCTGACGATCCGCGCACAGCGGCTGATCGCGGGGTGCCCCGTGTGCTTGTACGCGGGAGCGCTCGTGCCGCCCGAGATCGTCGCCCACGCGCCCGCCGGCGCGCGCCTGATCGACACCCAACACCTCGACCTCGACCAGATCATCGACGAGCTGCGCACTGCCCACGAGCGCGGCGAGGACGTCGCCCGGCTGCACTCCGGGGACCTGTCGATCTACAGCGCCGCCGCCGAGCAGATGCGCCGTCTCGACGCGCTCGGCATCCCGTGGGACGTGACTCCAGGCGTGCCGGCGTTCGCCGCCGCGGCGGCCGCGCTCGGGCGCGAGCTGACGGTCCCAGGCGTCGCGCAAACGGTGATCCTCACGCGCTACGGACGCCGCGCGTCGCCCATGCCCGCAGGCGAGGCGCTCGCCGAGCTCGCCGGCCACGGCGCCACGCTCGTGATCCACCTCGGCGCGCAGGCGATCGACGAGATCGTCGCCGCGCTGCTCCCGCACTACGGACCCGACTGCCCGGTCGCGGTAGTAGCGCGGGCCAGCTGGCCGGACGAGTTCGTGCTTCGCGGGACGCTCGCGACGATCGCCGACGCTGTCAGGGACGCCGGGATCCGCCGGACGGCGACGATCCTGGTTGGTCAGGCGCTTGCGCCTGAGAGCCATTGCGAGAGCCATCTCTATTCACCGGCGCGGCAGCGCGCCGCAGCAGGTACGAGTCCATGACCCACCCCTTGCGCTCGCGCGCCTCGGTGCGCAACCGCTCGATCTCCGCCGCCACCTCGCCGACCCGCCCCGAGACCAGGATCTCGTCCTCGGTGCCCACGTACGCCCCCCAATAGATGTCGATCTCCTCGCCGGCCAGGGACGAGAACGTGCAGCTTGAGTCGAGCATCACGAGCACGTCGTCGGCTTCCGCCGGCAGACCCTCGGCCAGCCGCCGGCCGGTCGTGATCTGGACAGCGCCACCGACGCGGGCAAACGGAATCCGATGCCGCGCGGCGAGCGCCTGGAGGCTGCTGATGCCGGGGATCACCTCGTGATCGAACGACACGTTCCCGCGCGCCAGAATCTCGTCGAGCACGGCGATCGTGCTGTCGTAGATCGCCGGATCGCCCCACACGAGAAACGCTCCACACCCGTCATCGGCGAGCTCGGCCGCGATCGCCGCCTCCCACACGTCGGCCCGCCGCCGGCGCCAATCGCCAACCGCGCCCCGGTAGTCCCGCGCGGCGCGGTCGCGTGGCGGGTCAGGCAGGGTGATGATCCGCGGGCTGCCTTGCGCGTAGCGCGCGAGGATCTCGCGACGCACGCGCGCAAGCTCGTCGGCCTCCGATCCCTTCTCGATCATGAACACGAGGTCGGCTCGGCGCAGCGCATTGATCGCCTGCACGGTGATGTGCTCGGGATCGCCGGCACCAATGCCAATCACGAGGATCGACCTCAACGGTGATCCTCGTCCTCGGCGGAACAGCGGAGGCGCGCGAGCTCGCAGATGCGCTCGACGTTCAAGGCATCGACGTGGTCAGCTCGCTCGCCGGCCGTGTATCCAACCCTCGCCTGCCGGGCGGCAAGGTGCGCGTCGGCGGCTTCGGCGGCCCTGCGGCCCTCGCCGACTGGTTGCTCGAGCACGAGGTCAGCGCGGTGGTCGACGCCACGCATCCGTTCGCCCAGCGGATCTCGGCTTCGGCAGCTGACGCTTGCCCGCGAGCCGAGGTGCCGCTCCTGCGGCTCGAGCGTCCGGGGTGGAGCGAGCGTCCCGGCGACCGCTGGCACCGCGTAGCCGGGCTCGCGCAGGCCGCCGCACTCGTCCCGGAGCTTGGTCGGCGGGTGCTGCTCACGACTGGCCGTCAGGGGCTCGCGGCGTTCGCGACCGTCGCTGACGCGTGGTTCCTGATCCGGTGCGTCGAGGAACCCGAGCCGCCGCTGCCGGCCGACCACCAGTTGCTGCTCGACCGCGGGCCTTACACGCTCGCCGGGGAACTCGAGCTGATCGACCGCCACCGGATCGACCTCCTGATAACGAAGGACAGCGGCGGGCACCTGACCGAGGCAAAGCTCGACGCGGCCTGCGGGCGCCGGCTGCCGGTGATCGTCGTGCGGCGGCCGCCGCGCCCGAATGTCGAGATGGTCACCAGCGTCGCCGGCGCGCTTTCGTGGGCTGAGGCTCATGGATAGCGGCGCGGGGTGTAGACGTGTGGACCGACGACGCGGGTCGCGGACGAGCCGACGATCAGCAGCGTCCGCATGTCGACCGCGTCCAGATCGAGCTCCGAGAGCGTCGTGACGGTGACCGCTTCGGCGTCGCTGCCGACGGCCCGCGCGACGACGACCGGCGTCGACGGCACCCGGTACTCGCGCAGGATCTCGAGCGCCCGCGCCAGCTGCTCGCGCCGCGTGCGCGACGCCGGGTTGTAGAGCGCCAGCACGAGGTCGGCCTCGCCGGCCGCGCGCAGCCGCCGCTCGACGACATCCCACGGTTTGAGGATGTCCGACAGCGAGATCACGCAGAAGTCGTGACCGAGCGGCGCTCCGACTCGCGCCGCGGCCGCCTGCATCGCCGACAGCCCGGGGACGACCTGCAACTCGACGCCGGAGTACTGGCCGTTGCCGCGCTCGTACTCCTCGAGCACGGCGCTCGCCATCGCGAAGATCCCAGGGTCGCCCGAGGAGACGACCGCGACGCGCGCCCCGGCGGCGGCGAGCTCCAGTGCGTGACGCGCCCGCTCGGCCTCGACGCGGTTGTCGCTCGCGTGCCGGCGCTGGCCGTGCCGGGCCGGGACGCGGGCAAGGTACGTTTCGTACCCGACCAGCTCTTCGGCTGCGGCGAGCTCGGCCTGCGCCTCGGGCGTCAGCCACTCCGGTCCGCCGGGGCCCAGCCCGACGACCGTGACCCGTCCCTGGTCGCCCTCGCGGCGGGCGGATCGGCTCGCCGTCGGCACGAGCACGAGCGACATGTACGGGACCCGGCCCTCGACGTCGCGCAGCCGCTCGACGCGCTCCTCGGGAGCGCTCGCGCGCTCGACGTACAACGCCCGGTCGGTCACCCCGGCGCGGTCGATCGCATGGCGAACGCCCTCGAACGTCCGCCCGAGCTTCATCACCACGGCCGCGTCGCTTGCCCGCACCCGCGCCGCGAGCACCTCCGGTGGCAGCGTTCCCGGCAGGATGCTGAGCACGTCATCGCGCTTGGCCAGCGGCGTGCCTGCAGCCGCCGCGGCGGCGCTGAACCCGGTCACGCCGGCGACGACCTCCGTCTCGTAGTGCGCGGCCAGCCGGTCGTGGAAGTACATGTACGACCCGTAGAAGAACGGGTCGCCCTCGCACAGCAGCGCGACGTCGCGGCCCCCGTAGAGGTGCTCCGCGATCAGCGCCGCCGACTCGTCGTAGAACTCGTGCAGCGCCCCTTCGTACCCGCCCGGATGGTCGGTCTCCTCGGTCGTCACGGGATACGTCAGGGGCAGCTCGAGCTGTTCGGGTCGCAGATACGGAGCCGCGACCCGGCGCGAGACGCTCCGGCCGTGGCGCGCGACGGGATACGCGACGACATCCGCTTGCTCGATCCGCTTGCGCGCCTTGATCGTCATCAGCTCGGGGTCACCCGGGCCGACCCCGACGCCGAACAGTCGGCCGCTCACTCCGCCTCGCTCCCCAGCGCGTTGACGGCCGCGGCGGCGGTCGCGCTCCCGCCCCGCCGACCGCGAACGATCAGGTACTCGAGAGCGTGGGCGCTGGTAGCAAGCGCGTCCTTTGACTCGGCTGCGCCAACGAAGCCGACCGGGACCCCTATCACCGCCGCCGGCTGCGGCGCGCCGGCGGCCAGCAGCTCGAGCAGCCTGAACAGCGCCGTCGGGGCGTTGCCGACGACCACGAGCGAACCGCCGAGGCGCTCGCGCCACAGCTCGATCGCCGCCGCCGTCCGGGTCGTGCCGAGCTCGGCCGCGAGGGCAGGCACGCGCGGATCGCCGAGCGTGCACACGACTTCGTTGTCGGCCGGCATTCGCGAGCGCGTGATCCCGGCCGCGACCATCTGCGTGTCGCACAGCACCGGCGCGCCGGCGGACAGCGCGCCCGCGGCGGCGACGCCGAACCCGTCCGAGGCGACGATGTCGTCGACCAGGTCGACCATCCCGCAGGCATGGATCATCCGCACGGCGGTCCGCGCCAGGATCGGATGGAGGCCGCGCAGATCGGCCTCGGCGCGGATCGTCGCGAACGACCGCCGGTAGATCTCGGCCCCGTCGCGGACGTAGTCGAACTCGACGCTCACCCGGCTTCTCCCTCACTAGTCACCGGCTGCTCCCACCGGGTTTCAAGCCTTGCGAATCGCCAGATCGCAACGGCCACTACCCACACTACGACGAACAGTCCAACGACTATGTATCCGGCTCTGTTGAGGTCGAAGTTGGCCATGGCGTCGCTGAACCAGCCATGCAGGTGAAGCTTCGTCGACAACAGCCCGGCGAACTCGATCCCGCCGACCAGAAACGCTATGGCGACCGACAGACCGGTGATCGTGAGGTTGTAATAGATCTTCCGTATCGGGTTGGCGAAGGCCCAGCCGTACGCGGTGTTCATGAAGAATCCGTCGAAGCTGTCGAACAACGTCAACCCGCCCGCGAACAGCAACGGGATCGTCAGCACTGCATACCACGGGAGGCCTTGTGTGGCGGCCGCCGCGGTGCCGGCGAGGAGCAGCACCTCGGTCGCGGTGTCAAAGCCGATCCCGAACACGAAGCCGACGAAGAAAAGCTGCCACGTGTGGTTGATCGACCGCATCCATCTGCCGAAGAAGCGGTACATCAGGCCCCGCGCCTGGAGCTGCGCCTCGAGCGCTGATTCGTCGTAGACACCGCCCCGGATGTCACGGAACACGCGCAAGATCCCGGTGAGTACGACCAGGTTGAGCGCTGCGATCAGCCACAAAAACGTTGCCGACAGCACAGTGCCTGCGACCCCGCCGGCAGTCTCGAAACCGGAGTTCGGCGTCACAACCGCTTTGAACACCGACTTGGCGGCGATCGTGATCCCAACCCCGACGAGCATGACGACAGTCGAGTGCCCAAGTGCGAAGAAGAACCCGCTGCCGAGCGGACGCTTGCCCTCGGTCATCAGCTTTCGGGTCGTGTTGTCGATCGCGGCGATGTGGTCGGCGTCGAACGCATGACGGGCGCCGAGCGTCCAAGCGGTGAATGCGACGCCGATCCCGATCCCCAGGCCCTTGTAATGAAAGTGCCGGGGGAGGATCGCAAGCGCGAATATCCCCCAGCCCAGCACATTGATGCCGGCGATCGTCGCGAGCATCGCGGCAGCGCGCACCCGCTCACCCTGGGTCAGCGACCGCCAAACCAAGGCAACGCGTGAAACGGTGCGAGACATCAGCTCTCAGCCCTCCAGCACCGCGATCGCGTCGGCGACGGTAGACGCGACGGACTCGGACTCGCCCCTGCGCACGGCCACACCATCCCGCAACGCCGCCACCGCAATCGGCTGATCGGCCCGCTCGCCGCAACGCCGCTCGCAGGCCGCCCAGTGCTCGGCGGCCGCGCCCGGGCGCCGACTTCGCGCACGCGCCATCGCGGCGGAGCGGACGTCGATCCGAGCCTGCGGGCAGCGACCGAGGCCCGCGCACGCGCTCAGTCCAACCCAGCCTGAGCCGGGCTGAACGACGAGCCCAAGCGACGCGAGCTCCGCTTCGATCACGGTCACGGCGGTCGGGTCCACATCGAGTACCGTCACGGTCCTTCCGGTGCCGACACGCACCTCGTCAGCGACCTCCGCCAGGCGGGCGAGATCGGGTCCCTCAAGACGCCCGAGCGGCGCGAGCCCGGTGAGCGCGACCCGCCCGTCACGCTGCTCGAGCCGGCCGGGGGCAAGCCGATGGCCAGATGACCCGTCGAGTGGTCCCGCGATTGCCGTCGCGATCCGGCGCGCGATCGCCGCGGCACCCTGCTCCAGCTCGGCAATCCGCCAAGCGTCGACACCGCGCTCGGAGCGCTCGGCGAGAAACGCCGCGGCCGCGGCGACCGCCACCGTCGCGGCGTCCGCCGGATGGAATGCGTCCGCGGTCGCCTGCCCGGCGAGCGCAAGCGAATAGTTGCCGTCCTCGCGGCAGATCAGCACGACGTCGGCGGAGCGATCGAGCGCGGTCCCGCTGCCGTCGTCGACTGCGAACAGAAACCGGCCTGGCAGTTCCGCCAGCGCCGGATCGGCGCAGACGCCGCGATCGATGCTCTCGACAACCGCGTCCGTGTCCCCGCGCGCGGACGGATGGCGGCCGGCGACCGGGCTCGCGATCACATTGCGCGCGCGGTCGTGAACGGGCGATGGCAGCAGCCCAGCCTCGCCCACGATCGCCGCGAGATCCGCCCCGGCACCGGCGCCGAATCCCCGCAGCTGGAGATTGGCGCGGGATGTCAGCTCGACCGGTCCGTTGCCAATCGACGCCGCGCCCGAGAGCGCCATGAGCTGATCGGCCGCCACCCGGCCGCCGGGTATCCGGACCCGGGCGAGCCATCCATCCTGCGCCCGATGCAGCACGAGAGTGCCCGGACAGCGGTCGGCCGCCGTCCGCTCCGCCGCGCATGCCACTCGCGCTCTACCTCCTGGGGATGACGCGTCCCCGACGATGGTCTCTGCGATGGCTCGAAGTCCTGGCTCTCGGGCCTAGCTCAAGACCCGATCACAGTGGCGCGACCGCGCCGGACTCACACCGGCTTCCACGCACCATCGCGCGTATGAGCGCGCAGTCTACTCATTGCGGATGGGCCTTGCCCATCGCAGTATTGCCGCCCTCGGACAAGGCGCCAGTCGTGCCCGCGGGTCGAGATTCCGGCGGGACGTGAGCCCCCATGACTCAGATGCCGGCTGTCGGATTTCAACAATCGGCGGCAGGGCGAAAATTCAAACCAGGAATGGGCACGAAGGCGTTTCACCCTGCCGCAGCTCAGGAGAGCCAGCGGTCGGAGCGTGCCGTTCTCAGACACCTGCATTCGCCTCAGGACGAGCATCTCGCCATCCGGACCGGCGTCCCCGCAACGCGCGGACACGAGGGCCGATGGGGCCGTCGGTTGACGCCCCGCCGACCGTCGCGGTTCTCTACCTGTCAATCAGGCCAGCCGAGGCCGTGATCACCGGTGCCGACCTCGAGTGGACGGTGTCGATGATCTCGCTGCTATCGATGCCCTGTAGGTAGACCGATGTGATGCCGAGATTGGCATGTCCGAGTTGGCGCTGGATGACGACGAGGGGAACGCCTTCGTGCGCCAGCTCGACGGCGTGGGCGTGCCGCAGCTGGTGCGGCGTGAACCGACGCCGGACACCAGCGACCGCAGCCGTTCGCCGCAGCTGCTCGCGGGCAGCCGACGGCTCCCAATGACGGCCAGCGGTGGCGCCACGGATGACGCATAGCAGAGGCCCGACCGGTAGGCGAGACCGGATCTCGAGCCAGGGCTGGAGCTGATCCCATGCCCAGCGATCCATGCCGACCTCTCTGCGACGGCCGCCCTTGCCGCGACGAACCAGGACAGCGCCGCGCTGCTGGTCCAAATCGGTTTCGGCGAGACCGAGCGCCTCGCTGATCCGCAGCCCGGCGCGCCAGAGCAGGACGATCAACGCACGGAGCCTGTGACCGTCGGCACGGTCGCCAGCCCCGCGCATCACCGCGATGATCTCGTCGATCGTCGGCGGGTCAGCCGGATAGCGAAGCCCCTTGTTGCGCGGCGCTCGCCCGTGGTGATAGCTGGGCATCGTCGCCGGGGAGCGGCGATGACCGGCAGCGTCCAACAACACCGATTTCAACAGCGGCGTCGTAGCGCACTCGCTAGGCGTCTTGGAGGCGCTCGTAGGTGAGGTAGGCAATACCGTCATCGAGGGCCTGGGTCTCCACAAGGCGCATCGGTTTCTTGTCATTGGTCTCGCCGAAGAGCCGCTCGCCAGCGCCGAGCACGACTGGGAAGATCTTCAGCCGCAGCTCGTCGACGAGGTCGTGCTCAATCAGCGTGCGCAGCAGACTGGAAGCTCCCGGGGACGACGATGTCCCCATCTTTCTCCTGCTTCAGCTTCGCGACCTCGCTGACCACATCGCCTTTTAGGACCATCGAGTTGTTCCAGTCGGGGTCTTCTAGGGTCGAGGAGACGACGTACTTGGGCATGCTGTTCAACCTGTCCGCCAAGGCGCCACTGCGGGATGGCCACTTGGCGGCGAACCATTCATAGCTGCGCCGACCCAGCAGGAACGCCTCCGCGCCCAGCGCCTCGTCGAGCGCGAGCTTGCCGACCTCTGGGCGGTCCGTGATCCGGCCGACCCAGCCGCCGCACCCGAAGCCCTCGTCACCGGCCGGGTCTTGGACAACTCCATCCAGCGACACGTTCTCGCTGATAACGATCTTTCCCATCGCAGCTCTCCTTGGTTGGACTGTAACTCGTTGCGTCTGTTGAGGCGTGATCCGCAGCGGAAACTGAGCGGCGAATTTCGAGCCGCCCCGACGTCGTTACTCGTGATACGGATGAAAGGAACAGCCAATGCGAGGATGCGGGCGTGACCGAGCAGACCCTCGCCCGCGCGCGTGGCGGCGACGAAGACGCGTTCCGCAAGCTGACTGACCCTTATCGGCGTGAGCTGCAGCTTCACATCTATCGGATCGTCGGCTCGGTACAGGACGCCGAGGACCTGCTCCAAGAGACTCTGCTTGCCGCGTGGCGTGGGCTTGAGCAGTTTGAAGGACGCGCGTCGGTGCGCGCCTGGCTTTACCGGATCGCCACCAACCGCTCGCTGGATGCCCTCCGGGCGAGCCAGCGCCGCCCGGAAGCGTCGCAACGCATGACAGACGTGCCCGAGCCCACGCGCCGCACCGAGCCGATCTGGCTTGAGCCCTATCCCGACGTCCTGCTGGAGGGTATCCATGACGAGGCTCCCGGACCGGAGGCGCGCTTCGAGACCAAAGAGGCGATTGCGCTGGCGTTCATCATGGGCCTTCAGCACCTGCCGCCACAGCAGCGCGCTGTCCTCGTGCTGCGCGATGTGCTGGGGTTCCACGCTACGGAGGTCGCCGAGATGCTCGAGACCACCGAGCCGTCAGTCAACAGCCTGCTGCGCCGTGCGCGTACGGCGTTCGAGTCGCGCCTACCAGCCGCCGGACGCGAACGGGCGCCGCTCCCGAACTCCAAGCTTGAGCGGGACATCGTCGGCCGCTTCGCCGACGCCGTCGAGGCGGGCGACGTCGACGGCATGGTCGCCCTGCTCAGCGACGACGCCTGGGTGACGATGCCACCCGAGCCTTACGAGTACCAAGGCCCCGCCGCAATCGGGGCGTTCCTGCGCGGCCGGGAGGTCGCGCACGGGACAATGCGGCTAGCGCCGACCCGTGCGAACGGCCAGCCAGCCTTCGCCTGCTACCTGACCTCCCCACAAACCGACATCGCCCGGCCGTACGCGTTGTTCGTCCTCACGCTCGAGGGCAACCGAATATCCGCGGTCACCTGGTTCGCCGACAGCAGCGTCTTCCCACAGTTCGGACTACCACGAATGCTGCGGTAGGAGGACCGGACGATGGCTCCCGGACGAGCTCCGGAAGCGGGGCGGGCATCTCCGCCGATCCCGATCGGTCCTGCTCTTCTCGTGGCGAGGTACTCAAGCCGCTCATCTCACAGACCCGCATAGCGCGGGCACGGGGGCGCTGGCGAGTTCCTCGGTGCTGAGCGCCAGCCTAAGACGCGAGATTGGCGACAAGCACGAGGGCGCAGCTCAGTACGAGCGGCCCCC
>Ga0182024_10005219_pt1 | contig 29266 bp, 18 predicted proteins | sample P32metaG_FD_120480 | JGI IMG/M metagenome (GOLD analysis project Ga0182024, IMG submission 120480) | Permafrost microbial communities from Stordalen Mire, Sweden - P3-2 metaG (Illumina Assembly) | ecosystem: Environmental > Terrestrial > Soil > Wetlands > Permafrost | place: Sweden: Stordalen...
TGCTCGATTCGGCGTATCAGCGATCCACCGCAAGCCGCGACGACATTCTGATAGACGCCGCGAAACGCTATCGCGTGGACACAGAAAAACTCCATAAAGCCGTGGCCAAAGAGTTCGCCGCGAGACGAGACCAGAAAGCAATCAAGCAGAAGGTTCGCAAGACGGCAGACTGAGTCGACCCATTTTCTTGATCTGTGGCGGAGTGCTAATTTGCACTCCGCTTCTTGCGGAGTTACCGACTCCCAAAGGCGAACGGGCTTTTTGCGGACCACAGCATGATCGCTACCGCTCAAGTGGAGGGACCCGGCCCTCGACGCTCGTACTCGGCTTCGGCCATCTGAGCGAGGGCGCAATCGAGCGAGTTGCGGCAGCTCTGAATTTCCAGTGTTCCTGACGCAGCAAAAAGTGCTGGTGAATGGCAGGGCTGGTTAAAAAGAATTCGCACGAGAAAGGCGAAATATTATCGCTTTCCGGAGCCAGAAAATGTGCGGAATTACTCACGGAGCACGGCAGAATTGGAGCTGCACAACGAGCATTTTCATCGTCACCGTGATCTTCGGAAGAGCAATCGCGGAGGGTGGACGTTAAGGGTGATTGGTTCAGCCACTAACGGGTAGCATAGTGGAGGGGTGGAAGCCGTGTGTCAAGCGTAGCATGGATATTTGATGCATCCGTTTACGCTACCCGCTAGCGCCATTGACCACTGCAGTTCATGTCGCATAAAATGCCCCTGGCGAGGTATGGTTCAACCAATAATATTCTTCTGGTTGACCTCGAACCGTACCGAGATCCGAGACGGGAGAGACGGTGATGCCCCCGGGCTACTGTGAAAAGATCATTTCGAGATGGGTCGGGACAACCTTTGTTTGCGTTGCTATCTTGGTGACCCCTCCCTATCTTGCGTCGCAGGTTCCATCGTCCGCTACTCAGCCAACGATCTCTGACGATCCAGCGGCGCTGGACCAACTGTGGCAACGAGCGAGCGCCAAGTATGATTCAAGACGCAGGACACTCCTGAAAGAAGTCGATCGGCAGGCCACGAATGGCCCTTATCGGCCAGATTGGCAATCGCTGCAGAAATACCAGGTCCCCGACTGGTACAAGGACGCAAAGTTTGGAATTTTTGTGCATTGGGGGCTCTACTCCGTCCCTGCGTTCGGAAGTGAATGGTATCCCCGAGACATGTACCGCGAGGGTTCCGAAGAGTACAAGCATCATCTTGCTGTTTATGGCCCACTTTCGAGCTTCGGCTATAAAGACTTCATCCCCATGTTTAAGGCAGAGCGCTTTGATCCGAAGCAATGGGCAGATCTATTTAGAGAGTCGGGGGCGAAATATGTCGTGCCAGTGTTTGAGCATCACGATGGATTCGCTATGTACGACAGTGGATTGTCTGACTGGACTGCTGCGAAGATGGGACCGCGTCGCGATCTGGCCGGTGAATTGGCTAGAGCGGTCCGCGAGGCGGGCTTGCATTTAGGCGCCTCCTCACACCGCGTTGAACACGATTTTTTTCTCAGTGAAGGCCGCAAGATCAATTCGGATGTCAATGACCCGAACTACGCAGCTTTTTACGGCCCCGCCCACCTGCGGATGGAACAGGATGAGCATTCATTGTTGGAAGACTGGACTTACGTTAGTGACGCCTACTTGGACGATTGGCTTGCGCGAAATGCCGAAATCGTTGAGAAATACCAACCCGAATTGATGTGGTTTGACTGGTGGGTTGGCCAGCCGGATGTACGAAAACACCTCTTGCAGTTTGCGGCCTTCTATTACAACGAGGCAGCCAGTCGAGGACGGGTTGGCGTAATCAACTACAAGTACAGCGCGATGGAAAAGCAATCCGCAGTCCTAGATATCGAAAGGGGTCAGTTGAACGATATTCGGGATTCCTATTGGCAAACCGACACGTCCGTTAGCAACGATTCATGGGGCTACATTGAAAACGATCATTTCAAAACGCCTGAGTTCATCGTGCATCAACTCATCGATATCGTTAGTAAGAACGGCAATCTGCTGGTAAATGTCGGCCCACGCTCCGATGGAACAATTCCCGATGAGGTGCAGCACGTCCTTCTGGACATTGGTTCTTGGCTCAAAATGAACGGCGAGGCAATTTATGGTACACGCCCATGGAAATCCTATGGCGAAGGCCCGACGAAAATCGTGGAAGGCGCGTTCCATGACAACTCCATACGTCTCTTTACGGAACATGACTTTCGTTTCACTCACAATGGTGACACGGTGTACGCGATAGAATTGGCCTGGCCCGCGAGTGGAGAGACTGTGATTCGAGCCCTCGGCAGAACGGAACTCGCCGGGCAGCGAATCGGTTCAGTTTCCTTGGTCGGGTACGGTCCGGCGCTGCGGTATGAGCAGCGGACAGATGGCTTGCACATTCAGGTGCCAGCCCACGCGCCCGGAAAGTACGCCTACTGCTTTAAGGTTGTTCTCGTAAAGGGATCCTGAACTTTGACTTATGACGAATGAGTCCAAAGGAAAGCGGAGCATTTCTTACGTCAGGCGGTTCGACAGATGGAGCGCACAAGTGGCGGTGCTGACCTTGGGCCCAGCTCTACTGTTCGGGCAGAATCCCCCGGCCGCGCCATCGAAGCCGGCGGAAGGCACCAAGATATTTGCGGAACGCTGCGCCGGCTGCCACGGAGCCGATGCTCGTGGCACCGACAACGGTCCCGGGCTCGCCGGCAGCCGTACGCTTCGCGGGAGCTCCATCCTCCAGTTGCGTATCTTGATCCAAAACGGAATTCCAGCATCAGGCATGCCAGCGTCCGATCTGCCTGCCGGACAACTGGATACACTCGCAGCCCTTGTGTCTTCGCTGAATGCGCCAGCTGCTGAAAGCGCTGTACCCGGGGACCCCGCCGCCGGAGAGCAATTCTTCTTTGGCAAAGGCCAATGCGCGTCTTGCCACATGGTTTACGGCCGAGGAGAACCTATTGGTCCGGATTTATCCAATCTGGCGCGCGAAATGACTGGCGACGACATTCGAGAAGCGTTGCTGCGGCCCAGCGCACGCATTACCCCCGGCTATGCGCTTGTTACCGTGCGCTTAAGGGATGGGAAAACCATACGCGGTTTCGCCAGAGGCCGGAGCAATTTTGACATTCGTTTGCAGGATCTCAACGGAAGATTCCACCTGCTTCAGGAAGGCCAGATTTCAACGATCCAGGATGAAAAGGAATCGCTGATGGAACCGGTGAAAACAAGCCCCGAAGAGCTGCAAGACTTGATTGGCTATCTCAGCCGTCTAACCGGCGGAAAGCCTGGAGAACTTCCCCCGGATCGCCCCGCGGAGAAGGAAGGAATTGACTTCTCCAGAATCTTGAACCCCAAGCCGGGTGACTGGCTGAGCTACAACGGAAAGCTGAATGGGAACCGGTATAGCGAACTCACTCAGATCAATACGACGAACGTAAACCGACTGAGTGTGAAGTGGATCTTTTCGATTCCTCTGTGGAAGCAGTTCCTCCCGGATACGGCGTATTTTAACCAGAATATGCAATATTTCGGGCTGGAGGTGACACCGATTGTTGCCGACGGCATCATGTACGTGACGGGCCCGCATTCGGCCTATGCGCTCGATGCTCTTACGGGCCGCCAGATCTGGGAGTATTCGCGACCGCGCACTCAGGGATTGGTTGGGGACGCGGCGCTAGGTACGAATCGGGGAGTCGCAATCCTTGGGGACAAGATTTTTACGGTGACCGATAATGCCCACCTGATTGCCTTAAACCGTATCACGGGGCGATTGGTGTGGGAAGTCGTGATGCCGGATGAGCCCCAACACTACGGCTCGACGGCAGCCCCCCTGATCGTGAAAGATATGGTCGTCGCGGGTGTTGCGGGTGGCGACTGGGGCATTCGCGGATTTATCGCCGCTTACAAAGCTTCAACGGGCGAGCGAGTGTGGCGGCACTGGACAATTCCTGCCGCGGGCGACCCAGGTTACGATACCTGGAAAGGAACCGCCGTTACATACGGAGGCGGAGCGACCTGGTTGACCGGCTCGTATGATCCGGAGACCGACACGCTCTATTGGCCCACTGGCAATCCCTTCCCGGATTCCGACGACCGCGAACGAGGCGGCGACAACCTTTACGCCAATTGCATCTTGGCTATGGAACCGGCCACCGGCAAATTGAAATGGTATTATCAATTCACTCCACACGATGTTCACGACTGGGACTCGAACGTGCCCACTGTCTTGGTCGATGCACCCTATCGGGGGCAGGATCGAAAACTCTTACTGCATGCAGACCGAAACGGTTTTTTCTACGTGTTTGATCGCACAAACGGTGAACTCCTTCTCGCTAACAGATTTATTCAGCGTCTGACGTGGGCTAGCGGAGTTGGACCTGATGGTCGGCCACAAAGCACGGCCGAGCACGGCGTGACCTGTCCGGGATCTGCGACAAACTGGAACGCGACTGCATTCAGCCCGGTGACAAGGCTCTACTATGTAATGGCCGTTGAGGAATGCGTCGTTAAGCTTTCATCGGATACTTGGAAGGCTGGGCATACCCAGGAAAAACCCGGGAAGAAATACCTGCGAGCACTCGATATTGAAACTGGAAAAATAGTATGGGAAAGTCCGCAAATCGGAACAGCCGAGGGCAAGAGACTAGCTGGTGTGCTGCTGACGGCCGGGGGAATCCTCGTCTATGGGGACCCAAGTGGGGACATAGTGGCGGTCGATGAGCGTGACGGGAAAACATTGTGGAACTTTTCAACCGGCGGAATACACAAAACCTCTCCGATGACTTATACAGTTGACGGGAAACAGTACATAGCGTTGGCGGTAGGGGCCGATATCTTGTGCTTCGGGTTACCGTAGAACGTTGTTATCGAGGCTCATCCTGCATCTGTAGGGCATTTGCCTCGGGTTCGATGCGACCATGGCAGAAAATACGACAACATCGCTTTCAAGGCGTGACTTTCTTCGCGTTTCCTCGGCTGTTGCTCTGGCCAGTGGACTTCCTCTGGCAGTCGGCCAAACCGTCCCGCAACCCTCCGGCGGAAGATACAAAGGCATCCTTTGCCTGTTCTCGAAACCAGTTCCCGAAATGAACTGGCGGCAATTAGCGAACAGTGCCAAGAGCGCAGGCTTCGGTGGTATCGATTTGACGGTTCGGAAGGGCGGGCACGTCCTCCCTGAGAGGGTGGCCGAGGATCTCCCCAAAGCCGTTGCAGAAATCCGTGAAATTGGTCTCGAAGTTCCGATGATTACCACTGAGCTTGTCTCTGCTGCAGATCCTGCGGCTAGACCGGTTTTGCAAACAGCGGCCAAGCTAGCCATCCCGTTTTATAAGCCCGGTTATTATCATTACCGATTTATTGATGTTCGAAGGGAACTCGAGGTAGCGGGCAACGAATTTCGGCAGTTGACTAAACTAGGGCAAGAATATGGGATACAAGCCGGATATCACAACCATGCCGGACTCGTCGGGGCCCCAGTCTGGGATATAGCCACAGTGATAGATACTTTAGACTCCAAGTGGGCTGGATATTACTTCGATCTGAACCACGCGACTGCTGAGGGTGGTGTGGAAGGTTGGAAGATTGCAACGAACCTCGTGATGTCAAGACTAAAGATGGTGGCGGTGAAAGATTTCCATTGGGAGAAGACATCCAGGGGATGGAACGGAAAGAATTGTCCGCTCGGGGACGGGATGTGTCACTGGAACGATTTCTTGGGGACAATCGCTGAAGCGAACTTTCACGGACCTATCTCCCTGCATCTTGAGTACGAAATCCCAGGAGTAAGCAATGACCAGGGAATAGCGCTTTCGCGAGCCAGCGAGCCTGCAGTTCTGGCGGCGGCGAAACGCGATCTGGATTTCTTGAAGGCTTGTCTTCAGAAAGCTTATGGAGAAGCCTAATTCTTGGAGACCACGCAACGTTTGATTTCACCCCAAAGGATGATCCGTCGCGATTTACTTAAAGCCTCCTTGGCGGTAAGAGAACCCACCTGCCGCGAGTGCAAGGCGCGCTCATTCTCCTCTATGTAGTCCCCCCTCTATGCGCGTATGTGAACCTTGATGGTACGACAAAAATGGTGGCTGATCAGCAAAGTCGAAGGGACCAACCAGACGATGGTGCTTCGGAAATTCATCGATCAATATAACCCGCAGAAGCATGGGATAGGCGCCTTCGATGATTCTGGTGTGGCCCCGTGATAATCAGGCAGGCTTCCGGCTATGCAATAATAGGTACGTCCAATTCTCAGCAAGACTGTCGTTCAGTAAGGTAGGGAATAGAGTCATCGCTAGAATCACGGTAGACATTCATGTCAACTCCTGCCTCCGGAAAACGTCGCCAGCCCTTGGATACGCGGGTTACCGCGAAGCTCATTTACAACATCAAGCAATTGATATCCAAGGGTACTGTTCTTCCCGGCTCAAAATTCCCTCCTGAGCGGGAGTTGGCTAAGGAATTTGGGGTAAACCGGGCATCCCTTCGCCAGGCCCTGAAAGTGCTTGAGATCATGGGAGTCATCACCCAAAGAGTGGGCGATGGCACATATCTGAGCGCGAGCGCTGAGACGATTCTCCAGGAGCCATTGGAATTCTTGATCCTGCTGGATGACCTCTCACATCATGAGCTTTTTGAAACTCGTATGATCGTAGAACCAGAGCTGGCCGCCCGTGCCGCCGAGCGGGCTACCACAGAAGACCTCGCTGGTCTGCGACATGCGATTATGGCGATGGAGCGAAGTCGCACCAATCGCTCCCGCCTCGATGCAGATATGGCCTTCCACGAATGCATCTTTCGGGCAAGTGGTAACCGGATCTGCCATCTGTTATTCGCTGTTATCCATCGAACCGTGCTGACCAGCATGGCGCAATTGTCGGGTCGCGTTTCAATCGACCGGCCCTTAACGTTTCATAAGCGGATTTATGCTGCGATTCGTGACAGAAATGCGGAAGAAGCCCGCCGCACTATGCTGGAACACATTTCGGACGCGAAAAACCTCCTGGTCTCCGCTCCTCGCTAGCTCCCCGCTTGCCGGAATGACATCTACGGTGGTGGAGTTGGGCGATTGCAATTTCATCCAAACCACAAGATTTGTTCCTTTGTTCCTTCCAGGGTGCGCACTTGTCCAAAGCGGAAATCGGGTCCCCAGGAGACTTCCTTGCTGTTCACTCTGAGTCGTGGAACTTGGTCGCCCCAATTCTTAATTACGATGGCAGGATTCACTAACGGCGTATCAGCGGACGCTTCGAAGGATGCATGGAACTTGCCTGCGCTTACCAGTCTCGTCGGCCACCACATAAGCTCGTTGTGCCGGATCGTACCCCTCGCTACGGAACGATCCGCTTGCGGGCCTTCATTTCAGGTGGGGCGATCCAGGACTTGGGCAGGGGCAGTAGATCCGGGGCTAACTTTTTCGTAAGTCCATCCAGCATAAGCTTCGAGGTTTTTTCTGAATGATTTATGTATTCCTTCCTCTGCGACTCGATTACTGCTGCTGATTATCCTTGAATGTTCCGAGGGTATTTCCGCCTTTGATCCAGTTCTTGTCAAAACGCACGACCTTGATCGTTTTGCGAAGATAAGTGAACGCGACGTCGATGTTTCCATCTGCATCCTGCAGGATAGAAGGATAGGAAAACTCCTCACCCTTTCGAGCATTTTCCTCGCGGCTGCCTGTTTCGTGGTTCGGATTGCCGGTTTCGATGTCACGTACCCAGGGCCACGTGTTACCGCCCTCCTCGGAGAGCGCCACCGAGAGCGGTTTGCGCGGGCCGGCCTGAGGTTTCCCTCTTGTCACAACCGCGCTGACGTTATTGAACGCCATTACAAGAGATCCGTCCTTCAGAATTGCAGCCTGGATCGACGAGTTGTTATTAGGTAAGTGAGTAGGCCTGGGAACAGTCCAGGTGCATCCATCGTTAGAAGTATCGCTGTAGATGAAATCGGCATAGCGACTTCTAAAGAATCCAAGGAACTGTCCGGTAGACAATTTAACGACGCTCTGCTGTACTAGGCCGCTCGACTGGGGCACCTCACACTCTTTCCAGGTTGTTCCACCGTCGTTCGTGATTTGCACTGCCGAATAGTTCGACTCGGCGCCGTCCGTAATGCCGCTGCTGGGCGTGTAATACATTGGCAGCAACCAACTCTTTGCGCTTATGGGAATTAGCGGCTGGCGGACGAAGGCACCATGCTTTGTGAACAATGGCAGGGGACCTTTCCATGTCTTTCCGTTGTCATCTGAAGTCAGGTACAAAACCTCGGCGTTCATCTGCCATTGTCCCGCGGGCTGCGAGGTATGCAGCAACCAAAGACGTCCATCGGGAGCCTGGAAAGGGACAGGGTTCTGAAAGGATCGTCCTTCCTGATGGTCGATCTCAACCGGTTTGCCCCACCGCTTTGATCGCTCCCGAAGCCGCGATACTACGATGGCAACATTCGAGAGCCCCTCCCGTATCCCCGAGAACCAGAAGCAGAGCATGTCCCCATTCTGCAGCTTCACCAGGTTTGCGGCGTGGGATGAGGCAAACAGGACTGGCAGATATGCTTGCTGTAGTCCTGTTGAGGGCGACCTGCGGAATTTGCCGTCATATCTCGTAGCCGCCTCATGGCGAGGAGTTGGCAGCCGATTCTCCGCAGCCGTGAAAGATGCGCAGAAGAATGCCATTGCCGAGAGCAACAACCATGAGTTCATGGATTTCACTGGGCCTCCCAAATACGGGTCGGAGTTGAATCCGCCGTCGCTAACGGTTGTAAATGGGGACCGGGCCGCAGTTCACGCCGCACAAACTGCACTCCCGTGTCACAAGCGCCCGCAAGCTCATCGGCAATCAGCAGGCAGACGGGATGTATGCCAGAATTCATGTTGTGCTATGGAACTGCAGAAAAGTGCACAACTTGTCATGTTCGGCGGGATTGTGAGCTCTTTGGAGGGGCTGGGTATTCAAAGTTGATAGGCCTCCTTTGCGGTGCCGCTGAGAATTTGTGCCTGTTCATCCGTGGACAGTTCAGAAATGGCACGCCGCACCGTCTCCACCCACCGTTGGTAAGAACTCGCAACCAAAATCACGGGCCAATCCGAGCCAAACATAAGCCGTCCCGGGCCGAAAGCCCCAAGTGCAATTTCGAAGTAAGGTTGCAGATCCCCATCCGTCCAATCCTCCCAGCTTGCTTCCGTTACCATCCCCGAAAGTTTGCAGTAAACATTCTCGCGTCGTGCGAGTTCAAGGATGTTTTCCTTCCATGGCGATAGCATCCCGTCCTTGATACGAGGTTTGGCGATGTGGTCCACGACGAATACTTGCTGAGGATGGCGGTCGACAAACTCGATGGTTTGAGGCAAGTGGCGTTCGAAGACCAGAATGTCATAGCGCAAGTTGAAATCTTTGAGATGCGCCATGCCACGGTTGAAATCCTCACGCAGCATATAAAAGTCATCTGGCTCATCGTGTAAAACATGGCGGACTGCCTTCAGCTTGGGGTGGTGTGAGAACTTTTCAAGGTGATCGCGTATTTCCTCTTCCACAAGAGGTACCCATCCGACCACGCCTCGCATGAAGTCGTGACCCTCAGCCAAATCGAGCAGCCACTCGGTTTCCTCCAGCATCTGTCGTGCCTGGACGCTAACCGTTCCGTCGATGCCTGCCTCCCGCAATACCTGACTCAGATCATCCACCAGGAAGTCACGCCGCAACACATCCAAGTTGTCTGCCATCCACGGATATTGGTCGTGGGAGTATTTCCAGAGGTGGTGGTGGGCATCAATGCGATCAACCGTCATGTTGAGATTCTAGTTATTCTCGGGCTTGCCGACGATCCAGGTCTGATCCTTGATGCTGGCCAGCATTTCCTGAACTTTCGCGAGTAATTTAGGGTCGGCCGGCTCTTCAATCCATTGGACATTCTTCTTAATGTTTTCCGGATTCGCCGTCCCCACGACAGTCGTGGCAATTCGAGGATTTGTCAGAGCAAACTGCATAGCTAACTTCGCAAGATTAGACCCCTGCTCGCGGCAGTAGGCAGCGGCTGCGGCGCACACTTTCTTCACTTCGGCCGGTGCGGGATGCCAATCCGGGGTCCCCTGATTTGTGAGCAGTCCTTGCGAAACCGGCGAGGCGCTGATGATTCCCACACCCTTGTTTTCAAGAAATGGTATGAGCTCGGTCAAAGTCGTGTCGTTCAGAGAATAGTGGTTATAAGAAAGAATGGTATCGACTTCGGTACGAGCGACAATGTAGCTGAAAATCTTCAGTGGATATCCAGTGATCCCCACAAACCGGACTTTACCCGTTTGCTGGAGTGTTCTGAGCGCAGGAATGGTTTCCCCCACAACCTGATCCAGGTTGCCATACTCGTTGTCGTGCGATTGAATAACGTCAACGTAGTCGACGCTGAGGCGCGCGAGACTCTCGTCCACACTGGCGATTGTCCGTCGCACGGAAAAGTCAAACTCAGCATCGCCATAGCGTCCAACTTTAGTGGCCAGGTAATAGCTGTTTCGTGGAATGCTCTTCAATGCTTTACCCAAGACCGTTTCCGCTTTCGTGTAACCATAAAATGGAGAAACATCGATGAAGTTGATGCCCAAATCCAACGCCGCATGAACCGTGCGGATGGCGTCGGCTTCTTCCACTGGCCGGCCAAACATGCCCCCTCCCAGAGAGGAAGCTCCAAAACCCAAAGCCGATACCTGCATGCCTGTCTTGCCGAGAGCTCTATACTCCACGAAAGAATCTCCTCATTTACAAATTCCAGATCAGCGAAACACGTAATACAGAACAGCCATTGTAGTAAGCAGGAGGCCGGCAAGAACGCGGGGATCGGATATCCCCTGCACTTTCTCGCTAAGAATGACTGCCAGCGGGTTCTTCCACGTGAGTCCTTCAATTTTCTCCGGGGGAGGGGGTGGAGTGATCAGACTCACACTGACAAACAAGATGCTGCAGATGCAGAACATCCACCAGGCTTGCATCATGAAGGAGATGCCGAGCCCGTGAGTAATGATTTTTTCTGTGCCAAATACCGGCAGGTCGAGTACAAAGGAAACGGCACCCATCAGGAAGCCTGATATCAGCGTGGCGATCGAAGCCTCCTTGGTTCCGCGGCGCCAAAAGACACCAAACAAAAATACCGTGGTGATCGGCGGCGCGAGGTCTGCCGCGATCACATTGATTGCTTCAAAAATACTTGTAAATTTTCCGCCCTGCGTGGACCAAAGAATTGCCAGCAGCATGACTACGATGGAACTAATCCGTCCGATCTGCACCATGGCCCGATCGGTGGTTTCTGGGCGAAGTCGTTTTACGATGTCGACCGCGACCAGAGTACCTGAACTGTTTAATGCCGCAGACACGGCACTCATGAGCGCGGCCAACACCGCGGCGGAGATCAGCCCCTTGAGACCGGTCGGGATTAGCTGATTAATAAGAACGGGGAGAGTTTGGTTGCTTGCTGAGCCAATCTGATCTCTAAAGAGGACATAGGCAATCACGCCTGGCAGAACCAGGAAAAAAACGGGCAGGATCTTGAGGAAGCCCGCGAGCAGTGGGCCAAGTTGAGCGTCGCGCTCGGTGCGAGCTCCCAGTACTCGTTGCACAATGGTTTGGTCCGTACACCAGTACCACACCCCTAGGACTGGGTATCCCAGGAATACGGCCCACCAGTTTAGCCCGGCGGAGCTGTGACTTTGAAGCATTTTCAACTGATCGGGTTTCACCGCCGCTTGAAACTGCGCAATGGTATGGATGCCGTGGGCTGGCAAGGCAAGCAGGGCAAACGCTGTAATAATGCAGGCCCCGACGAGCAAAAACGCTGTATTCACGGTTTCCGTGACCACGACTGCTTTGAGTCCACCGAGTACCGTGTACAAGGACACGACAATCGAGACGATCATGACGGAAGTGAACACATCAATCCCGAAAAACTGCTGAAATACTTCTGCGCCAGCGTAAATGCTCATTCCAATGTGAATGAAGAGTGCGGCAATGATTGCCATGAATGCCAGCAGGGAACGTGATCCGGAGCTGTAACGCTTTTCGAGAAACTCGGGTAGTGTGGAAATGCGGCTACGAAAATAAAACGGCGCGAAAACTAGCGAGAGCAGAATGAGGGTGAATGCTGCCATCCATTCGAAATTCCCCCAAACCAGGCCTTCGTTATACCCCGAAGCCGTGAGACCTACCAAATGAATCGTGGAGATGTTGGAGGCAAACAATGCGGCTCCCACCACGCCCCAGGGAAGGGAACGGCCGGCAAGGAAGAACACCTGTCCTGTCACCTTGGACTTGCGTGTGGATAGGATGCCGATCGCGAGAATTACGACGATATAGGCAACGATAATTCCCAAATCTAGAACAGGAATTCGCAGATGTGTCGCCATTGAGATTCACCGGTCCAGAGGCTTAAGTATCAATGTCTTCGACATCGACGATCGCCTTAATCAAATTCGCATTGCCCGGAAGCTCTTGAAATCGCGCCGGTACCTCCGATAGTACAAGGCGATTTGTGATCCACGGCGAGGTATCAATCTTGTGTTCCTCGATCATTCTAATGATGCGGGGGAACTGCCCAAAACTGTTCCGGCTGGCGTATAGTGTCATCTCCCGCATATGAAAGAGTGGGTTATCGATTGAAATGCTGTCTCGTGTGAGGCCCACGTAGACCACGCGGCCAGCAGGGGCCGCATAGCGCAAGCTGGCTCCCATCGAATTCGCATTGCCTGTGGCATCAAAGACAACATCAGCCAAGCGGTCGTCGTGTTCGGTCTGGGCTTCGAAGCCCAAACGCGCCGCAAAGCCGCGGCGCCATTCGTTTTGTTCCATCACCCGAACGGTGGCGCCCGCAGCTTGGGCGAATTGAGCCGCCGCCAAGCCAATCGGCCCGACGCCAATGACGAGCGCCCCCTCGCCATTGCGCAATTGGCTTCGAACCACCGCATGGGCACCGATGCCGAGAGTCTCAATAAGTGCGAGTTGATCTAGGGAAAGTGCAGTGGATTTATGAAGAAGGGCCGTTGGCACAGACAAAAAAGGTTGCATGCCTCCATCCACGTGGATTCCAATCACGCGGAGTTGCTCACAGCAGTTTGTGCGGCCCGACGTGCACGCGCGGCATTTGCCGCAACTGATGTACGGCTCAATCGCACAGTGATCGCCACTTTCTATCCCTTTATCGTTCTTGGGAATATCAACAACTATTCCGGAGAGCTCATGTCCCAAAACTCGCGGATAGGTATAGGCAGGATGTCTACCCGCGAAGGCATGGAAATCACTCCCGCACACTCCGACTGCGCGGATCCGTACCAGTGCTTCTCCCTTGGATGCTTCTGGCGAGGGCACTTGCCGGTCGATAAATTGTCCCGGTGCTTGCAGCAGGATTTGTCTCATGACTGCCAGCTCGACTTTCTACTTCCCCTTAACCACGGCGTACAAATTGGTTCAGCCATATTCTAGATGCGGCATTATAGGGACGACCAGCGGAGGGAGTCAAGACAAACAACTGCCGGTAGCACAGTGCGGGCGGGAGAACCACATCCACCGAATTGTCAGGCATTTAAACGGATTGGATGGTTGGAAATTAGTTGAGTCCCGATGGCTTTACCAAGAAAGATGGGCATTTTCAGGCCAGAGTCGTCTTGGAATTGGATGAGCCTATGATTGATTACTGCCTGTTTCATTTCTGGAAACAGCGAGACGGAATGGGCTCACTGCTTCCCGCTGAATCCAAATCACCGAATCCGTACCGTCCAGCCGATGCACAAAGCCCGTCCTGAACTTGATTTTGGCATGCTCTTCCGTTCCATTGCAGGCTTACGGTCGAGTCCCCCCAATTCTGGATGACAAACGCCGGATTGATTATCGGGGACTCTTGGCTGGCTGCCACCATCAACTCCAGGTTTCGTTTCGCAGATGATTCTTGACCTCTTTTCGGGGACAAGATGTACGCCCTTTGGCTTGCATCATAATTCTGAGTGAGGCCCTCTTGGCGCGACAGCGAACGAATTCCCCCTTACTTGCCCGTTGCAATCTCCACGCGAGTCGGCTTAGTCGATTCCATCCGCAGCCACACCACAAGGTCGCTGCCCTCAAGAGTTCGCACAAAGCCATAGCGAACGCTCGCTCCGCGTGATACCGGCTTGCCGTCCACCCGTAGCTTGGGTTCCGACTCTCCCCAATTCTTAATCTCGAAAGCGGGATTGATCAAAGGTGATTCAGAACTTGCTTGGAGCGACAGCTGCAGTGGAGCACCGGTAGCAGTGGTCTGACGAGTGACTACAAACGCCCGCTGCGTCTGGTCGTACCCTTGGCTCTGGAATCCTGCGCCACTCACCTCAATGGGGGGCGCGGAGAGCCACGACTTTGCTAACGGGACCAGTTCTGCGGCAGACTTCGTGGTCAGTCCATGCAGCAGAATCTTCGTAATCGAGTTCTCGGTTTGGGCGTAGGGATCCCAATATATATGTGACAACGATGAATGCGACGGTCGGTCCGGCGCCACCGCGGAAATGCCGCTAGATCTCACCTGCGCCACTGGCCAGTGGTTCCACCACTCGAACATCGAGTAGGTCACTTCCCCGGTATATGGCCTCATAGACGAATTCACCGGCGAAACGATTTGGAAGGGTTTCCAGTTCGCCTTGAGATTCACCACCTGAATGTTCGGATTCTCCGGCTTTTCCATTTTCTTCGCAGGAGGACCTTTTTCCCAAGAATAGATCGCGGTTTCGCCCTTCATGTTGCCGATGGTCAGCGCATCAGGCTGGATGTTGTCCTCAGGCCGCGTGCCCGGCCCGTTGATAATGATGGTTTCCTGGAACTCGTGCCAGTTCTTGAAATTCGACGTCCAGAGAACCTGTTTGCGAACCGCTACGCCATCTGGATAGATGGTGAAGTATTCGTCGGCCCAATCAGTCCACCCCGTGGTCGGATCGGGGTTGGCGCACGTGTAATTCACGACTTCGCAGAGCCCATATCGCCAGTGAACCACCGCCCGCGCATCCGTATTCTCGAGAATGCGGACGTGGGAATACCGGTTCTCCTTGTCCGACATGGGTTCGCAGTCTTCGCCTCCCGGACAGTCGACCTTGCCACCCGTTTCCAGGAACTCGTCTGTGTACCATTTGTTATTCTCAGTGACCCAGTCCCCGCCATAGTTCGTGCCTTGCCAGAACACCATACGAATGGGAGCCTGGTCGAACCGCACTACGACGTCGGAGTTCGGGGCCACGCGGCGCGGCAGATCCCACATGTCGTCATACTTCAGGGTTGTGTAGAAAGCACCGAATCGTCCGGCTCCGGGCGGCCCTGAAGGCAGAATCGGCCAGGGCAGCACATCTCCACTTGGCGGGTGCACCTCGGCGTATGCTTTCGCGATCTCCTCTGCCGGCAAGCCCCGGTCGTAAATGCGGATCTCATCGAGAATCCCGTCAAATGAATACCGAACCGGAATTTTGGGATGGATCCACTGCGCGGGAAGAATCGGATCCCTGGCTCTACCGATGACCAGATCTTCCCGATCGGCCGGGCTCAGAGTTCCTCGCAGAGCCAGCTCTCCCACTGATTTTCCATCCACGTAAATCGCCATTCCTCTTGCGGGATCGTAAGTACCGGCGACGTGGGCCCACTTCTTTAGTGGAAGCTGAGACTTCGAAACCAGGGACCACCATTGACCGTCGACCGCGACTTTTAATCCGATGTGGCCGAAAGAATCGATCCCAAAAGAGTAGCCCGCTTGTTCTTCTCGCCGATGCTCCACAATCGGAACCCAGTTCCACGGAAAGGTGTTGACTGCCACCCAGGCATTCACCGTGACTCCGGCGGTCGCTTGTGGGACCCCCTTGTAACCACGAGTGATAACGGTGGACTCTCCATCAAACCGCAGACCATTTCCAGAGACGCCGTTCACGCGTCGGAACAACCCGTCAATGGCATCATCCGTGCCGCTGACGGAATCATGCGCGACTTGCCCGCTGGTCTCATTGAAGGACCATTCTGCCACGGGGCCATTGACTTGTGCGAACACGAAGGGTGGAACACAAATCAGAAGCGAAACTGCTGCCAAAACGACTCGTTTCATTGCCGACCTCTCAGAGCTGGAGGAATTTATAAATGGCTGAGCCAATCCGTCGGAAGTTTATCTATGCCGATTCCCATCTGTCAACCACCTGTACTCGTCCAGTAGTTTAGTGATACCTTTCATTCCTCGTTTTTGAGATAAGGCCTGCAGAGGGAATTGTTGGGGAGCGAGGTAGCCCAAGGACTGGTGGGCGCGGACGTGATGCGATGGCGTACGAGACCGACTTCTGCCAGCTCACAGCACGAACAGATGCAGACCGCGCTTCCCAACTCAGCTCCTCCCCGGTTCGACCCAGTGGACCCAAACGGGACCGTTTCGATTTCGACACTTTATGCGAGTGTCACTAATCATTCTAAAATAAGAACATCGCCGCGCATTGCTGAATGCCGTTGTGGCCTTGTGGCAGCCAGCAACTGTTTGCCGCTGGCTGCCTCTTGACTTGTCAAATAACTCGTGTACGATTTGGTTCGTCCATTTAATAACTTATGGAAAGACGAGAATTCCTGAAACTGAGTAGTGCGGCAGCGGCTGCTGCTGCGACTGTCGCCCGCGGTGCTGGTGAAGTTCTAAGAAGTTTAGGAGACCTGCCGCCTGAAGAGGGCACATTTCATGTCTCGCCTCAGGGTGACGACAATAATCCCGGCACTGCGGGTTCGCCATTCGCCACTTTGCCAAGGGCACAACGAGCACTTCGAGAAATGAAGAACGGCTCCTCTCCAGTCAAGGTCCTGGTCCGCGAAGGCACATACTATCTGGATAGCCCGCTGACATTTGGCCCCGAAGATTCCGGCACCAGCACTGCGCCGATCGCCTTTGCCGCCGATGGCGGTCACCGCGTTACTATCAGCGGTGGCCGCAAACTCGTCTGCAGCTGGACATCGTACAAGGATGGCATCATGATGACCTCGGTGCCTCCGGGACTCGATTTCACCCAACTGTTTGTCAACGGCAAACGGCAGATCCGCGCCCGCTATCCGAACTACGATTCTTCTAACCCGGGCAAGTCCGGATACACCCAGGCTGCGGGTCCTATCCCCGCCGGCACGCCGAACCCCTACGCAGGGGCGGACGAGGACATGAGCTTCTCCACCGAGGCTCCCAGAGGGATCCGCTTCGACCCCTCGACTTTTTCCAAGAGGAAATGGGGAAACTTACAAGATGCTGAAATTCATATCTACCAGGCCGCCTACTGGGGAAACCTGCAGTGGAAAATCAAAGGCATTGACTTTGCCACGAACTCGATCTGGTTTGGGGATGGCGGCCAACAAATCGGTGCCAAGTGGAGCAAGAATCCTGCAGTTCTCAACCAGAGATCCCTGTTCTTCATCGACAACGTGTTTGAGGAATTGGATGTACCCGGGGAATGGTTTCTCGACAGAACGAAAAACATCCTATACCACTATCCTCAGCGAGAGACCGATTTGCGGACAGCTGTTGTCGAAGTCCCTGTGCTCGAACATGCCATACGGTTTAGCGGCAAGCAAGAAAATCCCGTTCAAAACATTTCGCTGCAAGGTTTCCGCATCGCTCACACCGCGACGACCTACCTCAGGCCCTACGACGTACCATCCTTAAGCGACTGGGCGGTCCACCGGGGCGGCTCCGTATTCGCAGAAGGAACCCGCAACTGCTCGATCGCGGCCTGCTGGTTCGACGCCGTCGGCGGCAATGGCGTGTTCGTTAATAATTACAACCGTGGATTTTCGGTAACCGGCTGCAAGTTCACTGAGACCGGCGACAGCGCGATCTGCTTCGTTGGCAACCTCGAACAAACTAATGGCACGCAGCGCGCCTTTCCCTATGAGTGTCAAGCCAGAGACAATCTCATTCACGATTGTGGGTTCTTCGGCAAGCAGATCGCGGGCGTATACGTCTCGCGGGCAAAGCGAATCACCGCCAGCCACAACCTAATGTACAACCTGCCGCGCGCCGGCATCTGCATCGGGGACGGCACCTGGGGCGGGCACGTTATCGAGTACAACCAGACTCATGACACCGTGCGCGAAACCAGCGATCACGGGCCCTTCAATGCGTGGGGACGGGATCGAGGCTGGGCATTGGCGCAATCCCACGGGCCATACACCGCGGAACGTAGCCTTGATGTCTGGGAAGCCCTGGTCGATGCCATGGAGCCTGTCATCGTTCGCAACAACTTCTTCGACGAGAAATCAGGATGGGGGCTCGACCTCGACGACGGCGCTTCGAACTACGAAATCTACAACAACATCTCAGTCGGCGGCGTCAGTGTGAAGTTGCGCGAAGGCGCGTATCGCAAGGTGTACAACAACATCTGGTACTTATCGAAGGGTGCTCCCTGCTTCCATGTGGGAAACAACGATAATCACGATCAGTACTTCAACAACATCACGGTGATGGATCCAGGAAACACGAAGTGGCCCGATGGCTGGCCGTGGTGGCCGCAGATGGTCTATTCGGTAATTGCCCCACCGGCCGTGGGACCGTGGTTCGAAAAAATTGATAACAACTGTTTTTACTGTGTAGGCGGAGAATTCCAGGCCGTGGTCGATCAATTGCGATCAGAAGCCGGCAAACGCAACCCGCAGAGCTACGATCTTGCGGAATGGCAGAAGCTTGGTTTCGACCAGCATTCTGTTTTCGCCGATCCGCTTTTTGTCGATCCCGGAAACCACGACTTCCGCATTCGTCCAGAATCGCCGGCCCTGAAAGTAGGTTTCAAGAACTTCGAAATGGGCCAGTGGGGATTGACCGACAAATTCCCCGGGCAGTGGCGCGAGCCGAAAAGCTGACGCTGCTTTACACACTGAGAGGATCCATGAAGAAAATAGTAGTGGCAACACTCGCCGTCGCAACCGCAGTTTGTGCAGCAGGGCTGTACGCCCACAGTGAAGGCTCGCATGCGCAGCGCATCGGCATGGTGATCGGAATCAAACCCGACCAGATCAGCGCCTATGAGGCTTTGCACGCGGCTTCAAACGCCGGAGTTCGTGACTTGCTGACGAAATACCACATGCATAGCTTCTCAATTTTTATTCAGCAACTCGACGACGGGAAGTACTATCTGTTCGGCTATTACGAATACACCGGGACAGACTACAAGGCCGACATGGCGAAACTGTCGGCTGAGCCACGCAATCAGAAATGGCTTTCGGTGACGGATCCCATACAGATCCCGCTCTCCGGCGAGAAATCCTGGGCGAAGATGCAAGAGGTCTATCACAACCCATAGGCCACGCTGAGACCAGACAGCAGGACCAAACCTCTTCCAGGGAATCGCCCATGCATTCTCTACGATGGAATTTCCTTTTAGTTCTTATCGCCGCCCACTCGCTCATCGCCCAGGATGTGGGCCTGGCTGCGTACTGGCCTTTTGATTCTTCCCAGGGTTCGGTAGCAATCGAGACCAGCAAGCAGGCCGAAGACAATATCCAGGGAAACTTTTCCTATACTCCCGGGGTGCGCGGCGATGGGATCAAATTCGACGGATTCACCACCCGCATCTCCCGCGAGGCCAAAGCCGCGCCCGAGATCCACGGCGCCCTGACGTTCGAAACCTGGATCGCCCCGCAAGCCTACCCCTGGAACTGGAACGCTATCGTCGAGCAGAAGAAACGCTACTTTTTCGGGCTTGACGCCACCGGTCACATCGGTCTGCGCGTCTTCATCGACGATCAATGGCGGGAGTGCATCTCCGCCGCACAAGTTCCCTTCATGCAGTGGTCACACATCGCGGCAACATTCGATCCCCGGACGGGTCTGGCTCTCTACATCAATGGGCAAGACGCAGGCCGCCTGCCGGTTTCGGGGCATCTCGCCGAGCGGGGAGGTGCTTTCCAGATCGGCCGAAACCTGGAGCCACTCCCTGCAGCAGCATCAAGAAACATTCCGGCTTCCTATTCCTTTGACGGAATCATCGACGAACTGAAAATCTACACTCGCCCCCTCGACGCGAGCGAGATCAAGGCATCCTACGATTCATCGCGCCCGGCGGCCCTGCCTCCACTCACCTGGCGCAAGCTGCCCCATATTCCCGACGGGCAGAAGCGCTTTGGTGCCTTCTACACCAGCCTAAAGTTTTATCCCGAGTGGGACCAGCTTTGGCGGATCGATGACTATCCCGACCTGGTGGTCACCTTTGATGACGCTTCCTACAAGATGGTGTTCTGGCACGGCACGGCCTACAACATGAACCTGGTCACGGAAAACGGCCGTTGGATCGGAGACCAGAGTGCCGAAGCGCCTCCCGGAGAGTACGGATGCATCGAGCACATGTCGGACAAGCAAACCCGTTATGCGCACGTTCGCCTCCTCGAAAACAGCCCGGCCCGCGTCGTCGTGCACTGGCGCTACGCCCTTACGGACGTCATGTACAACATCGGCGAGCGGGACCCGATCACCGGATGGGGCGATTGGGCCGACGAGTACTACACGATTTATCCGGATGGTCTGGCGGTTCGCCATTTCTTGGTTCACGCACCGCGAGACCGATACAGTATCACCGAGCCCGCGACTCTCAATAACCCGGGCGAACGGGCCGAAGACAACGTCTCCATCGAGGCAGCCACGCTGGCCAATATGGATGGCGAGTCGCGAACCTTCAGTTGGGAAACCTGGCCGGCTGCCGGAGGCGTCCGCGGGCAATTCTTCAATGCAGTTCCCAATGCAAATATTTCGATCGTGAACACCAAGTCGGACTTCAAGCCGGTCTACATCTACGAGCCTGGCACATTGATCATCCCCTACGGCGGGGGCGCCGTGGAACGCCCGTGGTTTTCCAAGTTTCCCATCTGGAATCACTGGCCGGCCGCACAAATTCCTTCCGACGGACGCAACGCACTTGCGTTAGATCACGTCTCCAGTTCGGCCATCACCTCTCCCGAACTGCCGCAAACTAGGCGCGCGAAAGACGGGGTCGTCGAGGGGCGTTTCCTCATGGGGCTCACCAACCAGCCTATCGCCACGATGCTACCGGTGGCGCGTGCATGGTTACAGCCGCCAGATCTGAAGCTGTCCGCAGTAAATTTCGCGAGCGATGGCTACAGCCGCGATGATCGCGCTTATCACTTTCGCCGGTTGAACACGCAGAACCTTGACGTTCAGTTCAATCTTGAAGCCAGCGAGAAATCACCGGCGGCGAACCCTGCATTCGTCCTCGATGGATGGGGGGGCGGAGGAGTGTCACTGACGCTGAATGGCAAGCCTGTCGCGGAAGGAAGGGATTTCCGCGTGGGCCACATCGAGCGACTCGAGGGCACTGCCCTTGTAGTCTGGATCCGGGCCCAGTTGACGCAACCGACAAAATTCAGGTTGATGTCAACCTTGAAATCGCAGTGAATTGACATGTGTGCAGTAGGGACACGACTCGCACCTATGCTTCAAGAGGCTGAACCAAATACAGATCACGGCCGGCTTGTTCTACGATCAGTGTGTCGGCATCCCCCTCATAGTCGTCCCGCCGGAATCCTCGAGGATCCATATAGCCCAGCTTGACCTGCCGGCAGGTAGCCTCGTTCACGGCCGACGCTAATGTGATGGCGTAGCGTGGCACGATCGTGCCGTTCCTCAGCCTGCGTCCCGCGAAGCTGACGTGCGCAAGATGAGCTGCCACACAGAGATTTTGTTGCAACTCCGGGGATTGGGCCACCAACTCGCGAATCTTCTCCAAGGGCGCATAGCCGTAGCGTTGGATCAAAGCTCCGTGGGTTTCGGAGATGCAAGTCAAATGAGGAGCATAGATGATGAGTTCGCCGCCTTCTTCGATGACCGGACCGAGCCGGTAGCTCGCCTTGCCGCCAACCCACAGATCATCGAGGTGTTCGTCAAGCAGCGCAATCACCCGCTTGTATTTTCGCCCTGTGTACTTGATGTGAACATAGCGGCTCACGTCCGCTGCCCGTCGTACCGCCATCCGGAAATCACCGCAAAAAAGCGCGTGGGTGCGTAGCCGGCCATTGCCACGGGTCACGACGGAGCTGAGCGAGATGACGCGCCCGGGTATCCAGTCTGCCGCCGCTTCGAACAGATGACGCGTGGGAGTTTCCACCCGGCCGATGACCTTCTCGATACTCGCCAGGGCCCCAAGCCAGTGGGTCGCGTGCGTCAGCTCTGGACCGGCGACGCCGGGGAAAAAGTACTTTGCGCCTCCTGAAAAACCTGCAACTTCATGGGGAGCGGTTGTCCCGAAGATCAGAATTGTGTCGTACAACCCGGGCGCCAGCAAGCGATTCACCTTCAGATCGATTGAGCGATCAATCAAACCGCGAGTGATCTCCCTCACCCGCGACGCGTCCAGCACACCGATGTTCACCAGCTTTTGGGGGTCGGCCCAGTCGTGGTCAAAGATGTGACCAAGCCCGGGGATCGCCGCTCCCCCGAAAGCCCCGATCTTTGACAGTTTGTCCCGCTCGCTCATCGGCGCATGGGTGCCCTGTGCAATCAGTGCATCGAGCTTCTTGATCTTGCGATCCTCAAGAATCTGCGCGGCGAGCGGAAACAAAATATCTGTGTTGTCGTCCCGAGTCTTGTCCGCCACAATGGCTAACACAGACGAACCTGTAGATATAGTGGCAAACGCTTCCGCAAGAACTTGGCGTAACTGAAGCGGCGAAAGGTCGGAATCAGGATGGCCCTTGCCGACTACCCAAGAGACCGGCGCGGCCAGAATGCTCATCTTCGGCTCCTGTATTGTGCCGACCGTTTCATGCATTGATCAGCTCATTATCGACTAGCGCTGCCTGCGCGCGGTCCGCCTTGCGCCAACGAGCGAACCTGGTCAAGGGTTTCCACGGTCGTGTCGCCGGGAAAAATGGAAGCAGGGCGCCATGTGCCCTGCCCAGCTTCACCGCCCGTTCCGGCGTCTCCCGTTGAGAATGCCATAGAAAAATCCTGAGGCATAACCATCGCACCACCAACCCGATCGTGAACGTCAATCTCGAGCCTTGGAGACAAATAAACCTCACCGTTGACCCCGCCTCTGCCCCACTTGGCGGTAGGCCGAACGAATCTCGCGCAGCGGGTCGCCGATTGTCTTGATGTTGTGAGGATATTCGTCCGCCGCTATTGGCTGAACCATGCACCGCTAATCTTAGAAGCAAACCGTGCTCGTCGTCAAAGTATCAAGGATTGGTTTCACCGTCCCTTCGCAGAAGTCGTATTACAACACCTGGGGTCTAGAATTCGGAACAAAACCGCTTGACACCTTAAATGGAGCGGTGCTAGCTTTTCGGAGAAGTCATTGGTTCGACCAATTTATGTGTCCGATGTTTCAGGGAAAATCCCGGTAAAAGAGAAGAGTGGTTCTATGCGATTTCCAGTTTGTTACTCATTGAGAATCCTAATCCTCGCCCTCTTGGGCTCGGCATTCTGCATGACCCTGTCCCGCACCGCGGCCGCTCAAGCTGGAACCGCGGCAGCCGCTCTCAACGGCACGGTCCGAGATTCGTCAGGAGCGGTGGTGCCAGGCGCAACCATCGCGCTCACGAATACAAGCACCGGTTTCAAGCAGGCGACTGAGAGCAACTCCACCGGGAACTATTCCCTGGTTAATATCAGTCCAGGGAACTACGTAGCTTCGGTGTCGAAAGAGGGTTTTTCAACCGGGAAGTCAACTGAGTTCACACTTTCGGTGAATCAGACCGCCACGATCAACTTCGATTTAAAAGTTGGCGCTGCCGAGAGCACGATTCAAGTCTCGGCGAGCGGTGTAGGAATCGAAACCTCCACGGCCGAACTTGGCACAGTGATCGGGACCAGCGAAGTCAACGCACTGCCACTTAATGGGCGCAATTTCACTGAGCTTCTGCTGCTCGGGCCTGGAGTGAGTCCCGCAAACGGCTCAGGGAATGGTGGCGGAGGCGGGATTGGCAATTATCTCGGAACCGTCGTCTTTCCCGCAGTCAATGGTCAAAACAACCGTAGCAATATGTTTCTGCTCGATGGAATCAATAACTATGGCTCGATTCGCGACACCTATGCCGTGCAACCGACGCTCGATGACATCCAGGAGTTCAAACTGCAATCCCACAACGACGAAGCGCAATTCGGACAAGTTCTGGGCGGGATCGTAAACGTAGTCACCAAGTCGGGCGCCAACCAGTTCCACGGGGATGTCTGGGAATTTCTTCGCAATGATGCTTTCGATGCCGCCAACTATTTCAATCCGGTAAGGGTTCCGCTGAAGCAAAACCAGTTTGGCGGAGCCATCGGTGGCCCAGTGATTTTGCCGCACTACAACGGCCGCAATAAGACGTTTTTCTATTTCTCCTACGAGGGGTTTCGGAACAACACGGCGTCGAACAATTTCTTTCTGACCCCGACCCCGACGCAACTGGGAGGCGACTTCAGCAATCTCGACAGCCAAGGCACTCAGTTATTTAATCCGTACAGTTCGGTGCCTGACGCAAACAGCGCTACGGGATTCGACCGCCAGCCCTTTATGTGCGATGGGGCCGGGGCTCCGCTGCCGGCAAATGGTAGTGGTATCCAGCCAGTGGGAACGCCATGCAATAAGATTCCGTCGAGCCTGCTCAACCCGACGATGGTCTACTATGCCAAGACGTTATTTCCGGCCCCGATCAATACCGGCAACCCCAACTTCAACGGACGCGATACAACCCCCGCCATCGTTCGCCAGGATCAGATTTCTATCCGTGGTGACGAAGAGATCGGCGCGAAAGACCGGATTTTTGCCCGTTATACCGCGGCCTGGCAGCCGGACACCAATTCCGGTGGCTACCCCGGCTTGACGGCTGACACACAGAGCAACAACTACAACGTGGCGGTGAACTGGACACACACCTTCGGTCCAACTTCCGTGTTGCAGTTGACATTTGGGCGTGTTTCCGCGCAGTTCAATAACGTTCCTCATTTTGCCAATGCGCCGTCGGACTTCTTACAGCAATCCGGCTTCGCGGCCTCTTTCTACAGTCATTCCAGCTTTGGCGGGGACCTTATTCCCTCGGTTAATGTCAGCGGCTACATCGGAGGCGGGGACTATGTCGGCAAACTGCATTACTCCAACATCTGGGAATACCGAGGCGATTTTTCCAAAATCTATGGGCGGCATACGTTCCGCACAGGTGCAAGTCTTGCGACCGACGGCTGGGAGCAGCCGTTCTATGGTTCCGAAGACGATTTCGATGCGCCGCAAACGGCTGATGGTAATGGTAACGGAGGTGACGCACTCGCATCCATGATGCTCGGTGTTCCGACCTATGCAGAAGTTGACAACGTTTACTCCCTGCTGCATGGCGGAAAAATCATCGGCGGCTATTTCCAGGATCAGTGGCGGGTCAACGACAGGCTCACCATCAACTTGGGCCTGCGTTACGACGTCACCGTCAATCCGCGCCAAGGCAAGTCCTCCGACGAGAGCAACATTACCGGCAACTTCGACTTTAGCAATGGCACCTACATTCTCCAGAATCCGGCTCCGGCCTGCTCGCTCACTCAGGGAGCACCTTGCATTCCTGGAGGAACTCTGCCTGCACACGTCACGATCGCGAAAAACGGAAAAATCAACAACGACAACTACGATAACGTTCAGCCCAGAATCGGTTTTGCTTACCGCCTGACGCAGAGAACGGTCATGCGTGGTGGATACGGAAGGTTCTTCGACAATTGGTCGGGCCTGACTGAGAATCAGTCAAACTACACTCAAGCCTGGCCAAATGTGGCATTCGTGGCCGCACCCAACAACTTGAACCTCGGATTGCCCACAGGGCTGGCCAGCGATCCGCTCAACTTGGGAAGTGGGCCGATTGAGCCGGCATCCACGCCCTTCTCGCCTTTGAACGTTAATGCTTACACCGACCCCAACCTCAAGGTGGGGTACTCGGATCAATGGAATTTTGGATTCCAGCGAGAGTTGGCTCCCACCGCGACTGCAACCATCAACTACGTCGGCTCGCGTAACGCGCGAATCGCCACTAACATTACCGCCAACGCTGCGCCTACGCCCGGACCGGGTGATCCTCAGCTACGGGCGCCCTACCCATACATCTTGCCAATGAACTACACGGAGAGCATCGGAACCAGCGATTACAATGGCCTGCAGATTTCCTCGCAAATAAAATCGCATTCCGGGATCGCTTCAACGATTGCCTACACATGGTCGAAGGCGCTGGTTACCGGTTGTGACGGACTCTTCGCCGACTGCGACATCCAGGACCCGTACCATTTGAGCCGGGATCGAGGCCCGGCCGCCCACGACCTCACCCACATCTTTGCCGCCAGTTTTGTACTTCCGCTGCCGTTTGGCGCAGGAAGACGATTCAGCACGAGTAGCAGCTTCGTGAATCACATCATCGGCAACTGGCAACTGAATGGAATTGTGGCCTTGGACAGTGGGCCGCGTTATGACATCCAGACCGACCCGTCGATCCCTAACACTAATAACCTATATGGCGTCGAACGTGCCAATCTGGTGGGAAATCCATATGCGAATGGGACCAAAACGAATCCCTTGAACGTATCTGCTTTCGTTAATCCAGCTCCCTTCACTTTCGGGAATATGGGACGAAACAGTCTGCGCGCCGACTGGAACAAGAACCTAGATCTTTCGCTGTTTCGGTCGTTTTCTGTTACAGAGTCCAAGCGATTTGAGTTCCGGGCCGAAGCATTCAACGTGACGAACACGCCCGTATTCGCGACGCCCGATAGTAGTCTTGAAGATCCGAATTTCGGCGTAGTGTCTTCTACCGCAAACACCGAGCGCCAGCTACAGATTGCGTTGAAGTTTTATTTCTGAGTGCTTTGTTCAGGAATAAGGGACTACAAAGCGGTAACGTGTTCGTACTTTGGGGCTACCCGTCACCTGTATCAGGCAGCAGAGATTGTTCCAGCTATGAGTTCTAGCTAGCTCGGGAGTAGCTTGGCACCCTATCCGACAATATGGGCCCTTTGTTCTGCGGACAATGCGCTTGTTCTGTGTGCAGTGCAAAGACCGCCCGAAAAGACTTAAGTCGGACTATGATCGTTGTCATCCGCCGGTCGTTCCGCATTTTGAAAACCGGGCCGGCAGAGAATGCGGCTGCGCGAATGTCTTTCTCCGGCCAACCGTAGAGGCATGGGTGCCGGTAGCGTAGCCTTTGTTTGACTGAACTAGGCTCACCTGCTAATCCATTGACTCGACAGTGCCATGCATCAATTTGACCCCTTCCCCTGACCGTGTTAGAAAATTACTAGATCGGCGTATAAATGGCCGTTTCTGTCGGGCATGCCAATGTCCGGCGTATGAATTAATAAATCTGGATTGGGAAACACTGTCCTGAACGTTTCATCCCGAAAGTGCGACTGTCCGTAAGAGCTCCGAGGATTCGTTTTCGATGAATCCGACAAACGGATTGACCTCTAGCAGACATCACATTTCAGTCTGCCAGCACGCGTTGGGAATGCTTGCGTGCTGCGGGAGAGGGGACAATGGCGAAGCTTCTAATTCAAGCCGATCCACGAGTCGTGAAGACCGTTGACGAAACTTTCGCTGACAAACGGGCCAGGTCTGTCAGCCAGAATTCGTGATCTGTGGAGTACTTCCAACTACCGCGGCGTCTACGTGTTTGGAAGCGGCAAAGCCTGCTCGTTGGCCAGCTCGAAGGCTGTGTTTCTGGGTATGACAGATTCGCGGGACGACGAGGCATCCACTTCGCACTTCGGCCCCCGCATTGTGACCTCTCTCTACTGACGGAGGAGCAACTGCGCGAGATTGCGGACGAATTGAAACCGCAACTTCTCATGTTCCGCCTGAAGAACTTCGAGCGTGTGCGCAACTTCTCTGCGCGCAAGCAGAGTTCGACACTCGCGGGAAGTGCATCTCGCGCTCTCACGGCTAGCGTTCTGGGCGATGCGGAGATCGTGCAGTCCATGGCTCCGCTTATTCACCGCTTGCAACAGGACGCAATTGCGCAACGTGGATGCGATGTTCACTTGGCTATTGTTGAGGCGACTTGGATCCCCTCCCACAACGAGCGAGAGATCAAGCTTTCCAACCTGACAGAACTGACCAATGTCTTGTTGCGATGCCGCGGCGAATTGTTGGAGTTCAGCACGGCCGAAGTCGGCTGGAGGCTGAGAAGCCTTGGCTTGCCTCGCCATCGGAACCGCAGCGGCATGGTTTTGCGGTTCTCGCAGGGGAACCGATTTCTTCTTCATCAGCTTGCCGTGCGGTGGAGTCTAAATTTACGCGCCGTCGCCGACTGTGCGCTGTGTTCTCCGGGGGAAGGGGTTGATCAGCAAAGACTTGTGTAACTGGTGTAGGCTATGTAGCTTTTTTCCGGTTAAGGAGCTTTGCATGCCCGTGAAAAGAACCCGACTGAGCGCTGTGCAGCAAGCGAGGTATCTTGGGCGCGCACAGGAACTAATTGCCGCCGGGATTGATTGCGAAATTCCGCACGAATGGCACGAGAACTCTCGTAGTGTCGAGATCTCCGTTGCCCCGCCCCAGGAAAACATCCTGCGCGAACTCGCTACCGGAGTTACTGCGTACGCGATCGAAGTGCGATTGCTGGGTCTGCGTGGCAATTTGGTCTTCGAGGATTTCACAATTGCGTCCGAGTGGGATTCGGATTTGGTTGCTCTGCGTGCCAATGGGAAAAACCTCTATGGTGTCGGGGCTGCCTTCGAGTTTACCGAACGCGAGGTGCTCAACCCCCGGATTGAAAAGGGGATACACTTTCGTCGCGGTGACGTCGCGAAGGGCTGGGTGCTGGCGAGGGGTTACAAGCCAATTCCGGACGAGTACCCTGACAGGATGACCACGGTACTTACCCTCACGTTCACGGATCAATTTGGATACGATCATCCTGCGAGAGCTAAGGCTATTTTAGAAAGAAGCGCGCGCCGGAAAGGAAAGTGGATACAAGGGTCAAGGTCGCGAAAGCCTATTGGGGTTCTGCAAACAGAATCCGTGAGCAACCGTACCGCGCCTCTAGGCACCTCAATCGGAGTTGCCAATGTTTCAAATCTACGCTTGCGGCCGGAATGATAGCGACGAACAATTGTGCATTCGATAAGCTCAGAGCCGGCATGGACGACAGACAGCTGAGTCCTTCTTAGGATGGAAGGCCGGCGCGACGGAGCAATTGCTGGAAGCGGGGGTCGGAGCGTAACGGATCAAATTCAGGGCCCACGAAGACAAATGGCATCACTGAACGGGTCTGTACCAGTTTTTCGAGCTCCGCGATGGCTCGATCATTGTCGCCCAGCGCGGAATAAATAACCA
>Ga0182024_10005220_pt1 | contig 29266 bp, 35 predicted proteins | sample P32metaG_FD_120480 | JGI IMG/M metagenome (GOLD analysis project Ga0182024, IMG submission 120480) | Permafrost microbial communities from Stordalen Mire, Sweden - P3-2 metaG (Illumina Assembly) | ecosystem: Environmental > Terrestrial > Soil > Wetlands > Permafrost | place: Sweden: Stordalen...
ACAGATGGCAAACACCGGTGGTGGTGGCGCGGGCTGGTGCTGCGGCATGGTGGCAGAGTGGAAACGCAATCGGAGATAGAGGGTGTCATGCAGGGAAGGACCGGCTCAGGTGGCGAGAACAACTTGCGGCAAGGCGGATGATGTATTGATGCATCGGAACGAGTGGCGTGAGAACAAGCCAGCCGGTAGTAACGAGCATAAGGTGGTAGCAGCGGTGGGCGGACGTGGCGGTGGGGGGCGGATTTCGCGGTGGCAACCGCAGGAGAATCAGGAGAAGTAGCGGCAGCGGGCGAGCGGACGGGGCGGTGCCTAGCGGTTGGGAGCAGAAGCAGGAGCAGTAACAGAAGCAATGAGTCACCTCAAATTGACAGCTATCCAGAGCGAATCGGCTGGCGACGCTTACCGGTACTTGAAAATCGTGATTAGAATTGCGGATACCGGAATCATCGCTATTGCCAACAGCTCAGGCAAGAAAAATTCCATCTTGATTTTGTGATCTTGAGCGGCGGCCGAATATGAATACACAGCAGCCGAGTATGAATACACAGTGTGAGTTTGCCCAGAGGCGTCCGTTACGTCTACGGGCATGAACCAAAAGACCAGAGCAAGCAGAGGTGCTTCAATTGCAGCAGCAATCAAGACCGCCTTGGCGATGGCGCGAGAGCGCTGCGTCTTGCGACTCGTCTTGTCAGATGAATCTGAAATCTCTTGTTTAGATTTAGGCATATTTATAGACACTCATCTATTGATTGGGTTCGCTTGCGTGCTGGGTCTAATCTGACCCACATTTTGAAAACATCGGAGTTGCGCATCCGTGAGGGAGCGGATTTAATTTCCACCTCGTGTGGCGGTGGTGTTTGCCACCGCACAAAAAGCCCCGGAACATTAAACAGATCCAGGTAACCGTTGGGGTTATACCCCGGATTTTGTTAATCCGCGTCTTGTGGCGCACACAGGGACAGGGCGGGGCACCAGTTTCAATCGCGGAGCACCGGTTTCAATTGGAGGTCTTCAGTTTGGTTGGTCAGTTTTCGATCGATTTCAAGCCGGTAAATTGAACTTTTTGCTCTGTCCGAGCGTAATTAAGAGTAGGACTCTATAGAGTTCCTGTCCTTCCCAAGATCGCCTTTGCAATTGTCATTATGTACTTGAGTTCGTTTCATAAAAACGTAATCTGCCTTCGAAGAGTGGGCGTTCGGCTGTTAGTGAAGGAGTATTGTTGCTTCTTACAGTTGTTGATCGAGTTTGATCTTGTTAGACCGTCATGGTTATGGACTTAATTTTCTTTAGATTGCTGACGTCAAATTGAAGTCTGCAGGTGTGCGATGTGGTTGCATCCAGACACTGCATTTGGTGGCGTGCAGTTATGGTCGCTGCGGACGTAAATCATGGCGCTACTATAGCTGGTGCTACTAGACGAAGTGCGAGGCAGGCATCGGCGCATTGGCTTAACCGGCTTGGCTAGCGCATGGCGGGTAAGGTCTCACTTTGCTTTGGTGGTGTCAGGGAATGGACGGTGGGTCGCCGGGAAATTTCAGTTGAGCGTTGTCGATCACCTTTTCTCTGATCGAGCCGAGCCCGGCGAGCAGATCGTGGAGTTCGGTCTGGATCTGCTGATGGGAGGAGCGAATTTGCTCAACTTCTGCGGTGAAGCGAGCAACGTTGGCGGCCGGTCCTAATCTGATTGATTTCGCCTCGAGATAGTCGTCCAGGGCATCGGCCGCATCGTCGTCGTCCAGTCCGGTAGTGTCGGGCGGTTCGTCGAGGTCCGCTGGGTTATTGGGGACGACGGGGATCATGCGTTTGCCTCTTTCGGTGCCGACACTTTGATCGAGAAAGTCAGCAATGATTTCGGCTGCCTCGTCCTGGTCCAGTCCTGTCGTGTCGGGGAGGTCATCGAAGTCGGCGGCGTTATCTGGTATGACGGCGATCATGCGCTGGTCGCTGTCGGTGACAATCCGTTGATCAATCTCGATCAGAGCCAATGCCTGGTCGTAGTTTCCCAGCTGCGCCTCCAGCATAGCGAGGTCAATATACTGCGTGGGCGCCCATTTGATTTGCAGCCATTCATTCATAGCAGACAGCCAGCGCAGCGATTCTTCAATGCAGGCACGGGCGAGGGCACCGTTGCCGGTGTCAACGTAGAGTTTGGCCAGAAGCACCAGGACGGAGAGGATCTGGCGCGGACGTTCGATTTGCGGACTTTGTTTTGCCAGCAGCAGAGCGGCCTTGAGCTGTTGCTCGGCCAGAGCGATATTGCCGGTTGAATCGAGCCGTGCATGATCAAGAAGGGACTGAGCCGTTTTCTCACCAGCGCGAGCATCGAGGGTGAGCGTGCGGCCCAACGCGGCCGACTGCGGTTGATCGAGAATGGCGATGATGTTGCACTGATGTTGGATGGAGAGTTCACGAGCCATCTGGCGGACAGCGTCTACAGTGGGTGTCTCCGAACGGTAGAACTGGCCAAAAGAGGGATCGTTCTCGTCTGAACTCAAGCGAACGAGCAAAGTCGAGGCGGCGTCGTCGACTCGCTCGACAGCATCCAGCCGCAGCCGCAGCAGGTCGGGTCTTTCGGCAAGAGCGGCGAGAAATTTCTGGATGATGTCGCGCTCAGAGGCTGTGGGAGCTATGGAAGCGGCGCTGAGAAAGTGAATCATATGTATGAATATCGCGGTGTGGGCAGAAAAAGATATCACAGATCGCAGATACCGATCCATCTAACATAGTCGCGGGTTGCTGCGAGAAGTCTGCTCCGTAGTGCGCAGCTAATAGATGGTCAAGTTTTTCAGCGAATTGAAGGCCGTAAATTGAACTTTTGTTCTGCCCGAACCGTTGGGTCAGTCAATTCCGCCAGAAACTCCGACGCAGTTCGTAACAGTTTCGGTGTCCGCTAAGCCATCGTCCAGGCCACCTAACTAAATGGCGAATCGGCAACGTGTTTGCCTGGTATCACGTGTCCGTTAAGCGCGTCCGATTGAATCAGTGCAATCTCGGCAGAATTGTCAGCTGCACAGGGAATAATGTAACGAGTCAAACCTCGCTTCTCATACGGTGACCACAATGAGTTTCCCTCCTGGATTTGGAAAGCTTACCCAACAAGAGCAGCAGCGGCTTTTGCTGGATGCCATCTTTCGGCAGTGGCAAACATGGCTGATCTTAGTCATTCTTGCTTTAGGGGGCGGACTGATGGGGTGTTGCGTGCCCGGCCCGCGGTGCGTAGTTTTTATAGTAGCCGGTACGCCGATTTTCGGAATCGCTCTTAATTACTTTGTCGCAGCTTACATCGAACGGGCTTTAGCAGAGAAGAAAACTTAGCTCTCCGCCAGGGACCAATGACTGCGAAAGCGCGCAACCGCCACCGGATATCTTACAACGTCGGAACAGGGGCGCAACTGTGGTGCGCTTATGTTCGCATGCATCTGTGCGATGGGAGCGGGAGGCGCGTGACTGTTGCTTGAATGCCCAATGCTGTCCTGGCTCTGTCCGTTGACACTACACAAAATCCTCACGTAGAAGGATTATATTTTCAATGTACGAACTTGCATACTATTACCTGCCTGTATGGAGCAACTGTAAATGAGGGCACCATATACGGCACTGCTGTTTTTGTGTCTAGCAGTTTCGGGCGGAGCGACATGCGCAGCCGAAATTAATGGCAGTCAGCTCTTCTGGGGCGGAACATTTAAAGATGCCCAGAGATACTATGAATCGATGCCGAGAGAGGAACTTTATGCGAGCGTTGGAGATTCAGAGGCGTACCTCGACACGCTGATGGAATTACACGAGTACAAGAAAGGCAGCAGATTCGCTCAAGAGTTGATTAGTAGTGATCCGGATTCTCGTGATGCGACCTATGCTAAAGAGTGGTTGGAAAGGGCTGATCGACTTCAGGAGCAGAATGTAAGAGAGATCAGGATTCCTTTGAGCAGGCGGTCGGTTGAACGTGACGCTCAGGGACCCTACCAGGCGAGACTGCTGCATGATGCATACTATATTGATATCGTCATCAATGGAAAACATTCGATGGTTCAGTTTCCTCTTACTGACACCGATTTCTTTCCTGAAAAATGGCGAGCGCAACCTACCGGCGTCATAAACAATGATAAGGAGCTTTTTGCGTGCAGCAAATCGTTTCTGGATCAGCTAGGTATACCCGTGACAGGTACACCCCGGTACGACAACAGCGGCTTCCATAAGGGTTACTCAGGACCATATTGGGATATGAATGTCACGCTTGAAATTGCCGGGGTGAAGAAGCAAAACTGTCCAATCGTGGCTATGAATGCGCCGCTCAGTTATATCTACATTAATCGTGGTCTGTTTGAACCGCAGAACTTTGCTTATACAGAATACTTCGACTTCGAGAAAGGTGAGATGGTGTGTCGCGAGTGGCAGCCGGCGACGACCAAACAACAGCTCAAATGAACAAAACAATTCCATACTTTCAGCTGTCTTGCAATTTTGCATAATGCCGTCATTGCCTGGAACCTTGAACAAATGCCGAAAGTCGTGGCGAAGCTCAGAGCTGAAGGTCTTCAAATTACCGACGCTATCTTAAGCCACATAACGCCGCTTATCTGGAAACACATTAATCCGTTCGGCCGCTACAACTTCAACATCGACCGCATGAAGAGGGTCTGATCGCATGATCTATTCAAAGCGCTGGCAACTCTGCAAAGCTCGTAGTATTGTGCACTTTTGCAAGTCCCGTCTATCGATTTTCAATGGCATGATCGTCGTCATTGCATTGATGTTTACTATTTTGTCGATGAGCGCAGCCGATAATTGTACGCCCGAACGACTCCTTGTGCCGGGCGGGATAGCAACTCATGATGGCTCGGTTGGTTTTTTTACTGACGTTGGCTCCGGTATAGTGGCGCTCAGGTTGTTCGATGGCAAGCAACTGTGGAAGACAGGCAGTGCCACCCTACCTGCGGGGGTTATCGATAAATCGCTCATCGCCTTGAGTAAGGATCTCAAAGTACATATTTTTGACGAGAACGGTCATGAGACGTTCATTTCCGAAAGTCTGGATGATAAACAGGATTTACGGGATGGAGCACGATTGCTGCTAGAGGAGGATGCATATGTCCACACGAGCGCGGAAGTATGTTGTTGCAGACAAGCTCTGGTCGTAAGATTTACGACGAGCTGGCATTATGTTAGTAATGGTCCCGCCCCATCTCAAGGGACTGCCAGCAAAACATTTGTGATTGATCGAAGCACCGGCAAGGTCAACATTGCGTCGTCTGGAGAGACAATATCGGAGCCAAATAGCGACAAGGATATACCGAGCGAGTACGCGCAACTCGCATTTAGTCACTTCCTCAAAGACCACAAATTGGAAATAACTGTTAGCTCCTCGTTTACGGAATTGGGCGAGCACATCATATGTCTGACGCAGGAGCAAGAATCTTTGGAAGGTACGCAAGTTGATGTGACACCACATAGTCTCACACCCAATATACCGGGCGGGCGTCCCCCTTTGAAGATACACCGCTTTGTAACAGCCATTGATGGACACTCTGGCAAACAGTTATGGTCAGTCGAGATACAAAGTCGAATGGTGCCAGCTATACGGGGCGGTCCCATTGACTCATGAAATATCGTATTGCGATCAACCATGAAGTGAAACAAGTCAACCGTATGAAAACGAGGGCTGCCCACCTGCTAGTGATTTTGATCACGTTCGTGTTTTGGGTTGTGCCAGCGAATGCTCAAACCGCTGCTAATACCAATACCACGACTCAAAGCACCTGCACGCCTGAACGGCTGCTAGTTCCGGGTGGAATAGCAACACATGATGGCTCGGTTGGTTTCTTCCCTGACATTGACTCCGGTATCGTTGCGCTCAGGTTGAGAGATGGCAAGCAACTGTGGAAAACGCAAAGTGCGCAGATTCCAATTGGCGTTGTCGGATTATCGCTCGTCTCTCAGCGATGGTCCGAGAGTGCATTTATTTGATAGTCAAGGCAAAGAGATACTGGTTAGCGGAATCCTTCCAGGGGAGATTGGCATAGCGAAGCACAAGTTCAACTGCCCGTACCGAGATACAGCGGAGAAGTCTGCAAGCAAGCGCATGCGCTTAGGAACGGAGGGTAATGCCGAAAGCGCTCCCTTTTCAGCAATGCATTCTCTTCGTAGTCGCTCACATTTAGTTTGCTGAAATCCTCGCCGTACTGACATGATTGATTTCAATAGACACAACACTTGGCAGTACGAGCATAGAACGATAGAATACGCGACCGTTGCATGTGCTTGAGCCTTGGATAGGCGGGAGTTGATTTTGAAATTTCGCATCAATACCTGTCTGCTAAAAGCGTTAGCTGCGGTAGTTGCAATGCAACAATGTCCGTTCGCGGTCAGGGCAGAGGGGGGACTGAACATGCCGGGCGAGTCAGAAGTGAAGTTTGTCCAAACGTCCAATTTTGACGGACCAAGGCGCCTGGAGATAGCACGACTTCGTGGAATGTTAGAAAGAGCCCCGAGTAACGCTGAACTCTGGTCGCGGTTGGGCTTTATCTACCTGCGTCAAGGCGAAATTGAAGAGGCCCTGGATGCCTTGAAACATTCCGCTGTATGCCAGAAGTCTACAAATCAAAATTTGAATCAACTTATAGCTGGCTGCCAGAAGAGCTTAGATCAAGATATCGAAAAATCCAAATCGTTCGAATTGCAGATTACCGGACTATTTTGGAGGATCCACTCTGACGAAAATGCGGCCAATGCAGTTTGTCAGTTGCTGGTCCATAATCGAGACAGTGTGCAGGCGTTGATTCCACTTGTCGGCACCCTTGGCAAAGGGGGCGCTGGCTTCGACTCACCAATTTACAGCTCGGCTGCGGGCGATCCATGTTGCGGTTGCGGCGGGGATTTCGCGTCAGTCCGGTACGAATGGACCCGGACCGATGGATCTAGTGCGCTTTCCGGAAAATACGATCTTAGTCAAGGATCAATACTGCTGCCTCCGAGTGGCGATGCGGTGCTGTTAGTCCCAATTTGTATTCCGAGTAGTCCTGGGACCTACAAGCTGGTGATTCAGCTCGATAATCGAGCCGTCAGGAGCGCGGTGAACTCCAACAACATTGGAAGGTACCTTTTGTTAAATGCGTTGGCGCAAGCTAATGTAAATGTTCCACAGTCTGAACAACCGAATAACAAATGAATCGAAAGTGGTGGCAAGCGCTTTTTCTTCGTGCATGGCGGGAATCCGGCGACCCGGTCCGCTGACGCACGCTGCATCGGATGGTGGTAGGCTAGGAATTGACGCCCAAAATCGCGCAGAAGAAGCACGCCGGCATCCTCAGGGCACCAGTCTATTGGCGAAAGGATAGCCGCCGGTTCGAGTCTGGACGCGTTGTTCGTCCAGAGAATTTGAAGGAGATGTTCACATGAATAAACAGTGGGCAGTCGCTTTAGTCGTTTTATTGATTGGTGCCGTAGTGTGGTTTGCTGTCTTTAACAACAGCAGCAAGAAGGACGTGCCACGCGGTAGAGAATTGACTGCTAAGAACATTGGTGCGAGCGGTCCGGCAGTCGATGTAGCAGGACTGAAGGAGACGCCGATACCTTACTATTCATATGAAGACACATCAAAATTGACGAAGCCGACACCTTCGTTTGGTATCAATTCCGAGCGCGACAATCAAAAGATTTTGTTCCTTGTCTTCGATAACATGGCACCGGTCCAGGATCTAACGTTTCTCGCCAGGATGCCACCGTTCACCAATGTAGAACGTGCCGCTTCATTGCCAGACACCAAGTTCGATGAAAACTACCAGCTGCTCAGCGGCGGTGACTTCCACTGGTTCGTAGGCAAATACACAAAACAGAATCCTGAACCGGGAGAGGAGCCAATTGAAACAGTTCTTGTGGGAGCCTATCCAGCAGCTGAAAAAGGAAAGTCTATTGTGGTGGTCGGAAATCGACTGAACAAGGATAGTCCTTACGACTACAAGTCCACACTTTGGCTGTGCGATCAGATGGACAGCAACTTCACCGCGCGCAACCGACACTAGAAAGTGCTGCGGGTCGATAGATGATGGTGGCACCAACGACTGGCGGTAGACAGACAGGGGTTGCAGAAAGTAGTAAGTGGCGCTGGAACGATCCACAAGCGGAAAGTTCAACCAACGGATCGACGGACCACACTAATCATCCGCCTTGGTGATCGATGAAAACTACAAACCAGGCGCGTATTCAAAGAGTCCATCGGAAATCGGTTCGCCGAATGAAACTTGAGTATAGCTGACTTCAACCTCACGTTTTTCAAATTCAACCTTGATTCTTTCGATGGCGATCGCTTCTGTATTGATCCAGAGATGTGTGATTCTTGGACTGGCAGGCGAATACTGTGCGCTATATATTGAGGTTGTGGCGACGTACTGACCGAGGTTTGCTACCAAATGGACACTCTGTCCCACTTGAGCAGCGATTGAGAAAGAAGTTCGCAAAATGTGGCTTCGAGAAGTTAGTTGAGGCGTAAGTAAGGACAGGGCCTCGCACGGGATATCGTCAACCAATATTTTCTGCACGCCGTGGCGGAGATTGTCACATTTGGTACATTCTGTGCCGTTAGCACCTAGAGCGATATGAATAACAGAGATCTGCATTTTGCCACGCCACGGCCCTAAAGGTATCCGTGTAGAGCGTATAGACCTTACTCACTGAACCCGATACCATTGCGACGAATCTAGCAGTTTACTTCTCATTCTGTATTTTTGAACTTTGTCGTGGTGAAAAACAACGTCGATGAACAAGTCACTCTTTGATTGATAGGATCCAAGTTTGTAGGTGACGAAGTTTCCATTTACTGATTTGCCGCCGTCCGTTGCCCAAAGCTCGTCTGCCTGGGTCCTAGTGATGTCGCATAAAGCGGGGATCGGACCGTAATCGAAACCTTTTGGATTAAACGATACCTTTCCACTGAGTTCTACACGAACAATAGCGACGCAGCACTTGTCTCTTCTGATCCAGATTTCTTTCAAGCAAGGGTACTTAGGTGGTTCGTTAGGTCGAATCCCGCAGTCTGGGCTGTCACGAGGCGGATCAACTCTTGTGCACTCCTCTGGCAAGATGCAGTAAGTTCTCAAATCAAGTGTCGTGTTTGCAGCAGGCAATATGCGTTGATGTCTTTCCGATTGTCCGATTGAGTATCCAGGGTGCCAATCATAAGGACCAGATGCATGTACATCAGGAATGTCTGGATGAGAGCCTGGCTTAATCGTCGCCCCAACATTTTCTTGCGCGGCAACCGGTGCAGCGAAGAGGCACAGCATGCCAGTCACGGCAGACAAAACTATCAGAGAAGGAATCAGTTTCATACATTCTCGACGTATTTCAAGTTGGCCAAAAACCCTATTAACCTGTCTTTGAAAAGCCTGATATTTGGCGGTTTTCATTTGCCGGTATTGTCATGGCCATAATCTAAGATTTCTGACCATCGATAGACACTTCATGAGTCGCAGATCCTTGCACCGTGTGCATTTACAGTATAGCGGGACTTAGCGTCGTTGATACGAATCGAGTTCAATTGTCGCCACTTATCGGGCAAGCTTGCGGTCGCCACTCTTCTCGGAGCTGCGTGGCGCTGCCCGGAGTTCCGCGCCTGCAATTCTAAAGAGAAACAGTTCGGGTGGAAACAATGATCGGCGCTTTAGCGTTTGGTAGCATCGCCAGGATTTCAACGTGATACAAGCCTGGCTTCCAATCCTTGGTAGGAGTGATTTGTACCGAAAAATGCTGGCGACCACCCTTTGTCGATAACTTCAGATCTGGTTGATTTTCTATATAAATATTAGCCATCACATAATCCCCATATCCGCAACTATAGGTAGCCCGTAATTCTTCTCTGGACATGGGTTTGGGAGCCGGTTCCCAATCAACTAATACCGAATACAGTTTTACGCCGGGAAACAGACAACCTGAAACTTCGAAGGGTTTACCGAGAACAATCGTTTTTGGGAGTCTTGAATACTGTCCGTATTCGTTAATGAATTCTTGGGCAAGACAGACTCGGGACAGACCGACAGGATTGACGGTGCAGCTCACTCCGACACCAAGTTTATTGTGTTCGGGCGCAAGAATCTGTGCACGGTGTCCATCGTATGGTGGACGCTCACTCATAAAGGACGATTCCATTTGTTGAAGGACTTCTGGGGAAAACATGGGATCCTTGGCCAACTTAAGTCCGCCGGAAAGGCCAACCTCACCAAAGGAAGCACCAAAGGAAGCAAGGTTTTCACCAACACAGTGTACGCCACCAGCTTCAGTGTATCGTTGCCACGGTTTTTTGCCGGAAAGATCCCAGTGTGCACAGTAATCTGCGACGGCCATTTGATCACAATGAGCCTGTCCAGCAGCGCTGGCGGTGGCATCAAGGGTCAGTCGAGAAAGATGATATTTCGCTCGATCGGCATTCACAAGCCTGAGCATATACAGGCGTGCCGTCGCCAACGTCATCAGCTTTATTTCGATCTGTTTATCAGGCAGGGTCGGCCGCTCCACGGGCACCGTTTTTGACTCAATACACCGCTGACGCCAAAGCAGCTGATCTTCCAGAGCGCTCTTTATGGAGTCAATGCGCACTTGGATGTTTACTTTGGACGCACCGTTCTCGACCATGCCTTCCAGAGAAAGAAATGCAGCCATGTAACTCTGGACTCCGATTCCTTTGTTCTTTGACTCTTGGATCGCCTTCAGAAGCGCGATGCGTTCGGTCAGAAACGGCCCGGGTTTTGGTGTTACTGATGAGGTTGTATCGGTTGCTTGCGACTGCTGAAGCGCACCACCGTCGTCCGCCTGCGCGGCCGAAATCGTTGACGAAAAGATCATCGCTAAGATTGATACAACAATGTACTGCATGTCCGGGACCGAGATCTCTCTTTACGTTGCAGAACTCGCCTTATTACGGCTGCTGTTCCTAGTAGCTCCATTCCCAAAGCATACATGCAGATTATCCGGGAGCAGAAATGCTTTAACCGAGATACAATGAAAACAGCCAATGCAGCTCAAGTGCACAATCGCTAAAGCTCCCAGGGTTCGCCTCTTACGGCTTCGATGCGGGACCAAACATCGGCAGGCACGGAGTCTGATCCCCATACTCCGCGAAGGAGATCAGCGAACCGCTCATCCTTCTTCTCGCCAACTCTTCTATCTGGTCTATATAGCGAGCGCCGTGATCATGTATCAGCTCCTCAAGCGGTGAAGCGGCGAACAATAACTCAACCTGACGAGACATAGGCTGGCCATACGCTGACCTGATGAACTCCCATAGTTTTTCTGGTTGGTCAATTGCGTAAGAACTGACGCGATCATATGCCCAAAAGTGAAGCTCATATTCCTGCGAGCCAGGACCATAGTCAGCAACTATCAGCCAGGACTTTATCAGCTTTTCAAGGTCATTGTCCAAATTTTTCGTTTCCTTTATCGGAGGCGGGTGCACTAAGCGGTCAAGGTGCGGCGGGAGTGGCATTTGCTTGGGCGTCGATGGCGGTGGCGTAGGGGCTGCTCCAGAGTTTGTCGAAAATTTTGGTCAGTGAAGAGATCACGTCCGGATCCCCGGTGATGACGCCGACGTTGCGGCAGCTGGTGAAATAGTTGTCGCTGAAGTTTTCGCTGCCCACCCAGCACAGTTTGCTGTCGACTATGCAGTATTTGCTGTGCACCAGCCGTCCGTAGGGGACAAAGCCGCCAGACCAGGCGGGAATACGCACTATGCGCACCTGTACATTTTTTAGCGCCGCCAGTTTTTGCAGATCGACCCGTCCTTTTTTCAACGACGTCTGGTCGACTAGCAGCTCCACCTGTGCACCGCGGGCGGCGGCGTTGCGGATGATCTCGTCGATGAAGAACGGTTCGGAAAGATCTTTTGTCCTAGCAGAGTATTCGTAGACCTGAATACGCAAGGATTTGTTAGCGATGTTGGTACACCTGATTAGAGTTCTGGCAGTATCTAGCGTATGAGCAGGGACAGCCTCAGGTGGCGAGGCGACGATAATTGGATTGGACGTATACATGTCCAGCGCATCAGCCTTCGACTGGGCAGCATCAGCCTTGGATGGGGAGGCTGATGCGGACGGAACCGCTGCCACCGCAGAGACAGGTGCCTGGCGATCGCGGTTTTCTGAGGGCAGCGGTCTGGCGTTGTGCCAATCGAAATTGAAGATCCGCTCAAGGTTGCGAGGGGCTGCACCGTCGGTGATATGAACCCCCACCTCGTGCACGTGCGTCAGCGCCACCCAATCGAAGTTGGCGCTGCCGACGAAAGCCTGGGCGTCGTCGACAACAAAGTATTTAGCATGTTGAATGCCACCGCGGGCGGAGAAGTCGACCGTACGGACTTGAACGTTCGGAATCTGGTTGAGCGCGTCAGCGTCGGTGTGGTATTTGCCATAGAACTTTGAGTCCAGAAGCAGACGGATCTGGACGCCGCGCGCAGCCGCAGCGTGCAACGCATTGAGAACAGGCTCAAGAGCCTCGCCGGGTTTATTGCAGAGATAAAACTGCTCAAGATCGATGGAATGCGTGGCAGAATCGATCATCTTGCACCACACATCAGCGGTGGCAGGCAACCCCGGAACATTGAGGTCGGTCTCAATCGGAGTGTTGAGGACTACCTCGACGGTGGATTTCACCGGCGATGCGAGGGAGCTGTTGCAGGTGGCAAGCAGAAGAGCCAGGGTGAGTGTGATCAGATTTGATTGTCGGTGCATCAGGTTGGGTCCGTGAGATTAGTTGTGTGGCTCAGATTATCTCATCGGTCTAACTAAAGATGGAAAATGCCTGGCGGCATAATTCTGGGAATGGCTGGTGCGTGACCTCGAATTTATCTAAATGCTCAGGATTGAAAATGATGGGGAGTGAGTGCCTGGTGGTTGAATTTGTAGCGTTCGACGTAAGATCAGCACTATTCCTTAGCGAGATCGTGCACAAGGAATAGAATGGAGTTGGAACTTCAGGGTCGGTTTTGTTAATGCAGCGTCGTTATATCATTGCATCGATTATCGGAATTGCAGTCGGCTTGTTGGCGATAGCATCCGAAAGCGTGATGTTGGCAGGCGTTTCCGGTCTGTCATGGAACATACCGGATTGTTACGAGAACCTCTGTTCCAACTCAGCGGTATTTTCAGGGCTCGCCCACCGAGCGTTATGGCTGCGGACCTGCGGTCTATTCTTAGATCATGGATTTTCAGTTGTGATTGTATCGGCTTTTGCAGCATGCGCGCTGGTCAAGCTGACCGAGTTGGGAAAGAAGCGGCCGGTAGTGCGCTGCCTGTCGAGATCAATCTGGCTTGCAGTTTGGATGTCTGTTATAACAGCAGGCATCGGCGCATTGGCAGGACTGATGGGATCCTGGTCAAAACATCTGAGCGCTGAGCAGTTCTTGGGTGACATCTGGGGCATGGCATTCTTTTTTCTGCTGTTATTTGGGATCTCGTTCGTACCGCTGATCGCCATTATTTCCTTTGTTGGGCAGATAGGAAATCACTTTGGGTTCTTTTCCAGCGATCCAAAACGGTGGTTTTATCCTGGTTAGAGGACTCCGGTAACCATTTGAAGGACACCGCTGGTAATCTACATCTAGTCACCGAGGCCAGGAACCTGCTGTTCTGGAAGTATGTGCTTGATTACGTCGGGCAGACGGTTTTCTATTCAGTTGGTGGCTGTCTTGCTTTGCGCTGGATATGGGAGAACATGCCAGAGGCAGACGGTTCATTCCCTGATCGGATAGAAAACGTCTAAATGTGATTTGTTCAGATTACGGGTGGCTGCAATTACGATCATGGACTTCAAGACGATTGGAAAAGACAAATTGCCCCAAGGGCTGGTGTTCCCTGTGTCGGCTGCGGTGTTGCAGGAGAAACTTGGTCATGTGCCGCACGAGGCGGAGGTTTCAGTCAATTATTTCTATAGCAAGCCTATAACAGAAAGACTGCGGCAAAAAACGAAATTTGGCAAAAGCAATCGAGGTTCGGGCAATCGCCATCCGGAAATTATCGATGCAAGCTTAAGACGGCGCGCCGTTTCTTTGAACACACCAAGTTCTTGGCAGCAGGACGAAAGCTCCATGAACGAATACACGAGAGATCAGTGGGAATTGAATGTGCGACCAGTTGCCCTGAGCGACCTACCAATTGTACGCAAACAGCTGGAGGAAGAGGGTTACCGCAAGCTCGCCGCCTGGCTCGTCGAAACAAGCAAATTCGCCGGTTCCATTGGCGTTCACAATCTGTTCATCGAATTTGACGGCAAACAGCTGACCTATCGGCAGTTCGATCGCCTCTGATTTGTGGTAATCCAACATGGTGCTTCATGTCTTACGGCGCTTATCCATTAGAAGGTAAATGAGAGCTGCAAAAATCAGCGCGCCTGCGGTAAACGCCATGGTCAAAGTGACAGCAGGCAACCAACCATGGCGCACCAGTTCTGTGAGGAACACGGATGCTATGGGCATGGGAAGAAACACCAGAAAGCTCATCACGATCGAATTCTTGTGCCACTGGGCCCAGGAGCGCAACTTGAGATAAGCAGGAGTAAACCCGAGCGCAAATGGAACGCAGCCTGAGAAAGTATCCCATTTCCCGGTGTAAAAACCATAAATGGCAGATCCAATCAGCATCGCGAAAATGAAAGCTCGCATGCAGTTGAATACTCGGGTCAGTCGATTGTGCGAATCAGTCATGTTTGTTTTTGGCGGCCGCTGCGCGCAGCTACTCCCAACGATCGATTATCCACGATCCCGGCACAGAAAAATACTTGGCTAAATCTCGTGGCATGAACGATAATCAAGCTAATGAGACGTTGTTCTGGCGTTACAAATGAATAGGGATCAGGCGGCATTGCGGATCGCTCTGTTGCAGGTGCTGGCAAATGCTCGCGCTAAAATTCCCGCACCCGGTGGTGCTTCTGGGAAACGGCTCAGAGATTGCCTGCAATTGAAAAGCGTCCTGGAGCTGGAACTGCCGTTGCGGCATTTGTATGGGCAGGGTTATGTCGACGCCAGCGAACGAGTGTTCGTAATCACCGACAAAGGGTTGCAGTATCTGAGTGACCTGGACGGTGATTGGCCTCACCATTCACTTGTGCCGCGGCGCCCTTTGCCAACTGCCGGAGGCGGCGAGGTGGCGCTCGCTCTTCCTGAACCGCCGATAGAGAGCGATGAACCGACAGATGAGTGGTCCGTTCAATAATTGCTAATCTGACCGCGCCCCAGAGATCGACAAATCTATTTCATGGTTTCGATCCAGGCTAACTGATGGCGCCAATGTTCATTGTCGGGCTGCAACACGGCCGCGCGCTGATATAGCGATTCGGCCAAAGATAAATCGCAGAAGCCCACATGATAGGCTGCGTTGCCGAGAATTGCCGGATCAGCCGGATTAAGATCCACCTGTCGTAACCAGTGCTCCAATGCTTCTTGCTGAAGATCGGGAAGGCGGCCGTCCCAAGCTAGTCGCGGAGTTCCGCAAATGAAATCAGCTGGCCGGTGATCTATCATCCAAATAACATGCTTTTGCCTTTTACAGGCGTTGACTCTGTGTCCGAGAAATTTGAAATAATATCCAAGTAGTTTCAAGCGAGCGGACAGATTGTGTTCATCTACAACTAGTAAGCTCTCAAGTTCCGACACTTGACGCTCGCTCAAATTTATAGAAGCGGTCGCTATGATGCAATCTAAATCCGTACCATCAGGCTCCCTGCTCAGAAAATCATCTTTAGTCATAGAATCATACAGATCAGTTGCAGCGGACAGAGCGCGCGCGTTATCGACTGCAAAGTGTCTAATAGACAGTCGGTTAACTGTCAGCATCGCTGCCGCCTGAATCGGATTGAATGATACACCAGAAAGAGAGCGGGTGCAGAGACAGCGCTATGTCGTTAAACAACCAGTGGTCGTGGTTCTCTTTTTTGGCATCCAGCATGCTCTGTGTTCTGCTGACAGGAGGACCACGATTGTTCGGTCTCTTCAGTGGCGGTTCGTTTGGCAGATACGGAACTGGTTGGATCGTTCTTAAAGCTTTTTATTACGGAGTTGTCGGACTGATGCTGTTCTTTTGTTTTGCTTTGTACGCAGAGCAGAACAGAGCTTATCTGGTTACGATCACAGTTCTAATCTTGCTTCTGGTGGCAGACAGCAAACTGACGGAAGGCTCCTTTGACCGAACGTTGTTTGACAGGCTATGTAGCTCAGTTGGGTATGGAATCTTTCTGCTCCTACCGCACCGTATTGTCGACGACCCATTGCCCGCCGATTGCCGAGGAGGTATCCCACCTAGAACGACCTTAGAGGTCAACACAGATGCAGGGCCAATATCAATAACGTCCGGCAGCGGTTTGCTTCGCACAATTGTTTGGCACGGTCAAAAACGTAGTATCAGTCTGGAGCGGGCCCCGTTTAGCCCGTCTCATGACCTTTGGTCCCCCTCGTCCCGGTCAGGAGAGCGATGGCCGGGTCACGATTGGAAATACGTAAGCGGCATTACACGGTGTGCATATGTCGAAGGCGTTCGCCGATTCGACAGCAGGGAAGAGGCTCTTCAATATATCGAGCGAATCCGCGATCGGGACTCATCGATGAGGTGTTCAGAAGACGGGCTGATGTTGTCAGTTCTCGAATTCGCTGAACCGGAAACAATACATATTGGACTATTTCAAATATTGGTCGATGACGAGAAGCTTTCAGATCTGCCGCAAACCGCAAAGATGCTGTTGCGGTCTGCGGGCGTAGATGACGGGGGTTAAGCCGGCGGAAATAGCATCGTTGGCAATACCGTTGATCATCCTTCGTCGGTCCCGTTGGTCATAAGCTGAATCTCAAGCGCCTCGAGGTCCGCTTGGCTGAAGCGCTGGATGATATCGCGGCAGTGGGTTCGAACAAACAGTAATGAAAGTGTTTCTAGGCTACGTCTTCAATTTGTTTGTCTTCTAAAATGGGAAGGAGAAAAAGCTGCATAAGTTCCGACAATTAGCTCTGTACGGAATGGAGCAACTATAGGAACGCAATGTTCTCTCTGCTGAATCGCAAATTCAAGCTAAACTTCCGCGTCCGCGGCTATTTATTCCTGCTTGGCTCTTTATCTGCAGTGTTTGCAATTGCAGGATTTTGTGTTGGATTGTCCAGTTTACGGCAGCCCAAACGAAATGTGGGGCATGTATTCCGAGTCCCAGATGCTTATGGATACATCGATCCTGTTGTAGAAGAGCCCACAAGAAGTATAGAGCAGCTCTTGTTGGGATCTCTTTTTATTCTTTCAATTCCCCTACAGCAGACTTCTTCCGAAATAACGATTGACCATGTGCTTTCCGCGCAAGAGCGACTGCAAATATTTCTTTCCGGAGCAAACGGTGTCACAGTCATCGATGGTGCTGATAAAGCTGTATTCGATGATCCGAGGCTGTTTTGGACAACCAAGAGAATTACTCTCAATTGTTCTCGAAACGAGTCTTTCATACAATCGCTCAGGAAGAGCTATCCGAACACGAAATACTTGATGATCAGCCAGAAAAGCCCGTTGACTTCAACAGATCTGCGTGAATTGGGACTCTACGAAGGACTTGAGTGTTTGTACTTGGATTGCCCGGTCAATGCAAAATATTGGCCGATGAAGTCGCTTACCGGTTGTCTGCAGGAACTCAGAATGCAGGCAGCCACATCGTTGCCTCCTTTGCCACATTTGGAGCGTCTTGATATCGAGGATAGCGCCGTAACAGCGAGGTTTATGAGAAGTCTGGATGCTCCGCGCTTGAGGACTCTCGATTTAGTGAATGACAATATCGATAGAAGCGCACTTGAGTCGCTCAATAGCTCTCGAGATTTGCGGTCCCTTGTGCTATCAGGATCTTCTGTGGATCAAGGCGATTTCAACTGTGCGCTTCGTTTGCCATGTTTGAGTATTCGTGTGCCACGGCTCGTACGTCAGGGCGGTCGCTAATGTGGACAGCAACACAAATGATCACAGCGACGAAGTGGTTGAAGCCGTAATCGTCATCTTGTATGGACAGGGCTATGTCGATGCCAGCGCACGAGTGTTCGTAATCACCGACAAAGGATTGCAGTATCTGAATGACCTGGACAGTGATTGGCCTCACCATTCACTTGTGCCGCGGCGACCTTTGCCAACTGCCGGAGGCGGCGAGGTGGCGATCGCTCTTCCTGAACCGCCCACAGACAATGCTGAAACGACAGATGACTGGTACGAACAATAACTGTTTAAATTCGCCAGCCATCATGTGCTGCAAACCACATATAAAATGAATGCCGGGCACCGGCTGCGGCGGCATGGCCGCAGCCGGGTCGGCGTCAACGCGGCGGAGGGAGGTTGATCTGGGGAGATTGCGCGTTGACTTCGGGGGAAACTTAGAAGACTGAAGGGCATACAGTGCGGTGGTTAGCCGCAGGGGTGTTCGAAGTTGAGGAGGGTGCGAGCCAGGGCGACCGGTTGGACAGAGCGGGCGCCGGCGGCCAGCAGCAGCGCTTTGCCGGCGCGCAGAGAGCAGCCGGAGCTGACGACGTCGTCGAGCAGCAGCACGTCTTGATCTTTGATCAGCGAGGGGTTGATGACGCGCAGGCTTTCGAAGTGCATGCGCTCGTCGCGATGGCCTCCGTACGCCATCTTGGGTATAGACTCGAAGCGTTCGAGGCAGGTGGTGGCGTCGGTTATTTCGGTGGTGGCGGCGTAGCGGCGCGCCAGGCGAGAGAGCCCTGTGATCAGGCGATCAGATCGGTGAGACGGTACGATCGCGATCGGTGCGCGGGGCAACGGTGCGGCGCATAAGATGGAGAGGAAGAATTCGATCGCTTCCTCCATTCCCCATTTAAGCTCGATGATCTTGCGCGAGAAATCTCCCGGGATATTGCGTCGACTGCGGCAGTAGTCGCCGAAGTAGATAATCGAATCGCGCGTCTTGTGTGGATAGCAGAAGGCTTGGGGTGAAATGAGAGTGGCTGACATCGGTGCGTTCCTCCGTTTTGCAAATGCGTTCACTTACTAAGAGCGTTCGCGGAGGGCAAATAGTTCAATTTTCGGAGATTAAATAATCCGGTGGTTGCTAAGAGATTGATGCGGCGCAACCCGGGACTGCCTGCCGAAGATATTGAATTCGCTGAGGCTTGCATCAGAGGCAACATCATGTAACTTGCGGCCAGTCCATGAATGCCAGTTGGGGTGGCCGCGGATGGCCACCCCGGGCGACGGTGTCAGGACAATGCGTCGCGCAACGTCCGGCGAGCGTGGTGCAGGCGTGAGCGTACAGTGCCGATGTTGCTGCCTGTGACGTCGGCGATCTGTGCGTAGGTGTATCCGTCAGCCACCAGCAGCATCACGCGGCGCTGGTCGCCGTTGAGAGTTGCCAGGGCGCGCGAGAGGCGATCGCAGTCGACCAGCGATTCTTCGAAGCTTGCGCAGGTGCCCTGCACCGCCGGCGGTGTCTCACCTTGTTCGTAGTGTTCTGCGGTGGCGACATCGACGGTGACGCTTAAGTCGATGTGACGGTTGTCGCGCGACAGATTGCGGTAGTAGTCGGTGGCGGCATTGTGCGTCACTTTGAGCAGCCAGCGCCAGCCGATAGTGGTGGGCACGATCTGTTGGCTGCGCAGCAACTTGAGCATCACGTCCTGGGTGATGTCGTCGGCGTCGTCGAGGCAACGCGCCATTTTGGCAGCGATGCGCGAAACTATGCGCAGGATCAGTCTTGTATCGGTCGATTGAATAATGGCAGAATCCATACTATGCACCTCATATGTTGATGGCGGTCCCTGCCGCCCTGTGAGGCGCGAAGCACGCGCGGCTCCGCAGTCAAGCCCGGATCTGTGCACGATGCGGTCGAGAGTCCGCCGTATTGCTTGACGGCGGTGGTGCTGCGTGTGCGGTTCATACTAAAAGGGCGGCAGGGCAGAGCGCGCTTTCGGGGAGGCTGGGTGGTTGACTGAGGAGTAACTGGGGTAACAGCGAGGTATTTTCGGGGACGATGGGAAAAGTCAGTTAACACGGGGAAAGCGAGTTTTAATGCGGCTCTCCGAGGAATTGGTGAGCGCGGATCGGGAAAACTTTGCTATGATTCGAACGTCAATAGCAATAGAAAAGATCCTCCGGCAAGGAACAATGAGAGATCGTTTCTATATCGACAGCGAGCGATAAATACCACCAATATGTGCAGTTATTACTTCAAAAACTCTGTATGACCAGAGTGCGAAGTAGCTATAAAAATATTCGGAGCACTGCAGCGATGATCGGACCACTGCAGCGGCGTCTGCTCCTGCAATTCGGAGCACTGCAGCGGCGTCTGCTTCTGCATGGGAGTTGCATTCGCAAACGCCGCAGCAGCGATATTCGGAGCACTGCCGCGATATTCGGACCACTGCAGCGATATTCGGACCACTGCAGCGGCGTCTGCTTCTGCATGGGAGTTGCATACGCAAACGCCGCAGCAGTGATATTCGGAGCACCGCCGCGATCATCACAGAAGTCGGCGTCTGAGATATCAGCCCTGGCAGTCGTGCTTACCGAATGCCAATACCAACCACAAAACCTTTGCAACTAATGGAGGTTGCCACCATGAACCAAATATTTGAGAAAACTCCGATCGACATAATGACCTATTACATAAAAACTGAACTTGAAGTACGCACCGAGCTGTCGACCGAGGATGGTAAGACTCGCTGGGTGCTCGTCAAAGACATGAGCACGGGCGTGAGCTGGCGAGCGAGTTCGGAGACATTTCGGCTGTTTCTGGCCAATGCCCGTCAAGATCGTAAGCTGCACAAACCGCTGATCGATTGGGCTATGGTCGAACCCGCTTTTGACCACGGCTTGACAGTGTATTTTGGCGGATACTTTCTCTATTGCCGCAATCTGTGGTTGGAAATGATGCCGGTGGATGAGCACGTCCGCAAGGGTCCTCATAAGTTTCTCGGGGTGAGAGCTGCCTACTCAGCGAGTGGCTGATTTTCAATAGGTCCAATCGCCAGGTCGGCACATTCGACTGCGCGGCGGCGCCATCAGGTTGATCTGGTGGCGCTGTTTCATGGGGATGGATCATTAAGACAGCCGGTGCGTGGATCTACTCGATTGATTTCGCCGACTTTTGTGTGTGGCGGGACGGTTATGGTGGCGCTGGTCTCAAGAGTTGCATGAATGGTGGCATCGCCTGCGGTGGCGGCAGACGTCGGTAAGAGTTCGGTTACTGCCAGCTCGACAAAAGCAGGAAGTTCCAATTTGATCACTCGCCTAGCTTCTATGCGTATGGTTATTCATTCCTGACCTTCTTTGAGAAATCTGGCGGCAGGTCCGATTAACTTAGCATCAAGCCCGATTTGGTCGTAAGTGACGTCATCCATCATCGTGTAGCGGTCGTTCTCTTTGTATGAGAATTGCGCCTTGATTTGACCGGCTGGACGCGGCTTTCTTGGTGTCGGCTTTTTGTTCCACTCGCTGTACGGGAATGGGAAGTGAGAGTCATCATCGGTCGGCATTGTGGTTGTGCGAAAAGGTGGTTAAGGGCAGAGTCGACCGTTTAGTTTGGCAATAAAGCGCCTGAAAGAGATTCTAGCGTACGACGCAATCTAATCGGTAACAGCGACTGATTTAACCGGTTCTATTTCGATATTGAAACAGACGGTAAAGCGTGTATTGATTGGTAACTCTACAAGTTGCGCTCTTTGGACTGCATCAATCCCTGCTTTGTCAAAAAGTTCTTCTTCTGAAGAGGCAAGAACAGCCAAATCATAGACGAAACCGTTTTCAGCAAGCATGAACGAAAGCTTTACAGAGTGCAGTACCGGTCGGTTTTCAGGGAGTTTTGGTGGAAACCACGCTCTTCTTATTTTCGCGCTTGCCCTTGAAGTATCGTCTTGACTTACTTCACTGGGCTCTAAAGTGACCCAACGTCGGCTCACAAATGGTTTCGATGTAATTTTCCTTGCGTTGACTTTTGGGTAGACATCCTTTAAATCGGGATCACAAAAATATCTCCCAACTGCAACAGTTTTGATTGCTTGTTCTATAGTTTCGCTCGCAGCAGTCCTTAGCAGGAGCCCCGTGAATTGCATGTCTTTGAGGCGCCCATTATATCGAATAGCTGAGGTTAAATCTAAGAGCACTAGCAAATGCGCCTGTGGACGTTCGCGATTGAGCCATTGGCAATATTGAAAGCCTGGTGGATTTCTCGTTCCAGAGACATCCACAATATAAAGGTCGATTTCTTGTGCAACATCCGCGTATGGATGTGCGCCGTCTTCGTAAGGCAGCCAATTGACAAACCGATTGGCATAATCGATAAACGCCTGATCTATTTTCGAACCTAATGTTGCGCAATTCAAAACGGTCATATCAAGCGCTGCCTCCAGTGTTTGATTTCTCTATTATTGCTCATTACAAGAGAAGCGCTAGTCGTGCGGAACGAAACTCCGTTCTTTTAGGACATGCATGTCAGCCGAATAAAAATCAAAAGTGAGCTTTATATGCTGAAGCAAAAGCGATGTGGATTAAGAGCAACAGGTAGTGGTTTTGCAGTTGCGATCAGTGGAGTTAGGGCGCACAGATATTCAAAACCGACCTCATAGGTGACGCTCAGCAGGAAGGACTCCATTCTCTATGTTACCGCTTAGCAGGAGAGAAAGCGGTTATTTATAGAGATTAGCGTACGAAGCCAAACGGGGCGGTGTCCCCGCCGAGCAGGGCGCCTGTTTGTCGATGGTTGAGTACAGAGACGGCAGTCTGGTGCATAATAAATCTCGGAACTTGTTTATCGTCGACGTCACCGGGATACGTCATTGCCGCACTCATTGATAACACGTACCGTGATCGTCGCATTGGCGTCGATGATTTTTTCATTGAGCGCACTGGCCGATGACGATAAAATGGTGGGTGTCATTCAGCTGAACAATGAGGGTGTGAGGGAACTTAACGCCGAGCATTATGACGCTGCGATCGAAAAATTTGAGCAGGCGCTGAGGCTCGATCCTGATTATCAGCTGGCTCGCGACAATCTGGCAATTACCTGCAACAACAAAGGACTGAAGATCAGGGCGCAACCGGCGGAAGCGTTGAAGATGTTCCATAAAGCGCTGCTGATTGATGAAGAGAATCCGGTGACGCGACAAAACATAGAAGGCATTCTGGGGATGATGGGTCGTAACCCATTTGATTACAAAGAGAGAATTGCACTTGCTGAAAGCGCCTTACGGGCCGGGGACTCCATCGGTGCTGCAATTGAGTACGGGGAAGCATTGAGATTGCATAAGGACCCGGAGATACGCAACAAACGGGAGGATATCCTGGACAGCCTGGATGAAACGCTGCCGCTGCTGAGGCCTAAGCACAATCAAGAACAGGACGGTAGAGAAATTAGTGTCAGACCGGCAGACGAAATCAAGACTGCTGACATTAAAGAATACATGCGTAACTTGCAACGGCGGATCAAGCGGTGGTGGTTTCCGCCTAAAGCCAGTAAATTGCCACCGGTTGTCTTACGATTTAAGATCGACAAATCGGGCACTGTTTCTAACGTTCAACTGGATCAACCAAGCGGCATGTCGCTGATGGATGGTTCTGCATTGGATGCTGTTCAGAAAGCAGCACCTATGCAGCCACTTCCATCTGATGCAGCCGATGGCATCAATATACTTTGTACGTTCTGTTACAAGCCGAAAGAAGATACATCACACATTGCCACAGATACAGAGGACTTAGGGGGCTTTGGCCCTTTCATGGCCGATTTGCAACGGCGCATTAAACGGGCATGGTATCCATCAAAGGGCAAAGAGTCGAAACGTGTTGTCGTGCGGTTCAAGGTGCATCGGTTGGGGGAATTATCAGACCTGCAATTGGAGCGAACAAGCGGAGACAAAATTGCAGATGACGCCGCACTTGAGGCTGTTCGGAAGGCTGAACCGTTTGAAAATCTTCCCGAAGGCGCAGCCGATCAAGTCGACATTCAATTCACTTTCGATTACAACGTGTTCGGTAGCAGCTCCCCGGCGTTAAGCGGAGGTGAGCAACGTACCAGCCTACCTGTAAGCAATAAGAACGATGTTGATCAAGAACCTCCGACTGCGATCGAATTGGCAAGACTTGACTTGAGTAAGCGGGATGATGTTTTGTTGGCAAAAAATTATGCGGCCGCATATGAGCGAAGCCATGATTTAGCAGCAGCACTGAAACTGTATGAGCAAATCGGTAAAGCACTGATCGCCGAATCAACCCCTCACGCATCTGAGATCGCCGCAAACACGACTGCGGTAGATCGGGTCAAACGGTTTGCGATGGTCGGCGGGACGACCAATCAATCAAGCTTAATAGCGCTGGTGATCAAGTGTTTGAAGCAACTAGACAATACGCAGGAGATCAGCAAATCGACGAAATGGTTTCTGCAAATCGGCTTAGCTGGCGACGTTGTCCGCAGTAAATGCCCTATCCCGTTAATTAAAGAAACACTGAACAACCGAACAGAGATGAATTTGGTGCACAAACTATCCTTTAGCGAACTCCTTTTGCGCGAATCATTAGCAAACCACGACCAGAGCCCACGAATCAACGAGTTTCGCAGCCTGGTGAAAAACTACCAGGATGCATTGAAATTGCAAGATCAATCTAGTGAATCGCTCGAGGAATGTGGTGCCCGGGCGCAAGTTTTGTTGGCTAAAGGGAAAATTGCCGAGGCGCAAAAAACCTATGAGCAAGCGATTGCCGGGCTGAAGAAAGCCGGGGCTCCAAGTTGGCAATTGGAGAGGGTTTTAGAGAGTTACGGAGATATGCTCAACCGAACCGGACAAAAGCAGCACGCGGCGTTGGTATATGCAGAAGCAAAAGCGATGTGGATGAAGAGCAATAAGTAGGACGTGATGACGACGCAGAGTCTATATGAGCGCCTGGTAGAGATGATCGGTGTGAATCGTGACGGTCTCGATCTCAGTTCACTCGAAGCAGACCTGGGTAAAGCCAAGGTCATCTATGCAAAGAAAAGAAGTGAGATTATTGAGATGGACAGCGTAACCCTGATGTTTGGGCAGAACGAACTGGAATCTGTTTTCTTTCATTTCGCCACAAAAAGCGTAGAGGTGGGAGAGACAAAACCGTATATCGGCAGTCTGATTGGTGGCATCGTTGCCGGCGATAAAAGGGATGAGGTAAGAGCAAAGCTTGGTATAGAGCCATTCCAATCGCTGCGGATTCCGACAGCTAATCGGGCGGATCCACAGGATTACTGGGATAGCTTTAAACTAGCAGCGCCGCTAGAGATAACGCTCATCTTTGACGGACACGAGCAGCGACTGGGGGCGGCGTCAGTCCATCGAGAAAGACCAGCGCCGACCGTTCGCGTGGAGCAGAAACTGACTGAAGATTTTCTTCAGCGATTCACAGTAGATGGCAGATCAATGGTGTTGCGCGCTCAGGACGAGGCTCGGCGACTGAGATTTGGTTTCATCGGTTCTGAGCATCTCTTAATGGCGTTGATGTCGGAGCCTGCTTCGATTGCCGGCCAGGCGTTAGCGGCAGTCGGGGCAAAGTTAGAAGAAGCAAGAGCCTTGTCCATCCGCATTTGCGGCGAAGGACAAAGCGATGAAAAAAGTGAGCTGGCGTTGACACCAGGGGCGCTGAGGTTTTTAGAACTTAGCAAAGCGATAGCACTGAAAGACAAACAGTCAGATGTGGAAACGCATCACGTGTTATTGGCGATTATTGAAGAAGACGAAGGCGTGGCGGCGCGGATCCTGGAGTTGATGAAAGTAAAAGCGGAAAGACTGCGGAAGGAGATACTGAAGAGGTGTGAGAAGGCTGAGTGAACGCCGGTTCTTTGATCGAAGCAGAAGACTTCACAGGACGTAAATCGCCATGACAGAGAACAAGGAAAATGATCAATACTGCTCTTTTTGTGGGAAGCACAAGGACGATGTGCAGGTATTGATTGAAAAACCAGGAATGTTCATTTGCAATGAATGCGTCGGTCAGTTCAATCAGCTTCTTACGCAGCCAGGGAAATGGGAGCCTACGGAGCTGTATCGAGACTGCTCGTTTTGTTCGTTCATGCAAAATGTACCGGAGGTTTGGATGTTTGGGGCGCCTTCAAATAAGGGCACGAAATTGATCCGTGGTCCGAAGTTTTCCATATGTGATGATTGTCTTGAGGTCTGTAACGAGATAGTTGTCGGTATGGAATAGAATCATACTTAGCTTCCGCGCGGGCGGTGCTAGGGTGGGATAGAGGCAATAGACGTGAGACTGTTCAAGCTTGAGCCAAAATGCCGGCTGTGTAAACGGAACGGCGATCAGGTAAGCAAGTTGATCGCATGCAGCAATGCAAGTATTTGTGAGGAATGCCTGGAGTCTTACAATCAGGCAGTCAGCTCGGCCACGGAAGAACGCCCAGCGTCTTCGAGTGCGAAGCGATGCGTCCTGTGCAACAAGCAGAGCGGTCGGTTAGCTCAGAAATTGCCGAATGGAGAGAAGATATCGATATGCTCAGAGTGCCTGAGTGTGTGCAATCAAGAGGCTGGAGAAACTTCCGCGCAGCCCGGTCAAAGTCAGAAGGCCAAAGCCTGCAAGCCTCATCGTTCTGCGGACGAGAAGAAGCTTTTCTATGACGACGGTCTGCACCGGCTGAGAAAAGAACAAGTTCAGGAGTTTATGGGCGAGCTGATCGGCGACATGATGGAGATCAAGCCGACAAAAGAGCTGGTGGTGCATGCGCGGCGGTGGCTGAAGCTATTTCCAGAGCATGATGACGCACCTTTTCTGGTTGGAAGTTGGCTGCGAGAGTACACATCGAACGAGGCAGCATATGTTGCGCACACTATGTAAGAACGGTAAACGAGACAAGAAAGCTCCATCGAATCGTGGGGGCGGCTGCAAAGATCGGACGCCGCCATCGTCGTCTGTATAAGCTGATCGAAGCCAGGATGGAACAGGATCCCTCCAGTTACGTTTGGGGAGCGCTGCAACCTTATCAAGTTTCAAACGCCGCGGCGGACAAACTGGTGCTGCGCTGGCTGGCATTGAATAGATTGAACCCCGATCTGGCACTTGAGATTAGCTCTGTCGCGTTATTTACCTGCTCTACGGAAGTTCTTGAGGCGGTGCTTGAATGGTCAGAAAAAACCGGAAGGCACAGCAAAGGCATAAGTTTTGTTCTGACGCATCTGATGCGCGGCAAATCGAAAGCTCATGCGGCTTTATTACCGCGCATCGTCCTGTTCGCACGAACATGGGTGAAGGTACACGCCCAAGATCAAGACTGCGGCAGAGTCTATTGGCACCTGATCGGATATGGGAGGTCAGCAGACGACTTTCAAGACGGAATCAGCTGGTACAAGCAACATGAATCATGGAAGTCGGCTTGGTGTGTTTTAACCGGTCTCCTTTGCGCCTCTCGGATTGCGGAGCAAGAAGCTGACCCATATGTCGTCGAGCAAGCAAAAATGGTGCTCGGGAAGTTGTCCCCCGGTGAGCGGCCGCCTGTGCTGGTAGGAGCGCTTGTAGCGGTTCATCCTGATGCTGAAACAATCGGCATGGGCAAAGACGTCTGTATGAAGTCACCGATGAGCTGGCTGCTGGCCATCATGCTGCGAGTGGCGCCGGATGCCGATTTGATAAGCAAGGCAGAGGAGTTGCTGCCCAAACTAAAAGGAACGGAGGTGGAGAGTGAGCTGCTGCTGGCGTTGCTAAAAGTTGATCCGACCAGTGAAACTGTCTTGAAAGTTGCTAAACGCTGGATGCGAAAAAATCGGGGGCATGTTTCGGCTGAAACGATAAAGTCACTGGTGGCAGCAAGAACATGTTCAGTGCGGAATACCTGAGTTCGCCGAATAAAGGTTGGACTTAGCCGGCGGGGACTTGGATGTACGCCGACAGCATTTGCGAGTTGAGCGGGGTGAGATATTTGTACGACTGCATTATATGGGCCATTTCATCATCACGCTGATTGCGCAGTAAACCAAACTGCAAGAGGTGCTCTTGTAGTCCGCGGAATTCATGTGCTCTGAAGGGCGTCGGCCGGCTGGACGGCACAGTGTATGCCGCTCTCAATAGCGACTGCAGTCGCAGGAACACTGATCGGTCGCGCGCAAAGTAATAGGCACCCACCTGCCAGCTGCCGATCTGAGCGCCAAGTTCGAGCTGTTTGAGATACGATTGCTCCAGCTCAAGAAAATAATCGATCTTTCGCTTGTGCTCTTTGTCGACGTTTTTGAACTCTTTTGCGCGTTCAATCTGGTCCTCGACGGCCAGCATCTCACGGCTGTTATAGGCGCTAGGAATGGGGACGGACAGGACAAGCACGCCAAAGTGGTGTCTTTCAAGACCGGATAAAATGGTCTCGATTGGTTGAGATGGCGTGGTATCATTTTCGGTGTCACCGAACGATGGTATGCCTGTCAAACAGCCAACATAAGTGGTCAAAGGGCGCACCATAGACTGCACACGATCAGAAGGCAGCAGCTGATCATCAATATTGATCTGGCAATAGATATTTTGGAAGGTTGACACCAGGGTGCTGTGACCGCTTGTCTCCAGTTCGCTGGACGGCGCAGGCGATGTGACACCGATCAAGACTTTGCCCCGCCCCTTTCCGCCGATGATCAGATACGCCAGGTTGGCACGTTGAGCGTGGAGTTGCGTCAGCACCTCCGCCAGATTGTGCATTCGCGGCAGGCGACGCGGTGGCAGTTGCGACCCGCGGCGCAGAACCTCTGCATCTGATTCGGAGCGGATCTCGCCCACCGAGCGTATCTCAGTAAACACCAATCCTGGCATGGGCCAGCTAGAGAGGTCCCCGGGATCGCTCGCATCGAGATCGTAGCGTCGGAGATCTGAAATCTTGCCACCCCAATCATCATCGAACCCGCCTGTCCCGATCCGCGTCGGTCTCGGCGGCTTACGATTTTTTCCGCCGCCCGCTTGTGTTTCTGGTTTCTTTTCTTCTGGCTGGTCGGATTGCACGTCTTTGTTATTCCTGCGCCGAACCCGAACCCTGGTCCCACGGATGCGCAACTCCGCTGTTTTCAAAATTGTGAGTCAGATTAGACCCAGCACGCAAGCGAAGCCAATCAATAGATGAGTGTCTATAAATATGCCTAAATCTAAAAAAGAGATTTCAGATTCATTTGAAAAGACGAGTCGCAAGACGCAGCGCTCTCGCGCCATCGCCAAGGCGGTCTTGATTGCTGCTGCAATCGAAGCACCTCTGCTTGCTCTGGTCTTCTGGTTCATGCCCGTAGACGTAACGGACGCCTCTGGGCAAACTCACACTGTGTATTCATACTCGGCTGCTG
>Ga0182024_10005221_pt1 | contig 29264 bp, 23 predicted proteins | sample P32metaG_FD_120480 | JGI IMG/M metagenome (GOLD analysis project Ga0182024, IMG submission 120480) | Permafrost microbial communities from Stordalen Mire, Sweden - P3-2 metaG (Illumina Assembly) | ecosystem: Environmental > Terrestrial > Soil > Wetlands > Permafrost | place: Sweden: Stordalen...
AATGGCTCGGCGGTTACGCCCGCAGGTGCCGGCCGGTCCGCGACCACAGGCGCAGCCTGCCCCTCGCCCCGCACTTCGAGCCCCTGCGCAGGCACTTCGGCGTGCGTTACGACTCCGGCGGCGTCGATCTCCGCCGTGACCACGAGCCCTTTGAAGGCCACCTTCACGTGCTTGCCGCCCTGGGACGTGGGTGTGACCGCGATCGTTGCGTCGAGCCGCGCGCCCTGGCCCGGCACCAGCGCCGTGACCGGTAGAGCGGTCACCGCGTCAGGGAACCAAGAGGCCGCGAGCGCATACGCCTCCCACGAACCATTCTCGACCACGAGGGTGCGATCGTCGACGTCGCGCTCGATTCTCCGCCCCGCGGCCTCCACGGTGGCATGGCGCGGCGAGCGCGCGATCGTGACCGTCGCCTCGTGCCCCGCGAGCGTGACGTGGCTTACGAGCCGATCGCCATCGTCCGTGAAGCGTTCGCGGCCGATCTCGACGCCTGACTTGTACGTAATGAGGACGCCCTCCACGGCTTTCTTGTTTAGCGGCACTTGGGCCGAAGGAGCCGCCGTCGGCGCCGGGGCCTTGGGCGCGGCGGGCTGCTCGGCGCGCCCCGTCGTGCATCCTGCGGCAGCGATAAGAACGGCGCCAAGCGCGAATAATCGGCGCTCGTGGCCGGGGCCTCGTACAGTCGGTTGATGGATAACCTCGACAATGCGTGTGGAACGTGTGGCGGAGACCGCCGAATTGCCAATTCCTTCGGGAGCCTGACTACTTGCCCGAGTTGCCACGGGTCGGGCCGGCGAGCAGAGGACACTGGCCTCCGTGACGTGACCAAGACCAAGCCCTCCCATCATGTGCAGTCGAACCGGAAGCCGGTCGTCGAAAAGCAAATATGGCCTGCGACTTTCGAAGGGGCCCGTCTCGCCACCGAGGTAAAGGAGTGTATGAGCGTGTCGGCGGAGATCAAGGCGAGAGTCACGCGCGAGATCATCGATCACGAGACCGGCCATGGGACATGCACGCAGACATTCATGAAGAAGGTTCGAAAGCAGCTTCGTGCGTAGTGGTATTGATCCGTAGAATGGCGGCATGCGCCACCTCGTCGCTTTCCTCGGGCTCTCCGTCGCCCTCGTTGCGTGCGGGCGTGACGCCGCTCCCGCGCCGGGTCGCGCGGCACCCGCGACCGCTCCCGCCGATACCGAGGCTGCGGGCATACGCTTCATCGAGATCGTCACCGGAGGGGCGAATGCCTCGGACTCACTTCCCCTCGTCGTCGGTATTCATGGCCTCGGCGGGAGTCCCGAGCACTTCGGCAGTGTCCTTTCTTCGCTCTCGGTACGCGCACGCCTGATCTTGCCTTACGGCCTCGAGGCGTACGGCGAAGGCTTCTCGTGGTTCCCCATATGGAGGGACGATGCCGAGCTTGCGGCCGGGACGCGACGCGCTGCCGATCGACTCGCGGCGATGATCGACGAACTCGTCCGGCGCCGCCCCACGACGGGCAAGCCGATTGTGACCGGCTTCTCCCAGGGCGGAATGCTGAGCTTCGGGCTTGCTGTGCTCCACCCTGAGAGTGTGCGCGCCGCGTTCCCGATCAGCGGGCTTCTGGCTCGGTCGCTTTGGCCGGACGAGTGGCCGGCCAGCCGCGAGAAGCCGCGCGTGCACGCCCTTCACGGAACGGCCGACGAGCGCGTCTCGATCGCCGAAGCGCGCGCCACCGTGCGGCGACTGAAAGAGATCGGACTCTCCGCCGACCTCGTGGAGTACCCGGGCGTGACCCACACCGTCACGGCAGAGATGCGGCGCGACGTGGTGCAGGCGATTACCCAGGCGCTCAACCCCTGATCGAGAGCTACAGCGAGCCGTCGGTATTGGCCAGTAGGGCATTCGGAACATCGGTCGCGCTGAACTGGTCACAAAGCGCGCTCCGGTCGATCCAACCCGAAGGTCGCATACGAAAAGGTGAGCCTTTACGGATGGCCGGTGTGACTCTGTGACAGACGATCATGATCTCGCGCGTGCTCCGCTTCTCCGCAACCGCTCCGTTGCTCGTTTTTCCCCTCGTCTCGGCGGGTTGCTCGAGTGGAGCCGCTGAAAGCGGACGCGATTCAGGCGCGAATCCCGATGGGGGCGTGCTTGGCGCGCCGGAGGGCGCGTCGGGTGGCGTGACGGGCACCGGCGACGGAGCGGCTGCCGCATCGCCCGACGGGTCCGCTCTCGCGGCGGACGCCAGCCTCGGCGACGCGAGCCATCCTGCCACGGGAGTCGACGCATCATCCGCGGACGCGAACGGCGGAAGCGCACCCACGGATGCCTCGGGCGAAAGCGCGATCGCCGGATGGACGCTCACCTGGTCCGACGAGTTCAATGGTGCCGACGGCTCGGCGGTTGATCCGACGAAGTGGAAGCACGACGTTGGAGGTACGGGCTGGGGAAATAACGAGCTCGAATACTATACGGACGGAACCCAGAACGCCGTCGTAGAGGGGGGATATCTGGTCGTCACGGCGACGACCGAAGGCGCGTCGCAGTACCAGTGTTCTTACGGCACGTGTTCCTATACGAGCGCGCGCCTTCTGACTCAGGGCCTCTTTTCGCAGCAATACGGGCGCTTCGAGGCGCGCGTGCAGATGCCTACCGGCCAAGGACTCTGGCCGGCGGTCTGGATGCTGGGCGACGACATCTCCACGGTAAGCTGGCCCGCGTGCGGCGAAATCGATTTCATGGAGACCATCGGGTCGGACATCACGACCAACCACGGCAGTCTGCACATGCCCACGAACTACGGTCCGACCGGAACGTATACGTTGCCGAACAACGCGTCGTTTGCCGACGCTTTCCACACCTTCGCGGTCGAGTGGGAGCCAGGTACCGTGAGCTTCTACGTCGATGACGAGGTCTACGAAACGCAAGCTCAGTCGAGCGTGCCGGCGGGCGACACGTGGGAGTTCGACACTCCGTTCTTCCTCTTGATCAACGTCGCAGTCGGCGGATCGTGGCCGGGATCGCCCGATTCGACGACGACCTTCCCTCAGACCATGAAGGTCGACTGGGTTCGCGTCTATCAAAAGAACATGACGGAGCCGTAGCAAAGAGACACGAGCAGCTTTAATTCATCGGCTCGGAAGTCACTTTTGCGAGTCGACGCGTGGCGTCTCGATCTTCGGCTTCGCTTCGTCGGCGCGGATCGAATAGCGCACGAGCGCTCGTAGGACCTGATTGCGCTCTACGTTTCCGACCGCGCTCTTTAGGTCCTCGTAGATGCTGGGGTCGACGAGGAGGGCTCCCAGGGTCCCTTTGCCTGCTCGCATGTCCGCCACGATCGACCGCAAGTCGTCGCTCATCTGGCTGAGATTCCCCATCACGTGTTGCGTCTGGTCATCTCCGTAGACGAGCGCGTGGGCCACGCCGTTCCCCTCGCGGATCGCGACCAAATCCTTGTGGATCTCGTCGAGGGTCCCCGCGGCGCTCTTCGATAGGTCCCCATCGTAGAGTACGGCGTGCGCGACGCCGGGTCCGGTGCGTACCTGCTCCGTAACGGCCGAGACCTCGCCGAGGAGGCCGGAGAGGCGGACCATCGTAGTGTTGAGGTTTTCGACCGTTCGATCGATCTTCTCCCCCTCCTGCGGGTCCATCAGGAGCCGGTGAACCGCGCCGTCGCCTTTTGCGATGGAGTTCAGGATGACATGCAAGTCTTCCGCGCTCCCGCGGATGTCTTCACTGAAGCGTGGATCTCCGAAGCCGCGCGTGGCGTTCTCGATGTTGTCGAGCGTTCGCTTCACTTGCGCCGTCATGCTGTTCACTTGCGTCATGATGTCGGTCGCTTCTTCGCTCTGAATTTCTCCGCCGGAAGGAAGGGGAGGCGCGGACGGGTTGGGTACCGTGACCTCGACCATCTTGTCGCCGAGGAGACCCTTGTTCACGATGTGAGCGATGGATCCCTGACGAATGCGCTCCGCTTCGTTCTTGACGACGGACAGCTTGACGAAGATGCGAGCGTCGGACGCCTGCTTGTCATAGCCCACTCCGGAGACGGTCCCGATGTCGACGCCGCCGAGGCGCACGGGCGCGCCGGGCTTCAACCCCTGAACGTCCTTGAAGGGCGCCGTGTACTCGACCTTGCTCTCCCAGAAGTGGCTGGTCTCGCCGATCATGAAGACCGCGATGGTCATGAGGGCGAGGCCCGCGAGAACGAAGATGCCTACTTTGACTTGCTTTTGAACCATGTGCCCCGTGCCTAAGAGGAGTCAGGCGAGAAGAAGAGACTCGACGTCTTCGTTCTCGGGGGCGCGCCCCTCGATGAAGTCGCGAACGTAAGTGTTATCGGTATTCTTGAACTCGTCTTTGGTTCCCGTGAGGAGGACGCGCCCTTTGTGGAGCATCACGAGGCGGTCCGAGACGCTGAACGCGGTGCCCATGTCGTGCGTGACCACGACGCTCGTGAGCTTGAGCGCACGTTGGATGCTGAGGATGAGGTGATTGATTCGACCGGTATTGATCGGGTCGAGTCCAGTCGTGGGTTCGTCGTAGAGGATGACTTCGGGCTGGAGAGCGAGCGTGCGCGCAAGCCCGACCCGTTTCTTCATTCCGCCCGAAAGGTCGGCGGGGCGCATCGGCCAGATGCCCGGCAGGCCGACGAGCTCGAGCGAATGCGACGCCCGCGCGCGGATCTCCTCCTCCGACATCGTGTTCCAGAACTGCTCTCGGAGACCGTACGCGACGTTCTCGCCTACGCTGAGAGAGTCGAAGAGCGCGGCACCCTGAAAGAGGTAGGCGATGCGCCGCCGCAGATCGTTCAGCTCCTCTTCTTGCATCGTCGTCACGTCTTTGCCATCGAACTGGATCGTGCCGCCGTCGGGCTTGAGGAGACCGATGAGCATCTTGAGGAGGACGCTCTTGCCTGTCCCGGACGCGCCCATGACCGTCGTGGTCTCTCCGCGTCGGATGTCCAGGTTCAGCTTCACGAAGATGTGCTTGTCGCCAAAGCTCTTTCGCACGTGTGAAAACCGAACCATGACTTCCCCCAAGGGCGTCTTGGCCCGGGAAGCGAACTTCGGCGATGGAGCGGGGAGAACCACGGGGCGAGACTAGAGCAAGCGCGGCCCCTAGGGAACGAGCGGGAGATCGCGCGAAAGCGAATGCGGGAAGTAGGGACTGTGGAGGTAGAGCGACCGTCGATTTTTTGAAACGAATCGCGGTGAGGTCGCTCTAAATGCCTTCGAGTGCTTCGAGCTTCAGCTCGACCGCGCCCATGCCGCGGTATGCATCGTGACGAAGCTTGCCGATCGCGCGCACGCTCGATCCCACCGCGGGCGCGGACGCACCCATGTCGACGCCGAAACCGCGCAGAAGAGCGCGCCCCATGTCGATCTCGAGCTGCAGGTGGCCTCCTTTGACCTCGCGCGCCGAGCGTACGAGCGCCTTTTCGATACCTAAGCGCGGCGAGGGGTTCGCTTGCCCGCATGGTTCGAGTCGCTCGAAGTCCGTGAGGACTTTGAACGGGTCGTCCCCTTCGTCGAGGAGCGCGTCAGCGACGGGCTCTCGGGCCTCTGCGCTTTGCGACGCGCCCAACGCAGCGCACGCCTCGGCGAAGGAATCGCGGAGAAGACTCAGCTTGCTGAACTCGACGTGGACGCCGGCGGCGGCCTGGTGCCCCCCAAAACCGAGTAGGGCCGTCGTGCAGCGTGACAGCGCGTCGTAGAGCGGGAAGCCGGGAGGGCCGCGTACGGAGCCGCGCCCGGTGGCGCCGTCGAATCCGATGACGATGGTGGGCTTGCCGAAGCGGGACGCGAGACGACCGGCGACGATGCCAACGACGCCTTGGTGCCATCCTTGTGCACCGAGCACGATGACGGGCAATGCGGCGAGCGCGGGGTCGGAGAGCGCGAGGACTGCTTCGGCGAGAAGAGCGCGGTCGAGAGCCTTGCGTTGCTCCGACACCACTTCGATTTCGATGGAGAGCGCCCGTGCCTCTTCCAGCGTCGTGGCGAGCAAGAGGCGTAGCGAGAGGTCTGGCTTTGCGAGTCGGCCTGGCGCGTTGATGCGCGGCGCGTATCGGTACGACACGTCTTCTGCGGTGAGCGCGTAACCAGGCGCCTGTCGCGCGGCTTCCGTGAGTACGCGGACCCCCGGGCGCCCGCCGGCCGCGAGGCGGGCAAGCCCGGCGCGCACGAGAAGCCGGTTGTCGCCGTCGAGGGGAGCGACGTCGGCGATGGTTCCGAGGGCGACGAGGTCGAGCCACCTACGCACGTCTAGGTTCACGCCGAGCTCGGTCCGGATCCCCGCGCAGATCGAGAGGGCAAGTCCAACCGAGGCGAGCCCCTTGTAGGGGAACGCGCAGTCCGGTCTGTGCGGATTGAGGAACGCGAAGGCGGGGAGTGCCTCTTCCGGGACTCTGTGATGATCGATGACGATGACGTCGATGCCGCGCCGCCGTGCCTCTTCGAGTCGTTCGTGGTCGCTCGTACCGCAGTCGCACGTGACCACGAGGGTGGCAGAGGTGGCGAGAACTCGCTCGAGGGCTTCGCGCGAGAAGCCGTACCCCCCGTCGAAGCGATCGGCGAGCACGGTAGCGACGTCGCCTCCTAGTGTTCGGAGCGCGTCGGTGAGAAGGGCGGCACTCGTGATCCCGTCCGCGTCGTAGTCGCCGAAGACGCAAACGCGTTCGTGGGCGCGGACGCTGCGGGCCAGGCGGGCGGCGGCCTTGTCGCGGTCGACCATCGTATGGGGGGACGTGAGCCTCGCGAGCTTGGGTTCTAGAAAGCGCGTCGCGTGGTCGGCGGTGGCGTACCCCCTCTGGATGAGGATCTCCGCGGCCGTCGCGGAGACTTGGAGCTCATGCGCGAGCGCCTTCGCGGCAGATCCGCATGGCGAGGGGAGGAGCATGGACCTACAGAGCCGTGTGCGGACCCGGCGTCAAGACTTCCCCGGCGTGAAAGGCGGCACGTTGTGGCGAAGTGCCTCGAGGGGTGGCGAAGTGCGTCGAGCGAGCGAGCGCCGAACGACGCGTGTCGATGCCGGCCGACCATCCGACGCTTACGGCGTCCGCACATCTAAGCGCGAGCGCGCGTAGGCGCAACCGGTGCCGAAGGTGGCACGCATTCTGCTCTTCACTCGAAGATGCGATCCTATCTCGTCGACAGCGAAGCTTCTTCCCGCGATCGCAGAGGCGTGGCTGGTCGCGCCCTCTTTCTGGGGCGTATCGATAGAGTCGTCGATTATCTCTTTGGCGTGCTCTACATGCTGCTGCTCGTGCGATTCGCTCTCGTGTTCTTCGATGCTCGAACCGGCGCAGGCTTCTTTCAGATTATCCGTGCCCTAACCGACGTCTTCTATGCGCCGTTCAAGGGCCTCTTCGCGACCGCGACGATCGAGCGTGGCCACTTGGAGTGGCCGCTCCTCGTCGCGGTGCTCGCGTACATGGCGCTGCACGCTGGGATTCGTGGGCTCCTTCGTCTGCTCGCGCGTGGATAGCGCTTCGAAGGACCTTACGCGGCCCTGAGTCGTCGCCCCCGCAGCCGTTCGAGAACGGGATCTCGGGACTAGCTGCTCGTGAGCGGGCGTTGACACAGCATGCGTCCATTGCTCTGGCTCTCGCTCTTGCCCGTTCTAATCGCGTGCGATGCTCCCTCCCGGGCGAAGCATCCGTCGCTCGTCTCCGTCGCAGTCCGCGCGCGTCGTTCGCGCGAAGAGGCAACGCCGACGCCGAACTCCGCGAACGCGCTCGAAAAGGAGGTCTCACCGGCGCGCAGCCCCGAGGGATTGGCCGTTCTCCTCGCGGAATACGACCGAAGGGTCGCGTCCGGCGCAGACGTGACGTCGCTCGCGGAGGCGAAGCAAACCATCGACCGGACGGCAGGACAGCGCGACGCTTCGGTGTCGCGCCTCTTCTGGTACACGGACCTCGAATCCGCGAAGGCCGCTGCACGAAAGAGCGGTCGCCCCATCCTGTCTTTGCGACTGCTCGGTAGACTCGACGAGGAGTTGAGCTGCGCCAACAGTCGCCTGTTTCGTTTGACGTTGTACGCGAACGCGCACGTCTCGGCGTTCCTTCGCGACAACTATGTCCTCTACTGGAGCTCGGAGCGCCCCGTCCCCGAGGTAACGATCGACTTTGGCGACGGCCGGGCCCTCAAGCGCACCCTCACCGGAAACAGTGTCCACTACGTACTCGACGCCGAAGGGCGGGTCATCGACGCGTTACCAGGGCTCTACGGTCCGGCAGGATTCGAGCGTGGCCTGCGTGAGTCTCTCGAGATGGCTCGGCGGAGCAGCGGTCTGTCCGATGAAGACTCCGCGACGGAAGTGGCCAAGTACCACGGGCGTGCGGCGCGAGCGCTGACGAAGTCTTGGACCAAGCAACTGTGGCGCGTCTACGGAAAGGACTACGGCGCGGAGCTCACGGACGTGAGCCTGCCGAGTCCGGTGAAGACCTCATGGCCCCATCCTCTTTACGGAAGTATCCCCGCGACCGTCGTGAATGAGCTCACAATGTCCAAGGCCGACCTGGAGGCGCCGTCGCTTTCGCTGTTCCAGCCGGAGGTTATGGTCAGCAGCGCCTGGGGGGACTGGAGCAAGATCGCGGCGGGCCTCCCGAAGGAGCAGCTCGACGATGCTAGCGTCGTTCTCATCCGTGCGAAGCATCCACGCGACTGGTCTACTCGGGGGGCGACCGAGCTCGACGACGCTCAGCTGACGAAGCAACTTTCGCAGTTCGAAAGCCGATTGACAGAGGAGGAGTTACGGAACGAGTTCGTCTTCCACGGCGCGGTGCACCGGCAGCTCTCGAAGGCCTCGCGCGTCGACCGAACGAGTCTCAATGAGTTCGTCTATTCGCGGCTGTTCATGACCCCCAAGGGAGACGCTTGGCTCGGACTTACGTCTACGACGGCGCTCACCGGGATCGATGATGACGGCCTCGTGGCGAGCGCACCTGCGGCGCCCAAGACCGAAGCCGCGGCCCCGTAGTTCGGTTTCTGGTGACTTCGTATCCAAGCGAACCGTGAATCCTCGAATTCTGAGGGGGGAATCCAGGTCCATTTCGATTGCGGCAACGCGCCTTTCCAAAGATTCATCTTGCTGCCCACGGCAAAGGACCGCAAAAAGGCCGTTACTTCTGAACCGCACGGTCTACCGTTGTCGCCTTGGAGGGTCGCAATGAAGAGTTCTTGGATAGGGCTGTCGATCGCGTTCGCCGCGGGTGTCTTCGGCTGCAGCAGCAGCCCGTCGGCCGATAAGACGGACGCAGGAGCGAAAGGCGACGGAGCAACCAGTGCCACCTTCGAGGATTTCTATTCGGGCGTGATCTTGAGCTACCACTGTCAAGACTGCCACGTTCCTGGAAAAATAGGGGTTACGGAGGGCAACCTCGACATGAGCACGCCGCAGGCGACCTTCGCAAATCTCGTGAACCAGAAAGCCGCCGGCACGGTCGCCGGGAGCAGCGGCAAAACCTGCAAGTCGAGCGGGCTTACGCGCGTCATCCCCGGGAACACCGCTGACAGCCTCATCATCCAGAAGACCGAGCTTGCCGTCACGAACAAGGAAGTGCGCGAGAAAATGCTCACGAGCCCGGTCCTCGCCCCCTGCGGGAGCGAGATGCCGCTGGGTTGCCCCACGGCCACGCTTGGCTGTCTCGGCCCGATGGACGTGGACACGCTCACGAGCTGGATCAACGGCGGAGCCCCCGCGCCGGTAACGGACTAGCGATCGACCACTCTTCGGATTCTCTCGCGAGGCTACGCGGTTGCCTTCTTTTTCGGGCGGAGCGTCTCGAGGATTTCGGCCACCGATAGGGGGCGCGTGCCGCCGGGTTTCGCGCACGCGTCGTCGACGTATCGTCCGAAGAACTGAGTGAGGGCGACTGCGCTCACGGCATTCGCAGCGGCCGCGACTCCCGGAATGTAGCTCACGGTGATATTGATCGCGGCGCGCGCTGCCAATCCGGCAAATGCCGTCGCGCAGATGGGCTTCCACGGCAGCTTGCCCGCGGGCAACTCGTGCTTCTTCGCGATGCGCGACGTGAGCACCCCGTAGATGGGTAGCAGCAAAAGCTCATCGGCGAGCGGAATGGGGGAGAGCACGACCCCGAGGGCTGCCGTGACAAGGCTCGTCCTGCGTATGAGGCGTTCTACGGCTGGGTCCATGACGCTTTCTTACACCTTCGGTCGCGTGAGTGCTTTCCCCCTGAAGAGGGGCGCCACCGCGGCGAGCGCTGCGGCGACGGTCGAACCGTTGTTCACGAGGGCCGCGGCGCCAGGGGTGAGAAGGCCTATCGCTCCGAGAGCGATCGCGACCGCGTTCGGCACGATGACGAAGCCAAGGCCGCGCCGAACTCGTCTCATCGCGTCATCGGCCAGCGCAAACGCGATGGGGAGCTTCAGGAGGCCTCCGTCGAGGAGCACTACGTCTGCGGTTTCGAGCGCAACGTCCGTGCCGCCATCGAGGGACACGCCGACGTCGGCGACTGCGAGGGCAGGCGCGTCGTTGATGCCGTCCCCGATCATCGCCACGGTCCTGCCCTCTCGTTGCAGCGCGCGCACGCGCTCGGCCTTGTCCTCGGGAAGCAGCTCGGCGAACGCCTTGTCGATGCCGATGGCCTGGGCGACGGCGAGGACAGGGGCGCGTGCGTCGCCGGACATGAGGATCACTTCGCGGCGACCGTTCGCCTTGAGGGCGTGCACCACGTCACGGCTCTCTCTTCGCGGCTCGTCGGCGTAGCCGATGACGGCCGTAAGCTCGCCATCCACGGCCACGAGAATGGATGAAGCGCCTGCGCTCGCGTGCGCTTCGAGTGTCCGCGCCGCCTTCCCGGTGAAGATTCCCTGAAGAGCCATGAGACGCGTCCCGCCGACCAATACGTGCCGTCCTTCCACGCGTGCCGCGAGGCCGAGACCGATGGTATACGACTCGCTGCCGAGTTCGGCGTCGGGCACATCGATCGCGGCGCGCCTCGCGTGCCGGCAGATCGCACGAGCGATCGGGTGCGCTTGCCGGGCTTCCGCGGCGGCGGCGAACGCGATCGTGTCGCCCGCGGACATGGACCCGGTCACGACGACCTCGAAGATCTCTGGCTCGCCGCAGGTGAGTGTTCCCGTCTTGTCGAAGACGATGGTGTCGGCCTTCGCGAGGCGCTCGAGATACTGCGCCCCTTTCACCAGGACTCCCTGCCGGGCGGCGAGTGTCATGCCGGTGAGCGCGCTCGTCGGCACGGCAATACGAATGCCGGTACCGAAATCGGTGATGAGCACGCTGGTCGCGCGATCGATCTGCTGCGCGAAGAAACCCGCCGCGCCGGCGACGCCGAAGGCGGGGAGGACGAGGCGATCCGCGAGCTTCTCGGTATCGCGTTGCAGCGTCATGGGTTTGGCCCCGGCACCTTCGAGGATCTGGACGATCTTGGCTGCGGTCGTGTCGGTACCGGTCCGCTCGACCTCGATGACGATCTGTCCCTCGACCACGACCGTCGCCGCAAGTACGCGATCGCCAGTTCGTCGCTCTTGCGGGACGCTTTCCCCCGTGAGGGCCTTCTCGTCGACCGAGGCCACCCCACGTACGACCACGCCGTCCGCCGCGACGCGTCCGCCTGCCTCGACCACGATGAGGTCGCCGACCGCGAGGTTCTTTGCCGAGACGTGCTCGACGTCGTCGGCTCCGGGAACTCCGCCGTCGCCGGGACGGATGCGCCAGGCCTCGTCCGCGTCGAGTTTCATCAGTTTGGAGATGGCGTCGCGGGCGCGGTCGCTCGTGCGCTCGAGGATGAGATCGCCCACGCCGAGGAGCCACGTGATGAAGGCAGCCGTTACCGGTTGGCCCGTGCCTATCGAGATTCCGATGGCAGCGAGATCCAGGACGTCGACGGAGAGGCGCCTCTCTCGGGCCGCGCGGAGAGCGCGGCGAGCGGAGGGGAGCGCGGTGAGCGCGACGGCAGCTCCGGCGGCGGGGAGCGGCAGGAGTCCCGTGAGCGTCGCGCCGAGAACCGCCGTGTTCAGGACGGCCTTTCTCCACTCCCTGCGGGGCGCGGGAAGCGGCTCTTGGGGCGCGGTGCGCGCTTCGCTCGAGCGGGCCGCAGCCAGCAGCCCCTCGGCGCTGAGCACGCCGGAGTCGAACGCGACCACGACCGATCCGGTCGCAGGCGACGCCTTCGCGCTCATCACGCCGGGTTGCCCGGCGAGCCAGGAGGCGAGACGGACCGCTTCGCCCGCGTCGGCGCTCGTCACACGAAGCCGGGCGCGCCCGTCCAGTGCGTGCGCAAGATCGATCTGGAACCGAGGTGCGGGTCGGCGGTTCAACAGAAATACGCGATCGGAAAGGATCCGCGCGAAGGCGCCAACTTCGGCGCCACCCTCGTCGTAGAGGACGTCGACTACGCGAGTCTTGTGGCGGTGCACGACCCGCACGACCTCGCGTCGCGTGCCGAGCCATGCGAGAAGATCTCGGACCTCGGCGTCATGGTTGCGGCCGGCGCGGATGCGAACGCGGCGGTCGTCGATCCGCTGTATCGATAGCCCCCCGTGCGACTCCGTCGCCAACGTGCCCGCGAAGTCTACGAGCGAGTCAAAAGGATCGAGAGAGATGTCCCCGCCCGAAGGAGCCGTCGAGTCGAACGTCGTCCGGCCAGGGGGTGGACCTGGGGGCACCGGATGATTCATGTCTCTTCGCCCGTCGCCATCACGCGTACCCCACGCGCGCCGGCGCTTGCTCCGAGAAGGGGTTCGCGGCTCGTGGGGGTCGGGCCGTCGATCTCGTTTCGATGAAGTGAGGAGAAGAGGTTGTAGGACCAGTAGAGCAGGTTGTCCCAGCGCGGCAGCCTCGTGTCCTGGTGTACGACGAACGAGTACGCGCTGAGTGCAGCGAGAGCGGCCGGCACGATCGCTCGCAGGTCGGCCCGTGAGCCCGTGAGCTCCGCCGTGATCGCGTTGAGTTGGCGCGCCGCCTCGACCGCGAGGAGGGCAGGCGAGCGGCCGAAGGCGCCGATCGCGTCTTTGCCCGGCCGCTCGAGCCCGGCCGCGTCGGCGATGTGCTGGAGCAGGTCGTCGGGTTCGGCCAGGCCTGGCTGGTATTCCACGAGGAGGGTTCCGGTTCGCGCGTTGTGTGAAAGTCGCGTGACGCCGGGTTGCGCCTCGATCGCTTCGCGTACGAGGCTGACGGCTGCGCCGCCTTGAGCCAAAAGAGCGAAGACATCGGCTCGAACGCGGAGGCGCCCGGGGTGGTGATGCACCAACTCGAGCGTCCCGTTCCGGGGGGGGTTATGCGGAGGGTCCGCCGAGGCGGGCTTCGTCACGCCGCGCGTCCGTGACGCGGAAAGTCGGCCGGACGGCGAAGCGGGGCCTCATCCCCTTCGAGAACGGCAGAATCGATGGGAGAGCGCGCCGCCTTGAGGCGATCGGCTTCGTGTTTCGAACGCCCCTCGGCGACGAGATCTTCCAGATGCTCGCGTTCGATGGCGAGCAGCGTGCGGGCGCGCTCGAGCGTCCCGTAGACCGCCGAGATTCCCGCAACCGCGAGGCCGCGCGAGGAGTCGACCGTGCTGCGAACGACCCAGCCGCCCGCAAAACCTGCCAAAAAAATGCCCAGTCCCTTCATGCCAGTCCTCGCTTGATTGGATGTCCCGTTCGGTCCTCCACAGTGGTTACGCGAACGACAGTGTCAGCAAATGCGGTGGACTGAGAAATATCACTCCGTCGTCACGCGAACGCCACATCAAACCGCATCTACGGCAAAAAAAGTTCTCGATGCGAACGTTAGCTCTCAGTCGCCGCGACCCCGACTGCGACCGCGGCATCTCGAGATGCGCTGGCAGCGATCGTGTATCTTCAGGCGATGACGGACGCTTTGCCCTCCGTGACGACCCTCGAAACCTCCTTGCCTGGCACTCCCGGTGCGTCCGGTGCGAACGGGGTCTCCGCGCTCGGCCAGAACCTCGGAGTGCTCGAAAGGCGCAGGGGCGGCGGCTGGTTTACCAAGCTCTTCGCGTACTACCTCCGTCGTTACGAGGCCAAACGGACGAAAACCCAAGCTGCGATCGTTTCGAACGACCAGATCTCCGACGTCGCGCGAGGCGCGATCTTCAAGGCTTGCGTCAAGTCGTCGTTGAGCGGCGCGGCGGCGGGGGTCGTCTCGACTGCCGCGACTCTCGTTACGGCAGAGACGGAGGGCCTCGGTGGCTTCGTGGCCGTCCCCCTGGCGGCTCTCACGATCGGCGGCGAGATGATGTACCGCTCGTTCGTTCATCTCGACCTTACGATGCAGCTCGCCGAAATCTTCCAGGTTCGGTTCGACCCCAACGATCCCGACGACCTCTGGCGTCTCTACGCGCTCGTCTTCAAGACCCACGAGGAAGAGGCGGGCGACGGCGACGCGGGGCGTGCCCTCGTGAGCGAGGTAATCGACGTCGAGGGGTCGCAGGTAGGCGAGAAGATCGGGAGCAAGGTCCTCGGCGAGAGCGTCGCCAGGAACATCATCCCTTTCGTCGGAATCGTTTCGTCGGCCGTCACGAACTTCGTCGTCACGCGGCGGCTCGGGGACACTGTCCGGCGCTACATGCGCTACCAGCGCGCTCTCCACGACGCTTTCGCGCACGCGACCGAAGCGTGCCGTGCGAACATCGACCTCCTCATCGAGGGGATGTGGTTCATTTTCACGGCCGACGGCCACCTCTCCCCCGAGGAAACGGCCACGCTGGCCTACCTGCTCGACAAACTCGACCCCATCTCGAGAAGCGCGGTCGAGGCGCGCTTCGTCGAGGACGAGCTCGACTGGGCAAACCGCATCGAATCCATCCCGGAGGAGACCCGCGATCAATTTCTTCACGCGCTGGAGGTCGCTGCGTGCGTCGACAAAGAAGTCTCCCTCCCGGAGCGCAAGATCCTACGCCGCGTCGCGCACCACCTGAACCGCGACTTCGACCTCGACCATCTCAAGAACATGATCGCGGAGTTCGAGGAGTACGGCGTCCTCACGAAAAAGACGAAGCATAGGCGGTGGGTGCCCGAGGGGGGTTGAGCTAGCGCGCCCGCGCGAGTAGTCGTCTCTGTCGCGATGGGTTCTCTCGAACGCGGCTTCGCTCCCGCCGTGCGGCGCTGCCTCGGCCGTGCGGTTGCGGCCGGCGTCCTTTTGGGGCTCTTGCTTACTCCAGCCATTGGGCGCGCCCAAACGGCGCCGGTGGGGCGCACGGCAGAGGACGACGCGCCCACCACGAACGGAATCCCCGCGGGCGCATCGGGCGCCATCCTCACGCCTTCATCACCGCAGGCCGCCGCGCCCGTCCCCCAAAAAGTAACGCCGCCCACACTCACTCATTTCGAGCATGCAACCTATCCGAAGGAGGCGCTCGAACAAGGAATCGAGGCGTCCGTCCTCCTCCTCCTGGACATCGACGCGAATGGCCAGGTGACCAAGGCCGTCGCGGTCGAGGCCAAGGGTCACGGTTTCGACGAAGCCGCAGCGGCGGCGGCCCTTCAGTTCAAGTTCGACCCTGCGACGCGCGCAGGCAATCCGATCGCTTCTCGTATTCGCTACAGATACAATTTTACGCTCGAAAAAACCGAGCGGCCTGCCCCGCCCGCTCTCGTGGAGAACCTCTTGGGGCGCGTGCTCGCGGCGGGCACGAACGCGCCGCTCGCAGGCGCGACCGCTACCGCCCGCGCACAGGACGGCACGGTCTACACCGTGACGACGGCGCCCGACGGGAAGTGGGGCTTCACGGGGCTCCCGCCCGGCGTCTACCATATCGCGGTCAGCCTCCTTGGCTACGCCACCGATCAGACCGACGAGGCCGTCGAGCCCGGCAAGGCGACCGAGATCGTCTTTCACCTTTTCATCGAGGTAGGTGAGGAGGTGACCGTCAAGGGCAGTCGCCCGCCGCGCGAGGTTACGCGCCGCACCGTCACGATGGAGGAGATCAACCGCATCCCCGGTACGAGTGGCGACGCCATCCGCTCGCTCGAGAACCTGCCCGGTGTGGGTAGACCGCCCGGTCTCTTGGGCGTGCTCATCGTGCGCGGCTCGGCCCCGCAAGACACCCAGATCTTCGTCGACGGGACCGCGATCCCGATCATCTACCACTTCGGCGGGCTCTCTTCGGTCATCCCGACCGAAATGCTCGAGAAGATCGACTTCTATCCCGGCAACTTCAGCTCGGAGTACGGGCGCGCCATGGGCGGCATCGTCGATGTGGGGCTGCGGTCTCCCAAGGACGACGGCAAGTTCCACGGCTTCGCGCAAGTAGATCTCATCGACGCACGCGTCTTCGCCGAGGGGCCGCTGTTGCACGTGAAGTCGGTTCCATTCCTAGACGGCTGGAACTTCATGGTCGCCGGACGAAGGTCGTGGGTCGACGTATGGGCGAAGCCGCTGCTCGATTCTCTCGGCGCAACGGTCACCGCGGCGCCCGTCTATTACGACTACCAGGCGATGATCGAGAAGAAGTGGAAGGACTCCTCTTTCCGCGTGACCTTCTTCGGGGACGACGATCGCCTCGCGCTCATCCTCACGAGCGTCGATCCGACCGATCCGTCGCTCGCCGGCGGCGTCAGCGACCACACCGGATTTTGGCGGGTGCAGGCGCGCTACCAAACTCGCCTTTCGGATTCGACCACGCTGAAGATCACGCCTGCCTACGGCACGGACACCCTCGATATCAACCTCGGCACCAACTACCTCCACCTGAGCCAGCAGGAGCTCACTCTCCGGAGCGAGGTGTCGCAGAAGATCGTCAAAGGGGTCACCGCGAACTTCGGGCTCGATCTTCTCTATATCCCGTACAACGTGTCTGCGCAGTTTCCGCCGGCATCCCCAGCTGGCGAGCCGCCGCCGGGTCCTTTCCTCAGCCGCCCCGCAGTCACCACGAGCTCGTCGCAGACGCTGAACCGGCCGGGGTTCTACACCGAGTTCGAATTGGTGCCGTGGCGTGGAGGGCGAATCGTTCCGGGCGTCCGCTTTGACTACTCGAGCAACGATAGCCAATGGGATGCCGCTCCTCGATTGTCGATGCGCCAAGACCTGACGTCTGGCTTTCCGCGCACGACGCTCAAGGGGGGCGTGGGGGTATTCTTCCAGCCTCCGCAGCCTTTCGAGACGGACCCGGTCTTTGGGCAGCTCGGTCTCAAGGACAACCGGGCCATCCACTACGATGTGGGCGTCGAGCGCCAAATAACGCGCAACATCGACTTCTCGCTCGAGGGTTTCTACAAGCAGCTCGATCAGCTCGTCGTGACGAGCTACCTGAACGAGGGCACCGGGCGCGTAATCGGGATGGAGACTCTTCTCCGATACAATCCGGACAAGCACTTCTTCGGTTGGATCGCCTACACCCTCTCGCGGAGCACGCGCACCGAACCGCCGGACTACGTCGAGCGTCTCTTCCAGTATGACCAGACGCACATTCTCACGGTGCTCGGGAGCTACAAGCTCGGCCATGGCTGGGAGTTCGGCGCGCGCTTTCGGCTCGTATCGGGCAATTTGTATACGCCGATGACGTACGGGTTCTACGACGAGAACGTGGGGGCGCAGCTGGCGTCGACGGCCTATCCGCCGTACGGCGAGCGCCTCCCTCTCTTCGACCAGCTCGACATGCGTGTCGACAAAACGTGGAAGTTTCGGACGTGGAAGCTCGGCGCGTACCTCGACGCCCAGAACGTCTACAACCGCTCGAACCCCGAAGGGACGGGCTACAACTACAACTTCACGAAGACGAGCTACATCGACGGGCTGCCTTTTTTGCCGAGCCTCGGCATTCGAGCGGAGTTTTAGGCGTGAAGGCGTTCGTGACCCTCGCTTCGGCCGCTACCGTTGCTGCCGTGCTCGCGGGCGGCGCGTGGATCACGTCGTGCGGGCCACGCGGTTTTCCGGACGAGGCCGTCGTCAACAGCGTCCGCATTCTCGCGACTCGCGCGGACCACCCCTATGCAAAGCCCGGAGAGACCGTGACGTTGACCGTGCTCGCCACGGACCAAAGGGCTTCGAAACCCGAGCCGATGGTCATCTATTGGCTACCGGATTTGCTGACCGGGCAGTTCTTTTGCGAGAACCCGCCGAATGACGCGTACTACGGGTGCTTCACGCCGTCCGACGCGGGCGCACGCTCCGGCGCGAGCTCGTCGGACGCCGGCCAACACGACGCCGGACCGGGCGGCGGACGCGTTCCCCCATGCGCCACGTTTCAACCCGGCATCGACCTTTCGCCCTGCCTGCCGGTGGGACCGACGCTCGCCGTCTCGCTTCCGAAGGACATCATCACTTCGCACCCGCCCGTGATGGGCACCACTGTGCCCTACGGGGTTGCCATCGTCTTCAACATGGCGTGCGCGGGCCATCCGGAGGTTCTTCCCGTCGACCAAGCCAACCTGAGCGTCAACCAGTTGCCCATCGGCTGCTTCGACCAGAACCACAATCTCTTGAGCGCCGACTCGTACGTCATCGGTTACGCGACCCTCTACTCGTACGAGACGCTCACGAACCAAAACCCCGTCATCGCGAACGTGCTCTTCCAAGGCAAAGACCTCGACGGCGGCTTTCTCGGCGACAGCAGCCCGGAGCAAGACGCCGGCGCGCCGGGGGAGGGCGGAGTCGTGATCGCCCATTGCACGGCTTCCAAGGTTGCCGAATGCCCAAGCGTAACGTTCGACGTTAGCGTTCCGCCATCCAGCCAGGAGAGAGATCTTCTCGACAAGCCGCTCGGGGAGCAGCTCTGGGTCGATTACTACATCACCGCGGGCACGCTCTCCGACGACGCGCGCCTCCTCTACGACCCGACCCTCGGCAAGGTGACGACCGGCACGTCGACGAACTACCAGGCGCCGATGAGCCCGACCCCCGGGACCTTCTGGGCGGTCGTGCACGACAATCGTGGGGGCGTCGCGTGGGACGCGGTCCCGTTCCTCGTCAAATGATGCCTGCGATCAGGCGATGCCGCCGTCGCGGAGCCGATCGATCGCGGCGAGGGCGACTTGTCCGCTCATGAGGATGGCCTCATCGAGCGGGCGCTCGGAGAGATGCGCGCGGACGCGCAAGAACGCGCCGATGTACATCCGCTCGCGCCCTAAGCCTCGTCTACCTCCGTCGCCGCCCCGAAACACTCTCTCTGCGACGTGAAGCGCTCGGAGGGGGGGAAATCCGTGTTCGCGCGCGAGCGCGTGGACGACGTCGGCGAAGGCCGCGCCGTCGCACATTCGTTCGACAGCCCAATGGCGAGCTCCGAGCTCCCGTCGCCGCGAATCGCCGAGCGCGCCGACTCGCTCCTCGACGAGGAGCGCCGCTCCCTCCTGGTCGTCGGCGCCCCTCGCAGTGCCGATCGAGAACAAGGGGTGCTTCGTGAGCGCGCGGGTGCGAGGAACCGCGTGCCCGAGCACCTCGTGCAGTGCGGTGCGGCGTGCGTCTTCCGCCGTGACCGGCCGGCCTTCGGCGATCCAGATCGTCCGCTCGCCCGTTGCCGCGAGCGAGAGAAGGTTTGCGCTGGTCTGGATGGCGAAAGGAAGGCGCCTTAGGCCCACCTCACGCCGCATCTCGTGGAGGAGCGAGCCCGCTTCGTCGGCATCGCTCGCCAGTGTGGGTTCGGCCTTAGGAAGAGCAATGCGGAGCCAGTCGGCCGCGACCACGCTCGCCTGCGCAACGGCCTCCGGGTCGTTCGGGGAGAAGCGCGCGTTCGCGAGCGCAGCCAAAGAAGAGAGACCCGCCGATTCGGCGATCTGGGCCTCGAGGCTGAGCTCCGCGATGCGTTCCTGGTAAAGGCTCGACAGGGGGCCGTCGACATGGTCGGGCACCGCGTCGGCGAGTGCATCGAGGAGGCGCCGCAAGTCGGTCCGCGTCGACCGCGCGTAGACGAAGCGCGGGACGGCGGGCCGGCCTCTCCGGATCTCCTCCGCAAGCCGGATTCGTTCGTCGCCCAAGTTGAGAGGCGTGACTGCCGCGAGGAGGCGCACTTCGCGCGCGGCGCCGGCCAGGGCGCGGTCGAGATCGCTGGACGGCGGGTGGCTCGACTTCGCCGGGGAAGCGAGCATCTTCGGAGCGTACCCTCTTGCGCGCTAGCCTAAAACCAAGTTACGCGCCCCGTGACCTTCGATGAAGAAAAACTACGTCCTCGATACCAATGTGCTCTTGCACGACCCGCGAGCCATTTTTCGGTTCGAGGACAACGACGTCATTGTCCCCATCTATTGCATCGAGGAGGTCGATCAATTCAAGCGCGAAGGATCGGAGCGCGGCCGCAACGCCCGCCAGATCGCGCGTGTCCTGGACGAGCTACGCGAACAAGGCGGCTCGCTCTCGACCGGCGTGACGCTGCAATCGGGAGGCACACTGCGCGTCGCCGTCCCGTTGAAGCGGCCCGAACTCCCGAGTGCGATCGACAAGGCCGCGATGGATCAGGCCATTTTGCAGACCGCGTTCGACGTGCGCGAGCAGGACGGCGGACGGCCGACGATCTTCGTCACGATGGATTCGAACCTGCGCATTCGTGCGGATGCGCTCGGAATGGTGGCGCAGAACTACGAGAACCAAAGGGTCGAGGTCGAACAGCTCGACACCGGGGTCCAAGAGATCGAGGTCGACGCAAAGGAAATCGACGCCTTCTTTCACGACGGCCACTACGGGCAGAACGTACAGGGGCTCGCCCCGAACGTGTGCATCCTGCTCCGCGACAAGACGAATCCGTCGCACACCGCCCTCGGTCGCTACGACGCAACCAAGAAAGAAGTCATGGCTCTCCGGACTCCTCGCGAAGGGGTCATGGGGGTTCGCCCTCGCAACAAGGAACAGAGCTACGCGATCGACCTACTCCTCGACGAGAACGTCCGCCTCGTCACGCTGGTCGGCAAGGCGGGCACGGGCAAGACGCTGCTCGCGCTGGCGGCGGGGCTCAAGCGAACGATGGAAGACGGCGTGTACACGCGCATGCTCGTCTCGAGACCCGTGATGCCCCTCGGGCGTGACATCGGCTTTTTGCCGGGCGACGTGGACGAGAAGCTGAATCCGTGGATGCAGCCGATCTTCGACAATCTCGAGTTTCTCTTTTCGAGTGGCACGCGAAAAGGTCCTCGTGCCTATGCGGAGCTACTCGACAGCGGGCAGATCCAAGTCGAGCCCCTCACCTACATCCGAGGTCGATCTCTGCCGCAGCAGTTCATGGTCGTCGATGAAGCGCAAAATCTCACGCCGCACGAAGTGAAGACCATCATCACGCGTTCGGGCGACGGGACGAAGATCGTGCTTACTGGAGACCCGGGGCAGATCGACAACCCGTACGTCGACAGCGCGTCGAACGGCCTTACGATATGCGCCGACCGCTTCCGTGGCGAGAAGCTGGCGGGGCACATCGTCCTCGCCAAAGGCGAGAGGAGCGAGCTCGCGGAGCTCGCCGCAAACATGCTCTAGAAGAGCGCCCGGGAGAGCGAGCAAGATCGTCTCTCACCTCCTCGGCGTTGACCTTCCCCACGGTTACTCTATCTTTCTCGCCGTCGCGCGGCCCGTGGGTCGCACAGCGTAACGGGCGACGTACGAGGCCAAAGATGCACTGGGAAAACTTTCTCGAGATCGTCTCCAAGGGAGACAATATGCCCATCGCGGGCCTCATCCCCATCATCATGTTCTTTACCTGGATCTCCTTGAAGGAAGCGTTCCGCCACGACCGCCTTGCCAAGCAAGGTCGTGAGGACGAGATCCTCGACGAAATGTACAAATAGTCCGCCGAAAGGGAAGGGAGGGTCCACGGCATTCCCGCCGCTCGAGGGTCGCGATTCAATGGAGAATGGCGTGGAACGCGACGAACGCGCGATAGGCACGAGGACCCGCATCGTCGCGAGGGACGACTTCGGTGCGATTGTCGCCGCGGAGGTGGCTATCTCGCAGCGGGTGGTGGCCCTCGGCTGCGGTCCTCACGGGCACGGTGCCGTCGGACGGACGACGAACGCGTTCGGCGACGCGGTCGCGTTCGACGTCTTCGAGGAAGAAGCCGGCGCCGCCGCACACGTGTCGCGCTTGATGGATCTGGAGAAGGACGGCGAGCGCGTCGCGCTCGTCGCGCCGGCGCACCTGCTCGCCGACGCGCGCCTCGCCCTCCGTGCGATCGCCGCGATGCGCCTCCCCGTGGTCTTTCACGCGCTGGCGGATCGCGGCTACGAGGGTGCGTTCGCGCTCGCGGACCTCGGCTGGGGCGTCCTGTTCGCGTCGGGGGCGCTCGATTCGGTCGATCTTTCGCTCATCGCCCGCCGCGCCGCCGAAGACTCGGGCATCCCTTTTTTGATCGTGCACGAGCGCTCGATCGTGAGGCAACTGGAACCCGTCGGACCGCCCGACCCTGCGCTTTGCGAAGCTTTCCTCGGGCCCGCCTTCGAGCGCGTGCGGAAGATCTCCGACCCGGCCCATCCGATTCACGCCAAGATCGGCGAGCGTGCTTTCGCCGAGCGCGTTCCCTTCGCGATCGGGAGCGCGATGCGCGGGCTTCAATCTTTCACCGGGCGCCGCCACGATACGATCGACTGGAGCCCCGTCGACGGTGCGGCAGTCATGCTCGTGGGTGCGGGCGTGCTGGGGGACGCCCTCCTCGGCGAGGCGGGGCGCTTGCGTGCGTTGGGGCAGGACGTGGGTGCCGTCAAGCTCACGGCTCTCCGGCCCTTTCCCGGGCCGCGTCTCATCCGTGCGCTGGCGAAGGCACACGTCGTAACGGTGCTCGAGGCGACCGACGAGCCTCTGGCGCAGTCCAACCCTCTGACCCGAGAGGTGAAGGCAGCGTTCGCCGATGCGCTCACGTGGGCTCCTGAATACCCCGGGATCGGGCGATTGCCGCGCATCCATTCTGGAGTCGTCGGGATCGGGGGCTACGATCTCGAGGCCGGCGACGTAGAGGCGGTCGTGCGCAACATGGTCGAGGGAGAGCAGGGCAAGAGGCACTTCGCCTTCGGCCCCGACGGGGGACTCGCCGCTGTTCACTCCCCGGCGGCGATACGTCAGAACACGACCTCTGCGGCGATGCGAGGCAGAGTAGCGAGTCTGGAGACGGCCAACGCGTGCGCGGAGCTTTGCACGACGGTCATCTCCTCCGCGCTCGCGCTTAGGTGTCGGGCGTCGGTTCGACCGTCCGCCGGCGCGGAGGGCAATGGCGCCGCGTTCGATCTGCTGGCAGCGCGCGAGCGCCCGCGCGGCGTGTCGACCCCGCTCGCGTTCGGCCTCATCGCATTCGAAGATCCCGCCGCGCTCGTCTCGGGGAATCCACTCGCCCGCTTGGTGAGCGGCAGTGTTCTCGCGGTTCCGACGTCCGAGTCCACGGCGGAGGGGCTGTGGGCGGAATTGCCTTCATACGTGAAGGCGATTGCCTTCGATCGCGAAGTCCGGGTCGTGGGGTTCCCCTCGTTTTCTCCAGGCGAAGACGGGGACAGCGCGTGGATGACCGCGTCTGCGTTCGCCGGCCTTGCGCTCTTGTTCTTCGCCGGTGTGAGTCTGCACTTGGGGAGGGCTTCACGGGCTGCCGTCGATGGGCCGCTCGTCGAGCGTGAAGTCGTGGCGGCGCTTCGCGCATTCGGTGCAACCGATGCTCGCGCCGAGAAGGCGGGGAAGGTCGCGCGGCTGGCCTTTGACGCCCACTTGGAAGTGACGCGTGAGATCGTCGATCAGGATCTCGCGGCGATTCGCGTCGGACGACGCGACGCGCGCGCGGGCGCGCTGGAAGGGTGAGCGCGGATGCGCCCCCGGCGGAGGATGGCGGGCCTCGCGCTCGCCGCTGTCACGCTGGCGGGCGCTTTCGCGGGAGGTCGGGTTCGGGCCGAGGAAGGCGAGCCTCCGGAAGACGAACCTAGCGCCTCCGCGCAGAGCGCGAGCGCGACTCCAGCGTCCCCGGAGCCGCACTCCCCGCCGGCTCCATCGGTGGCGAGCGCGGAGAGGGCTCGCGTGCCGCGCGCCATCGTACCGTTCAAAGACGGCATGCTCCGCTTGCCGGGAGGCAAGTTCACGATGGGAACTCTCGACCCGAAGGCGGCGCCGAACGAGAGGCCCATCCACGTCGAGACGATCGCCCCCTTCTGGATCGACCGGACCGAAGTCACCGTGGCGGACTATCGCAGGTGTGTGGAGAGACATGCCTGCGCACCGCCAGCGACGTCGAGCGTGACGTGTACTTACGACATGGGCGACCCTCTCTTGCCCGCTTCCTGCGTGCACTGGCGAGATGCCGACGCCTTTTGCCGCGCGGGAGGAAAGCGGCTTCCACGAGAGGCGGAATGGGAGTTCGCGGCGCGCGGCGCGACCAAGGCTCGGTTTCCCTGGGGGGGGAGCTCGGGAAACTGCGCGCTAGCGGCGACTCTGGTCCAGGATGCGACGGCGCGAACGTGTTCGGGCAAGAAGCCGTCGCGCGTGGGGTCCCACCCGGCCGGTGCCAGCCTGTTCGGTGTGCTTGACCTCAGCGGCAACGTCGAAGAATGGACGAGCGATTGGTACGCCGAGAACGTCGCGGGGGGTGCCGCGCCGAGCTCGGGAGCCAGCCACGTGCTTCGCGGGGGCGGATGGCTGTCCGCGCCCTCGATGAGCCGGACGACGAGCCGCAACTGGGGATCGCAGCTCGAGGCGGGGCCGAATGTCGGGTTCCGCTGCGCCAAGGACGATTAGAGCGACCGTCCACTGTTCGAAACGAATCGCGGTGAGGCGCGCGGCACGGGCCCCGTTGGTTGACTAGCGGCGTGGCAGCGACTATCCCCCCACCGGGCCGCGCGAACCCTTTCGTCGGCGATTTCCGCGATCAGGCGCTTCACCCCTGGGAGTTCAAATAGGTCGTGTCCTTCTCTGCCCTGATGCTCCAGCCCGTTGGTCCCAAAGCCGGAACTCCCGGCATCACCGTGCAAGACAACACTCCGGCTCCCGCGCAGCAGCAGGCGGGGGGGGGGAGCATGTGGGTGATGATGGCGCCGATCTTCGTCGTCATGATCGTCATGTTCTTCATGAACCGAAACCAAAGGAAGAAGGAATCCGACACCCGCGCGAAGCTGAAGAAGGGGGATCGTGTCGTTTCGCAGTCGGGCATCATCGGCGAGCTCGTCGAGCTCGACGACAAGGTCGCCAAGGTCAAAATCGGGCCCGGCACGAACGTGCAAATGCTCGTTTCCAGCATTGGCCCTTACGAAGTGGCCGCCGCGAAGGCCGACGACAAGCAGCTCAAAGATTTGAAGGACGCCAAAGTGGCGGCCGACAAGAAATAATCGACCGGGCGCCCGTGCTGTGGCACGAGGCGTCTCCCTCTCCGGGGGGGTGCGTCCACCCTCGCGGCCACATGACTGCCCATGAGCGCTAAGAAGAACACCCGATACGTCGTTCTCGTCGCGCTCGCTGCGGTGGGGGCCGGCTTCCTTTTTTACAAGGCCGACTCGTTTTGGGGGCTCGTCTCCTCGGCGCTGATCTGCGTCCTGTCTCTCGTGACTCTCTTGCCGGTCATGGACGGGGCGTGGCGCTTCAAAGTCGGGTTCGTCTTCTGCACGTTCTTGATCGCGCTGCTCATCCTCTGGCCGACGATCGACGAGGCGACGAAGGGCAAGGCGCATTGCCCCGCATACATCCTCGACCATGTGACGTTCCGGATCGCGGAGGGGCTCGATTTGCAGGGCGGAATGCGGCTCGTCTATACGGTCGAGGTCGAAGAGGCGATCCGCGACAAGCGAGACCACTTCGCGGACGAGATGCGACAGGAGCTCGCGACGGTGTTCCAGATCCACTCGGGGGACGGCCTTCTCTCGCGGGACGAAGCCGCGAAGCTCGAGGCCAAGGTGCACATCGCGATGCCCGAGAGCGCGATCGTCCGGCTCAAGTTCAAGGACAAGAAGGACACCGCGAAGATCGACGAGCGCTTCAACAAGAAGTTTTTGACCGAGCTGTCGCAAACCCGCGGCCCCGCAGACGACGAGGTCACCTACAAGATTCGGTCCGAGATCGAGTCGCAGATCCGCGACCGCGCCGTGACTCAGGCGAAAGAGACGGTGAATCGCCGCGTCGATGAGCTCGGACTGCGCGAGGCAAACGTGACCTCTCGCGACGAAGACATCATCGTCGAGGTGCCGGGCGAGAACCAGAAAACGTTCAACGACATCAAGGAGATCATCCGCAGGACGGCCCGCCTCGAATTCAAGATGGTCGACGACGTCGGCGATTTCTTTGGCCGCGTCAAAGACGAGGAGCTCCCCGAGGGCGAGGGGCTGTCGATTTACCAAGAGAACGCACCCGACGGCCCCGGCAAGAGCACCGTCACGCACTTCGCGCGCATGGTGAAAAGGGACAACGAAACGATCCAGGAGTGCCACGAGCGACTGAAGAAGTGGGTCGCGACCCTCCAAGTCCCCGACGATCACCAAATCGGTTACGAGAAGATGACCGAGTTCAACCCCGACACGCAGAAGTCGACGGACACCGCTTGGCGCACCTTCTATCTCTACTCACGGGCGGAAGTGACGGGCGACTACATCACCGACGCGACGGTGGCGCAGGACACGCAGAGCGGCGCAGGGGTTGGTTCGTTTTATGTGGCCGTGACGTTCAGTCCAGCCGGCGCGGACCGCTTCGAAGAAGTGACCGGCGCGAACATCCAGCGTCGCTTCGCCATCATTCTCGACGACGAAATAGACTCGGCGCCGGTCATCCGCTCCAAGATCGGCGGCGGGCGGGCGAGCATCACGCTCGGGGCAGGGGACCCGGAACAACAGCTCGCGCAGGCTCGTCAGCTCGAACTCGTGCTCCGGTCGGGGGCGCTGCCCGCGCCGATCAACCCGTCGAACGAATCGCTCATCGGACCGTCGCTCGGGCGCGATTCGATCGCCCAAGGCGTCAAAGGGTTTCTCGTCGGCGCGAGCCTCGTGCTCCTCTTCATGATGTTCTACTACCGGAAGAGCGGCGTCGTCGCGGACGTGGCCGTGCTCTTCAACATGCTCCTTCAAATGGCCATCCTCGCGTCGTTCGGCGCGACGATGACCCTGCCCGGCATCGCGGGCCTGGCGCTCACGATCGGCATGAGCGTCGACGCGAACGTGCTCATCAACGAGCGTATTCGCGAGGAGCTTCGCGGGGGCCGGAGCATCCGCGCCGCGGTCGAGGCCGGGTATGGCAAAGCTTTCCCGTCCATCCTGGACGGACACGTGACCGTCTTCATCTCCGGCCTCATTCTCGCGCAGTACGGTACGGGGCCCGTGAAGGGGTTCGCCGTGACGCTCATCGTCGGGATCGTCGCCAGCCTGTTCACGGGCGTCTTCTGTACGCGGCTCGTCTTCGATTGGTGGGTAAGGCACGCCAAAGTGAAGCGGCTTAGCGTCGGCGCCGAGTTTTAGGGAGAGCGGACGATGGAGTTCTTCAAGCCGGGTCGTCAGTTCGACTTCATGCGCGTGCGGTGGTTTTGGATCCCGTTCTCGCTTTTCCTCGTACTCGCGTCGACGGTGCTGTCGTTCTATCCGGGGCCGAACTACGGTACCGACTTTCGCGGAGGGACCGAGGTAGAGGTCGCGTTCACGAAGCCTATCGATGCGGCCAAGGTCCGACGGGCGGTGGAAGAAAGCGGGTTTACGTCGCCCGACGTCGTGCAAGTCAAAGACGTCCACAACGACAACCACTTTCTCATCCGCGTCCCGGACGTGAGCGTCGTCGACGATGCGTCGAAGGAAAAGCTCAAGTCGGCTCTGTGCCTCACGGAGGATCCCAAGGCGCCCGTTTCGAACGAAGCTGCGTGCCCCCCGACTGCGCGCGCGACCGAGGTCAAATTCAGCCTCGGCGGCGACAAGATCCTTTCCCGCTACGACACCGATCCCGATATCGCCAAGATCAAAGAGCAGATCCGAAGCGTCGCCGGCATCAACTTGCGCGAAAGCGCGACCAATCCTCAGGTAACCAACCCGCGGGACCACAGAGTCGAGATCCAGCTCCAGTCCAAAGGTGATCAGCTCATGGACGGCATTCGGAGCAAGCTCGGCGCCGATACGGTTCCCGACCGCGCTCTGCGCGTCGAATGGGCGGGGCCGAAGGCGAGCAAGCAGCTGCGCGACAGCGCGCGCAACTCGGTCGCGCTCGCGATCGTGTTCATCATGCTCTATCTGGCCTTCCGGTTCGACCTCCGGTTCGCGCCGGGGGTCGTCATCGCGTGCATCCACGACGCGATGGTCGTCATCGGGGCCTTCGTCGTGCTCCGCAAGGAGGTCACGCTCTCGACGATCTCCGCGGTCCTCACGATTGTGGGCTACTCGATGAACGACACCGTCGTCGTCTACGACCGCATTCGCGAAAATCTCGCCAAGCATCGCGGCAAGTCGTTCGCGAACATCATCAACATCAGCGTGTCCGAGACCCTGTCGCGCACCATCTTGACGAGCGGCGCGACGTTGCTCAGCATTCTCGCGTTCTTCGTGTGGGGAACCGGGGTCATCAAGGACCTCGCGCTCGCGATGGTCATCGGAATCGTGGCTGGGACGTACTCGAGTATCTACGTGGCCGCGCCTCTGACCGAGTGGATCGACACGCGCATGACACGACAGCAGCGCAAGCGAGTCGCGTCGGGCGGGCGCAAGGTCGCGGCGAAGGCCTAGCACCGTCCGGCAGAAGTTCGGCCGGCGGGGTTGCCGGCCTCCGTCGCTTCGCGACGGCCGGACGGTACTAGCCGGGTTTGTAGGGGCCCAAGCTGCCCAAGCCCCTCTCTCCTCGCTTCGCTCGTCGATTCACCCCGCCATCGGCTCCCGCCGATGGGCCTAGTGGCGCCCTCCACTCCACCCCCGGCAGGACGTTCGCCGGGCGGCACTAGCCGAGAGGAATTTGGCCGCCGCCGCCGCATGCGGGTAAGACAATGTAGGACATGCGCGAACGAATCCACGCTCGCAGGCGGTCGAGCCTCGCTTTCGCCCGGTGGGTCGCCGCAGCGTGCCTGCTCTTTGCGTCCTTCGTTTCGAGAGGTGCCACCGCATACTACGAGGAAGCGCGCCTAGATGGGGACGAGGTCAGAGTCACGGTCGATACCGCCGGTTCGGCGCGGATCGAGCACGAGCTGAGCTGGCACATCGTCGCCGGACAGCTCCATTCCTTGGACCTGCCCGGGATGAGCGGCAACCCTCAGCCGGAGCCCGAGGCGACTCTGACTGGCGAAGACGGTCGAATCGTCGAAGCCACCCTCGGCAAGCGTGACGACCAAACGCTGCGCGTCGCCTTCTCGGAGCCCAAAGGAGTCCGTCACGGGCGATACAAGGTCCGACTCGCGTACCGGGTCGACCTCGTCGAGACGCGCGCGTTGGTCCGCGAGGGGGCGATGTGGCGACTCACGTGGCAAGGTCCCG
>Ga0182024_10005222_pt1 | contig 29262 bp, 21 predicted proteins | sample P32metaG_FD_120480 | JGI IMG/M metagenome (GOLD analysis project Ga0182024, IMG submission 120480) | Permafrost microbial communities from Stordalen Mire, Sweden - P3-2 metaG (Illumina Assembly) | ecosystem: Environmental > Terrestrial > Soil > Wetlands > Permafrost | place: Sweden: Stordalen...
CGGAAGAAGATCCAGCCCGGGCCGGAAGAACATATTCCTTTTTGAAGTCGGGAAGAAAAGCCCAGGAAGGAAAAACGGTTTTCAAACGGCCACTCCTGTACGAATTTCAATTCGCCGTCCGCAGCAAAGAAGGGAGCCAGGTTCTTGATGCAGGTTTGGCGACGTCGGGTGGTGCTCGGTTTAATAGTGTGGGCTGTGGACGCCATCCACCGTTCCGCGACTTCCTCAAAGGAAAGGCGGGCATCGTCTCCAATTGTCAGATTCCCGACCTGGGCACGCAGTTCGGTTAGGCGGCGCTCCGCCAGCTTCCGGTCCTTGGTCTTGAGCGACCGGCGAAATTGCTTGTCGCCCCTTTTTAGGAGGGCGTAATATCCCCCGCTCTGTTCCAAGCGATAGAGATTCTCTGCCACCCGATGAAACACCAACTTACGAGCCGCTTTTCCCTCGCCAAGGGTTGCGTTTTCCATGCTCGAAAGCTTACGGTGACAACTTTGGGTGACAACATCAAAATTTCAGGGATAATGTTTGTTTGTAAGTCACTGTATTACTAATAGTTCGGCGCGGTAGCCAAGTGGTAAGGCCGAGGTCTGCAAAACCTCTATGCGCCGGTTCGATTCCGGCCCGCGCCTCCAAAATCTTCTGCTTGGACAGGAGAGAGTTGCGCGTTTCGGAAGGGCCACTGTCAGTGAAAGTGTCAGTGAAACCGGGTGGGGGAGAGCTACCCCTCCAGGATTCACCGATACTCCGCTGAAACTCGCCCGCTACCGGTATGCCTGGGCCGAGCGCGCCAAGACCGCCGGCTACCCCGAAAGATTCGCCCAGGAGGCCCTGGGTCACGCCAGCAAGGCAGTGCGTCGCGCCTACGCGAAGAAAGTTCAGGTGATCATTCCACCCTTGGAGGACTACGAAGAATCCATGGTGCCTGGTACCGTCGTCCCGATGGCAGTCCCGGCCAGTGCGTGAGGCTACTTTCCGAACAGCGACAAGAACCAATTCCTCTTTGTCGGCACGGCCCTCAATTGGAACCACGCGGTCAACCGTTCGTCGAATGTCGCCTTGTCCTTATCGGACAGTTGACCCAGACGGCGCACGATCATCGACTGCTCCAGCGTCGCAATCTGCGCTTTGATTCCGCGAGGGACGTTCAGGCCTGCCGCCTGCCAGTCGGCCAACGGCACGTCGGTATTGTTACTCTGCGACGTGATCGGGACCAATACCACGTCCCCATGCAGGGGAAAGTTCGCCGCAACGACCGCCGGCCTCACCTTCCGGCTCGTCAGGTCCGTGAACGGGATTGGCAGCAGGACAACATCATGCTTCGCGCAGTTGATTGAAGACATCGTCTGCTGGATTGTCCCAAGTATTGAGCAGCGCGGTCTCCGATGCCGTCATCCAATCCCGGCGGTCGGGATCAGCGGGAACGTCAGTCTCGACCGTGACGAGCACCTCGCTATGCAGGGGCAGCGGCAACGGTTGGCGAAGCTTGAGGACTTCGCCTTCGTAGGTTGCGGCAACTCTGGTCGTCATGCAGTGAAGATAGCACGCCGGTCGATGCCTGCAAGGCGCCATTTGCGCCAGCTCCGGTCTTCCGCTGATTCTTCGTTTTCCAATGCTGGCTCACGACGTTGGTCACCTTTGCAAGCCACCCCCTGTCTCGGGCCAATTCCAGAACTCCAAGCGTTCCGAAATACTTCACCGCGTTCGGCATAGGATCTCCCAGTGGCTTAAGCAGCCGGGCAGCAACCAAAACCGGCACGTCATGCGACTGGCAATTCAACACCCAGGCGGCCTGTTCCGCCATCAGACGGGCTGGGAGCTGTCCAAGCAACCGCAAGAACTGGTGTTGCTCCTCTTTCATTCTATTCACCCACGAGCTTGAAGTCCTTGAACTCTGGGTGCCGCCCGGCTAGCAGGCTCACATTCCACCAGGAGCCCTCTTTCGTCACGTATATCGCGCAGTAGTCGGCCACGTCGTCGCGGCTGTTTACCGGCTCGATCCTCGCACGCCCGTAGCGGTCGAACTACGTCCGCCAAATTTCCCGACGCTCCTTGTTCAGGCAATCGCACCATAGCGCATGAACGTGATAACCGTCCCTTCCTGGATTCTGTTCCAGCGCGTAGAAGTAGGATACGCCGCGCATCTCCGACCGCATGAACTTTTCGTAGCACCGCTGCGCCGAATGGATCGACGCCTCCCAACTGAACGTCATGTGCGATATCACCTGCCACGGCGCCAGCGAATGGACCCAATCGCCCATCTCGACATTTAGCTGCGCCACTCGCAGACGATCTTCCGGCTCAAGATTTCTCGCTCGGTTCATTTCTCACCTCTGATTCTACCCATCTGGACACACCTTTCGGACAAGGATGGGGCGGGGGGTGGCCGGGGCGCGCCTCACGGCGCGCATCCGGCCCGCCCGCCCGCCACCACCCCACGGGGTCGCCATGCGTGACCACGTTACGAACTACTCCAAGGGCAGCACCGACACGGCCCGAATGATGACACCGTTCTTGGCGTCAAACGTGTTCGGTTCCATCAGATCGAACTCCACCACCATTTTCTGTCCGTCCTTGAACTGACACGGGTAATCTCTGGCATCAGACTTCGCTTGCTTCATCCTTATGCAGCGCCATGTTTTTCGACATGCCAACAATCGCATTTGCTTCCGAGATTTTTCAATTGCCCAAGAAAGAACGCCTTGAACTCGCCGAACGGCTTTGGCTTTCAGTCGCGGATGAAGGGTCGATGCCGGTCCCAGGGTCGCACAAGCGGATATTGAGGAAACGTATGGCCGATTACAAAGCCGGACGAATCAAGGCGATCTCGCACGCCGAACTTATGAGGCGGGTCCGTGCGTCGTGAATAGCAAGCCCGTCGACGCGCTCACGGTTGTAACCGAGGACCTGAAGAACGCGGCAGCGCAGTACCAGTCGTGGCGCTCGGACGGAGCGAAACACATCCTTCAGAAATACGACGAAACAGTTAGTTGGATCGCTTGGAATCCCGGTCTTTTCCCGCGAAAATTCGGGAGCGTTCAAAAGGCAATTCTCAAGCAGTCGTACTACATCGTCTATTTCATCCAAGAGAGTAAACGCTCTCTCGTTCTTGCGGTATTAGACGGCCGCAGGAGTCCGGCTGAAATCCGGGAGATCGTGTCAACTCGGCGGAAAAATCCTAGCTAATGGCGCCCTGGCCGGAAAAACCGCGATCCAAACGCGATCCAAAACTATTTCTAATATGACGGATTGGACCCTGATCGGGTCCACCAATCTGTTCGCCTAACTGTCAGTGAAACTGTCAGTAAAAGTACTCGCGGAGTTAAGGCAAGTTGGCGCCGGTTAAGCCGGATTCTCCTTGAGAAAGTTAGGGGGCTGACTATCTCCCCTCTGACTGAGTTGTGAAGTTAAGTCCGATTCCGGCCCGCGCCTCCAAGTTTTGTGGCAGGGCAGCAAAGAAATTCGTCCGTAGGGTATTACCCTATGGTCGGGACGATGCGGGTGGTGTAAGATAAGCAAGGAGTCTTACGGCGACAAAAATTTTCGAATGAAGTTCAAGCGCTGTGCGTTCTTTTGCATTTCGATATTCCGAATGTAAGTCGGCCCGCCGTCCATCAGCCGCCTCGATTTACAACAGCAACACCATCCAGACGTGAGGCCGTGATGACGCCGTCTTCGGGCCTCCCTTTCGGTGCCGCGCATCCGCGCCGTCACTTGGTTTTGCCATCTACGCCGCTGTTGCTGTTCGCGCTCATCATCTTCGGTGGCTGCGCATCGCAGCCGCCGGGTGTGCACTATCCGAAGGCGGTCTCGGCTGCGCTCGAACATCCTGAGGAAACCCCGCTCGGCCTCTATTTTGCCGACGCCAGCACGGCCCACCCCGGCCTTTCGGCCCTTCGCCTGGTGCCGATCGGCATTGACGGATTTCTGCTGCGCGCCGAGATGATCGACCGCGCGAGGAAGACCCTCGACCTGCAATACTATATTTTCCGTTCGGACGAGACCGGCAAGCTTCTGGCCGATGCCGTGCTCCGAGCCGCCGACCGCGGCGTCCGCGTGCGCCTGCTGATCGACGATTTTGACGATACCGGGCACGAGGCGGAGGTGGAGGCGCTCGACGCCCACCCCAACATCAAAGTGCGCCGGTACAATCCGCTAGCCTACCGCGGCAACGTCCAGTTCATACGCTGGATGGAGATGCTGATCCATGGCCCGCGCCTCGACTACGGCATGCACAATAAGCTCATAGTGGTGGACAACGCCATCGCCCTGGTGGGCGGTCGCAATGTCGGCGACGATTATTTCCAGGTCGATCCCGACACCCAGTTGGGCGACTATGAAGTGTTCGCCTGCGGGCCGATCGTCCCGACGCTGTCCAAAAGCTTCGACGAGTTCTGGAAAACCACCTCGTCGATTCCAGTGGCAGCATTGGCCACCGGGCCGATTCAGCCGCAGGCGCTGACGGACTACCGCCACGAACTGGCCCTCCACCGCCAGGAAAAACGCGCCGATGGCACCGATTATGCGACCCGCGCTCGCTCTGGCGAGCCGCTAACCGGCGTACTCAGCGGCCGTTTGCCGCTGGTGTGGGCGCGCACCACCCTCTGGTATGACACGCCCGACAAGAAGCGCGTGGAAGAAGGCGAAAAAGGCGGCCGGCTGATGCGCCGCGTAATCTTCGAGGCCGCGGCGTCGGCGCAATCCGAAGTCATCATGATCTCGGCGTTCCTTATCCCCGGCAAGGATGGCATGGCGCTGTTCGACGACCTGCACCAACGCGCGATCGCAATACGCGTGCTGACCAATTCGATGGAATCCAGCTCCGATCCGGCGCCGTTCGCCAGCTATCTCCACTACCGCCGCGCCCTGCTGGACGACCGGGTGCAGCTCTACGAAATCCGCGATCTGCCCGGCAACGTGCGCGGCACCGGCCAGAACGCGCAGATGTCGAGCTACGGCAATTTCGCCTTGCACACCAAACTTTACATCTTCGACCGCAAGAAAATATTCATCGGCTCGATGAACTTCGATGAGCGCTCGCTGCATCTGAACACCGAGATGGGCCTGATGATCGAAAGCCCGGAACTGGCGCGCCAGGGTGCCGTGCTCTTTGAGAGCCTGGTGCAGCCTGCCAACAGTTACCACGTGCTGCTGGCACCATCGCCGGGCGCCGACGCCAAGCAGCTACCCGGTCCGCCGCGCTTGGTCTGGCGTACGCTGGAAAAAGGCCTGCCGTTGGAATACGGCCGCGATCCGGCGCGCAACTTCTGGCAACGCCTGAAGGTGCAGCTGCTTACGCTGCTGCCCCTGGACTCTCAGATGTGAGCCAATCATGCGTTGCCTCACCGAGCCGGGAGCGAGGATCGACAATAACCCAGCAGAAAATTGCGTCCGCCCGCTCAAGCTCGGCGCGAAAAACTGGCTCGCGATCGGACATCCGAGCGCAGGTCCCCATCTCGCCAGTCTCTTCACCTTGGTCGAAAACTGTCGTCTCTAAGGTATCGATCCCGAGGCTTACCTGATCGATATCATTGCCCGCCTGCCCGATCTCCCGATGAAACGAATCGCCGAATTGCTGTCGCACGCCTGGAAGGCGGCCCGTTCCCAGCAGGTTCGGACCGTGGCCTGATCGCATCCAGCGAGATTATCAGGTCTCGCGCGTAGCGTCAGCCGGTCAATGCCCCATAGCCCTTCATCGAATTTGGGCTTAGACTAATCCAGGATGGCCGCGATCAAACCCCATATCGTCGTAATTGTTGGCGCACTCGCTGGTTGCACCTTTGCGGGCTTCCTCGTGGTTAGCCAACAATACCACCCGAACACTGTAAATGGTGGCCTGCTCCGCTATGGGTGGTTTTCGCCCACCGTAGAGAAAGCGATCACGACTGACCTCCTGGTGCCCCCTGTAACCGCGGGGGCGGGAACCGCGACCTACGCTCGCGGGGAATTGGATGCGTCGCTGAGCAACGGCCTAGACTCTGTCGTCAAAGCATTCGATCGCGCGAGCCACCAGCTCCAATTCACCACGGTCAGCGAGACCCGGGCCGCGTCTTCCACGGTGATAATCGCCCGCACGGCCCAGGAAAAGCAGATCGAGTTCAAGGTGACCGCGGCTGCCGATAACGTGACCGAGGTGGCGATCCTGATCGGCGACGAAGCCCTGGCGCGGGCGATTTTCGACAAGATTAAGGCCAGTCTCTAATGGGTAAGCGTCCAATTCACGCAAAATGATATGGCAATTGAACGCTTACGATAAACGGCCGATTCCGGCCCGCGCCTCCAATTCCATGGCTTTCCCTCACGGCTGCCCGCCGCGAAGTGGGGACGTTCGGGATGGGAAGACTAATTTAAGGGTTATCTACTCAGTCGACTCCGATCAAAATTGCGGGTGCCTTGACGATGGCATAGGCTGACTTCACGTAATGGCACCGAGCAATATCCCGACCCCCGCGTTCGACATCACCGTACGCGTCGGCTGCAGCCTCGCGTATAACGCCACGGGCGCGGCTTCGCTCCTTCTGAAAGTGAAGCCACGGCCAAACCGCAACCACGCGGTGGTTTTTGAGGCGCTTACGCTGGGTGACAACCTGCCGGCCAACGAGTTCAAGGACAGCCATGGCAACGTTGTCTGGCGCGTGTCACTGGCGCCGGGAATGAATTTCTTCCGACATGACGCGATTGTCGCAATCTCGTCCAAACCCGACAATCACGACCATCCGGACACCACACCAAAGGCGCCGTTCGACCTGTCGCCGGATTTGCTTCACTACACGCTGCCCAGCCGGTATTGCGATTCGGATAAGCTGGCCAATTTCGCGTGGGAGAAGTTCGGCCAGATCGAACATGGCCTGCCCCGGGTGAACGCAATCAGCCGCTGGCTGCACGACAACATCGAGTACCGATACTTGTCCGGACGCCCGGATCTCTCGGCGTGGGATGTCTTGCAGCGAGGCTATGGCGTTTGCCGTGATTTTGCGCATCTGGCCATTGCGCTGAACCGCATCTTCAATCTGCCGGCGCGCTACGTGACCGGGCATTTGCCTGACATTGGCGTCCCGGATCCGGACAACCACATGGACTTCCACGCATATGCCGAAGTTTTTCTTGGCGGCGAATGGTTCACGACGGATGCGCGCTTCCATGTGCCGCGGATCGGGCGGATCAAGATCTCATGTGGACACGACGCCGTAGACGGCGCATTCTCCACCATTTACGGCGGGGCGACGCTCAATTTCTTCCAGGTTTGGGCTTATCAAGTGGCGCGCGGCACGGTCGGAGTGGGCGACCCGCTCGATTTTACCCGGCGTCTCGACAATCGCATTACAGTGCAAACCGAAGCCCCGTATCCGCCCGGCCTGAGATAACTCCACTCGCGGTTGCCGAGTTCCTAGCGCCCGGCCGCTGCACAGGGCGAATCAGCGGGAGCGGACACCAAAACGGAAACGAGCGTAGTAGAGGAGTAGTGGCAGATTAGGCTTGAATATCACCCTCGCCCATCGAGGCAATCCCGGAACCTAGAAAGAGTCTGCCATCGCCATTGGCACCGAATGCGCTTGTAACAAGGAGGGGCATCGAGGTCCGATGTGGGATTGCCCGATCCAAATCAGCCAAGAAGTTCTTTCAAGTGGGCGGCGAGATATTCGTAGATGACGGTGCGCGGAGCGGCGTAAAAGACTTCTATTCTGCCATTGCTGTGACGATACGCGAATCGATGTTCGCCGACACGCAGCCGCCACAATCCCTCGAGCGTGCCTTCAAGCGCTTTTATATCCCCCTGCCCATCGGATAGGCCCAAAATGGCCGCTTTTACCCGCAGCCTCGGCTCGGGCGCCAGCGACCGCTGGTATTCCCGAACCTGAGTAGCGACAAAAACGGGAAATTTAGCCGGCAAGCGACGATGCGGGATGAAATTTCAACTTACGTTCCTGCAGATGCTTTAGCTGGCTCATGAAACGCGGATCGGCGAGCAGTTCCATCGTTTCCAGGATTGCGCCCAGACGTTGGGCCGAGATCACATGCACGACCGGCCGGTCGTGCCGAGTGACCGTCACCAAGGCGCCTTGCTCCGCCTCCCGCACCACGGCGGCGGTCTCGCGTTGGAGTTCCTTGATGCTGTATGTATCCTTCACGTAAAAAGAACATACAAATTGGAATGCCGCTGTCAACCGGCTAGGGACGTCCGCTCAAGCGGTGGCTTACCGCTTCTCCAAGACCGTTGCAGCCGGCCGTTTGCTCCGTTCCCGCAGCGCCTCATAGATCGGGACGTCGCTCAGGGCCTCGGCAACACCATAGGCGACAAAACAGCTGACAAGAAGCGGCAGCATGAAATCATATTTTCCAGTCAGCTCGATCATGAGCACGATTCCGGTCAAAGGCGCTCGCACGATCGAAGTTAGCAACGCGCCCATGCCGAGAACCGCAAATACCTCGGGATGCTCTGACCAACCCGGTGCAACTGCGTGGGCAAGACTCCCGACCGCAAGGCCCCCGAGCGCTCCAATGACAAGCAGCGGGGCGAAGATGCCTCCGGCGGAGCCGCATCCGTAGCTGATCATTGTCAGGGCAAACCGAGCCACGACCAGAACGACCACCACACGGATCGCAAACCCTCCAGCTAGCGCCTGCGCGGTCAGAATGCTTCCCGAACCGCTCACCTCGGGGTATATCCAAGCCGCAAGGCCGACCACAAGCCCTGTCGATGCGCCGACCACGGCGGACGGCCAGCGCATCAGCCGATCAAAGCAGTCGAGGCTCGCCAGGAGGCATCTGTTGAATAGGACGCCTCCCAAGCCGGCGACAATGCCCACGACCAAGGCAACCGGCAACGCGTTGAGTGTCGGAATAGGCATATCGTGCAGGGCGAAGACTGGCGTTTCGCCAGTCAGCACTCGGCACACGACGTCGGCAGTGACGGACGCAAGAAAGGCTGCGACGAAAATGACCGGAGTAAATGCGCCGTTCAACTCCTCGAGCACAAAGATGACTCCGGCGAGAGGCGCGTTGAAAGCCGCCGCAAGACCAGCTCCAGCTCCAGCGCTGATGAGTGCTTTTCGCTCCCCTTCGCCCGATTTCACTCGAAACCATTTCGACACCATGAGACCCGTCGCGCCTCCGATTTGGATCGTGGGCCCTTCGCGTCCCAGAGCAAGGCCGCCGCCGATGCTGGCCAAGCCCCCGAGAAACTTGACTGGCAAGACACGCCACCAGCGAAGCTCTTCCTCTCCGAGAATTACAGACTTGATGTGCGGGATTCCGCTGCCCGACGCTTCCGGTGCAAAACGCCGCACCAGCCACAACCCCGCTCCACCTCCCGCGGCCCCCAGGACAAGCGCGGCTAGCAAGCTTTCCGCAGGGGGCAGACGGTGAAGCCAGCCGATCCGGTGGACCTCCGACCATTGAAGCGCCTCGCGAAATGCGGATGAAATGAGACCGGCCACGAGCCCGATGACCAAGGCCTTCGGCAGGATATGGCGGCGTTTGACATCCTCTTGCTTGAGACCGGAGCCTGGTTCAGCGCGCGACTGCATACCCGAATCTACCAATGCATGGAACGCCAACACAAGAACTGCGATTTCCGGTCCGCGCCCAAATTCAGGGGCCGACAAAGAACTCCAGTTGGTGCCCGTCGGGATCCTCAATAAAGATTTGCTGGGCTCCGTCGGGCCGGCGGGTGTGGCGAAATTGGATGCCCTTCCTCTTGAGCAGGCTCGCGGCTTCGCCTATGTCGTCCACCCGCATGGCGACATGGCCGCCGCGAGTCTTTTCAGTAAATGGCGCCGCCAGCCTTTCGCCGATCAGGTGCAGTTCTTGGTGTTGACCAATCCGAAACCACGCACCCGGAAAATTGAACGCCGGCCGGGGCAACTGCGGGAAACCAAGCGTTTCACCGTAGAAACGGGAACTGGCTTCAACGGAGCTGACATAGATGGCGACGTGGTTTAGTTCGGTGATCTGCATCGGAAAATCACATCCGAATCGGTCACCGCGTGAAAGCCTTCATCGGGTCCGCGGGGATATCCGCCCCAACATCAATGCGGAGGCATGCCACCCATGCCACCCATGCCACCCATACCGCCCATACCGCCCATACCACCCATCATCGCCCCCATGTCGAGCTTTCGCCAGTCGGACGGAGGAGTGAACGCGGAGTCATCCACAGGCTGTTTGTCGACGGCTGTGACCTCCAGACGGAAGGATTCGGCTCCGCCGTTGACACTTTCCACGATTCGCATGGGGAAGAAATTCTTTCCGTGAAGGGCCTGTTCCCAGGCCTGGGGCACGCCTGAACGGCCGGCACCCGGGCGTCCTCCGCCCATCGCCGAGCCTAATCCCATAAACGATCCCAGTTGATCCGTGAGCCACAATTCGGTTGTCGATTTATCGGATTTCACAATGTATTTTGTGCAGGTGTATCCCAGGATCGATTCGGTCACACCGGTTTCCTGCAAAGACATGTTCTGAGAAGTCCCGCTTGGCGTTTGCGGATTGGCCGGCGGCTGCGGAATTTGCTGCACCATGTACATCTTCTGCTGCGGCATCATGATCGTCATTTCGTTCGTGTCCCGATCCATGATCATGCCCGCCGTGTTTCCCTTCATGGCCATGCTGATGAGCACGCGCGATCCCTTTATTGTATAGGTTATCTCGTTGGGGCCCCCTCCCTTGCTCGTCATTTTCATGGTGACTTTGCCTTCGAACGTGTCGGCTGAACGGGCGGCGGGGGCGGCGAGCGCCGCGATCAAAAGGAATGGGATAAGAGTTTTCATCGCGCGGAGGAACATTTCTGAATCGAGGCTGGGGGCAACTCAGATTTTTATTGTTCCAGCTTTGAATCGTCAACGAAATCCGCCGGGCGTTCAATTATTGCTGCTGTTGCATGCATCGCTATTGTACATTGTTGCGAATGCGCCGATCATTCAGCCTTTCTCGAAATCGACTTTTGAACCGCCTTTTGGCTGGCGGCGCGATCGCATGGCTCGGCCTCCTTGCGACATCCGCCCGGGCCGCCGCGGATGTACCCGCGGCGCAGACCTCGGAGGCGCAGTCGGTCCGCACCGCGCTAAATTTAAAGGAATTCGACCGGGTATGGGATCTGGTGAACCGGAAATACTACGACGCAATGCTGGCGCTTCTCCATGACCACCACACTCAGCTATGGAAGGCAGCCAAGCTGCGCGGCGTTCTCAAACAGAAGACGGTGCGCACGGGCATCGGCTTGATCGCGCTCAATAATCGCTTGGTGGTGCGGCAAATCGTGCCGGGCAGCCCGGCGGATCTCGCGGGCGTAAAACTCGGATGGGTGCTACTGACAATCAATGGCAAACCTCGGAGCGACCAATTCGATCCAGTCGAGGGATCGATTGCGCGATTCGGGTTCCTCGATGCCCGCGATCAGCCGGTGACAATTGACATGCAGGAGCGAATGATCGCGGTAGAGCCGGAAAGCCGGATGCTGGGGGGAGACGCGCTTTATCTCGGGTTTCATTTGTTCGATTTTACCGATCTGGACTGGCTCTACCGACAGGTCCGCGCAAATAGGCAGAAGCCGGCGATGGTGATCGATCTGCGCGGCAATCCCGGCGGAAAGCTGTCCGTCTCGGGCGCGGCGCTCGGCATATTCTTTGAGAAGGCGATCGATTATGGAGAAGTTGTCACGCGGGCGGGCCGGGATTCGGATATCCGCACTTTTCACTTCCTGTCGCCACGCTACCGGGGCCGGCTCGCGGTCCTAGTCGACGAAGGCACTGCAAGCGCCGCTGAGATATTTGCCGCAGTCATGCAGGAGGAACATCGCGCCGTGATCGTCGGGCGTCCAACGGCTGGATCCGTCCTTGTAAGCGACTTTTATTCGGTGCCGGACGGCGGCAAGCTCCAGCTCAGCATCGAGGATTACACCCTGCCAGGAGGCCGCCACCTGGAGGGACAAGGTGTGAAACCGGACGTAGCGTTGCCTTTGCCGAGTCTGGCGGACTTGCGCGCCGGGCGTGATCCGGATATTGACGCGGCCATGGATGCGCTGGATAAGCCGAATCAATGAACCCGTCCGTAGTGTCGATGACCGATAAGCCCGCGGTGCTGGCGATCTTCGCCCTTACGTATCTGGGTATTGCGGTGGGCCGGGTACCCGGGCTCAAGCTGGATCGCACCGGCATCGTGATGTTGGGCGCGATTGCCGTATTGATCTTCGGGCGCCTGCCTGGGACAGAAGTCATCGGGTTTATAAATTGGCCGACGGTGCTGCTCCTTTTCGGTTTCTTTGTGATTTCGGCCCAACTCCGATTATCTGGATTTTTCGACTTGGTGGCGGGTCTAGTTGCCGGCCAGCTCATCCATCCGGCGCGGTTCCTGTTACTTTTGATGATCACCACGGCGGGGCTCTCGGCATTTCTGAACCATGACATCGTGTGCTTTGTCTTTACACCGATTGTGGCGTCGGCGCTGCTTAAGCGCCAGCTCGATCCCGTTCCATTCTTGGTTGCACTCGCAATCGCCAGCAATATCGGGGCGGCAGCGACGCTGGTCGGCAACCCGCAGGACATGATGATCGCGCAGATGGCCGGCTTAAGATTCGGAGATTACATTCTCTGGTGCATCTGTCCCGTTATTTTTGCGCTGGCCGCGGCCTACGCGATAATCTGGTTCTTATCGCGAAAGAGTTTGGCAGTGCAGACGGAACTCCTGGCTGGCGCGGAGCCGTCGCCGCGTCCATTCAACCGCGGTCACACGATCAAGGGGCTGGTGATCCTTGTCATCGTGATTGCTCTGTTTTTTACCCCGCTGCCCAATGAACTTGTCGCCCTGACAGCCGCCGCAATCCATTTGGCGAGCCGAAAATTCCGCACGCAGGATTTGCTGGGACTGGTGGATTGGCCGATCCTCGTGATGTTCATGGGTCTTTTTGTGGTCACCGGCGCGTTCCAGGCCACGGGCTACGGGCAACAGGGCGTACAATGGCTTGCGAGCGAAGGCTTGAATCTGTCATCGCCGCCTGTCTTGGCGCTGTTCACGGCCGGCTTGTCAAACCTCGTCAACAACGCCGCCGCCGTGATGCTCCTGCTCAAGACGGCGAATGTTGCCCATCCGCCCGCCGCCTATGTGCTGGCGCTGGCAAACAGCTTTGGGGGAAGCCTGATAATCCTGGGCAGCGTCGCGAATATCATTGTCGTACAACAGGCTCGAGCGCTGGGGATCAACATTTCATTTCGCAGCTTTGCACGCCTGGGCATTCCGGTGACCCTAGTCGCTCTGGGCGGATTGCTTTGCTGGCTGGCGATCGCGCCCTGAGGTCGGGCGAAAGGGCCCGCTAGCCGCGGCCAGGAAGCAAGAAAAGAAGCACGGCGATCAGATGGCAGGCGCTGCCGCCAAACGCGAACACCTGGCGTACGACCAGACGATAGGGCGTGCGACGCAAGCGGTTGAAGACGGTCCCGCCGGCATATAATAGCGCGCCGGCGAGGAGAAGCCAGATTGCGCCGGGCGGAATGATGCCGATGAGGGGTTTGGCGGCGATCAATGCGAGTAGCCCCAGCAGGACGTAGGCTGCCGTTGCGACCGACTGGAAGCGGCCGTGGCCCCACAGCTTGACGCCGCCGCCGGCAAGGCAGAGTCCCCAAACGATGCCAAACACGCTCCAACCCCACGCTTCACGCGTATTCGCCAACAAAAACGGCGTGGCCGTGCCCGCGATTAGAAGAAAGAGCGCCGCGTGCTTGTAGCGGTCATAGAGTTTCCGCCCGTGTGCACGGCGCTCGGGCCCCATAAATGCGACCGTCGCATATACGAGAACCAAGCTGACACCGAATACGGCAAAGGTCGCGATATGCCACGCGCTGCCGCGCAGGCAGGCAAAGACCAGCAGCACGACCAGGGAGGCGACGCTCGCCGCCAGACCGGCGCCATGCGTCAAGTAATGGGCGATCCGTTCGCCGCGCGTGTAAGCGACGGGCGCCGCGGCCTCGGGCGGCAATGCGACGGTGGTCCGGGAACCAGCCCGCCGGCGCTGCACGATCTCATCCGCCTTGGCGTCGCACCAGCGGATTAGGGCAAAGGGGCGGGAAGGGGAAAATTCAGCCGCCTGCCAATCCCCGCCGTCGGCATAGAGAGTTTCCGGCAAAACGAACGTGCCGAACACCCAGTCGGCGACGGGCAGTGTGAAGAATCCGGAAATCGCCTCGTTGCAGTCGATGACCGCATGGTGCCGAAGATGAAAGCTGTAAACTGCGCGCCAGAGAGCGTCAAAGCGCGGGTGCTCGATGAGCGGCGCCCATTTCTCGAACGGCCAGTGCTCAATTGCGTGGAAGATTTCGTACAAGCAAAGCGACCCGGCGAGGGCCGCAAAACCGGAGAAGAACCAGGGAAACGCGGGCGCAAGCCACTGGAGAAACGCGAAGAGAGGGGTGATGAGCACACCGAAGGCTACCAGTGTGTACCAGGGGAAGAATGAGGCCTCCCTCTGTTCAGGGGTTGTGATGGGAAATATATTTTCCACGTACGGCACTTCGCGCCCTCCCGGAGTGCGACGCCGTCCGATCCGCGTGAGACTGTGGTGCAGCGTGTGCTGCCGGTAGAAATGGCCGAGGAGCCGCACCACCGGCTTGTGAAGGACGTAGCGATGAAAGAAGTATTCGATGAAGCAATTGAGCAGGGTGATCGCGAAAAAAACGGCCGCGAATCGGATGGGGGATGCCGAAATCTGCTCGAGCCAGACCGCGCGGGGCGCGAGAAGCCATACAAGAAGCGCGAGACCGGCTAGCGATGCGACAACGGTGAAAACAAAAAGTGGAAGGGAAAGCTTCTCTTCGACCCCTTCGGAGGGACTGGGCTTTGTAGCCGCCATTATTTACGATGTCCTGAGATTCGGGTCGAAACCCGAAAGCTAATTATGCCGTTTTGTCGCGAGCCTGATAAACGGAGTCCCGCATGGGCCCATGCCTGGACGCGGCAATCTCCTCCGCGGTCGCCAATTCGTAGCTGATCTTGCCTTCGGCGATCTCGCGCAGCGCCGTGTCCTCGGCGGAAAGTTTCTCCAGCGATTCAACAAGCGCGCGATTGCCGCGCTTAAGCTGCTTTACGCGGCGGGAGACGACATTGACCAGGATATTGGGGTCATCGATGATTTTGAGCGCATTTTGGAGGTAGTCGTTTCGCATCATGGGTTTCGCCGGCCTGATTCTCGGCTGATTAGTGTCATTCTACGGCAGCCCGCCCCAAATCGCTATGCATATCGCATTCTGCAGCGTCGCAGTCGGGTAATCCGCACGCAGGCCACGCAGTTGAAGCAATTTTCTAAGGCACCAATCCCGGGGTCGCCTGTTCCAGGCTGGCGTACGTTTGGGGCAGATTAATCTCGAGTCCGTTCGCGATCGCGGTCGCTTGCGATGCGATTTGCACGGTGGCGGGGGTGAGACCGTCGCGCTTGGCGGTGAGCGTGATCGTGCCCGGCGTCAGCGTCGAGCGGATGGCCACACGATTGATCCCGCACTCGGTGCTGAGATAGAGATTATTCGTCGAATCCAGCATGGCGGCGTTCAAACCGCCGCGCCAGATGGCCGGGCCGTCGATCGCAAAATCGACCCTCGCTTCGTCCGTCGGGCATCGGCGGCCATGCGCGTCGACGACTTCGAAGTCGACAAGCGCCACATCGGAGCCGTCGGCCTGCAGGCCGCGAGGGCCGGTGTGAACCGTGAGCCGGATGGCCGCGGGGCTGCCGGCGGTCGCAAGCTCGGTCTGCGCGACCACCTGGCCACCCTTGGTTGCCACGGCCTTGAGCGTGCCGGGCGCAAAAGCGACATCGGGAAAGGCGTAGACATAGCCTGTGTCCACGCCCACCAGGAGTTCGCCGCCCTGTTGCCTCATACCCCTGTTGGGATCGACAAAGGTGCACGGCTGGGTCTGCACACCCAGGGATTTGCCGTTGAGAAACAATTCCACCTTGTCACAGTGCGACGCGGCCACGTACATGGTCTTCTTGGTGTTTTCCGGATAGGTCCAGTGGCCGATGATGTGTATGTCCGGCTTTTCGTTTTGCATGACGCGCGATACGAAAAACAGCTCCTTTGGCAGACGCACGCCGTCCAACTTGCCGCTCACGCGAAGGACGTAGCTGCCCTGCTGGCGGCCGTCGGCGTCGGAGTCCGTGAAATAAATCGAGGAGTACGCGGACCATTTTGAATGGGCGGGATCGGGATTGTCGATCCGGTTGCGGACGTAGCTTGCGTAGCGCGTGGCAGCGGCGAGGCAAAACGTCTCGGAATTCCAGTGCCAGCTGTCCACGGGGCGGCCGTCCCTTCCGGAGCCGGACTTGGGTTTGAAGCCGAAATGCGGCGGCGAGAAATTGTCCCAGATATTGCGCCCGGCCTCGTCGCGGAAGTCCTCCGTCTCAATCAGCGGCGCCTTGTCCCGGCGCGCGATGCTGTAGCCGCGGAAGATGTCGTCGCCGGCGATCTTGTCGGTCTGGGGAGCCTGGCCGATCATGATCCCGAAATACTCGGAGACCGGCGTGAGGGCCTTGTTGGCGTCCGACTCGTCATTGTCGCGCGTCCCCATGACGCGCCCTCCGTTGGGATCCCATTGCTTGCGCAACTCCACCATCTGGACCATCTGCTCGGGCTTCACGATTGTGTTGCCCGCTTCCCAGAAGAAGATGCTGGGATTGTTCCGATAGAAAATCATCGAGTCCCGCATCACCTCGACGCGCTGGTCCCACTGGCGGCCGGTCACCATCCGCTCCTTGTCGCCCGCCGGGCAGACCTCGACGACCCCGAGCCTGTCGCATGCCTCGACGTCCGCGCGCTCGGGCGAAACGTGCATCCAGCGCATGTAATTGCCGTTGCTCGCGCGCAGCAGAGCGAGGGTGAAGTCGTGCATCCAGTCGGGATAGGCGCCGCCAAAACCGGGCCAGTCGTTGGCCGCGCGCTGGGAATAGCCGGTCAGCCAGATGAAGCGTCCGTTGAGCCAGACGCCGCCCGTGCCTGCGCCGCCCTTGAACTCCGCTTTGCGAAAACCGGTCTGCGTGCGGCAGACGTCGACCACCTTGCCGTTCACGGAGAGCAGCGAATAGACGCTGTACAGGTAGGGGTCGTTCACATCCCAGAAACGGGCGCCGGCGAGCGTGCCGGAGGCCGTGAAGACCTCCATCTGGCCGGAGACCAGGTCGGAGGTGTTGCCATCCCATTGCGCGCGCACGACCCCGTCGGCGTCCACCACGACGGCCGAAAGCGTGATCGAGGCGTAGTCGCCCGTTTCATTGGCGACCTCCGCCTCCACTTTTACGTCCGCCGTCTTCTTCCCGAGGTCGAATGACTGCGGATAGATGTAAACGCCGGAGGTCTGGAGGTTCTCGTAAAGCGGCAGAGTCTGGTAGATTTTGCCCGCAATGATCAGCTTCGCATCCCGATTTAGCCCGCCGAAATTCGGGTTGAAATCCTTTGCGTTCCATTCGAACGGCGTTCCGGTCGCTTCCTCCTTGTAGCCGGGGCTGTTGTCCACTTTCACAGCCAGGACATTGTCCTTGCCGCCGAAATTCACGAACTGGGTGATGTCCAGGCCCAGAGCCGTGACTCCGTTTTCGTACTTCCCGACGGGCTGCCCGTTGAGGAAGAAGCGGCCCGCCTGCCTCATTCCGTCGAATTCGAGAAAAACCTTCTGGCCGTCGGCGGCGGCGGGCAGCGTGAAGTGTTTGCGGTACCAGCCGGTGCCCATCATCTTTTCGCTCTGGTCGCCGCCGCTGTGGCTGATGTAGGCCCTGTAGCTGTCCGTCTCGTTCCAGGTGTGGGGGAGGCTGACGGAGGTCCATGCCGAGTCGTCGAATGACGGATTGTCGGCTCCCGCCGAGTCGCCGAATGCGAATTTCCAGCCGGGATTGAAATTGTAAACCGCGCGCGGAGAGGCAGGCGGGGAGAATTTCTCGCCCACGGCAGGGACGCCCGCATCGGCGGACGCCGCCCTGACGGTTGGAATGGCGCAGAGCAGGAGCGTCCCGGACATCAACGGCAATAATAGGAGGGAATGACTTTTCATGGGGAAGGGGGCCGCGATGATTTCAGTCGCCGGGCAATTTCGCCAGACGAAATATTGTTCCGAAGGGTGCAAAAAATGCAGAATAGCTTGCGAGATTGGAGATTGCATACACAAGTCCGGAATGGTCCAGCCCCAAGCCATCGAACTTGGCCATGCTCCCGGATATGTGCCAATCGCGCAAAGGCGCGCGTGCGATTCCCGGATGGCAATCCCAGTTCGTTCCGTCCGTTGCTGGCGCACTTGGCTCGTTTTGGTCGGAGTTGGATTGGGTGCCGTCTCGACCGGCCACGCCCAGGCTGAGAACGACCGCATCGCCCTGTTGCAGGAGCAGATCCAGGCCATGAGTCGGGTCGTTGACGCGACCAAGGACCCCGGCGAGAAGAGCCGGCTCCAGACCAAGCTCCAGCGAATGCAACAGGAGATGGGCATTCTCCAGGAACGCCAGGCGATCGGGCTGCAGGAACGCGCCCTGGAGCAGACGCGCGAGGTCAATGCCGCCGATGTTCTGCGCGACAAGCTGCGCACCATCGGCCGCACGGAGGAAGAGGCGGAAGCGAGTGTCCGCGAGATTGCCGTCAGGCGCCAGAAGGCCTCCGAAGAAGAGGCGGCGATGGCCGCCCAACTGGCTAATCTGCGTGCCGGAAACCAGCCGAACCAGGCGCGAGAGTCTGAACTTGAAGAGCAGATCTTCACCAAGAGCGAGGAGGTGAGGGGATTGGCACTCCAGCAGGAGGCGGCGGAGGCGGAAGTCGACCTCGTGCGCGATGCCGACCGCTTGAGCAAGCAATTGAAGGCGGATGACGAGGCGGGCGCGCGGCCCAGCCTGCGGGTTTTGTTCGAGAGCTATACGGAGCTCCGCGCCCAGCAGAACAACGAGAGCGCGGTGCGCGCGCTCCTGGCCGAACTCGGCCAGAGTCTCAAGGTCAACCAGAACGAATTGGACCTCCTCCGTCAGAAGCTCGGGAAATCCGACGAGGAGATGGCTTTGCTGGAAAAGCAGACCAGTTTCTTCCACCGGGACGCCGAAGTGGAGAAGTTTCTCGCTTCAGAACGCAGCGAGAAGCAGCAACTCCTCGACCGGCTGCCGTCCGCCGTTGTCCAGGTCGATGCGATAAAGCAGGCGCAGCAGGCGGTCGCCTCCCGCCAGGAGTTGAACGCTCTGGGCGAGAAGGTGCGGCAGGATCAGTTCGCAACGCGGAAAGTGGCCTATTTGCAGCGGCTGCGTTGGCCGGCGGCGACTCTTGGCGTCATGCTGGGACTCCAGCTGATTTCAGGCTACGCGATTCTGCCGATGTTTTACAAGAATGAGGGTCTTTTTTTGGCCCGGCGGCTCGGGCGCTACCTCTTTTTGTTGGGCGTGGCCGTGGTGGCCGCGGCGTTCTTTTTTGACGATCTTTCAATGGTGGCGGCCACCCTTGGCATCGTCAGCGCGGCGCTCGTCATCTCGCTCCAGGACGTTTGCACATCTATCTGCGGCTGGTTCGTCATCATCGGCGGCGGAAAATTCCACATCGGCGACCGCCTCGAGATCGACGGAATCCGGGGCGACATTCTCGATATCCAGCTTTTGCGCACGATCCTGGTGGAGATTGGCGGCTGGCTCGGCACGGATCAGCCGACGGGCCGGGTGATCCTCGTACCGAACAATGCGATCTTTAAGACAAAGATTTTCAACTACTCCCACGGGCATCCCTACATTTGGGGCAAGCTCGATGTCACCATAACATTCGATACGTCCCTGTCGCAGGCACAGACATTGTTGCAGCGGGTGCTTGCGGAGGAGACGCGCGAGACAATGGCCGAAGCCCGCCAAGCCGCCGCAATCATGCGACGCCGCTACGGCGTGGATGACGCCGTCTACGAGCCGAAGATCTACACGGCAATCGCGGATAGCGGCATCGTTCTCAGCCTGTTTTACGTCGCGCACTACCGCAATTTTTCGGCGATGCGGGCGCGACTGAGCCAGCGCGTCCTAGTCGAGCTGGATGCCCACCGCGACATCCACCTGGCCTACCCGACGCTGAGCATCTTACGGGGCGGCGAACCGTCCAGGGCGCCCGAAGGCCGGCCGTAACCGCTCCATTGGCTAAGCCGTTGCATTGCGCGGCAATTGCGCAATGACCGTAGGATGGGGTCTGGGAACAACACCCCATACCGTGCATTTACCCGGAGGCGTATCCTCTCGCGCAATTGCAGACTCTATCGTCACACTGGCAAAACCGGATTGCCAGGCAGCTGCGCGCGAGCGCCAGAGAACCACCGCTGCGGGCTGAGTTGTTCAGCGTCGAACAGCTCGGACAACATGCCCGCGTCCTTGCGGCGGACCACCGCATCGCGGCCGAGCGGAGTTCCAACCGGCTGTTGGCTCGATTGGACGAAAACGAGCAGCGCCTTCGCGCCTTCAATCACGCGACCCTCGCCGTCGATCCAAGCCGGCGCATCACACCCGCCGCCGAATGGCTCCTAGACAATTTCCACCTGATCGAAGAGCAGATCCAGATGGCAAGGCGGCACCTGCCCAGAGGCTACAGCAGGGAGTTGCCCCGCCTCTCGAACGGCCCTTCCGCGGGTCTTCCGCGCGTTTACGACATCGTGCTCGAATTGATCTCGCACACGGATGCGCAGATCGATGCGGGACCGCTCAGCGCATTCGTCGCCGCTTACCAGACCGTGTGCTCCCTGAAACTGGCCGAGTTGTGGGCCATTCCCATCATGTTGCGCCTGGGGTTGATCGAAAATCTTCGGCGCGTCACAACCCGGCTGACCATGGCCAGGGAGGATCGCGATCTGGCGGACCTGTGGGTGGACCGTTTGCAGGGGGTGGCCGAACGGAATCCGTCCCGCCTTGTAGTCGTGGTGGCGGACATGGCCAAGTCCGATATTCCATTTTCCAGTTCGTTCGTCGCCGAGTTCTGCCAGCGTTTGTCGCGACAAAGCCCGGCATTGCATCTGGCGCGCGGCTGGCTCGAACAGCGGCTCGTTGAACAGGGGTTGTCCATCGAGCAGTTTGTCCATCTGGAAAGCCAGAATCAGGCTGCGGACCAGGTTTCCGTCAGCCACAGCATCGCAAGCCTTCGTTTCTTGAGCGCCACGGACTGGAAGGATTTCGTGGAGGCCCTGAGTCTTGTTGAGGAAATTCTGCGTTCCGACCCCGGAGGGGTTTACGGGAATATGGATTTTTCGACCCGCGACCGCTATCGCCATTCGGTCGAATTTCTTGCCCGGCATGGGCGGCTCCCGGAAGCGGACGTCGCGCGGTGCGCCATCCAACTGGCCGCGGACAGCGCTCTTCAAAATGGCCCCGAGGACCGGACTGCCCATGTGGGCTTCTATCTGATCGACAAGGGCCAGTCTGTGCTCGGGCGCAGTACGAATGTGCGGTGGCCGTGGCGGACGGTCATCGAACGCGGCATCCACCGCTTCCCGCTGATGTTTTATGCGGGCGGCGTCGGCATGCTCACTTTGCTCGCCACGCTCAAGTTTGTGCAGGAGGGCCGGACGCTCGAAGTGCGGGGATGGACGCTCTTGTTCCTCACCCTGGTTTTTCTTCTTTGCGCCAGCCAGCTGTCCACGGCGTTGATGAACTGGCTGTCCATGTTGCTGGTGAAGCCCTGCCTGCTCCCGCGCCTGGATTATTCCAAGGGCATCGCTTCGGACTGCCGCACAATGGTGGTCGTCCCGACGATGCTCACGAGCTTGGAAGGCATCGACGGACTCATCGAGACATTGGAAATTCACCACCTATCGAACCGGGACCAGCATCTTCACGTCGGCTTGTTGACCGATTTTCGCGATGCGGCGGAAGAAATTATGCCCGGAGACCACCTGTTGCTTCAACGGGCGCGCGCCGGGGTTGAGATGTTGAACCGCAGATACCTGTCCGATGGGAAAGACCTCTTCTTCCTTTTTCACCGCCCGCGCCGTTGGAACTCCGGGGAAGGCCTGTGGATGGGCCATGAACGCAAGCGGGGAAAGCTCATGGAGTTCAACGCCCTTCTGCGGGGCGGCCGCAGCGATTGCTTTTCGGATATCGTCGGGGCTGCCGCGATTTTCCCAATGATCAAGTATGTCATCACGCTCGACACCGACACCCAGCTTCCCCGCGATTCCGCCCGCCAGCTTGTCGGCACGATGGCGCACCGGTTGAACCGGCCGGAATTCGATCCAGTGCGCGGAATCGTCAACGAAGGCTACGGGATTCTCCAGCCGCGCGTGGGTGTGAGTCTGCCGAGCGCAGGTCGATCCTGGTTTGTCCAGCTCTTCTCCGGCGATGCGGGAATCGATCCTTATACGCGGGCGGTCTCCGACGTGTATCAGGATCTCTTCCGGGAGGGCTCCTTCATCGGAAAAGGCATCTATGACGTGGACGCCTTCGAACGGGCCATTGCCGGACGCTTTCCGGACAATGCCATTCTCAGCCACGACTTGCTGGAATCCTGCCACGTCCGCTCCGCCCTCGTCAGCGACGTGGAACTCTACGAGGAATTCCCCTCCCGTTATGACGTCGACGTAAGCCGGCGCCACCGTTGGATTCGGGGCGATTGGCAAATCATGCAGTGGCTCCTGCCGCGCGTTCCCGGATCGGACGTCCGGCGCATTGCCAACCCGCTCTCCGGGCTGTCGAAATGGAAGATCTTCGACAACCTCCGGCGCAGCCTGATCCCGACGGCCCTGGTGCTGCTGCTGCTGGGCAATTGGATGCTTCTTCCCGGGATGCGCGGCCTTGGATCGCTGCTGGTTCTGGCGATCCTCATGCTCCCCGGCCTTCTGGCGGCGCTCTTCGAACTCTTTAGAAAGCCGGCTGACCTGCCATGGGCGATGCATCTGCGGAAGGAGACCGTATTGAGCGCGCGCCAGCTCGGCCAGGTTCTTCTCACGCTGGCATTCATGCCGTACGACGCCCTTGTCAGCCTGGACGCGATCGGACGCACGCTGCTGCGATTGCTGGTGACCCGAAAGCGGCTCCTGGAATGGGAAACGTCGAGTGATTCCGAGCGGTCGTCCAGAAACGGTTTTGCCGGATTTTGCGCCGCCATGTGGATTGCTCCGGTCCTCGCCATGGCGAGCGGATTTATGTTGGCCACGCTGCAGCCGACCCAACTGCCGCTGGCGCTTCCGATCCTTTGCCTCTGGTTGGCGGCTCCATGGATCGCCTGGAGGATCAGCCGGCCCATTGAGTCGCCGGCTCCGAACCTGACCGTGGAGCAATCGGCCTTTCTTAGGCGCATCGCCCGAAAAAGTTGGCATTTCTTCGAAAACTTTGTCACCGCGCGCGAAAATTGGCTGCCCCCGGACAATTTTCAGGAGATCCCCGCCCCTACGGTCGCTTCGCGGACCTCGCCCACGAACATGGGCTTGGCGCTGCTGGCCAACCTGGCCGCCCGGGATCTCGGATATCTGTCGGTGGGCGCGCTGATCGAGCGGACGCAAAACGCATTCGCGACAATGCAGCGGCTTGACCGGCATCGCGGGCACTTCTATAACTGGTACGAGACGCGCTCGCTCCGCCCCCTCTTTCCGCTTTATGTCTCCAGCGTGGACAGCGGCAATCTCGCCGGGCATCTGCTCACGCACGGTTCCGGACTGAGGGAACTGGCGGACGAGAGAATCCTTACTCCGCAGGTCTTCGCCGGTTTGCGCGACACGGTGGCGGTCTTGGGAAGCCTGGCGGTCAGTGATCCCGCGCTCGCGCAACTCGACGCGGAATTGGCGCGGGCGCCCGAAACTCTGGCCGCCGCGTTGGCTTTGCTGGAACGAGCGACGGACCGGGCGGCGGGAATTGCCGCCGCATCGGCAAACGAAAGGGAGGAATTGCAAAGGTGGGGCCAAACCTTGGAGCGAAACTGCCGGCAGCACCGGGACGATCTGCTTTTCCTGGCCCCGTGGCTGGCGTTGGCCGGGCGCCCCCGGGGTTGGGGCGGCGAAGCGGGCCCGGCCTCATCCCCCCGGACGCCGGGCAGCGATCCGCCAATTCCCGACCCGACGCCTGGGGCGGAGGAAGATCTGAAGGTAAAGCTCGCCCGGCTCGACCAAGCTCCGACTTTGCGCGAAGTGTCCACCCTGGATCAATCGCTCGGTCCATTGATTGAAAAGGTGCGGAAAAATTTTGAAAGGGACCTGTCCGGACCCCGGAAACAGGAGAGCGAATGGCTCTCCGAATTGTCGCGCTGCCTGTGCGAGGCGGGCGAACGCGCCCGCCTGCGAATTCTCGCGCTGGAAAATCTGGCCCTGCAAGGCGACGAGATGGCCGGGATGGACTTCACGTTTCTGTCAGATCCGGAGCGGCATCTTTTCTCCGTCGGGTACAACGTCACCGAACGCCGGTTGGATGCCAGTTTTTACGACCTGCTGGCCTCGGAGGCGCGCCTGGCCACCTATGTCGCCATATCCCTGGGGCAAGTTCCGCAGGATCATTGGTTCTCGCTGGGCCGGCTTCTTGTCCCTTCGCCACGCGGGCCGGTCCTGGTTTCCTGGAGCGGGTCGATGTTCGAATATCTGATGCCGCTCCTCGTCATGCCGAGCTATGAGAACACTTTGCTCGATCGCACCTGCCATGTGGCGGTGCGGCGGCAGATCGAGTATGGGAAATTGCGCGGCGTGCCATGGGGCATTTCGGAATCGGGCTACAATCGAATCGACGTTAACCTAAACTACCAATACCGCGCATTCGGCGTGCCGGGCCTGGGCTTGAAACGGGGTCTGGCGGAGGATCTTGTGATTGCTCCATATGCCACCGCGATGGCGCTGGCAGTCGCGCCGCGGCAAGCCTGTGAAAACCTGCAGCGGATGGCGGCCGAAGGCCGCGAGGGCGCATTCGGTTTCCACGAAGCCGTGGATTACACGCCGTCGCGGCTGCCACCGGGCGAAACCAGCGCGACCATCCAATCCTTCATGGCCCACCACCAGGGGATGAGCCTGCTGGCGCTGGTGAGCCTGCTGCGCGACCGCCCCATGCAACGGCGCTTCATGGCCTGCCCCGCGCTCAAGGCGACGGACCTGCTTTTGCAGGAGCGCGTGCCAAGGACCGCCCCCGGCGTGCTCGCCGGAGATTTGGCGCTGGAGGCAACGCAGGGACTTTCCGGCGACGCCGAAAGCGTGATGCGCATCGTCACGGACCCCGCGTCTCCGGCGCCGGAGGTCCATCTGTTGTCCAACGGACGATATCATGTCGTCATCAGCAGCGCCGGCGGAGGCTACAGCCGCTGGCGCGATCTGGCCGTGACGCGCTGGCGCGAAGACGCCACGCGCGATTGCTGGGGGACGTTTGTCTATCTGCGCGAACCGGCGACCGGGAATTTCTGGTCCGCCGCGCATCAGCCCACCCTGTGCGCGACGAAACGCAATGAAGCCGTATTCACGCAGGCGCGCGCCGAGTTTCGCCAGGATCAGGCATGGCTCGAAACCCACACCGAAATCTGCGTTTCGCCGGAGGACGACGTGGAGCTGCGGCGCATCAAGCTCGCCAACCATTCATCGCAGGCGCGCGTCATCGAACTGACCAGTTATGCGGAGGTGGTGCTCGAAGCTCAGGCGGCGGACGAGGCGCATCCCGCCTTCGGCAATCTCTTCATACAGACTGAATTCACGCGCCCCGCTTCCGCCATTCTTTGCACCCGCCGCGCGAGCTCTCCAGAGGAAAGACCGCCGTGGCTTTTGCATCTCATGACGGGCCAGGGGGGCAAACAGGGTGAAATTTCCTGCGAAACCGATCGCTGCCGGTTCATCGGGCGGGGCGGCACCCCGGCCTTGCCGGCCGCTCTGAGGGAGGCCGGTCCGCTGTCCAACACAAGCGGCTCAGTCCTCGATCCCATCATCGCACTGCGGCGCACGGTCACGCTCGCGCCAAATGAATCAGCCGTCGTCGACCTGATCATCGGAGTGGCGGAGAGCCGGGAATCGGCATTGGCGCTTGTGGAGAAATATCAAAGTTTCCGCATGGCCGATCGCGCCTTCGATTTGGCGTGGACACACAGCCAGGTGACCCTGCGCCATCTCGACGCCACGGAGGGGGAGGCCCAACTCTACGGCAGGCTGGCCGGCGCGCTGATCTATGCGGACCCATCCCGCCGGGCGGCCCCCGGAATTCTGCGCAGCAACCGGCGGGGCCAGAGCGGCCTTTGGAGCTATGGCATATCGGGCGACGCGCCGATCGTCTTGCTCCACATCAGCGACGCAAAGAAGATCGAAATCGTCCGGCAGCTTATCCGGGCGCACGCCTACTGGCGAATCAAGGGGCTGGCCGTCGAACTGGTCATTTTAAATGAGGACGCCTCCGTGTACCGCCAGTCCCTGCAGGAGGAGATCACCGGCCTGGTTTCATCCGGGATTGAAGCGCAAATGCTGGACAAGCCGGGCGGCATCTTCGTCCGACGCCTCGAACAAATCTCAAATGACGACCGGGTGCTGCTGCAGTCTGCGGCGAGGATTGTCCTGGACGACGAAAATGGAACCTTAGCCGAGCAACTGGAGCGGCGGAGCGAAGTGGAAGGATTGACCCCGGCGCTGGCGCCCACCCGCCGCGCGCGGCCCGAATCAAACCAGGAGATCCCTGCCCGGGAGCTCATCTTCCAAAACGGCTTCGGCGGGTTCACCCGCGACGGACACGAGTATGTCATCTCCCTCCGGGCCGGGCAGACGACGCCGGCCCCGTGGGTCAATGTGCTCGCCAACCCGTCCTTTGGCACGGTCGTATCGGAAAGCGGCAGCGCCTACACCTGGGGGGAGAACGCCCACGAGTTTCGTTTGACGCCCTGGAGCAACGATCCCGTCCAGGATACGACCGGGGAAGCCCTGTACATCCGCGACGAGCATACCGGACAGTTCTGGTCGCCGACGCCGTTGCCCGCGCGCGGCGCGGCGCCCTATGTCGTCCGCCATGGCTTCGGTTACACCGTATTTGAACACACCGAGAACGGCATCGCCTGCGAATTGTGGATCTATGTGGCTATGGACGCGCCGGTGAAGTTTACGGTCTTGAAATTGCGCAACACCTCCGGGCGTCCGCGCCGGTTGTCGATCACAGGATACTGGGAATGGGTATTGGGCGAGCTGAGGTGTAAAAGCCTGCTGCACGTGCAAACCGAAGTGGACCTCAAGACGGGTGCTTTGCTGGCGCGCAATTACTACAACACCGAATTCCCCGATCGCATCGCATTCGTCGACGTCGACGATCCGGCGCGGACCATCACCGGGGACCGAAAGGAATTTCTAGGACGGAACGGCAGCCTTTCGCAGCCAGCGGCGCTGAAGCGCGCGCGCCTTTCCGGCAGGGTCGGCGCGGGATTGGATCCGTGCGGCGCGATTCAAATCGCGATCGATTTGCCGGATGACCAGGAAAGGGAGATCAGTTTTCGTCTCGGGGTCGGCCGGAGCGCGGGGGAGGTGCGGAGCCTGATCCAGCGGTTTCGCCGGGCAGGCGCCGGCCGCATCGCGCTCGAAGGGGTCTGGTCCTATTGGAACCGAACGCTCGGCGCGGTGAACGTGGATACACCCGATCCAGCTGTGAACGTGATGGCGAACGGCTGGCTGTTGTACCAGACGTTGAGTTGCCGTCTCTGGGGCCGGACGGGGTTATACCAATCCAGCGGCGCCTACGGATTCCGCGACCAGCTTCAGGACGTCATGGCGCTCGTGCATGCCGAGCCGGCGCTCACCCGCGAGCATTTGCTTCGCGCCGCCGGGCGCCAGTTTCGGGAAGGCGATGTGCAACACTGGTGGCATCCGCCGACGGGACGCGGCGTGCGGACGCATTCTTCCGACGACTATCTGTGGCTTCCTTACGCCACCTGCCGCTACGTCGCGTGCGTCGCGGACACCGGCGTGCTCGACGAAAAAATTCCATTCATCGAGGGCCGGCCGGTCAAACCGGAGGAGGAGGCTTACTATGATCTGCCAAATCGCTCCGAGGAGTCGGATACCCTCTACGTGCACTGCGTTCGCGCCATCGAGCATGGACTGAAATTTGGCGAGCACGGATTGCCGCTGATCGGCTCCGGAGACTGGAACGATGGCATGAATCGCGTTGGAAACCTGGGGCGCGGCGAAAGCGTCTGGCTGGCTTTCTTTCTTTACGACGTGCTCACCCAGTTTGCCGCTCTTGCGCGCGTTCGCGACGATGCCGCCTTTGCAGAACGTTGTCTTCTCCAAGCGCATCAACTGCAACAGAATATCGAGGACCACGGCTGGGACGGCCAATGGTATCGCCGCGCCACATTCGACAACGGCGACCCGCTCGGCTCCCAGACCAATTCCGAGTGTCAGATCGATTCCCTGCCCCAAAGCTGGTCGGTGATCAGCGGCGCAGGCGATCCGCCCCGATCGCGCCAGGCCATGCAATCGGTGGACCGGCGCCTGGTCCGCGGCGACGCCGGATTGATTCAACTATTTGATCCGCCATTCGACAAATCCCCGCTCAATCCCGGTTACATCAAAGGGTACAGCCCCGGTGTGCGCGAGAACGGCGGCCAATATACCCAAGGCGCGATTTGGACCGTCATGGCGTTCGCTCTCATGGGAGAGAGCGAGCGCGCCTGGGAACTTTTCGCTTTGCTAAATCCCGTCCATCACGGCGGGACTCCCCGGCAAGTCGCCACCTACAAAGTCGAGCCGTACGTCGTTGCCGCGGACGTTTATGCGGTCTCGCCGCACGTGGGCCGGGGCGGTTGGACCTGGTATACAGGTTCGGCCGGATGGATGTACCAACTGCTGGTCGAAACCCTGTTGGGCGTGAACCTGGAGGGCGACAAACTGCGCCTGGAGCCCCGGTTTCCGAAAATTTGGACGACCTTCAAGATACACTACCGCTACCGGCAGACGGTTTATCACATCACAATCTCCCGAGCCGCCGCTGATTCGGTCGGCGGAAATCAGCTCTTCCTCGACGGGCTGGAAACCGGGGGGAAAACCATTTCCCTCCGGGACGACCTCCGTGAACACGCCATTGAGCTGAAGGTCAGGGAGAACGGGCGGTAGGGTTTTACCGTATCGCTATTTGTGGCAAATAGGCCTTAAATTGGGGTTGGACGGGCGCCGCCCCGGTGGCGATCAGCGTTCCTCGCAAACCATTTTCGAACCGGGCTGCTGGATCCTATTGCGATAGATAGATGATTGACTAAACTAGACAAAGAATGACTGCTTCGAAGCAAATCTCGGTACTGCTGGCCGAAGATCACGCCGTCGTGCGGCAGGGTCTTTGCTCTCTATTGAATGCGGACGGGCATTTCTCGGTGATTGGCGAGGCCCGAACAG
>Ga0182024_10005223_pt1 | contig 29252 bp, 16 predicted proteins | sample P32metaG_FD_120480 | JGI IMG/M metagenome (GOLD analysis project Ga0182024, IMG submission 120480) | Permafrost microbial communities from Stordalen Mire, Sweden - P3-2 metaG (Illumina Assembly) | ecosystem: Environmental > Terrestrial > Soil > Wetlands > Permafrost | place: Sweden: Stordalen...
ACCACACTGCCGCCCGGATAGCAAAAAAGAGAAAATCCCCCTCTGGACACCCCCAAAGAGAAAAAATACTTGCGGGTTAAGAGAGAATCTTTGTGCAAAAAGCGCACAAAGGATGGGGCACCCAATTCCTCGGGATAAAGCACCCAAGGTCTTGTTAAGGCTTGAATTGGAAGTGCTCTGGCGATAGCTGCTTATGCTTTCATGCCTGCGACGATGGCTTCCAACTCTTCGTAACGGGCGATGGTGTTCCTTGCGTATTCGCCGTAGCGTGGATGTTCGAGAATTTCTGCGCTGGCGAAGCAGGAGGGATGCGTGAAGGAAGATGCCGAAGACTCTTCGTGGGGTGCTGCGCCATTTGACTCTATTGTGACTCTGGCCTCAAGCAGCTCTAACTGCGTGGCAATCTCGCGGCGCAGCTCGATGAGGCAACCTTCGCGAAGAAAGTCTGCGTCCTCTTCCTTGTGGAGCACGGCGAGTTCGTTCCAGATAAGGGCTGCCGAGGTCAGGCTCGCGCCAATGACTTTATCTGCGATGTCGATGTGGCGCTGGCGATCGAGGCCGAACTCGTATTCGACTGAGTCTCTCATGGCGCGAATCGCCGCCAGTGTCTTGCCGATGTGATCGCGCAGAGCGTCGGTCTTGTGGATGAGTTCTTCATGCCGAGGTATTGCGATTTCTGCGCGGAAGAGATCGGCTTCGTTGCGCAGGATCGATGCAAGAGCGCGGCGCATCGCGGTGACGGTGCGTACAGGCCACAGGTATTCGAAGACGAACCACATCACTAACAGGGCGAGGAGAATTCCGATGAGACGATCACGCGCCGGAGCAAGTTGTGTGGGAGCGCGGAAGTCTTCGAAGGCGACGAGATAGAAAGCGAATGCTATCTGCAAGCCGACGTAGTTGAATTGCCGACCGCCGGCGATCCACGCAGAGATGAAGGCCATCGTTGCAACGAGAACGACGAGGGAAGTGATGGAATCCATCTGGGGAAAAAGAAAGACAGTGCAGCCGAGGCCAAGGAGCAGGCCGCCGATGAGGGCTCCAACGATGCGAAAAGCCATTCTCTGCTTGAAGGCGCCGGTGGTGCTGAGTCCTGCGATGAGGACGGTCGTTACTGACGTTGAAATGCCGGGCCAATCGACGGCGAAGTAAAGGATGTAGCAAAGCGTGGCGCAGAGACTGATCTTGAAGCCGAACTGCCAGGTGGATGCCTGTTTGAATGCGCCGGGGATCAGGAGCGGCACCTTGTTCGCGGGCAAAGCTACCAGTTCTTTATCGAGCCCGGGACTCGAATCGCGAGGCATAGAGACGATGACGTGCAGCACGCCTTCAACACGATCAAGCAGCGTGAGGTTTGCATCCGGAGCCGGAGGCGTATAGCTCTTATGGAGCAGCTCTCTATCTTCGAGAATCGCCTTGCATTCCGCGGCGATCTGAGCGCAGCGCTTCTGGGTTTCAGGATCGTCGGCGCTTGAGTTTTGCGTGGTAAAGGCGGCAGAGAGGTCCATGAGTTGCGCGATCATGGGGATGCGCACGCGCGCTCCGATGTGTAGTGATATGGGGTCGAGATTGCGATCGACGATGGTGTTGTACAACCGCTGCATTTCTCCCTGCCCAGCCGCAGCGAGACGCGCGACCCGCACGCCGGCGTCATGCAACTGTTTCGCATCCGCGCCCTGCGCATAGAGAGTGTAGAGCGTGATCAGGGCGCGGTATCGAACGTGTCGTTCCTCCTGAAGCTGCTCCGCAGGATGACTCGAGCCGAACAGGTACTCGACAAAGACGGAGCAGCATATCGTGATTGCTATGGACCCCAAAAGATACAACGATGTTTTCACTAAGCTGTTTGCGGGGACATGCCGCTCCCACAGGGCGATGAGGGTGCAGAAGATGAATCCCCAGGTCGAGCCCAGAGCTGGAACCGTGGTTGCGGCGACGAGCATTCCTGCAAGGTAGGTGACTACGGCAACGCTCAGGATACGCGCCATCGGGTCGTTGTCGGTGAGTGAGACAACGACGAGTTCCGTCGCTACTGCAGCGGTCAATGTGAGCAGAGAAAAGACTCCTGAGCGCAGCGACACTGAGGGATTGTCGCGACCTACGATGAAGACGAAGTACAGCGCGATAGATGCGAAGGGCATCTGCCATACCAGCAGCAGGAGCAACGTGAGCAGCGAGGCGAGGACGATACGCAGTGCTGTACTCAGGCGGCCCGGCGTCGGCTGCAGGTCGTTCCAGATGCGCTCAGGCCAAGTTGCGGTGTGAGTTACAGCGTCCATCGCCGGCACGGCTACCTCACTACCGTGACAGCCGTGGATCCAATGCGAAAGAGCGCGGGATCGGGGTCTTCAACGCGAACGCGCACGGGAAATCTTGAGGAGAGATGTACCCAGTTCAAGGTGCGATCGATGTCGGGCAGGCCGGCGGAGACTTTGCCGTCTTCAGGGAAGACTCCGTAGCCTATGCTATCGACGACGCCGTTGAATTTTCTGTCGGGGTGCCCCATCAGGTATACGTCTACCTTCGACCCGATATGAATCGTCTTAAGTTTGGATTCGCGATAGTTGGCGATGACATACCAGGTGCGCGTGTCGATGAGAGTAAAGAGCGGAGTGCCTGGATGAGCGTACGCGCCCTCGGAGATATTCATGTTGGTGACGTAGGCATCGAAGGGAGCGACGACGCGGCATCGCTCGAGGTCGAGCCTTGCGCTGTCGACTTTGGCGGCTCGGGCAGGGCGTTGCGACTTGAGCGTGTCGAGCGTATCTACGGTGTGAATGGCCTGCCCCAACCGCGCCTGTGACTCGGCGGCCAGTGAGTCCGCTTCCTGCTCATGTAGTACGGCTTGCGTCTGTTGAGACTGTGCCTGGACGAGCGCGGCCTGCGCTTCATCGTAGTTGCCCTGCGCAACACGCAGAGCAGTGTGCACCTGATCGACCTGCTCCACTGTGACGTATTGCTTTTGCAGCAGAGGCTCGATGCGATTGACGTTGTTGGTGGCGAGTTTCAATTGCGCTTCGGCGGCCGTTGCTGCTGCCTGCGAGCGAACGACGGCGGCTTTGGCAGTATCGATGCCGCTGCCTGCTGTTTTGATCCCGGTCGTGGAGTGATGTACTCCGGCCTGTGCTGCCTCAACTGCGCTGCGCTGAGCCGCTATTCTGCGCTCTGCGTCGACGATCTGCTGCTCCAATGCATCTTTGTCTGAGAGCGCCTGCTGCAATGCGTATTCATAGGGGCGCGGATCGATCTCGAAGAGCAGATCGCCCTTCTTCACGAACGCGTTGTCTTTGACAGGCAGTTGCACGAGAAGGCCGCTTACCTCGGGCGTGATGCCGATGATGTTCGCGCGAACGCTGGCGTCGTCGGTGCGGGGATGCAAATCCGTCTGGAGAACTGCAATCGCGAGGAACAATGCCGCTCCCGCGACTGTGCCAATGCCGATCCAGCGGCCTAGTCGCTTGCGCTTGAGAGCCTCGAACTCCTGACCCTCTTTACTCTGGTCCGTGTGATCCATAAGCGCGCCTTTCGAAGAAATCTAGCGGTAAAAGATGAGCCAAAGCATGCTTGTCAACAGGACAACCGCGCAGGGATAAAAGATAGCGAGCGGCCCGACTTCCGTCTCGAGTTTGTAACGTATCAGAAGATAGCGCACGCCGAATGTGAGAACAACCGCGACTGCCAGGCAGACCATCCACACAGGGAAGAAGGAGCCGATGATGTCGACTGACGGCGCCCGCCCGCATGCGGCGCAAAACATGGTCGATGCCATCGCAGAGGCTGTACGTATTCGTCGATCGATCATTGCTTTGGACCTTCCTGTGTTTGCGTGGCTGGGGGCTGCTTGCGCAAGAGATTTCCAGTGACGAATTCGAGGTCGACTGCCTGCAAAAACAACTCGGAGCGCGCGGCGACGCCGGATAGCCGCGCCTGTGCAAGCTGCCTCTCTGCTGTGACTACATCGATGAGATTTTTGACGCCGTACTTGTAGGCGTCGAGGGATGCGGAATAGGATTCGTTGGCAGAGTCGAGTAGAGCTTCGGCGGCTTGTTGCTTTCGCATTGCTGTGCGGAATGCGATGTAGGCAGTCCATACTTCGCGCGTGGCCTGATCCTGCTTCTCGCGCATTTCATCGCGCGCTTCCCTGCCCTTGGATCGAGCGATGGCCAACTCGTTTTTGCGCGCTCCTCCGTCGAAGAGACGCCATTCAATTCCGAGCTGGACTGCCCATGTGGGTTCGCTTGCGGGGCCTAGCTGACCATAGTCAACGGTCGGCCAAATGGAGGTCTGCGCGCCGTTTGCGGAGAGCACAACTTTGGGCAGGTATTCGGCCTTGGCGGCACGCGCCTCCTGATCTGCGGCTCGAATTTCAGAGGCCTGGGCCATCAGATCTGGGCGATCTGCGATGGCCCGATCTATCAGTGCCTCGATGGACATGGTGAGGACCTGAGGCAGTGGCGTCTGCTGTTGGCCATCGATGACGATGTTGGGAGATGGCTCCGCGCCGATGGCCTCTGTGAGGGCGACTCGCGCAATCTTTTCGTCTCCATCCGCCGACTCCCTATCAAACGTTGCCTGTGCTGTTTCTGCTCTGGCATTGAGTACGTCAGGTCGCGTTGAGCGGCCGTTGTTGAGCTGCGTTTCTGCTGCGTCCTGCGTGGTCTGGGCGGTCTTCAGCGTTTCTTTCGCGGCGGTGAGGCGCTCCTGCGCGGTTTGTAACTTGTAGTACGCGGTTGCTACACGAAAGGCAACCTCTTGATTGGCGCGAATGAAGTTGGCCCCTGCTGCAAGCTTTTGCGCCGTTGCCGCATCGACTCTTGCCTCACGCTTGCCGGAGTCGAAGATGAGATATTCGAGAGTCAACTCAGGCACGACTGCGGGTATCTCGGCCATCGTGTAGCCGCGTGGTGCGAGTGGCTTAGGAAAGGGATTGATGATGCGCTCATCGGCGAAGGCGGCCAATCCGGAGAGGACCGGGTAGTACGCGCTCTTCGCGATGCCCAGCCTGTCTGCGGCTTGTTTGGCACGTTCCCACGCGATGTGCGTTTGAGGATTGTTGAGTTCGGCAATATCGATCAACTCGGCGAGAGAGTACGTATGAGAAGGATCTATCTCTGCCGCTCGATCGCGAGCAATTGATTTTTGCGCGCAATCTGCGGCAGACGCGGGCGTGAAGGCTGCTCCTACGCACTGTGCGAAGGCTGTGTGTGACAACGGAATGCTCAAGCCTGGAAGGAGTACGGCAAAGAAGAAGACCTTCGGCAAGCGGGAAGAAGCGATGTTCCTGCGGCGCCTTTCTTGACTCCGTGATGTGGGTTGAGCCTTCAGGTAGTACTCCTTCTCGGCTGGTATTCCTGGGTCGATCCGTGCCAAAACAATCGCAGAACCGGTCCCGAAAATCAAGCTTTGCGTAGGGGTGCTGCGCTCGAACCCATATTACTATCAAGGTTTTCGAATGCTCCGGGCGCTGGAAGTCGAACGCACCGGCGATCGCGTACGTTGCTCTTTAAGAGGTAGGATTGCATTCTTGACAAAAGAGATTGCAAATTCTTATTCTCCAGCAGTCACGCTCAAGACCTCCCCGGCGACGGATGATCTCGAACCGCCGGGCCGCAGTACATTTCTCGCGTTGAGAGCAAATACCAGGAATTCTGAAGTGCACAGGAGCGAAACGCCTTGTTTCAGCCGCAAACGTATTTTCTTGCTCTCTCGCTGATGCTAGTCAGCATGCTTTGCTGGGGATCGTGGGCCAATACGATCAAGGCGTGCCCCGGCTATAAGTTTCAGCTATTTTATTGGGACTACGTGCTTGGCCTGATCGCCGGAGCGTTGCTTTGGGGGCTGACGCTTGGAAGTCTGGGTGAATCGGGCAGACCTTTTTTTGCAGACCTGCTGCAGGCGGATAAGTCGCATCTACTGCTGGCGGTTGTGGGTGGAGTTATCTTCAATGTGGCCAACCTGCTGTTGGTGGCGGCGATCGATATTGCAGGGCTTGCCGTGGCGTTTCCCATCGGCATTGGACTCGCTCTGGTGGTGGGCGCAGTGAGCAGTTACCTACTTGCGCCTAACGGAAATCCCTTGGTGCTGTTTGGCGGGATTGCGCTGGTGGTTGCGGCGATTGTCTTCGATGCTATCGCGTATCGATTGCGAGAGGCTGAGCGGCGGTCGGTAAGTATTCGCGGTGTGGTTATCAGCCTGGTTGCGGGTTTGCTGATGGGGAGCTTCTATCCTTTCGTTTCAAAGGCGATGAGTGGAGAGCACGCGCTGGGGCCTTACGCTATCGCGCTTATTTTTGTCTTCGGAGTTGCGCTTTGTGCGGTGCCATTCAACTATCTGCTGATGCGCAAGCCTCTCACGCAGGATGGGCGTGTTGCGATGAGTGGATACTGGAAGGCGCGCGGCTCGTGGCATGTGTGGGGCATTCTCGGTGGAGCAATCTGGTGTACGGGCGCGGTCTTCAACTTCGTGGCTTCGCGGGCGAATATCGTGGGACCGGCGGTTTCTTATTCAATTGGACAAGGCGCCACGATGATCTCGGCTGCGTGGGGTGTGTTTGTATGGAGAGAGTTTGCTCTTGCGCCAGCGCGTTCCAAAAGATATCTGCTGTGGATGTTTGTCTTTTTTGTCTGCGGGCTCACTGCGATTGCTCTTGCTCCTCTGCTTTGAGCATTGGACGCGGAGCACAATGATATTTGAGGAGATAACTTGATGGTAGGAAAGAAGCCTATCGTTGTGGTGGGCAGCATCAATATCGATCTGGTAGCTAATACGGAACGAATTCCGGTTGGCGGTGAGACAATTTCGGGATACGATTTTGAGATTCATGCGGGTGGCAAAGGCGCTAACCAGGCTGTAGCCGTGGGACGACTTGGATATCCGGTGCGGATGATTGGCCGGGTGGGTACGGACTCATTCGCGGCGCAGATGAGAAGGAGTCTCACCGATGCCGGCATTGATGTGGCGGGTGTTGCGACCAGCGATGGCCCATCCGGAGTAGCTGTCATTTTAGTAGCTCGCAGCGGAGAGAACAGCATCGTGGTTGTGCCGGGAGCGAACGCTTTGGTTACACCACGCGATCTGGATGCAAATATCGAGACCATCCGCTCTGCGGGGTTTGTGCTTGCACAACTTGAGATTCCGATAGAGACGGTGGAGCATCTGGCGATGCTCTGTGCTCGCGAAGGCGTGCCGTTGATTCTTGATCCTGCGCCGGCTAGAGAGCTGCCATCAAGCCTCTTGAAGCATGTTGCGTGGTTTACTCCCAACGAAACGGAGGCTGCTTTCTTTGCTGGCAGTTCAGCGAGCAAGGCAGAGTCTGGCGATGCGGCGCAAACTGCACGAGAATTGATAGCCAAAGGCGTCGACGGCGTAGTGTTAAAGCTGGGCGCACGCGGTTCGTTTATCTCCAAGGACGGTGCCAATCAATCGATCGCATCTTTCCCCGTGCGTGTGGTTGATACCACGGCTGCAGGAGACTGCTTCAACGGTGCGTTTGCGGTCGGATTGTCGATGGAAATGCAGCCGGCGGAGGCTGCGCGATTTGCCTCCGCGGCTGCTGCGATTTCTGTTACTCGACCCGGCGCGCAGCCTTCGATGCCGTCGCTTGCCGAGGTTGAGTCTCTGCTGGCTCGCGACCCGGAGCACGCGTGATTGAACGCTAATCAGCATCGACAACGCAGCGGAAGCCAAGTGTGCCGGCGCGATCTTTGGCCGGGGCCATGAGCAGATATTTGCTGTGCTCGATGTTGCGGTAGGCACGAGGAAAATACCAGATCGACCCCGAAGGCTGATAGTAGCTGCCGCCGCGGAGTACGGCGGTGCGTGTGTGCTCATCCTGAAACTCATCGGTCCACTGCCAGACGTTAGCGACCATATCCATCACCCCAAATGGACTTGCGCCGGTGGGATGTGCGTTGACGTCATCAGGCGATGTTAGGTCTCTACTCTTGTCCGGAGCGGGGACCGCTGCTTCCTCCCAGAAGTTACCCCAGGGATAGATGCGCCCGTCTTTGCCCTGCGCGGCGTATTGCCACTCCCACTCGTGAGGAAGCCGCTTGCCTGCCCAGGCTGCATAGGCTCGCGCATCTTCGAGAGATACCCATGTTACAGGCTTGTTATCCCATCCGGAGGGATAGTTTCCGTCTTTCCAGTCTTTGAGAAAGTTGTAGTCGTCTTTTGGGTGATAGCGAGTAGCAGTGAGAAACTTCTTGAAGTCGGAGTTAGTGACCGGGTACTTATCTATCCAGAAACTGGCTATGTGAAACTGGTGGACGTGATGGCGTCGCGGTGAGTCTTCCCATGGATACTGCACGTCGAGGCCGGCCCAGTTTTCGCCTTCTATTTCGAGCCCATTGACTTGGAAGAGAAACTCCGTTGCGGGAATCTTGATCATGTCTTTGGGGTCTGATTTCGGAGCTGGTGTTTTGGCTACTTCGATCATCTTTTGCGGCAGCGGCTTCCAGATATCGGACAGCGAAGCGAGAGGAACTGCATCCCATGATTTGCTGGTCTTCATCAGAGCCTGGATGGATGGGTTCTTCAACTGTGGCGTGACAAGAACTGCGCCAAATCCGTGAGCTTCCATATCAAAGCTCAATGTGAGCGTATCGCCTTGCCTGAGCGGCGCCAGCTCGATGCCGTGCCATAGGTCGTAGTAGTGCAGGCCGGGGATGTTCGATAACACCAACTGTGGTCCGGTGATGTTGTACTCGTTGCGATTGATGACGGTGAATACTTCTTCGCCATCGAGCGGCCAACCAGTCGCGAAGACGCCGAACTGTACAGTCGGGGTAAGTGGCTCCCACTGCTGACTGACCAGAAAGGGTGCTACTGCGCGCTCGACGCTGGCGACGCGTCGAATGCTCTCTGCTCCGCGTGGAGTTATGCCGTTCCAGATGCTCCACACGTTCTCCCATGTCTCAAGGCCAACGCCGTTGAAGAAGGCAAACTGAAGGTTGTCAGTTTTGCTGCGATTCCAGCGGTCGGAGATGTTGATCATGTGGCGAGGCTCAAGCAGCTTGCCTTCGCTGACAAGGGGCGTGAAGGGATAACGCCAGTAGCCCCAGTTCATGTTGTTGTAGCCGATCATCTCGCTGGAGCCGGGGTAGCCCTCAGGCTCGAAGACCAGTGGACGGCCGGTCTTATCGGAGGCGTCACGAAAGGCCTTTGGCATACCGTTCATAGTGTCGCCGTTGATGCCATCGGCTCCGATCTCGGCCATGAGCTTTGCGGTTGCTTCCCAGTTGGGAATGCCTTCGTTGCGCGTTCCCTGATCCCACATCATTACGGGAAAGAGTACGCGCACTCCGTGCTTGTGAAAGTCGTCCACCATGCTGCGAAGGGCGGGAATGCCGCCGGGCAGCGCGCGAATGAGATCGTATTGATTGCGATTGTCGATACCGATGTTCGGATAGCTTTGCCAGACTAATACGCTGTCGATTCCGCCGAAGCGCTTGTCTACATCGTCGAGGTAGCGGTCGACTGTGTACTTGCCTGTCGAACGATCGTAGAAGTAGCGATCCTCAACCATCATCTGTGGCTGCATGAAGCTGGATTGCGCCCACTTCAGTTCAGGGCGTTGGTATTCTTCGTCACTGTATCCTGCGCGGAGGCGAGCCTCATCGCGCCAATGAAAGACATCCTGCCTCCACTCGCGCAGTTCATTGGCACACGCTACACGCTGGTCGCCGCAGGCCCTTGGCTGATCCATGCAGAGTTTTTGAGCGGCGGGAATCCATTGTTCTTCAAGGCATGCGGGTACGGGGATAAGTGAATCCTTGGAAGGGTACTTGGAATCCTGCGCGTGAAGTACCAGGGAATTTGCGAGTAGTAGCAATGCGAGGCAAGGCATCGACCGGACACATACATGCAGAGATGCGGCAATGTTATCGACTCGACTTCTCGATGTTAGTCTGCCGTATGCAATTTGGAATAACTTCATCGGAAACCTCGTTCTCGGCTTGAGACCACATTTGCTTTTTGTCGGGAGTTGATTCGATAGAGGCGAGCGCAGTTACCGCCAAGAACTGCTGCCTGGATGTCTGCGGAGAACTGTTGCAGATAATCTGTGACGATTTGCACTGCGGACTCGTAGTTACCCGAGAGCAGACAAACTGGCCAGTCCGATCCGATCATCAGGCGATCAGGACCGAAGGCTTCGAAGACGACATCCAGATAGAGATGGAAATCGGAGGGCTGCCACTGGTTCCATTTTGCTTCTGTGACCATGCCGGAGAGCTTGCAGGCGACGTTGTGGTAAGTGGCCAATCTGCCTATGTCTTCGGCCCATTGCGATATCTGTCCGTTTGCGATCTCTGGCTTGGCGATGTGGTCGAGGATGAACTGTTGATCGGGAAATTCGGCAACGAGCGTTGATGCGAATGGCAAATGTTTTGGGAAGAGGAGAAGGTCATATGCAAGGCTATATTCCTGGAGCTGCCCGATGCCTCCGCGAAATTCCGATTGCAGCATGAACCCGTCGTCGGGCTCATCCTGTAGCACATGGCGCACTCCAACCAGTTTGGGATGCCGTGCGAATTCCTCAAGCTGATTGGGTAATTGCGGCGATCGCAAATCGAGCCATCCGACGACGCCCTTGATGGAATCGTGGCGATCGGCGAGTTCGAGAAGCCATCGCGTCTCTTCGAGGCTTTGCCGTGCCTGTACGGCGATGCTTCCGTCAAAGCCGAGACTGGTCAACAACGGATGAAGGTCCTCGGGAAGATAATCGTGCTTGAGAATCCCCATCGCGTCCGACATCCACGTATGTTCGATTGGGTTGTAGTGCCAGAAGTGTTGATGAGCGTCGATTCGCATAGTCTTCTCTAGGGGGAATTTCGGGCCGAGTACAGCATACATCGCGGCGGTTCGACTCAGGACAGGAAGCTGCGTGAAGATATCACGGAGCCTTCGTGGCAGCAGCTTGCGCCGCTGCCTGGTTGGCTATCGGTTGCGCCGGTGTGTCGTAGAGGTAGATGTGCTTCAGGTTTTTCATCTCGCTTAGGGTAGATATGGCGGCTGTGGTCACCTTGGTTTCACTTAGATTGATGTAGGTCAGTTCAGTGAGCGCATGAAGCTTTGCGAGGCCTGCTCCTGTTATGGCTGTGCCTTCCAGATGCAGAGCGCGCAGATGATGAAACTTTGCGAGGGTGTCGAAGCTGGCATCGGTGACTGAGGTACGGCCTAACTCAACTTCGACGATGTATGGCGCAAACTTCTCTAACTTCGCCAGCTGCGCGTCACCAAATCTTGATGCGACGTCGATCGTATTCAGAATCAGGCCGTCGCGGAGATTGCTGGAGACTGGGGTCATGGTTACGCCTTCGGCGCTTGCTGCCTGCGCAATCTCTGCCATCCTGCTGCTGTAATCCTCGACCGGCGGCAGAGACGCCTGCTTCGCGTCGTAGGGCACTGCGATACCGACGAGGGACGCGGCGGAGGACGATGCTCCCTGCTGAATCCAGGCGCGAATCCACGCGATCTCTAGAGGTTTGAGAGGCGGTTTGCCTTCCGCAGGCATGAAGTTTTTGTGGTCTGAGGGCAGCGTAATTCGTTGAAGCAGGATGCTCTTTTCAGGCTGGCCTCCGACGATTACTCGACCGTCATGGCCACCCTTCATCAACTGCGCGTATGTGTCGACGCGCAGACCACCTTTGACCTTTCCTGCTCCGTGGCAGGCGACGCAATTTGCATCGAGGATGGGATGAATATGTTTCGTGTAAAAGGAGTTGGGCGCGCTGGATGTATCCGCCCTCGCGGTGTCGACGAGTGGCAATCGCTTCAACGGAGACGGTATAAATTCGGTGAGGTAGTTTGGGCCGTGCGTCAGCGAACCGCCCTCATGTGCTGTCCATGCGAGAGTTATAACAACACAGGGCAGCAAGACTAGATAAAGAGTGCGGAAGATACCCTGCGCTTCGCCTGAAGCCCACTGCGGACGAACTGCGACGCACGCTATGACTCCAATGGTGAGGGCGATGCCGCCCCACATGTGAAGTGCGACAAGGGGCCCGCTTTCGCCGCTGCCGTAAGCGAGAAGATAACCAAGGATGAGGGCCCCAATGCAAGCGAACAAGCTGAGAGTGAGGACAAATCCCGCTGCTTCGCGCAGTGAGGGTCGGCGTCGACCTACGATCTCAAGGATGGGAACGAGTAGCATCAGGCCGATGGGAAGGTGCACGATCAGCGGATGGAAGCGGCCGAGGAACTGCTGCCAGTCGGCGTGCGGCTTGCCGTCGAGCCGGAAGACGAAGGGCAGCGTCAGGAGCGCCAGCGTAACCAGAAGCGATGCAATGACAACGGGAGTCGACGGATTGCTCTTTGCAGTTACACTTCTCGATTCGACGGCCAAACGTATACCCCTATGCGAGCAATCCTTGTACGACGCTTGCCGGCGTGGTTCCGGTCAGCTTCTGATCGAGACCTTGAAACTTGTATGTGAGCTTGTTGTGGTCGATGCCCAGGCAGTGGAGGATGGTCGCGTTGAAGTCGCGCACCGGCACTGGGTCGCGAACCACGTTGTAACTGAAGTCGTCCGTCTCGCCATAAGTTATCCCCGGGCGAACGCCGCCGCCCGCCATCCAGCTTGTGTAACAGCGAGGATGATGATCGCGGCCGTAGTTATCTTTGGACAGGCCGCCCTGACTGTAGACGGTGCGTCCAAATTCACTGGCCCAGATCACGAGCGTATCATCCAACAGGCCGCGCTGCTTGAGGTCGGTGATCAGTGCATAAGATGCGCGATCTGTCTCCTGACAGAGAACGGGCAATATCTTCGTCACATCGGAATGAACGTCCCAGCCTCGCTTGTATACCTGGGTGAAGCGCACGCCCCGCTCGGCCATTCGGCGAGCCATGAGGCAGTTATAGGCAAAGGTTCCCGGTTCCTTTGCTTCCGCTCCGTAGAGATCCCATGTGGATTGGGGCTCTTTGCTCATATCTGTCAGTTCGGGTACGGAGGCCTGCATACGATAGGCCATCTCGTACTGGGAGATACGCGAGTTAGTCTCTGGGTCGCCTAACTCATCGTAGGTCTGATGATTGATTGCGTTGACGGCGTCGAGCATCTTGCGACGTACTTCGCGGTCGACGCCCTGCGGGTCGCTGAGATAGAGAACGGGATCGCCAGCGGAGCGCAGTCCGACGCCGGAATATTCTGAGGACAGGTAGCCGCTGCTCCACAGACGAGAAGAGACGGGCTGGTTGTTTTCTTTGGGATTGGTCTTGCTCAGCAGCACCATGAATGTTGGGAGATTGTCGTTCATGCTGCCGAGGCCATAGGAAAGCCACGATCCGAGGCATGGCTTGCCTGCGTTCATGTTTCCGGTGTTGAGCAGCATGATGGCCGGCTCGTGATTGATGGCGTCGGTATTCATGGATTTGATGATGGTCAGGTCGTCCACCATTTTGGCTGTGTTAGGCAGCAGATCGCTTATCCACGTGCCGGAATTGCCGTATTGCTTGAAATCCCAATGCGAGGGCGCGATCGGAAAGCGCGCCTGGCCTGCGGTCATGCCGGTGAGTTGCTGCGTGCCGCGTACAGACTCGGGAAGATCTTTGTCGTATTGCTGGGCGAGGTTGGGCTTGTAGTCCAGCAGGTCCATCTGTGGCGGAGCTCCGGACATGAAGAGATAGATTGCCCGCTTGGCCCTGGGGGCAAAGTGAGGCAGACGAAGCTGCTCGGGGGTTGGTGCTGCGGCCATCTTTGCGCTTTGGCCAATGCTGCGCAAAGCCTTGTCGCCAGCCAGACTGGCCATTGCCGCCCAGCCGAGCACCTTGCCTGCCCGGCCGAGGAAATGACGCCGTGTCTGCAACGCTGCCCATTCGGTCTTCAATCCTGCGGCGATGGGAAGATCGAGAATCGTCGGGCCGTGTTCTGTGTCGGTGCAAAGCGGATGCTGCTTCATCTTGTGTTCCTCAAAACGTATCTCCGTACAAACTTCATCGGCTACTTATTCAGCGTTTCGTCGAGGTTGAACATTTCACTTACTACCATGGTCCAAGCAGCGAGTTGCGGCCCGGGAATTGCGGGATCGCTGCGCTTTTCGCCTACTGCGATCAGGTCGCGCGCGGCCTTGGGATCGGCGGTGTAATGCTTCTCCATCTCTTCGTAGGATCTTTGCAAAACTGACTTCATTTGCGGCGAAGGCTCGCGAGAGAGAACGAGTTCGCTGAGGTACTGGATTCGCTGTTCCGGTTGCGTGCCGCCTTCTTTCATCAGGCGTTCGGCGAGCGCGCGGGAGGCCTCGATCCATTGGGTGTCATTCATGGTGACCAGGGCCTGCAGCGGAGTGTCGGTACGCTGGCGCCGCGTGCAGACTGTGTCGCGAGTGGGCGCGTCGAATACGTCCATGTCGGGCGGCATGGCCATGCGCTTCCAGTAAGTGTAGAGACTGCGGCGATAGAGAGCTTCGCCGTGATCCTGCTTGTACTTTGTGGTGTCGCTGGTTGGATAGCCGACAGACTCCCAGACGTTGTCGGGTTGGTAGGGCTTCACGCTTGGGCCGCCGATTTTGTTTACCAGCAACCCGCTGGATTCGAGAGCGATATCGCGCAGCATTTCGGCATCCATGCGGAAGCGCGGGCCGTGCGCGAGGAGTAGATTTTTGGGGTCCTTAGTGAGCTGATCAGGAGTTGAACGCGCGCTTTGCCGGTAGGCAGCGGACATGACCATGAGCTTGTACATGTGTTTCATGTTCCAGCCGCTCTCGCGAAATTCGACGGCTAGCCAGTCGAGCAATTCGGGATGGGATGGGCGCTGCCCCATGATGCCGAAATCTTCGGTTGTCTCGACGAGGCCCGCGCCAAAGAGTTCGTTCCACATGCGGTTGACGGTGACACGCGCGGTCAGTGGATTGTCAGGACTTACCGTCCACTCTGCGAGAGCGAGACGATTGTGCGGTTGATTGGCAGGCAAAGGCGGAAGGAAGTGCGGGGTGTTGGCTTCAACTCTCTCTTTGCGCGCTGTGTAGACTCCGCGATTGAGGATGTCTGCGTAGGCGATGGAAGGCTTCTCCTGCGACACAAGCGTCAGATCGCCATCGGCAGAGAGCTTGTCGAGTTGCGCATCCAGCTCCTGAATTCTGGCCCGGGTTGTTTTGGATTCGGCATCGACTTGCTCGAAGTAGAACTGACTTACAGCGTGAAACTGATCCTTGCTCCACTCGCTTGCGGGCTTGCTGGTGATTTCGGCGACATAGTCTTCGAAGGGGAGACGTTTGGCTTCGTCGGCGATCAGCGGACGTGCGTACAAGCGCATGTCCTGGTAGCGTGTGTCGCGGGCGGGCTGCGCGTCGGGGTATCTCCAGCCGAGTTGCATGGGAGCCTGGATTCGTATGGTCTCCTGCGAGAGCGTGTCGGTGACGGTCTTGGTTGGGACGAGTTCTCCGTTTACATACAGCTTGATGCCCGAGGCGTTGCCGGAGCCGTTGTAGGTGAAGAAGATGTGCTGCCAGTTTCCGTTGTCGGTCGCGGGTTTGACTGTGGAGATCTTCAACATTTTCTTTGGGGCGGCATTGACCAGTTCAACGGTCAGAATTCCTTTCTCGGTCGCGAGATCCCAGCCGCGATTCTGTTGGCTGGTATCCATTTTGGAGACGAGCGCGCCGGTAACTTCTTTGCCGCCGAAGTTAGGAGCAGCGCGTAACATGAACCATCCGCCGACGGAGAAGGGCTGGTTCCACTCGACGTCTCCGGTCTGGCCCAGCATGACTCGAGTGCTTGTATCCATGCGCATGTCGGGCCATAGCAAGGTTGTCTCGCCCCACTGTGGCTTGCCGGTACCGATGGGAAAGCTCTTGATCTTTGCATCGGGAGCGCTGTTTCTCAATACATCGCCGCCGCCCTCATCAAGACGCAGGCGAAGCATAAGCTGGTTGCTGGATACGGCCTTCGGCGAATTTTGCTTTGACTCAAGCCATTGCTGAACGAGTTTGTGGTCCTGCAGGAGTGCGGCGTTGAGCTTGCTTTGGAGTTGCGAGCGCTGCTGCAGGATGCGGTTGTATGAGAGCCGATTTTGCGGTTTGGGAACACGCAGCACGGGCTTCCAATCGGACTTGTCGTTGTTGAACGGCTGCTCGTTCAGATTGTTGAAGAAGGCGCTTAGTTGATAGAAATCCTTCTGCGTTGTGGGGTCGTATTTGTGGTCATGGCAGACGGCACAGCCGACCGTGAGGCCAAGGAACGCGCCGCCGTAGGCCTCTGTTCGCTCGCGGGCGATGTTGACGCGAAGCTCCTCGGGAATTGTCCCACCCTCGTTGCTGCTTACTCCGGAGCGAACATATCCGCTGGCGATGATTGAATCTATGTCCTTCGCGGGGAGCATGTCTCCGGCGATCTGCTCTTTGGCGAACTGGTCGAAAGGCTTGTTCGCGTTGAAGGAGCGGATCAGATAGTCGCGATAAGGCCAGATGTGGCGATTGTTGTCGAAGTGAAGGCCGTAAGTGTCGGCGTAGCGGACATAGTCGAGCCAGTAACGCGCCCGTTGTTCGCCGAAGGTGGGCTTGGCGAGCAGTCTGTCCACCAAGTGCTCATAAGCCTGGGGCGAGTCATCCTGAAGGAAAGTCTTTACCTCGTCGGGTGTTGGAAGCAGGCCGGTCAGGTCAAGTGAGACGCGGCGAATGAGGGTGCGCTTGTCTGCTTCTGGCGAGGGATGCAGGCCTTCCTTTTTGAGCCGCGCGAGGATGAATGCGTCGATGGGAGTCTTGGCCCAATCCGTATCTTTCACGACCGGGAGGCTAACTCGGACTGGCTTGTCGAATGCCCAGTGGGGCCGGTAGTGCGCGCCCTCGGCAATCCATTGCTTGAGGATTGCGATCTCCTCGGGCTTCATTGGCTTGGCGGCACCGAGACGGTCTTGCGGCATCAACTGGTGCGGATCTTTGGACTCGATTCGCTTGACCATTTCGCTTAGCTCGGGATGCCCGGCAATGATCGCGTCGGGTTTCCCGAGACGCTTTTTGAAAGCTGACTCTTCGAGGTCAAGCCGAAGTCCGGCTTTGCGCGCTGCCGGGTCAGGTCCGTGGCAACTGAAGCAGTTGCTGGCCAGTATGGGCTGCACATCCTGATTGAAGTCCAGATGCTGCGCGGCAGGCGACGAAGCCACATCGCGGTACCTGCTCTTGCAACCTACCGTCGCTGTGAGCATAGCGCAGGAAACCACGAGGCACGGCACACACAGAGGCAGCTTCGCCAATGCTCGGAGTCGGCTCGAGGATGTGCTGCGAAATCTCATTTTCTAATCCTTCTACCGGTTCAAGACGGCTTCATGCGGGCTTCATGCGTACTAGGAATTCTACAGAATTATCGCGAGACTGTTCTGCGCGACCAGTCAGTTTTTGACGCGCTGATAACCATTCAACTCGCTCGATCGTTCTTTCGGTAATGCCTGAAAACAAGCTGGTATTTATAACAGTCGGGAAGCAGTCGATTTACGCCAATTAGCTTGTTGCATTGTGTATCCTTGGTAAAACGATGAAGAAGAGCGCACATCCGACTCTCACCGAAGTTGCTCGAAAAGCCGGAGTCGGTACAACTACCGTCTCACGCGTCATTAATGGCGGAGACCGCGTCAGCCCGAAGACACTCGCTCGCGTGATGAGCGTCATTGAAACTCTGGGCTACACCCCGAATCAGGCTGCGCGCACGCTCAAGGGCCATCGCACCAAGACCATCGGTCTGGTGATACCGAGCATCGCCGACCCATTCTTTTCCAGTTGCGCTGAAGCGGTGCAGGCTGTGGCGCGGGCTAACGATTCTCTGCTAATCGTTACGACTACACAAAATGAGCCCGGCGCTGAGATTGAAAGCCTCAACGTGCTTATCCGGCATCGTACAGATGGTCTGTTGATTGCGCCTGCGGACTCTCATGGCCCGGCGTTGCGCGACTTGCTCCATCGCATCGTGATACCTATAGTTTCGATCGATCGTCCGATTTACAACTCACAGATCGCTTCGGTGGTCGCCGATAACTATATCGGCTCCAGAATTGCCACGCAGCATCTGATCGAGCACGGATACAAGCGCATTCTTTGCCTCACGGGTGAAAGCACACTGTACACCATTGGCGAACGCATCAGGGGTTACGAGGAAACAATTAAGGCGGCTGGACTCGAATGCCTGCTCGATACTTCCATTACCGACTACAAGTCGACTGAGACGGCGATCAGGAAGATGCTTGATGGGCCGACTCCGCCGGATGCGATCTTTGCGCTCAAGAACAGCACTACGATTTATGCGTTCGAGGTGCTGCAAAAGCTTAACGTCGCTGTGCCGGAGTCGGTTGCTCTGCTTGGATTCGACGACTTTGAACTTGCTTCGACCGTGCGGCCCTCTATCAGCGTTATTCAGCAGCCGGTGGAAGATATCGGCCGCATCGCGGCTGAACTGCTCTTTGAGCAATTGTTTGACGGCGGGAAGGCCGCTTCTCATGCGCGGTCGAGAAATGCCCAGCAGGTGAAGCTGGAGACGCATCTTATCCGGCGCAGTTCCTGCGGCTGCGAGGGGTAATTTACCTGAAAGACACGAAAGGCCGGCGTCGGATGCATCCGACGCCGGCCTTTCGCTTGTTATGAGCTAATTACTTAGCCGGATAGTTGACGCGCACGGTGAGAATCTCCCAGGGGTGGATCGGGGCGGTGATTGTGTCGCCGTTGACCTTGAGTTCAGTTCCCTCGGACTTTTCCATCAGGTTGGTTACGGTCGCGCTGGTTGCGCCTTTGGGAACATGGAACTCGACATCGCTCGACTTCCCGGCCGACTCGTAGACGCGGAAGATCAGTCCGTTCTCGTCTTCGGCCTTCTTGAGCGCAGTGAGCACCACGTTTTCAGGTTTCACGCTGACGTATGAATACTTCGCCGGCATGCTGCCGGTGTGGGCCTCGACCTGCATGGCCCGCAGTTTGTAGTTGTATTCGTAGCCGTGGCGAACGGTTAGAGCTTGCTTCCAATCTCCGGCGTGGGGATAGAGAGCGAAGCTGAAGTGGTGATGTCCGCGATCAGCATCGGGATCTGGCCATGTGGGCGAACGAAGCAGCGAGAGACGGAGGACGTTGTCCTTGTCATCGTAGCCGTACTTGGATTCATTGAGGAGGCTGAAGCCGTGCTGTGCATCGCCGAGGTCAGCCCAGCGCAGAGCGGGAACCTCAAACTGTGCCTGTTCCCAGGTATTGTTGCGGGTGGTTCGACGCTGAATGGCTCCGTAGGGAACCTCGTAGGTAGCTTTGTCGCTGGTGGCTGAGAGCGGGAATGCCGCTTTCAGAAGGACGTGTGTTTCATGCCAGTCGATGTCGTTGACTACGTTCACTTCGTCAGAATCAGCGGCGAGGGTTATGTCCTGAACGAACTTGGAACTCTGCCAGGTGCGAGTTACGCGGATTGCTGCGTGCAACGGTCCCTTTTCTACCAACTCGACGGAATCGACCTTGTCGATCGGGGTGAACTGATCGAGAGTGCCGGGGTCGATATTCCACGCATCGTAGTCCTTGGGAAGATCTTTGAAGGTCTGCAACTGGTTGCCGCAGGCGCCGGGTGCGAGAGCTTCAAATTTGGTCTTCTTGTCGTAGATGCTGGTGATGCAGCCGGTCTGCTTGTCGACTACGACTTTGAGCGCCGAGTTCTCAAGCGTGAGACCATCTGCCTTGAGGTCGCTGGGGAAAGTCTTTGTTCCCGGCACGACATGCAGCAGGGTATATCCCAGAGATGGAACGTCTTTGGTGTTGACGAGCAGCTTATAGCTGTTCGTCTTTGAATCCTTCTCGAGGATCTGAGACGGAACTACGTGATTGGCCGCATCGACCACCGAAACGCCGTTGGCTGATGCCGCGGGTAGCTGAACATCTACGGTAACTTCGCCGGAGCGCTCCCAGGCCAGCGGGTTGTAGACGATTACCGGTACGCCCGCTCCCTTGGTATCGACATCGGCGGTCAGAGTGTGGAGGGCATCGTGAGAAATCTCATTCGTGGCCCAGCGCACTTCGTCGTAATCCTTCTGCGCGTCTTTGTAGATGATGCCGATGCCGGAACCGGCGGCGAGATCGTGGAAGTCATTGAAGGTGATCTTCTTCCAGGCTTCTGTCAGTTGATCTCCGGGATAGGGCTTGCCTTGCAGCCATGCGAGTGACGCATACTTCTCAGCGTCAATGGCCTGCATCTCGCTGTTGCGCATGTTGCGTTTGTGGTTGGCCTGCGTAGTCATTACGCCGCGGTGATATTCGAAGTACATCTCGCTCTTCCACGTCGGAATTGAAATCTGGCCATCGGCAGGAGTCGGCGGCGGAGTGTAGCCCTTGGCAATCGATTCGTAGTCCCACGAAGGTGAGTTCGCAGCGATTTTGCCTTCTACATCGGTGAAGAAGCTTTGCGCCGTGCCGGACTGCATTTTGGGGACAACCTTGTCAGGCTGAGACCAGTGCGCGCCCTCGTCGAGCACTGCACGAGTCGGGCCGCCGCCGTGATCGCCGACGCCGTAGAGATCCATAATCTCGTTGATGCCAGGAGCCTGCTTGCGCGCGGTAGCGAGATCGTTGGACAGGCGTACCGGATTCAGGTTGCCATTGGCGTAATCGTGGGGGAAATAGGTCAGCACCTTGCTCCCATCCGGAGACTCCCACCAGAAGAGCTTGAAGGGCAACTGATTCGTGTCATTCCACGTCATCTTCTGGGTGACGAAGTAGTCGATTCCGGAGCGCTTGTAAATCTGAGGAAGCTGCCACATGTAACCGAAGGAATCCGGATTCCAGCCGATGCGCACATCGACGCCATATTCCTTCTGGAACCAGCGCTTGCCCACGAGGATCGAACGAACCTGCGCTTCTCCGTCGGGCATGTTGAGGTCGGGCTCGACCCACATGCCGCCTACGATCTCCCAGCGACCCTCTTTGATGCGCTGCTTGATTTGCGCGTTCATCTCAGGATACTTCGCCGCCATCCACGCGTTGTACTGCGCCGCGGACTGAGTGTAGGTGTAATTCGGATACTCGTTCATCAGTTGCAGCGCGGTGCCGAATGTCCGCTTCACCGCATCGACGGTTTCCGTCCACGGCCATAGCCACGCGGCGTCGATATGCGAGTTTCCAGTGAGATGCAGCGTGCTTTGGTCCAGCAGAGGCTTGAGGGCGCTGATGGTCGACTGCGCCTGCTTGAGCGAGGCATCAAACTTCGCGGCGTTGTTGGCGTCGAGGGCAGCCAGATCGACTGATCCGATTGCCTTTTCGAGAGTGGCGGTGTCTGCAGCGACATCCTTCGAGAGGCTTGGGATGAGAAGCGTGGAAGAGAGAATTTCGAGACGAAGGTCTTCTGGATTTGGGCGATCTTCGGCGAAGTCGATCTTCAGTTCGGCACCGTAAAAGGTCTTCTTGTCGACGGTGTGCAGCAGCTTGACGGCCACCAATACCTTATCTCCGAGCTTGGCCTTGTCGAAGAGAACTATCGGTTCGAGATCATCGCCCAGCGCGACGCGACGTCCATTGAAGTAGATGATCTCGGGGGTTGGGCCATTACCGCCTGCGCCAAACGCGAACCAGACGCGCGCTCCGGTCAAATCATAGCCGTGGTGACTCTTGGGAACCTCGATCCACCGGCGGAACCAGACTGCATCTTCGCCTGCTTCGAAGCGAGGCTTTACTTCCTTCCAGGAGGAGTCGTCGAGGTCGGGTGACTCGCCGTGCGCCATATCTCCGGCATGGAATCGCCATTCATCTGCGGGCAAGGCATCGAGTTCGCTGAGCCGCTGCACTACGGTCTTGGAGTTGGCGCTGAGTGACTTGACCACCTCTGCGGCCTGCTGTGCGGACTGGGCGTTCGCAGGCATAGTACCGAACCCGGCGATCACGCCGAAGCCCATCAAAGCGGCCATCAGGCTGCCGTTCCACGCATGTTTTCTGACAGCGTTTTGTATCGAAGCTTTCATTCAATATCTCCTGGTTCTTTTCGCGTGGACTGGGCATTTGCATTCAGCCGGGCGCACAACGCGAGAAACGGTATGCGCGAATTATATGCCTGTGAGCGCTCAGTTGGAAACGATACCATTCCGGGCTATGAACTCGCAAAACAATTGCGCGTGAATAGCAAATAACGCAGTTTGGAGCTGCCTATTTGGGCTCCGCGGGAAGTGGCTGAAAGGGGTTGGGTGTGGTGCTGGAGGAGTGGGTACTGTTGAGTTTGGCGCAAATGGCGAACTCATGCTGCGCGAGATCGCGCATCTTCTGCTTGCGATAGATTTCGCCGAGTTTGAAATGGAGCGCCGAGGTGTCGGGAGCGAGGGCTACTGCGCGCTCCAACTCGCTCTGCGCTTTGGGCAGATCGTTCTGCGCTGCGTAGGCTGCACCGAGCTGCTCGTGGGTCTTCGGGTTGTCGGGAGACAGGGTGACGGCCTTCAAGAGCAGCGGGATGGCCTGATCCAAATCTCCCTGATCGGCGAGAAGGCCGCCGAGATTCAGATATGGCTGCGCATCTGCGGGTTCGGTTCCCTGCCAATCGATGGCCGCCTGGAACGCTGCCTGGGCCTGATCCAGCTTGTTCAGTTCGCGGAGCGAGAGGCCGAGATTGTTCTCCGCCTCAACATATTTGGGACGAAGGGATAGGGCCTTTTCGAAACTGGAAACAGCCTCGTCATAGCGGCCTTCGTTGTACTTTGTTCTTCCAAGCAGATACCACGCGTGGGAATCGTTTGGGGTTTCGGCGGTAACCTCGGTGAACCACTTGTCGGCGTCGGCGAAGTCGCCCAGAAGGACGTAGTCGGAAGCCACTGTTTCGAGTTCCGAGGCCTTGGGGCGTCTCACCTTTGCTCCGGCAGTAAACTCGGCCAGTGACTCCGTCGCTTTTTGTTCGCGGAACAGGACAAAGCCCAGCAGGAAGTGTGCGTCGGCGGAGTCAGGATGGTCTTTGAGGTAACTGCGGATGGAGGCTTCCGACTTGGACAGCCGCCCGGCGGTCAGGAGTTCGCGTGCCTCAGCGAGAGGGTCTGCAGGCGACTGACCAAACACTATCTTCAGGCTCACGATAACGAGAACGGCGGTGAAAAGTGGACGCCGGAGCTTTGCATTCCTCATACGATTATTGCCTGCCGTCAGCCCTGCCACAGTCCGACAGCTCCTGCATCAATCGTCGCACACTCTCGAGATCGGGGTTATAGGAGAGGTTAGTGGCCAGCGTGTCGTGGGCAGACTTGGCATCGCCGGTCATGCACTCCACGCGCGCGAGATTCATGGCCAATCCGGAGACGTCGCGGTTGCGTTCGAATGCAGTCTGCAACAGGGCTGAAGCCTCTTTGAGTTTGCCTTGCTTTGCGAGCAACGTGCCGAGGTTAGATAGTGCAGTGAGATCGTCAGCACTAAGTTCGAGTACTCGCTTGAATATCTGTTCAGCGCTCTTGCTATCGCCTCTCTCCGCATACATCACGCCCAACGCGTCGAGGGCCGCTGGGTCGTTGCGGATCTCATCTTTCTCCTGATTGAGCAGCTCCCAGGCCTTTGGCTCCGCGGCACGGTCGCCATCGAGCATCCTGAGGTAGTAGGCCATGGCTAGATCGCGCTTCGTTGAGCCGGGAGAGAAGATGGGGGCGAGTTCTTGCTTCACCTGCGTGCGAGCTTCTGCTTTCACGCTGGCGGGCAGTTTGAGAATGCGGTGGTCTGTCCAGGCGACATGCGGAATGTTTTCCGATCCGGTGCGCGTCATATGGCAACTGGTGCAATCGGGATTCTCGGGGTGATGTGTAACTGCAAATTGAGGCTGGGTGTGACATGCGAGGCATTTGCTGCGGTAAAAAGCTGTGCGTTGCTGCACGCCGGGAGTGAAATGCGGATCGTGGCAGCTTATGCAGGACATCTTTTCGCCGCTGGCACGCTTGCAGGTACTTTGAGAGAACTGCTCAACCTCGCTGACTCCGCGAGAGGTTGGGTTTGCTCCGCCGTATACATAGAAGGCCAGGTATTTCGATATGGATTCGCCAGGTTGGTACTGCAGCGCTGAGTGCCCTGCGCGTTCGACGGTGACATCGCCCTCAAGATGACAACTGATGCAAATTGAGTCGCGCTGATCGGCACTTAACCTGGCCGGATTGAGAACTCCGGATTTGCCTGTAGTTTGTACATGGCGCTGCGCGTCACCGTGGCAGGCCTCGCAGGTGATGCCGGTGTGAAGGAACGGCAAGCCCTGGTATCGATTGATCGTCCCTGAGTCGCTGGCCTGCACTGCGCTCATGTGACAGCGCAGGCAACTGCTTTGCATGGGTAGCGAAGCCGGCATTTTGGTGATCTCCGCAAGCCCCGGCTTCATGTCATAACTGTGCGAGTCCGCATACCATGCGATGGGAGACTCGAAGAGAAATTTGTCGATCGAATACAGATATGTGGTGGCTAAATGGCCTGAACCGAGAAAGTAGCTCAGCGGCAACTGTCCTTTGGCGTTTGGCTCGCGCAGATCATGATAGCTGAGTGACGCGCCGCCGCCGGCGAGCGAGAGATCGTATTCGATGCCGGAGGACTTATGGACAAACTTAGTCGGTGTGAGTTTTTCCGCAGCCTGTCCACTGGCGTTGGCCATTGGTGTGGCGAGATATTTTCTGTATATCTCCTGATGACATTTGGCGCACTCTGCGTCGGCGACTTTCACCGGAGTTGCCTGAGATTTAGATACGTGTGAACTTACGAGGACAACGAACGCCAACAGAAGAGCCGTTAATGTAATCCGCGATCCTGTCGCGGTCGGGTCAATGTGCATCCTTTTTGATGGCGTTGGCTCCACTTGCCTGTCCAGCGACAGCCTCACTGGCCTCTCGTTGCAATCGGCCGTAAGTTTGCATCTCTTGCTGTGCGTCTGCGGTCTTGCCTTGCGATCTGTAGACGGATGCCAATAAAAAGTGAATTGTGGGTTCTGCGGGGCTGTCTTTCTCGGCCATCTGCAGATCGGGGAGAGCCTCGGAATGCTTGCCTAGGCGGATCAGCGCGCGAGCGCGATCGACGCGCGCCTGCATCAACGTTGGGCAGCGATCGATGGACTGATTCAGCTCAGCGAGCGCCTCGTCATTTGAATCGTTGGCTTCGAGCATGGAGTTCGCGAGCTTCCAGCGCGCCGCGCAGTTGTTCGGATCGTTTGCCAACTCTGCTTTGAACTCCGTTTGCGCTGATCCCCATTTGCCGGTGAGCCAGTAGGCGTTGGCCATGTGCATGTGCGTGCCCGGCTGTTGCGGCGCGAGATCAATTGCTTTCTTGTACTCGACAAGAGCGACATCATAGTTGTGCATGCTCTCGTCAACTTCGCCAGTTATCTCGTGCGCCACCACCGAGTTTGGATCGATCTGATTGATCTTGCCCAGTGCGTCTTCCGATAACTGAAGATATGTTTTCCCCAGCAGATACCAGGCGTCTTGATCTTTCGGGTTGCGGCCCAGATAGTCGTTCAACGTCTGCGTCGCATCCTCGTACTTCCGCTGCCGGATCAGCACCTGCGCCAGTGTCATCTCAGCCTGGTCGTCTTTGGGATTGGCACTCAGCGCCGCACGGATCAGCGGCTCAGCCTTCTCGTTCTCACCAAGCTGGTAATAACTCATGCCCAGCATCGCCGAGGCCGTGGGCATTTTCTGATGCAGCTTTAGTCCACGCTCCAGAGTCTCAGCTGCATGCGTGTAATCCTTCTCGTTGTAGTAGAGCATGCCTAGGTTGTTGTAAGCCGCTGCCAGATGCGGAGCCAGCTTGATCATCGCTCGATATTTCTCGATCGCCGTGGGTATGTCGTTCCGCTGCTGAGCGGCCTTCGCCTGAGCATAGAGCTGCTCTACCTGCGGTGTTACTTCGTCGTCTGCCGATTGCGCCAGTCCCGGAAAGCATGGCACAAACAAGAGCCCTGCGACGAGGAGCAAATAGAACGGCAGGCGCAGACCGGTAATATCAACTGCTTTCATTGCTAGGTAATTATAGAAGATCAGGACGTTGCTCGCACTTGATCGAATGCTCCTGGCCGTTCTGTCCGGGAGCGCTATTATGCAGGGAAAGCTCATGGCGGCTTGTGCCGGCGTGATTCTGTTTGTACCCGCGTGGCGAGCACCGATGCGTTGACGTAACTCATGCGATATGCCGAGCATCTTTGCACCCAAAAAACCGGGCTGCTCGTTTGAGCAGCCCGGCGGAAGTAGAAACGTTCAAGTGAGCTGATTAGAAGGTCACTTCAAACTTGACCTGTCCCTGACGGTTGTTATAGCCCGAACCAGTCGACGTGTCCTGCGAGAAACTGCCGTCTGACGCGTTCGTATCTGGACCGCCGAACTTCGTGCGGTTCAGTGCGTTGAAGTAGTCCACTGTGAGGATTGCCTGGAATCGTTCCCCGAGATAGAAGTGCTTCCTGGCATTGATGTTTTCCTGGTAGTAGGGAGAACTTCGGAGCGAGCCGTAGTTCCTGAGTGCGTTGCCGATCACGTACTGAGATGATGTCGTGGTGAAAGCTGCCGGGTTGAACATCGACGGTCCGGTGCCTGTGCCGCCCTGCTTGGTGAAGTAGTCCCGCACCCTGTTATAAGAACCGGTCTTCAGGCTGACGGACGAGTTCCGGTCTGGGCGATTGAAGCCGTTCGGGAAGGGCGAACCATTTTCGCCGACACCGAAAGGCGTGCCAGCTTCATAGTCCAGAATCCAGCCTACCTGCCAGCCGCCAAGTATCTGGCCGGTTACACCATGGTTTGCGAAGAATTTCTTCTTCGGTCCGATAGGCAACTCATACGTTCCGCTGATCTTGAGGGTCTGCGGCTCGTCCGCGTTCGAAACCACATATTCCGGCTTCTGGTTATATTTGTTAATGCCACCATTGGCAAAGCTGGAGAAACCGCTATCCGCATTCGATAACAGGTGCGACAGCGTGTAGCCGGCGAGGAAGGAAAGACCGCTCGTGAAGCGCTTGTCCACTTCCACCTGCAACGATTGGTAGTAGTCAGTGCCCTTGGCTTCAAAGTTATTGAAGATGTAGCTGTACTGTGGATAGGGTGAGAATGACTGAGCTACCGTGGAAGAATTACCGAAGTCGTTCGCGAAGGTAGAGTATGGTGGCGTGAAACCATCCGCAACCGCGCAGCCGTTCGGGTTTAGAAAAGCATCGTATGGCGCGAAGTTATCAGCCAGAACCGATGTTCCGGGGTTACAGCTGCTCATTACGTTCCCGTACTGAGCATCGTACTTCGGATCCATCTGGTTGATGCGGTTGTTCTGGCTGGGTAGATGAATGACCCGATTGCCAACGATTGCAGCCGTGAGAAGCATGTTGTAAGGCAACTCACGCTGGACGTTGAGGTTCCACTGCTGGCTGTAGGGGGCGTAACCAAAATTCTTGCTGAGGACATTGATCTGGTTGCCGCCGCCGAGGCCAGGTGAGAACGGTGTCGGATTGACGGCCGGAATGGGGTTGGTATCCCACGACCCAGGCGCAGAGGTGAAGGTGCTTGAGCTGGCGCGGTTGAATTGACCGTTCAGCAGGTTAGCGTAGTTGACGGCGACCTTGCTGGTGCCATACTCATAGGCGCCACCGTTGAGAACGGCAACTGCAAAGCCAGCCTGGACAACCGTCTTGTTGTTGAGTTTATAAGCAAACCCAACACGCGGTCCGACATGCTTCCAGCTCATGTCAGCGCGATTCCAACCGACGTGACCCGTGCCAGTTCCCAGCAGGTTAGCCTGACCAGCGATTGGACCGTTGGGGCCGATCGCCGCAGGGTCCGTTCCCGGGTTGTTGGGGTCGAAGAAGACGATTCGGTTGTTGACCTCGGTGAAGGGTACTTCCATATCCCAGCGAAGACCGACGTTAAGGGTGAGTTTGGGCGACAACTTGATATCGTCCTGCACGTAAGGGGCGAAAAGCAAGTTGCGCAGTCTCTTCTCTTCGGAACCCGAGCGATTTGTCGAATCGGGAAGTCCCAGCAAGAAGCTGGCGAACGAGCTGCCGAAGTTGCCAAAGTTAGAATCGCTGGGGTTGTGGATGGAGGTCTGCTTCTGGCTGAAGGCGAAGTGTCCGCCCTCGGTCTGCTCTTCGTTGTCATCCTGGAAGGAACGACGGATTTCGTAGCCGATGTTGAAGGTGTTGCGGCCCTTGTTCCAGAGGAAGTTGTTGACGAAGGCAATACCCAGCTTGCGGTTGACAGAGCTCGAGTTCGAACCGCCCGTACCGAAAGCGGTGGTTGCGTGCTTGCCGTCGAAGGTAATGCTCGGCATGATGTCTTCCTGGAGCACACCGAAATAGTTCGCTACAGGAGGAAACTTGTTGATGTTGAACTGGTTGTTAATTTCACCAATCCAACCCAATCCGGCCGTCATGACCAGCTTAGGCGTAAAGCTATTGGAGTAGTTCAACAGGAAGACAGTGCCGACGTTCGGGTAAAACCGGACGCTTTCCAGCGGGTTGGGCAGGAGCACGATGGGCGGGTTATCCGGACCCTCACTGCTTTGGGTATTGCGCCACATAGCAAAGTGCACGCTCTGGGTTGGCGTGAGGGTCTGGTCGACTGTAAAGCCCCACACATGGTTGATGGTCGGCGTTACAAAACGCTCAGGGTTCTTATTGTTGTCCTGATTGCCAACACCGTTGCCGGGCGCATCAGGATTGGGAATGTACTGAAGGATGCTCGTAGAGTTGGCGCTGAAACGGTCTGTTGGAATGATGTTGCCGGGGAACTGCAAACCGGTCTCAGGATCGTAGATGGGAATGACAACCTGATTTCCAGCTGCATCCGTTCCGAGGAAGTTGGAGAAATCGCCGGCCTTCTCAGGTGCTGTGGGCACTGTACCCTGAGAGAGGTTGGCGCTGTTCTCCTTGTACCACTCCTGACTGTAGTGGCCGAAGGTCTTATCGCGGCCGTCATAGAGATGTGGGATGCGGATTGGACCCTGAACCGAGAAACCGTAGTTGTTTTCGTGGTCAGTCGGCGCGTTGTCATGGACATTGGACGAGTTGAAGTTAGGTCCGTTGAAGAAGCCGACCGAGTCAAAGAAGCTGTTACGGTTGATGTAAAACAAGTTGCCGTGGTACCTGTTGGTACCCGATTTGGTCTGATAGGTCAGCGCGCCCTGACCGAGGCCGTACTGGGCGGAGAAGGTGGTGCGCTCGACGCGGAACTCTTCCACCATGTCGTAGGGCGGGTTGTAGTTCGAGGTGTAACCTTCCGTTTCCGATTGAGGAACGGGGATGCCGTTGTAGACAATTTCTTCTTCGAAGTCGACGCCGCCGCTGACGCGGTGGGAGAAGGTGCTGCCGGTTGTGCCAGGAGCCAGGAATTGCAACTGGTC
>Ga0182024_10005224_pt1 | contig 29250 bp, 26 predicted proteins | sample P32metaG_FD_120480 | JGI IMG/M metagenome (GOLD analysis project Ga0182024, IMG submission 120480) | Permafrost microbial communities from Stordalen Mire, Sweden - P3-2 metaG (Illumina Assembly) | ecosystem: Environmental > Terrestrial > Soil > Wetlands > Permafrost | place: Sweden: Stordalen...
ATTTGCGGTAGCGTGCCGGGATCTTCCGAGGATTCAATGTTGAAGCCGCGGCCAGTGTGGTGCAGATACAGAAATACGCCGCGATTTTCCTTGGCGATAGCTTCGAGCGAACGCGCAACCAGCGCGCTGCAATCGCAAGCCGTGGAACCGAACACGTCGCCGGTAAGGCAATGCGAATGGACGCGCACCAGGGCAGGAGTTTCGCCGGCTAGATCGCCACGCACCAGCGCGACGTGCTGATCGTGGTCCACATCGCTCGAATAGGCGACCATCTTGAAATCGCCGTAACGCGTTGGCAGCACGGCTTCCGCGACGCGCCGCACGTAACGTTCATGTTGCATGCGGTAGCGAATCAAATCCGCGACGGTGAGCATTTTTAAATTGTGCTCGCGGCAGAATTCCAGCAATTGCGGCACGCGAGACATGGTGCCGTCTTCGTTCATAATTTCGCAAATCACTCCGGCAGCGCCGAGTCCTGCGATGCGCGCTAAATCCACGCTGGCTTCGGTCTGCCCAGCCCGCACCAGCACACCGCCATTGCGCGCGCGCAGCGGAAACATGTGGCCGGGCCGCGCCAGGTCCTGCGGCTTGGTCTTGGGATCGATCGCGGTAAGGATGGTGATGGCGCGATCACTAGCGCTGATACCGGTGGTGACGCCGACTTTGGCGTCGATGGCTTCGGTAAACGCGGTGCCGTGAACGCTGGTGTTGATGGGTGACATCAGTGAGAGATGTAGTTCGTCGCAACGCTGTTCAGTAAGTGTCAGGCAAATCAGGCCGCGGCCGAATTTCGCCATAAAGTTGATGGCTTCCGGGGTGATTTTTTCGGCGGCCATCGTGAGGTCGCCTTCGTTTTCGCGGTCCTCGTCGTCAACCAGGACGATCATGCGGCCCTGGCGGATTTCCTCAACAGCTTCTTCGACGGTGGCGAAATTGGGTCGTGTGTCAGTCATGGTATTGAAAATATAGCAGATTGGATGAACGGGAACGGCGCTGGTCGCTGCCAAGTTTGATGGGGGCAAAACGATCCGAAGCATCCGAGTGATGAAGATACCCCCACCAAAAAGTCCGCAAATCAAAGAAACTGCTTGAGTTACGCAGAAATGTAAATCGCAAGACGCGTGTAAACGATTGAAAACAAAGGATCGTGCCGCAAGCAACCCGCTGCGCACCCGTTGTTCGAGCGCTGCTCGCTGGTCAGGGTTCAGCGGACTCGCTAAGCTGGGCACCCGGAGCGCTGCCGTATGCGGTTCACCAGAATGAGCGCGGGAATGCTGGAGAACGCTGCTCCGACGATGCCGAAGATCAGTGAGAAGAGCCAGAGCGGCGTGAAGGCATCAATGCGCGCGTTTTCAGGATGGCCCTGCTGGTAGAGGATGCGGACTTGCTCGCCCGGTGAGAGGGAAAAGCGTCGCACAGACACATCCGAGACGACGATGTAGACGCGGCCATCGTCTGCCGCGTAGCGAAACACAGGTATGTACGTGCCTGCCCCAGTGCGACTGGAATGCGTCGGCCGCATCTCGATCACCGTGCCCTCCGCGCGTAGCGCAGTGTGAATGAAAACGGCGCGATGCACAGCCGAGTCGAGAGCGATGAGCAGGAACAGCGGGCCCACCAGGCAAAACGCCCCGACAAAACCGTACGCAATGAGACGTTGAGCCAAGCCAGGCATGGATGGAAGTCTAGCACCGTCATTCAGGTTGACGCTTATCCAGGGCGCGGCGGGCGCGCTTGACCTTTTCGAGGATGTCAGAAGCGCGGGCGGTCCAGATGAAGGCCTGCGGTGGTGTTCGTTGTGACGGTCAACGTAGTCGCCGATCGCCAGGATGAGTTCTTCGAGATCACGAAACACGCCGCGCCGCAATTGGTTCTGGGTCAGGTCACGGAGGAAATGTTCCACCATGTTGAGCCAAGAAGCGCTGGTGGGTGTGAAGTGCGTAGACGGGCGCGGAGCTATAACGGTTATTATTTTATGACGCATCACAATAGAGCGCGTTAGCAAGTAAAAGTTAGTGTCAATAGAGATTGGCTCGTGCGGTCGACCGTCCTTGGAGATTCGTCGAAGGGCTTTGAGCGAAAATTCGGTGACCGCCCGCGCACAAAATTCGAAAGCCACTCTTCCGGATAAGTTACACTCCTGGCATGTTGGCACTTCTGCTGCCGATGATAATTTCGCTGCTGCTGATGCCCGGCGACTTGAGGCCGTGGTGGTCGGTACAAACTTCGGGACTGGATACGAATTTGCGCGGGGTGAGCGTGAAGGACGCCGGCGGCAGCGGGAAGATGGAGTATGTGGTTTGGGCGTCGGGATCGCACGGGGTGATTCTGCGGTCGGTAAATAGTGGGGAAAGCTGGAAACAGTTGACGGTGGCGGGCGGCGCAGACTTGGATTTTCGCGATATTGAGGCGTTTGATGAGGATGTGGCGTACGTGATGTCCAGCGGCGACGGCGATAAATCGCGGATTTATAAAACGGTGGATGGCGGCAAGAGTTGGAAATTGCAATACACGGACCGGCGAGCGGGATTTTTCCTGGACTCGCTGGCGTGCGATTCGAAGACGCATTGTGTGGCGCTGAGCGATCCGGTGGACGAGAAATTCCTCGTGCTGAGCACAGATGACGGGGAAAATTGGCACGAGTTGCCGCGCGAGCAGATGCCGGCCGCACTGCCGAAGGAAGGGGCGTTTGCGGCAAGCGGGACGGCGATCGTTTTATGCGAGAGGAGTGGAATTTATTTTGGTACCGGCGGACCAACCGCGCGTATTTTTCATTCTGCGGACGACGGGCGAACGTGGAGTGCGGTGGAGGTGCCGATTCAGAGCGGCAACGCGTCAAGCGGAGTGTTCAGCATTGCGTGTGAAGGATCCGATCACTTGGTCGCGGTCGGAGGCGATTACAATTTGCCCGCCCGGGCACACCGGGTGGCGATTTACTCGGACGATGCGGGGGAAACCTGGAAGATTGCGGCGACGCAGCCCGGCGGATACCGGTCGGCGGCAAGCTCCTTTTCGTATGGGGATTTCGCGGCAGTCGGGCCAAACGGAACGGACATTAGCGACGATAAAGGCGTGCACTGGACGCATACCGATTATTTGAACTTGAATGCGGTGAGCTTTGAGGGAACGGCGGGTTGGGGCGTGGGACCGAAGGGGACGGTGGCGAAATTTAACACGCATTGGTTTTACAACATTAGAAACAGGGCTCCGTCCGAAAAAGTTGATAGCGCTATCCACATTGTTGAGGGGTTGGACTGAATCTCGGCTGCTATGCCGCGCTTTCTTCGATATAGAATGTAGCCGGCGAACGAAGACGAGGAGCGACTATGGACGGCGAAAGACGAAGAGCGCCGCGGCATCCGTTTGTGGCCACGGCGGAAGTGGAAGATCTGGCGGTGGGTTCGCGATTGCCAACGCGGGTGAGCGATTTAAGCGTTGGCGGATGTTATGTGGATACGGTGAATCCATTTCCCGGCGGCACGGAAGTGCGCGTGAAGATCTTTACAATGACGCAGCAATTCGAGGCGCCCGCTACGGTGGCTTATGCAGTGCAACACTTGGGCATGGGACTGATTTTTCACGCGCTGGCGCCGGAGAATGAGGCGGTGTTGCGGAATTGGTTGCTGGCATAGGGGACGACAGACCAGCTCGGGGCCGAATTGACCGCGCTTTTTGTAGTCGGATTTTTGCGTTTTGCCGTCGATGATCAGTTCGCATTTCAGGTCGCCAACCATTTCGCAGGCGGGATCTATTTTGAGGACACCCTTCGCGCCGATGACTTCGTATGCGGAGCGATCCGCAGCGCGTTCGGACCCGGTTCGGAATTAGTTTCTTTTGTCAGCGCCCATCGCGCACGCAACGAGCGGGTTAGACTCCTTCGACGATTACGGCGCGATACTCGGCGCCTTTAAACCGGTGTTCGCGGACCTTGCGGTAGGCCGGGCTGTCGTACCAGGCTTTCGCTTCCGCCACGCTGGGAAATTCGGCGATCAGAATGCCCTCGCTCTCCGGTCCTTCGAGAACCTCTTTTCGCCCATAGGCGGCGAGGATTTTCAGGTTGTGGCCTTTGGTGGTTTCCATGACGGCTTCGTTGTAGGTTCTCATTTCGGCGGGATCAATGGTTCGCACTTTCGTGAAGATTGCGTATGCGCTCATGCTTGCTCCTGTTCGTGTAGGCCGCATGTGAAAGTTCGAGTGTATACCGGCAGTCTATTCAATAAAAAAGGCGTCCCGAAAATCGGGACGCCTTCTCTGGATACTCTGCCGAGATGTGGCGTCCCGACCCGGTCGAGACGCCGATCTAAATCCCGGGCTGATTTTAGTACATGCCGCCCATGCCGCCGGGGCCGCCAGGACCGCCGCCAGCACCAGCCGCCGACTTCGACTCTTCCTTGATTTCCGCCACCAGCGCTTCGGTGGTGAGCATCAAGCCAGCAATCGATGCAGCGTTTTGCAACGCCAAGCGAGTAACTTTGGCAGGGTCGATGACGCCCATCTTGACCATGTCTCCGTATTCGCCGGTCTCGGCATTGAAGCCATAGTTTTCGTCCTTGGATTCGCGAACCTTACCGATCACAACGGCGCCTTCATGGCCGGCGTTGAGCGCGATTTGGCGAGCGGGCTCTTCGAGAGCGCGGCGGACGATGCCTGCACCGACGGCTTCGTCATCCTGCAGCTTGAGCTTCTCGACGGCCGCGAGGCAACGCAGCAACGCTGTGCCGCCGCCGGGGACGATACCTTCCTCGACCGCAGCGCGCGTGGCGTGCATGGCATCTTCGACGCGAGCCTTCTTTTCTTTCAGTTCGGTTTCGGTGGCTGCGCCGACTTTGATGACGGCAACGCCGCCGACCAGCTTGGCAAGGCGCTCTTGCAACTTCTCCTTGTCGTAATCGCTGGTGGTGTTTTCAACTTGCGCGCGAATCTGCTTCACACGGCCTTCGATGTCCGCGGACTTGCCGGCGCCTTCGATGATCGTGGTGTTGTCCTTATCGATGGTGATTTTCTTGGCGCGGCCGAGGTCTTCAAGCTTAACGTTCTCGAGCTTGATGCCCAGGTCTTCGGTGATGGCCTTGCCGCCGGTCAGCGTGGCAATGTCTTCGAGCATTGCTTTGCGGCGATCGCCAAAGCCAGGAGCCTTGACGGCGGAGCATTGCAGAGTGCCGCGAAGCTTGTTCACGACGAGAGTCGCGAGCGCTTCGCCTTCGACGTCTTCCGCGACGATCAACAGAGGCTTGCCCATCTTCGCGGTTTGTTCCAGCAAAGGGAGCAAATCCTTCATCGAGCTGATTTTCTTTTCGTGGATCAAGATGCGCACGTCTTCCAGAACGCATTCCATGCGTTCCGGATCGGTGATGAAGTAGGGCGAGAGGTAGCCGCGGTCAAACTGCATACCTTCGACGACTTCGAGGGTGGTCTCCATCGTCTTGGATTCCTCGACGGTGATGACACCATCCTTGCCGACCTTCTTCATGGCTTCGGCGATGATGCCGCCGATTTGCTTATCGTTGTTGGCGGAAATGGTGCCGACTTGCGCGATCATTTCGCCCTTGACGTCCTTGTGTAAGCGCTTGATCTCTTCGACGGCCACGGCGACGGCGCGTTCGATGCCGCGCTTGAGGGCGGTGGGGCTGGCGCCAGCGGCGACAGTCTTTACGCCTTCGCGGAAAATGGCCTGAGCCAATACGGTGGCGGTGGTGGTGCCGTCGCCCGCGACGTCAGACGTCTTCGAAGCGACTTCACGAACCATCTGCGCGCCCATGTTCTCGAGCGGATCGCGGAGTTCGATTTCTTTTGCTACGGTGACGCCGTCCTTGGTGATGATCGGCGCGCCGAACTTCTTTTCGATGACCGCGTTGCGACCCTTGGGGCCCAACGTGATTTTCACTGCATCGGCTAGCGCGTTCACGCCACGCAAAATTGCCTGGCGGGACGCTTCGCCCGTTACGATTTGCTTCGCCATCTGGTGATTCCTCCTGAGATTCGTTGGTGCTGAATAATTTTCAAATTTTGCTGCGCATATACCGAACTAAAGACGCGGATCTAAAGATCCGCCACTACCACTACCGAATGGATGAGTTACTTCCTGCCGCCAGCGGCTTTAGTCTGGCCGCTCAGCTTGGCCAGAATGTCCGTCTCCGCGAGGATCAGATACTCTTCGTCTTCAACCTTGATGTCCGTTCCGGAGTATTTGCCGAAAATGACGCGGTCGCCGACTTTTACATCGAGGGGATGCACTTCGCCCTTTTCGCGACGGCCGGGGCCGACCGCGATGACTTCGCCTTCCTGCTGCTTTTCTTTAGCGGAGTCCGGGATGATGATGCCGCCCTTGACGCTTTCTTTTTCTTCGATACGCTTCACGATAACTTTGTCGTGGAGCGGGGTGAGATTCACTGCCATCTTGAAAACCCTCCGTAGTTAACTTGCTGTTTTGAACGTGTGGTGCGAGAGAAAGGGGAATTAGCACTCCTCGCATCCGACTGCTAATATAGCAGGGAATTCCGCCATGTCAAGGAAAATACCGACAACTTGAGTGTTTTACACTCATATCCTGTTAATATCTAAGGTTATTAAAATCAATATTTTAACAGGTGCAAGAAAAATATGGCACTTGGTCGTTGCTCTGCTTTCTCCCCACGTCTAGAATCGCATCCGAGGTCTTCTTGCTGTTTTACATCTATCTACGCCTGATCGTACTGACAGCCGGAACGCTACTGTCGTTCTTCTGGATTGTGGTGATACTCGGCCACCGCCGGCAACGCCACTTCGAGCGCATATTTTTCTTTCTTTGCCTGGCACTTGTTTTCCTGTTTGGCGGATCGCTGCTGGCGTTAAATGCCGAGTTGTATTACGCCGCGATCCCGCCGCCGCTGGCGATTTTCGCGTGGACGGTAGTGTACCTCGGCGTCTGGATGCTACCGTCCCTGGTGCTCCATCAGCACGTCGAGTACGCGCAAGTCCGCGAGCTGCTCGACTCCGCCGCCATCAAACGAGTGTGGTTATTGGTCGCGTATTTGCCGGCGGTGCTTTTAGTTCCTCGCTTGTACACGGCGCTACGGGTCAGTCAGCCTTACGATTTTGTTTTTCCCGGCAACGCGTTGGGCAAGATATTCGAGGCCTGGCTGGTGCTTTCGCTCTTGATTTCTTGTTATTGGCAAACAAAATTCGCACGGACCTCGCCGGACGACGAACAAAGAACTTTTCATCGCAGCTTGCAGCGATATTTTGTACTCCTGGCGCTGTTGATATTTGGCGTCCACGCGTATATCGCGCATGTCGGGAAACTACCGCGCCCAGACGGCTGGACGGCCGTCTATGAAACTCTGTTGCTGCTGGTGGTCATCGAGCCGCTCATTGGCCTGATTCGCAACGTTCAGAAATTCAACTTCCTGCAGATCGGCCGCCAGCGAAACCTGATGTACGCCGTTTTCGCGGCGTTTCTTGCCTTGCTGTATTTGAGCTTGATTCGCAGGGCGAGTCTCTGGCTGGCACCGTATCTGCCGCCTGAAGCATCCGCTGCGCTGCTGCTGTTTTTGCCCGTGGCTTTTTTTGAGCCGCTACAGCGCTTTGTGGGACGGCTGCTGCGACGCACGGCGCAGACAGAAATGGACCGCGCACAGCGCATGATGGGACCCATTCACGAGATGGCGCGGCTGGGGAACGTCTCGCAACTGTCCGCCTTTGTTGAGAAGTGGATCGGCGAGAAACTTCAACTGGCGGAAGTGAAACTGCTCCTGGATGCGGAGTTGGCCGATGCGGAGTTGGCCGTCGTTGCGCCCAGAAAAGCGAGCACGGAACTCTTTCCCATTCGCAAAGGCGGGCAGATTGTTGGCGTCCTTCGCGTCCAGCCGTACGGCGCGATGCTTTCCGGCGAAACGGAGGTGGCGCTGGAGTTTTTATGTGAACAGTTGCCCGGGCCTCTCGATTTGTGCCAGCTGATCGAAGAAAAGCTGCAACTTGAAAGGCAACTTGCCGAGCGCGAGCGCCTGGCCGTGCTCGGACAGATGGCCGCCAGCATTTCACACAACTTGAAAAATCCGCTCGGCTCCATTAAGACAATTTTGCAAGTGCAACTGGAACGACCGGAGCTGCCGGAGGCGATCCGCGGCGAAACAAAAATGGTGCTGGAGGAAATTGCGCGGCTCTCTGGAAAATTGCAGCAGTTGCTGCAATTCAGCCGGCCAGTAGTGCGCGCGGCCGGCAATGCGGCGAGTTGCGAGCCCGATGCGGTTGCCGAGCAAGTCGCGGCGTTGCTTCGCCACGAAGCCGAGCGGCGGCAAGTGCAGCTGCAAACGGAATTCGCGAGCGCGGGCCGCCGTGTGGGCGTCAGCGCTGAGTCCGTCGGCGATATCTTGACCAACTTGTTGGTGAACGCGCTCGAAGCTACGCATCGCGGGGGCGTTGTGCGACTGCGTTCGCACGGCGACGGCAGCGCCGTGCGGATGATGGTCGAAGACAACGGGTCGGGGATCCCCGAAGGTGCGAGAGAAAAAATCTGGCAGCCATTTTTTACCACCAAGTCGCAGGGGACCGGCTTGGGACTGGCGATCGTGGCTCGTCGCGTCGCGGAATGTGGCGGGGAAGTGAATTGGGAGAGCCCGGTGAACGATGGGCGGGGCACACGATTTTGCGTGACGCTGCCGGCCGATGAAACCAAAATCGACGAAGCGAGGAACTAGAAGGCGGGAAGCGGGAAACGGGAAACGGGAAACGGGAAAAGCCGATGATGAAAACCATCTTAATTGTGGATGATGAACCGGCGGCGCGCTACGGATTGCGCCGGGCGCTGGAATCAAAATATCGTATCGCTGAAGCCGACTCCGCGGAAGCTGCCCGCGAAGCTTTGCCGCGTGAGCAGCCGGATTTGGTTTTGCTGGATGTGGTGTTGCCCGGGCAAGATGGGGTCTCTTTCTTGCGGTGGATGCGCGAATCTGGCAGCGAAATTCCGGTGCTGATGGTCTCCGCGTTGGACACGGCGAAAACCGCGGTGGAAGCCCTGCAAGTTGGCGCGGCGGATTATTTGGTGAAGGGATTCGAGCTGGAAGAATTGCGGCAGCGCGTTGCGAATCTTTTGAAGCTATCGACGCTGGAAAAAGAAAACGATTCGCTGCGGCGGCGATTGACGAGCGAAGGGCAGTTTGGGCAGATGATCGGGCGCACGGCAAAAATGCGGCACGCTTTTGCAATGGCGGAGCGCGTGGCGCCAACGGATTCCACAGTTCTGATTCTCGGCGAAAGCGGAACCGGCAAGGATCTCTTGGCACAGGAAATTCATGCCCGGTCGCCGCGCGCTGCAAAGCCGCACGTGGCGGTGAATTGCGCGGCGCTGCCGGAAACGTTGATCGAATCCGAACTTTTCGGTTATGAACGGGGCGCCTTCACGGGCGCGATGCAACAGAAGAAGGGGCGATTTGAACAGGCGCATGGCGGCACGATTTTTCTGGATGAGATTGGAGATATGAACCCGGTGACGCAAGCGAAAGTCTTGCGTGTACTCGAGAACCGTACCATCGAGCGGCTGGGCGGAACGCAGTCGATCGCCGTGGATGTACGCGTGATTAGCGCCACGCACCGCAATTTGCCGGCGGAAATTCGCTCTGGAAAATTTCGTGAGGATTTGTTTTACCGCTTGCGCGTGGTGACCATTGAATTGCCGCCCCTGCGCACGCACAAAGAAGATATTCCGCTGCTCGCGGAAACGTTCTTGCCGATGCTGGGTGCGCGCATGCGCCCGGCGGCGGAAACCGGCGCGATGCGCGCCTCGCGAATTTCGCGGCAGGCGCTCGGGCTTCTGGAACGCTATGATTGGCCCGGCAACGTGCGCGAATTAAAGAATGCGCTGGAGCGCAGCCTGGTGCTGTGCCGCGGCGAAGAAATTGGCGCCGCGGATTTGCCGGAAGAAGTGGTGAACGGGCAACCCGCGACCGATAACCGCGGCGCCGTGCCGGATGGTCATTTGAACGAGAAGGATTTTCGCGAAGCTAAGCGAAAATTTGAGGTTGCGTATTTGCTGAAGCAGCTGGGCGATCATCACTGGAATGTTTCGCGTACTGCGGCGACAATCGGTTTGCACCGGCAGAGCTTGCAAGAAAAATTGCGCGAGCTGGGAATTCGCCGGCCTGGGCGCGAAGCGGTGGAAGAGGACGCGGCCGCGGAATAGCGGCAGCGCGTGAAACGAACGCCATGAAAAAGATTTCCGGATACGTCTTGGCGGGTGGAGGCAGCACGCGGTTTGGCGAAGATAAGGCGCGCGTGATTTTTGACGGCCAGCCGATGCTTTCGCGCACCTGTGAACTCGTCGCGGCGGTCACCGGCACGGTGCACGTGGTCGCTCCGCAAGGCCGATACGAAGATTTAGGGTGGCCTATCGTGGCGGATCGCTGGCGGGGAGCAGGGCCGCTCGGAGGAATTCTCACGGCGTTGTACACCACTGCTCAAAAAGCCCCGCGATGCGAGTGGAATCTCATCGTCAGTTGCGACATGCCATTTCTAACGAAAGAATTTCTTAAGTTTCTCACCGAGAATGCGCTTGCCAGTGAGGCTCGCGGGTTGGTCCCGGCGTCGACGAAGGGACGCGAACCGCTATGCGCATGCTGGCGAACGGATTCGGCGGACGAGTTGCGTGCCGCGTTTGCGGGAGGCATGCGCAGAGTGAACGACGCCTTGAAACAATTGCGCGCGGAAGTGCTTGACGAGGCGGACTGGAAACGATTTGATAGCGCAGGGCGGCTTTTTTGGAACATGAACACCGTGGCGGAATATCTGGAAGCGCAGCAGATCATGGAGGCTGAGCGTTCTTGAGCGAGATTAAAAACCCCGACCTGGACAGAATGGGTAGCGCATCTTTTGTCGTCGAACCGCCGCGCGCTCCGAAATCTGCCCATTCCGCGTCTGAGGTCGGCGCTCCGAGCGAGAACTTTTTTGAGTTTCGCGGCGTGAATAAAGGGTTTGACGACCGCATGGTGCTCCGCGATGTGAGCTTTGCCGTGAAACGCGGGCAAACTTGCGTGATTATGGGGCGCAGCGGCGTAGGCAAATCGGTGACGCTGAAAATTTTTATGGGCTTTCTGACGCCAGACAGCGGACGAGTGTTTATCGACGGCGAAGATGTGACGGATTTTACGGAAGCGCAATTTGAAAAAGTGCGGCTAAAGGTGACCATGGTGTTTCAGTCTGGCGCGCTGTTTGACTCACTGACGGTGCGCGAAAATATTGCGTTTCCTTTGGAGCACCAGCCTGGGTTGAGTTATGAAGATGTCGACGCGTATGTGGAGAAATATGCGCACACGCTGGAAGTGGATCACGTTTTGGATAAATTGCCGGGGGAACTGTCCACCGGATTGCGGCGTGCGGTGGCGATTGCGCGCGCGCTGGCGCAGGCTCCGGACGCGATTTTGTACGATGAACCGACGACCATGGTCGATCCGATCATGGCGGACCACACGGGAAATTTGATTCTGCGGTTAAAGGAAGCGTCTCACCGCACCTCCATCGTGGTGACGCACGATACACATCTAGCGAAAAAACTGGCCGACAAAATTGTGTTTTTGCAAGAAGGCAAAGCCACGGTGTTTGAATCGTGGGCGGAGTTTGAAAATTCAAACGATCCCTTTCTACATAATTTCCGTATGCAGGATGAATTGATCCCCGCGCTGGACGTGACTCTTTGATGTCAAAAGATAGCGTTGCGGACGTAGTATCCGCAGACGCCGGCAGCGTCAGCTCCACCGCGAATCCTGTGGGCCAACTGCGCCGCGAAATGGGTTTCTGGGATGTAATGCTTTTTAACATCGCGACGGTGCTGGGTCCGCGGTGGATTGCCGCTGCGGCGCACAACGGAACCTCTTCGATCAGTTTGTGGGTGCTGGCGGCAGTTTTCTTCTTTGTGCCATCGGCGTTGGTGATCAACGAACTTTCCTCACGCTTTCCGGCCGAAGGCGGTTTGTATGTGTGGTCCAAAGAGGCTTTCGGCGACTTCCACGGATTTATCGCCGGATGGTCCTACTGGATTTACACCGTTTTTTATTTTCCGGGATTGTTGCTGGCCAGCGCGGCGATGAGCGGCTACGTGGTGGGGCCCGGCGGAGCGGCACTGGCGCAAAATCGCACGTTTTTACTTGTCGGCTCGATGATTCTGCTGCTGGTGGCCGTGGGCTTCAACATTATTGGATTGAATATTGGGAAGTGGCTGCAGAATGCCGGCGGTGTGTCCACGTATATTCCACTCGTGCTTCTAACGGCGGTGGGACTTGTATTGTGGTCGCATCATGGATCGGTGACGAGTTTTTCCTGGTCGAATATGAAGCCATCGTGGAGCTGGGACACAGTAAATTTCTGGTCGCAGATTGCGTTCGCGTTCACGGGGATGGAACTGGTTTCGGCGATGAGCCAGGAGATTCGCGATCCGCGAAAAACTTTGCCGCGCGCAGTGCTGGCGTCCGGCGCGATGATTGCGGTGATTTATATTCTCGGAACGTTCGCGGTGCTCTCGATGATTCCGGCCGCAGATGTTGATCCAAAGAGCGGCGTATTTCAGGCAATTACGCAAGGCACCACGATGTTGAAAATCGGTTTTGTCGGCGTGCTGGCCGCGATGCTGGTTTCCGTCGGCAACGCGGGGGGCGTAGGCAGTACGGTGGCTGGAATATCGCGCGTGCCATTTGTGGTGGGCATCGATCGATATTTACCGGCGGCGTTTGGGAAAATTCATCCCAAGTGGAAGACGCCGTACATCTCGATTGCGGTGCAGGCGGTGGCTTCGGCGGCGGTGCTGCTGCTGAGCCAGATTAATGAGACGACGCGCGGCGCCTACCAGAGTTTGATCGACATTACGGTGATCATTTATTTTATTCCGTTTCTGTACATGTTTGCGGCGGCGATGAAGCTGGCCGGCCGCGCGGATCGCGGAGAGAACAAGCAGGCGGTGCTGATTCCCGGCGGCAAGCTCGGAGTCTATTTCACTGCGGGACTTGCGGCGATTGTCACGTTCGCGAGCATTGTTTTTTCGATTATTCCGCCGGGAGATTCCTCAAATAAAGTTTTGTTTGAAGTGAAAGTTGTCGGTGCGTCGCTGGCGGCGATTTTATTTGGCCTGGTATTGTATTGGCGCGGTGCGCGGGCGAAAGCACGCGAAGCTACCAGCCTTGGTTAATTAGGCTTGCGATCGTTAATGTTGTGCTTGATGTCGCTGCGTCTCTGGCTTCCAGATGTTGCGCGATGTATTTTCCGATTACATCGCCTTCCAGATTTACCGGGTCACCGGGTTTGCGTTCGCAGAGATTGGTGTGGGCGTAGGTGTACGGAATGATGGCGATTTCGGCGATGCGATTTCCCCAGCGAGCGACGGTCAGGCTGATGCCATCGATAGTGATGGAACCTTTGCTGACGACATAGCGCGCAGCGTCTTCAGGAACTTGCACGGCGAGCCACCAGCTATCGCCTTCGCGCTGGAGTTTAGTGACGCGGCCGACGGTGTCGACATGACCGAGGACGAAGTGGCCACCGAATTCTTTCCCGGCGGTGAGTGGCTGTTCGAGGTTAACGAGTGCGCCGGCTTTTAATCCATGCGGCTGCGCACCAAAGGATGTTTTTCTGACCGTTTCGCCGGAGAGATCGGCGGAAAAGCTTTTTGTGGTCAGCGAAACGACTGTCAGGCAGCAGCCGTTGACGGCGACGCTTTGCGAAACGGTGACTGAGGGCGCGAGGGTTGGCGCGTGAATGGTGATGCGGCCACCAGCTTGGGGGCCGTCAGGGCGGGCTTCAAGAGATTCGATGGTGCCGAGATGCTCGATGATTCCGGTAAACATTTTGGAAATATCCTTCGATGGAAAAGTCTGGGCCGAATTGCCGAGTGCTGACATTTTCGAGCGGTGCGTGCCCAAGTTTCGGAGCGATGGCGAACGGGACACGATTTTCGCCAGCGATTTTCGGCGCGTAAAAGAGAACTAATCTGTGAACGATGCCTGCGCGGAGAGCTGCCCCGTTGAGTTTGGGGCCGGCTTCGAGCAACACGCTAAGGATGTTGCGGCGGCCGAGTTCGGCGAGCACGGCGTGAAGATCGAGGCCTTCGCGCTGGGGCCGCACACGAAACAAATCAACGCCAGCGTCTTTCAGTTTGCGCCATCTGGGCGCGGTGGGCGGAGTGCTGGTTACCACGAGCAAGTCGTCGTCGACGGTTTTGACGATGCGCGCTTCGGGAGTCAGCCGCAACTTGCTATCGAGAATGACGCGCAGCAACGGGCGGCGGCGTGGGAGACCGCTGCGGTCGGTGAGCAGCGGATTGTCGGCGAGCACGCTGCCGATGCCAGTGAGCAAGGCGTCCGACGCGTGACGCATGAGATGGACCTCAGCGCGCGATTCTTCCGACGTAATCCATGTGGCGCTCGATTTATTCGATGAATGCGTTGCGGGCCTTTTCGCGCTGATTCCTTTGCCTTGCGGAAGTGCGAGCTGGCCGTCGAGAGTGAGCGCGGATTTCAGGGTGACGAATGGTTTTTGCGTGCGCATCCAGCAAGCGAAACTTTCGTTGAGTTTGCGCGCTGGTTCCTCGAGTAGGCCCGTTTCCACGGCGATACCTGCGGCGCGCAGTTTTTCAAAGCCTTTTCCGGAGACTGCGGGATTAGGGTCTTCCATCGCGGCGACCACGCGGCTAACCCCTGCGGCGATCAGAGCGTCGCTGCACGGCCCAGTGCGGCCGGTATGATTGCAGGGTTCCAGCGTGACGTACAGGGTTGCGCCGCGGGATTTTTCTCCCGCGGCCTTGAGCGCAAGTATTTCCGCGTGGCTGCGGCCATCGTATTCGTGGAAGCCCTGGCCTACGATTTCCCCATGGTTGACGATGACGCAGCCGACCAGCGGATTAGGGCTGGCGAGGCCGATGGCTTTGCGCGCCAAGTCCAGAGCATGCTGCATGAACCGCGTGTCGTGTGCGTCCACGGTTTAGTCGAACAGAGAATTCGCGTAGGTTTCGGCGTCGAAGGGAACCATGTCGTTGATTTGTTCGCCGGTGCCTACAAAACGAATCGGGAGATTTAATTCGCGAGAGATGGCTACGACGATGCCGCCTTTGGCGGTGCCGTCGAGTTTCGTCAGAATAATACCGGTGACGCCGACGGCGCCGGTGAATTCGCGAGCCTGCGCGAGGCCGTTTTGTCCGGTGGTGGCGTCGAGTACGAGAAGCACTTCGTGGGGCGCGCCGGGAATTACTTTGGCTGCGGTGCGCTTCATTTTTTCGAGTTCGGCCATCAGGTTGGACTTGGTGTGGAGGCGGCCGGCGGTGTCGACGAGGACGATGTCCGCGGCGCGCGCTTTGGCGGCGGCGACGGCGTCAAAAACCACGGCGGCAGGATCGGCGCCAAATTTTTGCTTGATCATTTCGATGCCGTTGCGTCCCGCCCAGATGGCAAGTTGCTCGATAGCGGCAGCGCGAAAAGTGTCGGCGGCGCATAGGATCACGGTGCGGCCTTCCTGCTTGAGGCGATTCGCAAGTTTGCCGATGCTGGTGGTTTTTCCGGCGCCGTTGACGCCGACGATAAAGATGACGCGAGTCGCGGTGCCATTCGTCGAGGCCGGTGCGCCGATCGGCGGCGGGATGTTGAGGATGCGAACGATGTGAGATTTTATTTCGCGTTTGAGTTGCGAAGCGTCGGACAGCGCGCTGCGGTCAAGTTTTTCGCGGACGGAAGCGAGAATTTCCTTGGTGGTGGCGACGCCGAGATCTGCGGAGAGCAGGGCGGTTTCCAGTTGCTTGAGAAGCGCGGGATCGATCTTGCGCTGGCCTTGGAAGATGGTGTCGACGGTTTCGCTGAGCGCGGCTTTCGTTTTGCTGACGGAGGCTTTCAGCTTGTCGAGGAGGGAAGGCTCGACGGGTTCGGGTTTTCCGAAAAGAGTGATCATGGCGATCGGATGTTGCGAGTGGCGCGAAGTAAAAGTGTAGCAGAGTCTGCCGCGAACGCCGCGATCGTCGCTCGTAGTGCCAGTAACTCATTGAAAATAAAATAGTTATAGGATTAGTAGGGTTTGGCGTGGGAGTGGGGACGCCTGCGGATGACCTGCCGGGGCAGGATGACAACGGCACGGAGCCGATCGGGAGATTGGCGGTCCCAGGGGAAGGGAGGAGCTGCTACGACGATTTGGGACGGTGGAGAGTGGGGAGGAAGCCGGTTAGGAGGCCGATGGCGGGGAGGTAGGCGCAGATCTTATAGACGAAGATGATGCTGGTGAGGTCGGCGAGCTTGCCAAGGACGGCGGCACCGATGCCGCCCATGCCGAAGGCAAAGCCGAAGAAGAGACCGGAGATCATGCCGACGCGGCCGGGGATTAGGTCCTGGGCGTAGACGAGAATGGCGGAGAAGGCGGAAGCGATCACGAAGCCGATGATGACGCTGAGGATGGCAGTCCAGAAGAGATTCACGTAGGGCAGCAGCAGGGTGAAGGGCAGGACGCCCAAGATGGAGACCCAGATTACGAGTTTACGGCCGACGCGATCGCCGACGGGGCCACCGATGAGGGTGCCGGCGGCTACGGCGCCGAAGAAAACAAAGAGATAGATCTGCGAGGATCGTACGGAGAGGCCGAACTTGCTGATTAAGTAGAAAGTGTAATAGCTGCTGAAACTCGCCAGGTAGAAATACTTCGAAAAAATCAGGGCTAGCAGGACGGACATGGCCGCGACGACCTTTTTGCGTGGCAGGGACAGTGATTCGTGTGGGTGTATTGCGGGACGCGATTGCAAATGGAGGAGGCGCGCTTTGTACCAGTGGCCGACGCGAATGAGGACGAGAATGCCCAAGAGGGCGGCGAGGGAGAACCAGGCGGCACCGATTTGTCCGCGCGGGAGAATGATGAGGGCGGCAAGTAATGGGCCAATGGCGGAGCCGGTGTTACCGCCGAGTTGGAAGTAGGATTGCGCCATGCCGTGCTGGCCGCCGGAGGCTAAGCGAGCTACGCGGGAGGACTCCGGATGGAAAACCGCGGAGCCTACGCCGATGAGGGAGGCGGCGATGATGAGCAAGAAAAAAGTCGGGGCGATGGCTAAGAGGAGAAGGCCCATTAGAGTGAAAGCCATGCCGATGGGGAGAGAGTAGGGCATGGGCTTGCGGTCGGTGTAGTAGCCGATGACGGGCTGCAGGAGCGAAGCGGTGATTTGGTAGGTGAGGGTGAGGAGGCCGATGCGGGCGAAATCGAGGTGGAAGCTGGTTTTCAGGATGGGATACATGGAAGGGACGAGGGACTGAACCATGTCGTTGAGGAGGTGGCAGAAGCTGACGGCGGTGAGGACGCGGAAGAGGGTGCCTTCTTCGATCAGTTGGGGCGTGGCGATTTCTGAGGGATTGAGGGTGTGGGTACTCATGCTGCGGAGCTTTCGAAGTGCACGAGATTATTTTAGTGGGAGATGGGGTGTGGGAGGCATTAAATTTTGCGATGGGGCCATATTGGAAATAGTTTGAGGTGTCGCGGTGCGGACGGAATTGCGTCGCGCGTAGACCTGCCCTACTGAAACGGTTAGACGTGAACTTCTACGGCGGAAAGACGGAGTTTGCCGGTGATGACGGTGGACTCGAGAGCGTTGACGATGACGAGGTCAAATTTTGCGCCGGCCAGGGATTTGATGCGGGTTAGCGCATAGTCGAGGTCCATGGCGGTTTGGTAAGGGCGATTGGTGGTCATGGCGTCCAGCGTGTCGGCTACGCCGATGATGCGGGCCATGAGCGGAATTTGCGGGCCTTGCAGACCGTAGGGGTAGCCGCGGCCGTCCATGTGCTCGTGGTGCAGCTCAATGCCGGGGAGCATTTCTTTTAATTGCGAAACGGGGCGCATGATATTTGCGCCTTTGACGGTGTGTTGTTTCATCAGTTCGAATTCTTCGGGGGTTAGGGCGCCGGGCTTTTTGAGGACGCGGTCTTCGACGCCGATTTTGCCGACATCGTGGAGCAAGGCGGAAATTTTTAGTTTGTCGAGCTCTTCGGTGGAGAGGCCGAGTTCCTGTCCGATGAGCGTGGAATATTTTGCGACGCGACCAGAGTGACCGCGGGTGTAAGGATCCTTTTCGTCGATGGCAGCGGCGAGCATGCGGATGGAGCCAAGAAAGAGTTCGCGATTTTCTTCGGCGGCTTCCTTGAGGCGCTCGATGTACTCTTCGATATCGCCGGCCATTTTGTTGAAATTTTCAGCGAGTTCGCTAATTTCTGATGCGCCGCGCACGGGCGAGCGCTGATGAAATTCGCCGCGGCTGATGGCGCGCGTGGAGGCGGCGAGGCCGCGGATGGGTCCGCTGATACCGACAGCAAAGAAATAACCGAAGAGGATGGCGACAAGCACCACGACGGTGACGAAGGCGAGAGCTTGGCGATTTAGTTCGGTGACGCCGGCATCGGCTTCGGCGTGATCGAGGCTGCGTTGTGCGATGACCGCCCAGTTAACTTCGGGAAATGTGCTATAGGTGCCGATCATTTCGATAGGACGTTTTTTGCCGGGCTCGGTGAAGCGAACGGTTTCTGTGTTGCGCAATTCCTGGGGCAGGGCAATGACTTGGGCCACCAGCTTGGAGTTGGAGCTGGCGTCGGCGCCGGGGACAAAATGCTTGGTGTCCGGGTGGGCGACGATGTGGCCGAGGTGATCGACGACGAAGACATCGCGTCCGCGCACGCTGGCGTCTTGCAGGCGATGCAAGATGGTGTCGAGCGAGACTACCGCGGCTAACATGCCGGTGAAATTGTCGTTGATATCTTTCAGCGGGACGGCGATTACGAAGGCCGGGCGATTGTCTGGGGCAAGGGCCAAAGGATCACTACGAAACTTTACGACTTGTGTTTGCTGGGACTGCAGGCAGGTGACGAAGGCGCGCTGCAAAGCTTTGGCGACGAAGGGATCTTGCTCGGCGCGGAAATTGCCTTGCGAGGCGCTGGTGCCTTTGCCGGATTTCCCGACGGCAGTGAGATAAATGAAGGTGTTGCGGTTGCTGTCGACAAAGTTTTCGAGCAAGCGCGTGACTTTAGGCTGCTCGACGGGATCTTCGATGCTATTGATGAGTCCGGTGAGCGCGAGGATTTGGCGCTCGCTGACCAGTTGTTGCGTTAAGTTGGACTCGAAAAATTGAATTTCTTGAGCAAGGGAGCGGGTGAGGTCGCTTTGCTGGACGCGCTCGGTGTCGACGAGTTTGTCCTGGCTGAGGTGGAGAACTTGGCGATGATAGAGGCCGATGGGCAGGGCGCTGACGAGTAGCAAGGCTCCGAGCACCAGCCATAGAATGCGGATGCGGCCAGTGCGCAGACGTTCCCAGACGGACGTGGGGCTGAGTGCCATTCCGAGAGATTATTTTACGAGAAGAGGAAGGGTGGAGGTGGGTGGCGAGGGACAGGTGGGGCGGATGTCTAAATGGGACGGAAGTACTAGGGGGAGATCGGTGAGCACTGGCCGAGCAATAGCCAGAGCAAAAAATAAGGAATGCCCACAACGACAGAATAAATTCCCAGAAAAACAGCCGTTGTTCTAGGCAAATGCAAAGCGGGCCTGCCTATTGTCGCGCGGGTTTTGTGTTTATTGTTGGGTTGCGCGATCATCGCCGTAAATTGCGTACTCACCGGCATAGCGGCGCTCCGGTCGCATTCATTCACGGTTACGAGGATTCGCGTTTTTGGGGGCGGTCCATGATGGCGCGGATGGCGTCGCGGGGTGGGAGGGCGTGGTGGAGGATGGCGTCGACTTGGGTGGTGATGGGGAGGTCGACGTGGTGTTCGCGGGCCAGGGCCAGGAGGGGGGCGGTGGTGCCGACGCCTTCAGCGATCATGCGCATGTTGGCTAGGATTTCGGGGAGCTGGCGGCCGGTGCCGAGTTCGAAGCCGACTTGGCGATTGCGGCTGAGGTTGCCGGTGCAGGTTAGGACGAGGTCGCCGAGGCCGGCGAGGCCGGACATGGTTTCGGGCTTGGCGCCGAGGGCGCCAGCGAGACGAGAGATTTCTGCCAGACCACGGGTGACTAGGGCGGCGACGGCGTTGGACCCTAAGCCGAGGCCTTGGCAGGTGCCGGCGGCGATGGCGATTACGTTTTTCATGGCGCCGGCGAGTTCTACGCCGAGAACGTCATCGTTGGTGTAGAGGCGGAAGTTGGGCGCGGCGAATTCGTCCTGGAGTTGCGTAGCGACCGCGGCGGATTGGGAGGCGACCACTACGGCGGTGGGCTCGCCGCGAGCGGCTTCCGCGGCGAAGGATGGGCCGGAGAGGACGGCGATTTGTGGTTTGGGATTCTTGACGATTAGAGCGGTTAGGAGTTCGCTCATGCGGAGATGCGTTGCGGGCTCGAGGCCTTTGGTGGCGCTGACGATGATGACGCTTGCGGGTAGATGCTCCGTCGCTTGCGCGAAGACTTTGCGGACGTGGGCTGAGGGGACGGCGCTAATCACGAGGGTCGACTCGCGCAGGGTGGCAACGAGATTCGCGGTTACGGTGACATTTTTGGGAATCGCGCAGGCTGGGAGGTAGGTCTCGTTTTCGCGATCGCGGGAGAGCGCGGCGGCGAATTCGGGATCGCGGGACCAGAGAGTGATTTCGTGTTGGCGGGGGCTGCGGCTGAGGATGATGGAGAGGGCGGTGCCCCAACTGCCGGAGCCCAGGATGGCGATTTTACTCATGGATCTAGCGTAAAGCTATTGCGCGCTCTTTTCCTTGTTGGAAGATTTTCTGCTGAAAGAGAATTTTGTTTCGGTGCCTTCGACCAGGCGCTGCATGTTGGCGTCGTGTCTGTAGATTACCAGGGTGGAGATGGCGAGAGAGCCGAAGGTTACGGCTAGCGGCGGGGCGTGGTGCGGGGCCCAGAGGAAATACATCAGCAGCGGGATGGATGCGGCGGCGGCTAGCGAGCCTAGCGACACGAAGCGCCAGGCGATTACCACGAGGATAAAAATGGCCAACGCAGAGAACATGGCTGCGGGTGAAAGAACCAGAAATACTCCGGCGGCGGTGGCCACACCTTTGCCGCCTTTGAAATTCAGCCAGATGGGATAACAGTGGCCGATTAACGCGAGAAAACCGGCGGCGACCATCCAGAGCGCGGAGCTGTCGGTGAGGCGCGCGGCTACAAGGACGGCGGCGGCGCCTTTGGCGGCGTCGAGTAGTAGCGTCAGGATGCCCGCTAGCGGACCGGCTACACGGGAAACATTGGTGGCGCCGATGTTGCCGCTGCCGGCTTTGCGAACGTCCGCGCCGCCGAATATTTTTGCAAGAAGTAAGCCGAAAGGAGTCGAGCCGAGAAGATAGCTGGCGACCGGGATGGCGAAATAAAGGAGTTGCGCGCGGTCCATGTCAGGGGCGTTTCAGCGTGGTCGCGGCGGGATGTGTGCTGAGTGGAGTGTTGCGCGAGGCGGCGTGTTGCGAGCTGCCGCGTGAGTTGCCGTAAAGAAAATGAGCGCGCACCATGTCGAGAGCGGCCTGCGAGGCTTGGATGCGGATCATTTCGCGGTCGCCGGGAAAATGCATGCGGCGTTCTTTCACGCCGGTGGCGCTGGAGAGCGCGATGTGCACGGTGCCGACGGGCTTTTCTTCACTGCCGCCGCCGGGCCCGGCGATCCCAGTGATGCCGACGCCGAGCATGCTGCCTGCGCGATGGCGGATGCCGTCGGCGAGCGCGGTGGCGACTTCAGAGCTAACGGCACCTTTGGCTTGAATCAGTGCGGCGGAGACATCGGCCCAGGCGGTTTTTAGTTCGTTGCTGTAACAGACCACGCCGCCGAGGAAATAGACGGAGCTGCCGGCGATGCTGGTGAGGCGTTGGGCGAAGAGGCCTCCGGTGCAGCTTTCGGCGGCGGAGATCGTGGTGTTGTTGAGCATGAGCAGATGCGCAACGACTTCGTCGAGGGTCGAGCCATCGCGGGAAAAGATGCGGTCAGTGAGGGCGATGTCGAAACCTTGCACGATTTCGTCGAGAGTTTTTTGGCCATGAGGGGCGTCGTCGGTCCACATGCGCAGATGGAGTTGCACTTCTCCAGGGGCGGAGAGAATCGTCGTGTTTACGTCGGCGTAGCGTTTGTAGATGGGAGCGACTAATTGCTCGACGTGGGACTCGCCGAGGCCGGTGATGCGTAGTTCGCGATGCAGCAGGCGAATGCCGGAAACGCGGCGTGCGAGACGCGGGAGAACTTGTTCGAGGAATAGCGCTTTTAGCTCGCGCGGGACGCCGGGCAGCAACACGATGATGCGCCCGCGCGATTCAAGCCACAAGCCTGGCGCGGTGCCTCGGGGATTCTCCAGCACTTCGGCGCCTTCTGGAACCATGGCTTGGCGCACGTTGATTTCCGGCATTTCGCGCTTAAAACTGCGGAAGCGAGCTTCGATGGCGCGGAGGATTTCGTCGTTGCGGATGAGTTTGCGGCCGAGGAGTTCGGCAACCGTTTCGCGGGTTAGATCGTCTTCGGTGGGACCCAGGCCGCCGCTGGCGATTATGAATTCGACGCGCTCGAGAGCTTCCGCGAAAGCGCCGCGGAGGTTTTCGCGATTATCGCCGACGACGGATTTGCGAGTGATCTCTACGCCGAGTTTGTTTAGCTCTTCGGTTAAGAAAAGGGAATTGGTGTCAAGGCGGTCGGGGGTTAGGAGTTCGGAGCCCACGGCGATGATTTCGGCGTTCATGTTCTTTGCGATTACCTCGCTGCTTGCAACCGGGCACAGGCAAGAGCGCCTGTGCTACTGCCGCTGACCCAAGAGCGGGAGGCCGCGGACTTCCCAGTCCAGAGTGTAGAGGGCGCCGGTGGTGGCTAAGATGGCACGACCAGAAGGCTGCAGCGCTACGCCTACCAGGTTGGAGCCGCTTAGCGCGATGTCCGCGTGTCCTTGGGGCGAGATGCGCACCAGGCCGCGGCGCCCGCCGAAACTAGCGGCTACGTAAAGATAGCCTTCGTGATCGAAAGCTAGGCCTTGCGGACGTCCCAGGCCGCGATAGAAGACGAGAACTTCGCCGCCCTGCGTGATGCGGAAGACGCGATCGAAGCTGGACGTGGTCGGGCCAGTGACGTAGAGATCGCCGCCGGGGTGAAAGGCGAGATGATACGCGGCGACGCTCGGCTCCAGCGTGGCGAAGACAAAAATTTCGCGATCGGGGCTGATTTTGAAAATAGTGCCGCTGCGATCGCCGACGTAGAGATTGCCGGATTTGTCAAAGGCGATGCCGGTGGCGACGCCCATGCCTTCAATCCACTGTTCGGCGCGGCCGTCTGGCGTGATGCGGTGGATGGTGCCGTCATGGCGGCAAGAGACGAAGAGATCGCCGCTGGCGCCGACGGCGAGGCCGCTCGGGTTGATCAGCGAAGTGACGAAAGGCTTGACGCTATAGTTGGCGGTAATCTTGTAAAGAGAAACGGGAACGCGCTGGCCGCGCGGGCCAGAAAAGGTGACATAGATGTTGCCGAGCGCGTCGACCGCGGGATTGGCGACGGGATGGAGATTGTCGGCGATTTCGAGGCCGATGGAAACGGGATGCGGTGCGCTTTCGTGGCCTGCGGCGGCGACTTGCAGCATGCCGCCGACGGCACCTTCGGGGACGCGTGCGATCAGGCGCGTTTCGCTGGCTAAAGAAAGATTTGCTTCGAGTTCGCCGAAGCGCACGATGGGGCGTGAACCGTTGCGCGCCGAGAAACCTGAACCGTAGATGGCGATTTCACCGCCCGGGATGGCCGCGGTGGGAGCGATGCGTTCAATGCGCGGGACGCCGTTTTTGGATGCGGATTCGCCGAGGCCGAATTTCATAGCAAGTTAAAGTGTAACGCGAGACGCAAGAGAAGTGCAGCATAGATGCCTGCGAGCCAATCGTCGGCCATGATGCCCCAGCCGCCGGGGAGTTTTTCGAGGTAGCGGATGGGGAAGGGTTTCCAGATGTCGAAGAGGCGGAAGAGAAGGAAACCCGCCAGCAGTACAGTCCAGCGCACGCTGCCGTGCCACCAATATCCTTTTGCAAAATTACTCATTCCGTCGGAGTAACGCACCGTGCTAGCGATCCCTAGTAACAAGGCATACATTTGGCCAGACACCTCATCAATGACCACAAACTGAGGATCCTTGACCGCGCTAAATCCCGCTACTCGGGAGGCTGTCCAGACTCCCAAGCCGGCAACGGCTAGACAGCAGCATGCAGTAATGTTCCAAGAGATCCAGTAATTTAGAAACCTCTGGTTTGGATCGTGGAAATAAGTCGGAAACAACGCATCGTGTGGGGCTAGGCGGATGATGATCCAGCTTAAAAGCACGCCGGCAAGAGATCCCCACGTGCCAGGCGCCTTCGGCAGGTAGCCTAAGCCGAACCATGTTGCCACCAAATATGAAACACGCGGTTTTTTTCGCGGTGGTGCGGTGGGACTGGAGAGGTCAGTGTCCGGCGTCATTCGGCTCGTCGTGTTCGAGGTCGAGGATTATGGTTTTGCGGGGCGTATCGAGTTCTTCGATGTCGTCTTCGTTGAAAATGGGGTCGCTGACGACGTACTTTTCCGTGGCCCAGTTGCCGAGGTCGCGGTCGCGGCAGCGCTCGCTGCAGAAGGGGAAGTCGACGTGTTGGGTGGAGTCGGTGGGAGTTTTGCAGATTGGGCATTTGTGTTGCATGTGCGAGGACCTTGGTTTCGAAATTTTCGATTTCGGCCGCGAGGGGAAGTCTACATCAAGTTACGGCTGGTGGGAATTTTGGGAAAGGCACGGACCGTCCCCGGCTGTGCTCGAAGCGCGAGCTTAGTTAAGAACTTTGCGACTAAGTAGACGATATCTGCCGCGCGCCAAATCGCACACCATTTGGCGCGCGCTGCGGTGAGAACCTGCACAAGAGAAATACTTAAATCGCGTGGCGCTCAGCTTGCGCCGGTCCAGCGGCGACCGGTTTTGGGGCGCGAAACTCTTCGATCTCCGCGCCGAAGCCGATGCGTCCATCTCCGTATGGCTCGTTGCGCACGTGCACGACGCGCGCGGTGCAGCGCGTTTCTTCAGGCATTCCGCCAGTGACTTCGACCGGCATACGAAGCGTAGCTTCAATGGGCATGCCGATTTGCAGGGCGGCAGATGAGGCAAAGAAGAATCCGCCACGCGAGACGTTGAGGGCTTCTGTGAAGTGCTCGGTTTTGTCCGAAGACAATCCGATGGCGCGAAAACGCAGCGGTGTACGGAGATTATAGCGAGTGAGCTGACGTCGTTCGGAAACTTTCATGTCGTCCTCCTCCGCGCGAGAGGAAGGGTCTTACGCGGGTCGCGAGATTGGGGGAGGGCTTCGACCAGAGTAGGGAACGCCAACGCGCTAGTCAAGTACCAAAAATCTACCAAAAATCTATATTTACGGCCTTTCGTGCATTTCCTCTTATGACCGCTCGGTTAGACGCGGAGTTAAAGTGGCGAACCCGTTGCTAGCACGCCAAAGTGGGCGGTGATTCAAGATTTTTGATGTGGGATAATGCGTGCGCGTCAAACTACAGCGATTCGTAAGATAGGCTGAGCAGAAGCGAGCACTAGCACATGAGCAAAACGGGCTCTTCACTGGAGCAGACGTTCGTGGTACCGGACTGGCCTACGATTGTGGCGGCGCACGCGCGCATCGCGCCGCACATCCATCGCACGCCGGTACTGACCTCGCGGTTGCTTGACGCCATGGCAGGCGCGCGCCTGTTTTTTAAGTGCGACAATTTCCAAAAAACCGGCTCATTCAAGATCCGCGGAGCCAGCAACGCCATTTTTTCCATGAGCAAAGAGCAAATCGCTAACGGCATCGTTACGCTTTCCAGCGGCAATCACGGCGCGGCGGTGGCGTGTGCAGCGGCTTGGCGGGGCGTTCCGGCATACATCGTGATGCCCAAGAATACGCCGAAGGTGAAATGCCAGGCCGTCGAAAACTATGGAGGGCGCATTACGTTTTGCGAGCCCACGCTTACGTCGCGCGCAGAGACCGCCGCGCGCGTGCAAGCGGAAACCGGAGCCGCGCTTGTTCACCCGTATGACGACGACCGCATCATCGCCGGGCAAGCCACGGCCGCAAAGGAACTGCTCGAAGAAGTGAACGATCTCGATGCAGTATTCGCTCCGGTGAGCGGCGGCGGCCTGCTCAGCGGTACCTGCCTGGGAGCGCAGGGAATGCGGCCTGAGATTCTGGTTTTTGGTTGTGAACCGGAACGCGCGGACGATGCCTACCGGTCGCTGACGTCGGGAGTATTGCAATCGCTGGATGCCAGCGACACCATCGCGGATGGATTGCGCGCTTCGCTGTCCGCGCGTACCTTCGCAATTTTGCGAGAGCGTGTTGCGCGCATTCTGTTAGTCAGCGAGGCGGAAATTATCGCGGCCACACGCCTGGTCTGGGAACGTATGAAAATTATTATCGAGCCATCCTGCGCGGTGGCCATTGCGCCGCTGCTGCGGGCCGGCGCGGTCGCTGATTTGAGATTGCCGCCACGCGCCGACGGTGGAGCTCCCAAACTCGGCATAATTTTCTCCGGTGGCAACCTCGATCTCTCTTCGCTTCCGTTCTGATCGAGTGTCGAACATCTCGCGGCTTGCAACGTTCGGCTAACTGCATGGTTCCGCCGCTGACTATGGCAACATCGTTTCGCGAACCAGCAAATACATCGCGGCAAATCCAGCCAATAAGACACCGCTCTCTAGCATCACCGAAATGCCGTGCAGCCGGCCAAATTCTGCAAGCAACGGGCTTGCGGCGTCGGTGGCCTGGATTGACCCCATGCGCAGTCGCAGCGCTGCCATCTTTGCGCTAACGGTGTATTGCGAAATCAGCGTCAAAGCAATCATCGCGGCCACGCAAATCGCGGGGCCGCTCGAGTACGTCGCAAAGGTGCGGGTACGCGCCAGCCGCGCCGCCAGAAATATGATCCCGCACAAAATCCCGCCTAGGTGCATCCGCGTCAGCGAGTAACCGACCACCGCGCCAGCCTGATCGCGGGTCGCCAGGACGTGGAAAGCTCCCGGAGCCACCACAAAACTCAGAAAAACGTCGCTGCCCAGCCATAGGCTCAAACCTAGAAACTCAATCGTAAGCAGCAGCGTTGACATGGAGGTTTTTCGTTAGAATAACTTTTAGCGCAGAAAGTGGTGGGCGATAAAGGATTTGAACCTTTGACCTCTCGCGTGTGAGGCGAGCGCTCTAACCGCTGAGCTAATCGCCCGTCAAAAAACGGGTTGCGTGCATCCGACTAGCGGGCAAAAAACGCGCCGCGATGCAGTGTTCTAGTTGTAACAGGAAAGAGCCCGAGTTTTCAACTATGCCGACCGCCACCCCTCAGGTAGTTTCGCAGCTGCATCGCGCCATCGCGCGCATTATTCTCGGCAAAGAAGAGGCTATTCAACTTGCGCTCATTACCCTGCTAGCGCGCGGCCACCTATTGATCGAAGACGTTCCGGGCGTGGGGAAAACGACTCTCGCGCAGGCGCTAGCAAAATCCTTTCATTGTTCTTTTCAGCGTATTCAGTTCACTTCGGACTTGTTGCCCAGCGATGTTCTCGGCGTCAGCGTCTATAATCCGGAATCGCGCGAATTTGAATTTCGCTCCGGCCCGATTTTCGCGAACGTGGTGTTGGCGGACGAAATCAACCGCACCACGCCGCGCACGCAATCCGCGCTGTTGGAAGCGATGAACGAAGCGCAAGTCACCGTGGACGGCAAAACGCTCCCGCTGCCACAGCCCTTTCTGGTGATCGCCACGCAAAATCCCGTCGAGCATCACGGGACTTACCCGCTTCCGGAATCGCAGTTGGATCGTTTTTTGATGCGCATCAAAATGGGATACCCATCGCCGGAAACGGAGCGCGAAATTCTGCGCAGGCGCGCTAGCGACGATCCTCTGGTCTCGCTCGATTCCATTGCCGACGTACACGAAGTGTTAGCTATGCAGGAAGCCGTCGCGCACATCAAAGTTGACACCAGCTTGCTCGACTATGCGCTGAATATTGTGAACCGCACGCGCAATAGCGATCAGCTTGCGCTCGGCGTCAGTCCCCGTGGGACGCTGATGCTGCAGCGCGCCGCGCAAGCCCGCGCTTTTCTCGACGGCCGCGATTACTGCTTGCCTGACGATTTCAAGCAACTGGCGGTGGCGGTGTTTTCGCATCGCGTGGTGGCCAGTTCGCGCCATGCTTCGGCGCAGAAGAAGTCGGAAACCACGGAATCGGTACTCCGCGAAATCGTTGACTCGGTTCCCGTTCCACTTTAAAGGCAACGACACTCTCGATTTGTTTTTCTAATGGTAGCGAGGAAACGGTTTGACGCTCTTGCCCATGGCCCCGACTCCTTCCTCTTCGAGGATCGCGCATCTCTGGTCCAAAACCGATCGTCCTGCGGTGCGCGCGTTTTTCCTTTCCATCACGGCGCTCACCGTAGCGTTGCTGCTGGCGCTGTACTCCGGCGCCGCCGCTGAACTGGGCCAACTGGTTCTCGCCACCACCTCAGCGGTAACTGCGCTCGCCGTCGCCGGGTGGGTCGCCGTCACGCTCGTCCCGGTGCTCGCCAAGCGCACGCCGCTTCGCTGGATCGGCTACAACGTCGAGTACCGCATCTCTCGCCCTGGGTGGATTTACGTCGGCGGGATCATTTTAGTGGCGCTCGCGGCGCTCAACACTGGCAACAACCTTCTTTTTCTGATCATGTCCACGCTGGTGGCGGCGATTCTCATGTCCGGAATTCTTTCCTCCATTTCACTCTCTGGAATGACCTTGCGCCTCGAATTGCCCGAGCACATTTTCGCCACACAGCCGGTGCGCGCCGTCATGGAATTGCGCAACGAAAAACTCACCGTCCCGTCGTTTTCGCTCCGCGTGGAAGCCGCCGCAAAAAAGGGCCAGCCCGCGGTGATGCTTGAAACTCCCGTGTATTTTCCGTATCTCGCCAAGCGTGAACAGGTTCGGCAAGTTGTGCCCATGACTTTCCCGCGCCGCGGCCTATATCGGCAGGACGCCTTTCGCATCGTTACGCGCTTCCCGTTCGGCTTTTTGCAAAAAGCTCGCCGCATCGACCTGAAAACCGAAGCGCTGGTTTACCCTTCCGTCGAACCCAATGACCAGATGATCGAGAATCTGGCGGGTTTGCACGGTATACGGGAAAGCCTTGCCAAAGGGCACGGGCAGGATCTTTATGCGCTTCGCGATTATGTGGCCACGGATAGCGCCCGCCACGTGCATTGGAAAGCCTCGGCGCGCTTTGGCACGCTGATGGTTCGCGAATTTACGCGCGACGATGATTGCCGCGTCTTGCTGGTGCTTGATCCGCACATCACCCCGGTCATTAACGCCGAAA
>Ga0182024_10005225_pt1 | contig 29247 bp, 29 predicted proteins | sample P32metaG_FD_120480 | JGI IMG/M metagenome (GOLD analysis project Ga0182024, IMG submission 120480) | Permafrost microbial communities from Stordalen Mire, Sweden - P3-2 metaG (Illumina Assembly) | ecosystem: Environmental > Terrestrial > Soil > Wetlands > Permafrost | place: Sweden: Stordalen...
GCGTGATCAAACGAAAGATGAGCCGATGGAAAAAGAAACGCCCCGAACACCGCAACTATCCCCAGCCAAAACAGCAGTTTGCCAAAAGCATCGCAATGCTTCGTTGAACGGTATTGCGGCTAAGCGGGCGCGGAGCAAGCGGTTCCTGAGAATTTCAACACATGCGTGATACGGGTATAAATTCCGGATCAGCGTTTCGCCGCGCGGCGCGTAGCCAAGCGCTTTACACCAACCGTCTCTTCCTTATATCGCAAATATCTGGCAACCCTTGACGTTTGCGCCGGTTACGATCGGCTCGCAATGCATAGCCCGCCCGGCTTCACGCGCAACGAGCTGCTGGGCTGACATTGTCCAAAGTATTCAGCCGCAAGGCAAACGACTCGTGATAATATAAAGCCCATGCGCCTCGTGTGGTTCCTACCTGTTGCGTTTCTGTCGGGTGCCGATGGCCTTGTGCTTCTGGTGCCGTACGTCATCTTTATGGCAACGGTGGCTGGCTTGAGCGCGCGGATCAAACAGCGCCGGGCGATCGCGCAACCCGTCGGGTCAATGCCAAAGTTTTCAGCCGCTAGCCTGGAACTCGAAGCGGCTGCCCTGTAGTCGCTTGTCGATTTCCGTCAGCACGCGCGTCTCATCCGTCTGATCCTTCGCGATAAACGTTACGCTGAATCGCACATACGCCCCGGCGTCATCCCATGGCACGGTGCTGATCAACTTCTCAGTGATGAGCCATTGGCTGAAGGTCTCGGCCTTCTCGAAGCTGACCCGACGGCCGTCGGAATTGGTCGCGGCCTTTGGGATTCTCACGTACAGGAAGAACGAACCCTTGGGCTTCTTTGCATCGAGGCCGTGCTTGCGAAGCACCTGCACGAGGCCATCCATCCGGCGCGAATACTTGGCGGCAATCTGCCGGGTGATGTCGGGCTGATCGAGCGAGACGGCGCACGCCTGCTGGATCGCCAGGAACTGGCCCGAGTCGGAATTGTCTTTCACGTCGGCGTAGGCTTTGACGATCAGCGGATTGCCGACGACGAAGCCCAGCCGCCAGCCGGTCATGTTGAAGCCCTTGCTCATCGAGTGCAGTTCGATGCCGACGTCCATCGCGCCCGGCGTCGCGAGGAATGACAGCGGCTTCCCCTCGAACACCAGCGCGGCATAGGCGGCATCGTGAATCACGACCAGATCGTTCTGCTTCGCGAACGTCACCACGTCGGCAAAAAACTGCGGCGTGGCGCTGGCGCCGGTTGGGTTGTTCGGGTAGTTGATCACCAGCGTCTTGGCGCGCTTCAACTTGTCGGCGGGAACGCTCGACAGATCAGGCAGGAAGTTGTTCTTCTCGAGCAGTGGAATGTTGTGAACTTCGCCGCCATAGTATTTGGAATGCGTGCCAAAGACCGGATAGCCCGGCGTGGTCATCAGCGCCACGTCTCCCGCATTGATAAAGCACGCCGGCAGCAGCGTGAGGGCGGCTTTCGAGCCGATTGAGTGAACGATCTGCGTTGATGGATCGATTCCATCGACGCCGCAGACTTCTTTCATCCACCGGGCTGCGGCTTTCTTATAAGCATCGCCGCCGTTGTCGGCGTAGCCCCGATTCTCCGGATCGCGCGCAGCGGCATCCAGCGCGTCGATGCTGGCTTTGAACGCCGGCGCATCGGGCTCGCCGACACCCATATCGATCAGTTCAACACCCGGATGAGCCGCCAGCGCGGCGCGCTTGGCACGCTTGATCTTCTCAAACTTATAAATCTCGGTGCTCTTGCCGTACTGCCTGCCGCCGATGCGCTCGGCAAAAAGATTCTGAATGTAAGGATCGCTCATGAGTCTCCGGGGAAAGCCGGGGATTTTAGGGTCCACTGGCGTGGGGTCAATCGATGCCAGAAGAGTCCCCAAGTTCATCATCCGCGGATGATAGATCGGAAGATGCGATCGACCACACGACACGCGCTAATGGTGATGGCGGCGGCCACAGTCATCGGCTATTGTCATGCATTGGCGTCATTGCAAACACCACGGTATTCCTCACCGCTCCATCCGTTCCCACGCAATCATTCCGCAGCTCGGCTTCACGAATCATCCCCACGCGCTCGGCGACACGAGTGCTGCGCAAGTTTGCAGGATCGCACCGAATTTCAATCCGCTTGGCTTTCAAAGTCTCGAATCCGAATTTCAAAATCCCTCTGACCGCTTCGGTGATATACCCCTGGCCGACGTATCGGGTGCGACACCAATATCCGATTTCGAACTTGGGCACAGACCAATCCCGTGGGTGCAGGCCGCTGGAGCCGAGGATGTCGCCGGTGGCTTTGTGGATCAGGCGGAGGGTGATGTCCGCGCGCGAGAGGAACATGCTATATGCTTTGCGCGAATTCTCCTCCGACTTCTCAACGCTCGGCTTCTCCTGCGCCCACGGCATCCAGGGTTTCAGGTCGTCGAATGTTTCCAGGACGGCGGCGTTGAGCGCGGGGCCGTCGCCGGGGCGCGGAACGCGGATGATCAGCCGCTCGGTTTCGAACGATTCGGGGATGTCGAGAAGGATGGGGTTAGGCATCGATGCGGCTTTGGCGAGTTGCGGGTCCTGACGTCGGTGCATGATTCGCGGGGAACAGCGTCATCAACGTAGCGTGACATCCCCGCCAAAAAGGAAATCTGCTTGACATACCTGATGACGGATAAGCGGCAACCGCCCGCAATTCACTCCATCGCGGCAAGCGACGCGAGGACTTTTCTCGTGCCGGTGAAAGTTCGGCGGCCGTGCATGGCGACGTAGTTGTCGACGAGCGCGACATCGCCGGTTTGCCAGGGGACGTCGAAGCTGAGTTCTTCGCCAAGATCGACGGCCATTGCGACGGCATCCTGATCGAGCGGCGTACCATCGCCGAATCGGATCGCTTTCGATGGATCATTGCGCGAATCTTTCCAACCCTTGGCGGCGGCGATCAGTTGATTGAAGAAAGACGTCCGGCCGTTGCGAAGCTTGCGCACCGCCGGAAGCACTGGCGTCGTGGCGCGGAGCGAGCCATCTTCGAGCCATTCCCAGGAATAGCCGAGTTTCTTGAGGCGCGCCTCAGCGCCGGCGCGGTCGGTCGCGGCAAGCGTGCTTTGCCAGCTTCGGCCCATGCCCGATCCGGCGTCATTCGCGGCGGGCATAACGTTGGTGTACTTCAGGCCCTTGGTTTGGCAGTTGCGGGCGAACTCGGGTTTGGCCGCGGCTAAGCGATCCCACAATTCGTCCGATCGGCAGACGGGCGTTGCGCCGCCGGTTTCAGACGCCTTCTCGCAGAAGAAAAACAACCGGCTGGGATAGACCGGGGTCTGAGCCATTTCGTGATGCAGGAAGATCGTCACATTCGGCGGGGCCTCATTGGCGGTGAAAACACGCGGGGTACGGTTCGCGCGAACGGCGTTTGATAAAGATTCATCGTACGGAAAGTTCTCAAGTCCAAACGCCGCGATGAATTGATCAAAATCGTTGGCAGTCGCGATGGGGAATCCACGGAACAGGATAACGCCGTGCGTGGCTGCCTGATCAAGCAACGATTGACGACGCTCGGTAATCCAGGCGGTCGATTCGGCGAGTGTCGCGCCTTTCGTCTGGCACGCGAGGACGAGCGGAAAAACCTGGCCGTGATGCTTCTGCTGGCCGGCAACGGAAATGGGTTCAACGTGGATCATAGCGCCTCAAAAGTTGGTTCCAATGATAGCAATTTCATTCTGGCAACGGCTTATTTTTTGTCTCGGGAAGAAACAACAGCAGGAACGCGCCAACAAGGTAGAGCGAGCTGAGAATCGTTATCGCGAGCCGGACGTCCATGTGTTCCTTGAGCAATCCGGATCCAAAGAGGATCGGCGCGGCGATCAACCGGCCGCCGTTGAAACAGACGCCGGCCCCGGTCGCTCTCAAGTCATTGGGAAACAATTCGGGAAAGTAGATCGCATAACCGGAATGCATTCCACCGGTGAAGAATCCGAAGATGGGAAGCAATAAGAGCAACTGCCAGTAGGATTGTGGGAGATAACATACGATCGGCACGACGCAGACAGCGGCCAGGTGCATCAGTAGAAAAGCGCCGCGTCGCCCCAGCTTCTCGGCCAAGGGTCCGAACGCCAGCAGGCCAATTCCCATTCCGCAAGTCTCGACGATGCCGTAAGCGAACTTCGCGGCGCGATCGGCCGAGGCGGGGTCGTGCCCGGTTCGCAGCAGCATCTCGTGAGCCAGATCCTGACCGGCCACCACCACACCCCAGAAGGTTCCGAGGCCAACCGCGGCCAGCAGCAATCCGAAGATCGCATGCCGGGCGAGCGTGCGCGTGCCGAACAGCTCGCGCAGGCTTCCCATCGGCTTGCGCGCCGCGACGGCTTGCTTCCATCGCTCCGGCTCGCGGACGCTCGCCATCACCCAGAAGACCAGCAGCGCCGGCAGAATTCCGATGACGTAGGCATATCGCCAATGCGTGGCAACGATGATTCCCACCGCGGTGGCCAGCAGCGTGCCGGGGACGCTGATTGCGTGAAAGATTCCCCCTGCGCGAGCGCGGGCTTTGGCGGGAAAAACTTCGGCTACCAGCGATGCGCCGACGGCCCATTCTCCGCCGACGCCGAGCGCGACGAAGAATCGCAGAGCCGCGACTTGCCAGATGTGCGTCGCGAAGTAGGTAAGGCCGGAGAAAATCGCGTAGAACAGAATGGTGACCGCCATCGCGGGCCGGCGTCCGTAGCGATCGGCCAGCTTGCCGAATCCGATGCCGCCGATCATCCCGCCGAGGAGGAAAATCGCGATGATGACGTCGCCCCAGAGTTTCACGCGGTGGGAATCGACCGTGCCAAGCAGCTCGCGCAGCAAATCGCCGCGGGTGAGGTTAAAGATCTGCCCCTCGAACGCGTCGAACATCCACCCCGCCGATGCGATGGCGAGGACCAGCCATTGGTAGCGCGTCACCTCGGCGTACCAAGGCGTCGCGGGCGTCTGAATGGTTTCAAGCGTCGGAGCGGACACGAATCACAACTCTTTCAATGAGACCGGCGCGCCGGTCTGAAGGGACTCGGCGGCCCGGAGACACATTGCCGCCGACCACAAACCATCTTCGCCGGTGCAGGGGACGGGCGATCCGTCGCGCACCGCCGCGATAACGGCGGCGATTTGATCGACCAGTTCATACACTTCGCCCGACGGCTTGGCGATGTTGATCGTCTCGACGTCCTGGCCGTGACCGACTTTCAGGCTGAAGGTCGGTTCGAACGTGCGGTCCATCGCGCCGCTCCACGACGCCCAGATCGCGCCGTCGCGGCCAGTGATCTTCGCGGTCTGATGATGTTCCCAGCCGGCGAGCGTTTGGGTGATCGCGGCATGGCCGCCGTGGGAGAACTGGACGATCGCCGAGAAGTTGTCGTGAAGTTCCGGATGATTCGGCTGGCGACCGTTCGCGGCAGCGTAAACGGAAGTGGGCGTACCAGCGCCTTGCAGATACCAGCGCGCCAGATCGAAAAAGTGAATCGGTTCTTCGAGAATCCAGTTGCCGACGCGGTTGATGTCGTAGCGCCAGCCGCCCGCGCCTTGACGGTAGGGATTCCGCCAGAGTTCGATCAGCGCGTAAAGCGGATCGCCGATCGTGCCGGCGTCGATCAATTCCTTGACCTTGCCCCACAGTGATGAAAAGCGAAGCTCGTGGCCGATCGCGAGAATCCGCCCACGCTCTTTCGCAAGCCCGATGAGTTGCTGGCAATGCTCGACCGACAGAGCCATCGGCTTTTCCAGAAGCAGATGCCGCCCCGATTCCAGCACATCGCGCGACACCTGAAAGTGCAGATCGGACGGCAGCACGATGTCGCACAGATCCAGTTCTTCGGCGTCGAGCATCTGCTGGTAGTGAGCGTAGATTTTCACGCCGGGGTGCTTCGACCGCGCCAAGCTGGCGGTCTGCTCGGAGCGGGCGCAGATTGCCGCCAAAATCGCGCCGTCAGTCGACGCGACCGCCCGCGCGTGGTGCTGGCCCCATGCGCCATAGCCAATCAATCCGCAACGAACCACTTGCATGAGTTAAGAGCTACGCCCCGCTGGCGACCATTTCATTCCACTTCACTTCGGCTTTGCGATCGGATGCAAGCTCGGCAAGCCAGCAGGTTCGCGACGCCGCCAGCGCGCGGGCCGGACTGGCGTCGGGCTTTTTGCCGGTCTGCACACAGTTGAGGAAGTCGTCATAGAGCACGACGACCGCTTCATCCACACCATGGCTGGGCGGCTCGTTGGTTTCGATCTTCCGTATTCGATTGCCGCCCTTTTCGCCTGGCTTGGGACGCCGAATGACGCGGAAGGCATCGCCGACCGATTCGATCGATCCTTCATCGCCCATGACCGTCATATCCGCCCGGCTTGGGCCGAACATGCTGAGCGTGTGAACGGCGGTGAGATCGTCGGAATACTTCAGCGTGACGGTGGCGCGATCCCAGGTATCGCGGCCGTCGTGATAGACGCTGATGCCGCCGTCGCAGGAGATCGACGTCGGAAGGCCCCCGGCGTACCAGTGCAGCAGATCCAGATAATGGCACGAGAACTCGTTGAGCGTCCCGCCGCTGGCGGCGTGGGCGAAGCGCCAGTTCACGAGTTGCCCGCCGCGCTTTGGGTCGGCATAGCGCCAGACCTCGGGGCTGAGATTCCAGTCGCCGCGCGAGCAGTTCTGCACCAGATATTTGGGCTTGCCGACTTCCCCGGCGGCAATCAATTCGCCGATCTTCTTGGCGCGAGCGCCGTTGCGATACTGCATGCCGAACATCACGACGTTCTTCGAGGAAGCAGCCGTTTGCCCCATGGCCGTCGCATCTTCGGGCGTCGCGCCGGCGGGCTTTTCGCACAGCACGTGCTTGCCGGCCTGAACCGTCGCCGCGAGGACCTCGCGATGCAGCAGATTCGGAACCGCGATCACGACCGCGTTGATGTCGGGATTGGCCAGGAGCTTTTGATAATCGCTGTAAGTCTGCACGGCATGGCCGACTTTCCCGGCGGCCGAATGAAGCCGTTCCTCCACGACATCGCACAGCGCGATCAGGTCGTGTCCCCTGGCTTCCACTTCCTTCAACGTCGGAATGTGCGTGTAAGCGCCGCGCGTACCGGTGCCGATGATGCCCCAGCGCAGCGGCTTGTCATTGCTCGGCGTTTCCGCCAAAGCCGACGCCGTTCCGGCGATCATGAAAGTGCCCGCTCCGGCCGCCGCCATCGACAGAAGACCGCGCCGGGACAGTTGCTTCGCTTCGCTCATTTCCGCTCCGTTCTGCAAGGGAAGGTGTGGCCGCTTGGGCTATAGGCGCTTTAGTGAAACAAATTGGTCCAATTTGTCAATTGAAAGCTGCACAATTAGTGCGGGCAATCTGGGAAGTCTAACTGTCGCATTGCTGAAGATCGCAGCAAGGAATTTACCGGACCGTTCGGTATATATTCGCCCTGCCGTGGATGAGAATCGCACTACATCCGGCGACAGCAAAGCAATCCTGGCATGGAAGGCGCGGATGATCGGCGTATCGGGCAAGGATATCTATGAGGAAAGGGCATCGACCGGCGAACGCGGATCCGCGATGCCATCGCGGGCTCCAGGAAGATGACGGTGCGAGGATTGAAGAAGGCCAAATGCGTGGCCCTATGGTGCGCGCGGTCTGCGGTCGATGGCACCGACCCGGCCGAGCGTTATCCTGTTGATCTTGCGGCGTTCCGAGTTCCGGCGAAACTGGATTTCAGCCAAAACCCCGTTATGCTCGATAATGTCTAGGATTCCAAGCTGAGGTAGCCCTTTTATGCCCGTACCCGTTTCGCAGATGTGGACTGTGGCGACGTATGTCCTGAAACAGAAGGTTTCGGGGCGCAAGCGCTATCCGCTCGTTTTGATGCTCGAGCCGCTGTTTCGCTGCAACCTGGCGTGCGCGGGGTGCGGGAAGATTCAATACCCGGCTCATATCCTCAAGAAGCAACTCACGCCGGAGCAATGCTTTAAGGCCGTCGATGAATGCGGCGCGCCGATGGTGAGCATTCCCGGCGGCGAGCCGCTGCTGCATCCGAACATCAAGGAAATCGTCGAGGGGCTGGTCGCCCGCAAGAAGTATATCTATCTGTGCACCAACGCTTTGCTGTTGAAGGAAAAGATCGATCTCTTCACGCCGAGCAAGTATCTCACGTTCAGCGTGCACATGGATGGGCAGAAGGATCACCACGATTTTGCCGTTTGTCGCGAAGGAACTTATGAGACGGCCACCGATGGCATCCGTGAAGCCGTCAAGCGCGGGTTCCGCGTGACGACGAATACCACCCTGTTCGAAGGCGCCGACGCCAAGAGCGTGCGGCAGTTCTTCGACGAGATGATGGATCTCGGCGTCGAAGGGATGATGCTTTCGCCGGGCTATAGCTACGACAAGGCCCCTGACCAAACGCACTTCCTCGGCCGCGGCAAAACCCGCCGGCTGTTTGCGAAGATCCTTTCGAACCGCAAGAAGACCTGGCAATTCAACCAGAGCCCGCTGTTCCTCGAATTCCTCATGGGCAAGCGGCAATACAAGTGCACGGCCTGGGGCATGCCGACTTACAACATCTTCGGCTGGCAGAAGCCGTGCTATCTGCTGCAGGATGGGTACGCCGACAGCTTCGCCGAGCTGATGAGCGCCACCGAATGGCAGAACTACGGCACCGAAAGCGGCAACCCCAAGTGCGCCAACTGCATGGTTCACAGCGGCTACGAAGCCAGCGCGGTTGATCACACGTTCTCGCTGAAGGGCATCTTGTCAGCCGCCAGGGCGACGCTGTTCGGCGGGTCGTATTCCGATCCGGAAGCGCTGGAGGCATTGGAAGAAAAGAGCGCCCCCGCCGCCTCACTGGTGCAGGTGACGGTGGGCAAGCCGTTGAAGCAGGATATTCACGAGACGATTCGCGCTTAGTTGAGAATTATGCCGCAAGAAACCAAAGCCATGCCGTTTGACCCGGAGACGCTCGACGTCGCGCCCGGTGTCGTTCACGAAAACCTCGAGGGTTGGGTTCCGCCGCTGGCGAGCGACGACGAAATCCGCGCCGCGTTCGAAAAAGCCTTCGACTTCCGCGGCGACATCACCCTCACCCGCAAAGACGGCAGCACCGTCGAAGGCTATCTCTTCGATCGCAACAGCAAGGGCAAAACGCTGGCCGACTGCAACGTGCGGCTCTACCCCAAAACCAGCGACGAGAAGGTGAAGATCGCCTACAGCGACGTCGCCCGCATCGAATTCACCGGCAAAGACACCGCCGCCGGCAAGAGCTTTGAAACCTGGGTGAAGAAGTACAACGAAAAGAAGAAAGCCGGCGAGAAGAACATCGGGATCGAGCCGGAGAAGCTGGATTAGCGGCCGCGCGACTCAACGCGTGCGGATCGCGCGGCCCAAGCTGCACATTAAAGCGGTAAGATGAGACTCACGCCAAGCACTGAGCCGCTTTTCCCATCACTGAGTTCGAGTTCGGATCGTAGGCATAGGTCGTCGTGTTCCCCAGCGCGTCGACAGATGTCTGATTGACCTGGTGACGAAGTGAATTGCGCATTTTCTTCTCCTGTCAGTTAGACCCGGTCTGAATTGAAATTCGTGAAACGAGTCCAAATTCTAAATCTACCTTAGGGCAGTCGCAAGGAAGTAATGCGGCCAGCTGTTTACGGCTCGGGAGATTTGACCCCACTGTTCGAGCATCCGTCGGCTAACATTCCGTGAAGACTCCGGGAGCCTGGATGCAGTTGCCTGCGGGCCCACAACTTGACACACATCTCGATGGCGTTTAATTCACGGACGGTATTTTGTAGCGAAGGTTCGTAAATAAAGATGCTCCGGCTGGCTTCGCTCATTTTCCGGAATGTTCTGCGCAATCGGCGTCGAACCACCCTCACGCTCGCAAGCACCGCCGTTTCATTGGCGCTGCTTGCCCTGCTGACGGCAATCTATCAAGGATTTTTCTATGGCTCTCCCGCTTCTCCGTCGGAAGCGCTGCGGCTGATCTGCCGGCATCGGGTGTCGCTCACGCAGTCGCTTCCGGCCAGTCATTTCGCCCCCATCAAAAGCGTGCCCGGCGTCGCCGAAGTCTCGGCCTGGACCTGGTTCCAGGGTGTTTACAAAGAGCCCAAGGATTTTTTCGCGCGGTTCGCGGTCGATGCCGATGTGATCTTCAACATCCATCAGGATTGGCAGATGCCCGCCGATCAGATGGCCGCGTTCAAGCGCGGCCGCACGGCGTGCGCTATCGGCGAGAAGATCGCAAAGCAGTACGACATTAAAGTGGGCGATCGCGTCGTCATCGTCGGCGACATTTATCCCGTCACCCTCGAGCTTACGGTCGCCGGCATTTTTTCGCATCCGCTGAATGCCGAGTGCCTTGTCTTTCATCGCGAATATCTCACGGAACTGCTGCCGAAGACTTCATCCGATCGTGACGCCGTCGGCACGTATTCGATCCTGGCCGACTCGACTGAAGATGTGCCGCGAATCTCGCGCGCGATAGACACGATGTTCGACAATTCGCCGTATCCGACGCGGACTGAATCGGAGCAGGAGTTCGGTCGATCGTTTCTGGCGTTTCTGGGCAATGTGAAACTGTTTCTCGCCGCCATCTGCGGCGCGGTCACGTTTACCATTCTGCTGGTGTCGGCCAACACCGTCGCGATGTCCGTGCGCGAGCGCACGCGCGAGATGGCGATCCTCCGCACCCTCGGCTACACCCCCGGCGAGATTCTTCAGTTGGTTCTCGGCGAAGCGGTTCTCATCAGCCTGGCCGGCGGCGCGCTCGGCCTTATTCTGGGAATGGTCTTGGCAAAAGGATTGTCCGCGGCCGGCGGCGCGTTTGGATTCCAGGGCCTCAAATGGCAGGCCGCCCTGATCGTCATGGTGATGGCCGCGATCATCGGGTTCTTCGCCGCCCTCGTTCCGGCGGTCATTGCATCCCGCAAAAATGTGGTCGAGTCCTTGCGGTTCACGGGATAGAGCATCATGGCAGTGCCGATTCGCTACAACATCCGCAACCTGATCGAGCGTAAGGGCACCACGCTGATGACCGCGTTTGGCATCGGGCTCACCGTGGCGGTGCTGGTGACCGCGATGGCGCTGACGACCGGCCTGCAAGCCGTCTTCGGCGGCACCGGGGATCCGCGCCAGGTGCTCGTCATGCGCAAGGGCGTTACCGCCGAGCTGACTTCGACCGTCTCCAGCGATGCCTACCAGATAATCCGGAGCATGCCGGGGATTTCCCGCACGCCGGCGGGCGAGCCGATGGTGTCGCCCGAAGGGCTGACGGTTGTGAATCTGCCGAGCGTCGATTCGCCGGAGGGAATGAATGTCACCGTGCGCGGGCTGCTTCCCATCGGCCTTTCGATGCGCGACGTGGTCATGGATCAAGGCAGTATGATTCAACCCGGGCTGCGGCAGATCATCGTCGGACAGTCGATCGCCCATCGCTACCCCGACGCCCAGATCGGCAAGAAGCTTCGATTCGGGCGCGGGATGTGGGAAGTGGTCGGCATCTTCCACGTCGGCGAGTCCGCCGCCAACAGCGAAATCTGGGTCGATCTCAACCAGCTTCGCGGCGACTTCGAGCGCGCCGGCGGCAGCAGTTCACTGCTTATTCGCTGTGACAGCGACGCCGCCAAAACTCAGTTGAAGGACACCATCAGCGCCGATCAGCGCCTTGGTTCGGATGTGATCGGCGAAAAGGAATATTACGCATCGCTGACCAGTTCCGGCGCGCCGATCGAGGGCCTCGGGTTCTCCGTCGCGATCATCATGGCCATCGGCAGCGCATTCGCCGCAACCAATACGATGTACGCCGCCGTCTCGCGACGCACGCGCGAGATCGGCACGCTGCGCGCCCTGGGCTTCGGGCGGTGGTCGATCCTCTGGTCCTTCATGATTGAATCAGTCTGCCTGGCGCTCCTCGGCGGCGTGCTGGGCGTGCTGATCGCCCTGCCTGTCAACGGCATGACCACCGGCGTGGGCAGCTTCGCGACCTTCGCCGAAACCGCGTTCAAGTTTCACGTTAGCTGGAAAGCTATACTTGTCGGACTCGTATTCGCCGCGCTGATCGGCGCGCTGGGGGGATTTCTCCCGGCGTGGTCGGCATCCAAAAAGGGCATCGTCGCCGCGATGCGCGACCTATGAGAAGCTTTTAAGCCATGCTCGTGGACAGCGATCTTCATAAACTTCGCATCGATAAAGCCGACAAGGCGCGGCGCAACCAGCGGTCCGTCTGGCCCTGGGTGCTGCTCGCGCTGCTCGTCGTGGCGGGTGGCGCCGGCGCCTGGCAATGGCATGTCGCGTCGGCCGCGCCCATCGTACAGACGATTCGCGTTCGCGTTCCCGAACCGGGCAGCCCGGGCGCGGCGCAATCCGAAACGGCTGTCCTCAACGCCACCGGCTATGTGATGGCGGCACACAAAATCGAACTGGCCAGCAAAGTCATCGGCCGCGTCGCGTGGGTTGGCGTCGAAATGGGGGACAAGATCGCCAGGGATCAGGTTCTTGTGCGCCTGGAGGACGATGAATTCCGAGCGCGCGTCGCCCAGCAGCAAGGCCTGCTGGATAATGCCAAGGCGCTCCTGGCCGAACTTGAAGCGGGATCGCGGCCGGAGGAAATCGCCACATCGCAGGCTCGTGTCGACGATGCCCAGGCCTCGCTGGCCAGCGCCGAAGCGAACCTGCGGCGTCTGCACGATGTCGGCGACGCTCGAGCCGTCTCACGGCAAACGATCGATGATGCCCAGGCCCTCGTGAACTCGCGCAAAGCGCAACTTGATCTGCAGAAGCAGCAACTGGCGCTGGCGCGCATCGGCCCGCGCAAGGAGCAGATCGACGCCCAGCGGGCGACGGTGCGCCAGCTCGAGGGCAGCCTGCAGATGACGAATATCGATCTGAGCAACACGGTGATCCGCTCGCCGATTTCCGCGACCGTGCTCGAGCGAAACGTGGAAGTCGGCGAGTTCGTCACCACCGGGTTCGTCGGCGATCGCGGCGCCAAGGGATACGTCGTTTCCATCGCCGATCTGAACGATCTCCGCGTCGAGCTGGATATCAGCCAGAATGATTTCGCGAAGGTGCTCCCAAAGCAGTCCTGCTGGATCGTGACCGACGCCTATCCCGACAAGAAATATCAGGGGATCGTCGACCTGATCTCGCCCGAGGCCAATCGCCAGAAAGCGACCATTCAGGTGCGCGTGAAAGTGCTCGACCCCGACGGCCTGCTCAAGCCCGACATGAACGCCACCGTATCGTTTCTCGCCCCGCACCGGGCCGCAACAATGCCAGGCGATCCGCCCGAGCATTCGCCGATCCACGTGCCGGCAAGCGCTTTGCGCAACGGATTCGTGTTCGTCGTCGAAGAGGGTCATGCCGTGAAACGCGCGGTGACCGTGAACAAAGGCAGCGTCGGAAATGACGCCGAGCTGACCGGTGGATTGATTGGCGGCGAAGACCTGATCGTAAATCCTCCTGATTCGCTTCAGAACGGCGACAGAGTCAAGACAGCCAACGCCAAGACCGCGGAGGAATCCAAGTGAGCGACACGATCGTCCAGGCCACGCAGTTAACTAAGGAATTCGAACGCGGACAGATGAAAGTTCTCGCGCTCGACGCCGTCGATCTGACGGTCAAGCGCGGCGAATTCGTGGCTCTCATGGGGCCCTCCGGGTCGGGCAAGAGCACGCTGCTGCACCTGATTGCCGGCATGGACCGCCCCACCGGCGGCACACTCACGGTGCTCGAAGAAGAACCCGCCGCGATGAGCGAGCGCAATCTCGCCCGCTGGCGAAACCACCACATCGGATTCGTGTTCCAGTCGTTCAACCTGATTCCGGTTTTGACGGCCGAGGAAAACGTCGAGCTTCCGCTCAAGCTGACATCACTCGCTCGCGCCCGCCGAAAGGAAATGGGCCAGACGGCGCTCAAGCTCGTCGGCCTCGAAGACCGCCTTGATCACTTCCCTCGCCAACTGTCCGGCGGCCAGGAACAGCGCGTTGCCATCGCCCGCGCAATCGTGACTGATCCGGACATGATCCTCGCCGACGAACCGACCGGCAACCTCGACGCCGCCAGCGCCCGCGACGTGCTGGCTCTTCTGCGAAAACTCAACCGCGATTTCGGCAAAACGGTTGTCATGGTCACCCACGACCCCCACAGCGCCGCCGCCGCCGCTCGAATCATCCATCTCGACAAGGGCAAATTCGTCGAAGCTGATCCGGTGGCTTCAGTCGCCTAAGCGCGGTGTTTGTGGCGGCTTGCAGAAGATCGGCGAGCGGCGCCTATAGGCGATCTGGAAACACCGGGGATGGCGAGAGGTGCCATGCGGTCGGCATACCGCCTTCGATACCGGCCGTCGCCCAAAATGTCACGCACCCTGACGGGCGTAGAATCGGTCTATCGATTTCGACATCGCGCGACGGTTTGTTATCATTGCCACTTCGCGTAGAGGACTATAAAAGGCACCCCAAACTGGCACTCGCGCCCGGACCGCATCGGTCCCACGCGGGCGGAAAGGAAATTCATGCGGGAGCGTCGCAGCGTCAGCAGACGGAAGTTCATCCAAACCTCGGCGGCAGCCGGGGCGGCCGGTCTGAGCTTTCCGTACATCGTTCCCAGTCATGTGATGGCCCAGAACGGTCGGCAGGGCGCCAACGATCGCATCGTGATCGGCTCAATCGGCGTCGGCGGCCGGGGCGGGGATCACGTTAATAACTTTCACAGTATGGGGATCCAGATTGCCGGCATCTGCGACGTCGATTCGCGCCACGCCGCCCAGGCGGCAAAGACCGTCGGCGGAAAGCCGTTTGTCACCAAGGACTATCGCGCGCTGCTGGATCGCAAGGACATCGATGCGATCGTCATCGCAACGCCCGACCACTGGCATGCGATCATGATGGTTCACGCGTGCCAGGCCGGTAAGGACGTATACAGCGAGAAGCCGGTCTGTCGAACGATTCAGGAAAGCTTCGCGATGGTGAACGCCGCCGAGCACTACAAACGCGTGGTGCAGATCGGCGCGCAGGGACGTTCGGAGAACGCGGCGCGCAAAGTGGCCGAGTACGTGCGCAACGGGCAGATCGGCAAAGTCGATCACGTCGAAGTCTGGCATCCGGTGAACTTTGACGGAAACCAGGCGATGACTAAGGACGCCTCGCCACCGCAGAACCTGGATTGGGAAATGTGGCTCGGACCCGCCCGCTATCGGCCTTACAACCAGAGCATTCATCCGTTCAATTTCCGCTGGGTGATGGACATTGGCGGCGGCTTTATTCGCGATCGCGGAAACCACGTTCTGTCCTGCGTTTTCTGGACGATGGACGCCGACAAGACCGGCCCCGTCAGCGTGGAAGCCACCGGGCAACGCGACAAGCGCGGCGTCTGGGACGTGCCGCACACCATGCACGTGAAGTGGGAATTCAAGAACCCCGATTACACCGTCACCTGGGATCAACCCGGCCAGACGCGCCCCTTTCCCGAGAACCCGAACAACGCCATCGACTGGGGCGCGCAGTTCTTCGGCGACAAGGGTTCGGTCATCCTCGAACATGGAGACTCGGCAAACGCCGAGCGGAAGGCTATGGATTACAACCCACCGGCCGACGGCGTGCATCTCTACAAGAGTCCGGGCCATCGCGAGAACTGGCTGGACTGCATCAAGACCCGCAAGGAAACGATCATGCCCGTGCAAGCCGGGGCGGCGGTCATCGTGCTGCCGATCATCGCGAACATTTCGTTCCTGGTTGGTCGCAAACTTCAGTTCGACCCCGTAAAGCGGGAGTTCATCAACGACGCCGAGGCCAATCGCCTGCTGGCCGATCCCTATCGCACGCCATGGCATCTGTAATGGGCGCGGTCGTGTTTGGGTAAACGAGCAAGCAAACGGAATCGAAAAGGAATGATGTCATGGCTGATCTTGAAGAGACGCTAAAGCAACTGAAGTCCGAGGACATGAACGATCGTTTCACCGCGTGGGAAGCCGCCGGCCCGCTGGGCGCGACCGCGGTGAAGCCGCTTGCCGCGATCAGCAAGCAGGACAACCGCACGATTGGCAAGGCGGGAAAGCTGGCGCTGCAGAACGTAGTCAACTACGCCGGCCGACCTGGCGCCGAAGCCCAGGCCAAGGCCGTTGCCAAGGAATTAATGGAAGTCGCGTCGGATCACCAGAACCCCCGCATGGTGCGAACCGACGCGCTCTACTTCATCGGAACCATCGGCGGCTCCGCCGAGATTCCTGGCCTGATAAAGCTTCTCGAAGATCGCGTCGTCCGTGAAGACGCGCGACAAGCTCTGGAGCGCATCCCAGGTGACGAATCATTGGCGGCCCTGAAATCCGCCGCCGCAACCGTGCAGGCGGATTTTCGCAAGAACATCCAGCAATCGCTGCATAACCGAGCGCTGACCCGCGAATCGGTTGGCATCAAGGATGATAGTGCCGCGGTGTCGATGAGATAGCTCTTCGACACTCGATGCCGCGATCTAAGACCACACGGCGGGCGAACGAGGATTCGTCCGCCGCTTTCGAATTATCAAACATCAAGAAGTTTCTCGAACGCAAAAGCCATTAACGCAAATAAGAAGAGAGTAGTGAGTGGAAAAGCAGATTGGGGAGAGCAGTCGTTCGGCCAACTAAATCGTCGGACTTCGCGGGTGTCCTTTTTCGCTCTGCTTTCTCCTGACGCCTGCTCTCCCCTCTATTTTCGCCGAAAGGCGAAAATGGAGGCGGGGGGAATTGAACCCCCGTCCCGAGATAACTCGAATGGCGGCCTCTACATGCTTAGTCGGTGTTTTCTGTGACGAGTTGCCCCGGCACGTCTCGATCGTCGCGGCGAACATCGACACCCTTCGCGACAATCCAGTCGTCTTTATCTCGCAATCGGACCAACGGCCGAATCCGAAAGCTATCCCGTATTTTGCGGCCGTCGCGTCACGGGCGACGCGGCGTGCCGAGGTTACCTAATTATTAGGCAGCCATACGAACCGGAGCGGCAAAACCGACCCGGCCTGCAACATCAGAGTTGGCAGTTAAGAATTTGCTCGGTGTTTAACGAGGCCAACGAGCGTCCTCGGCATGCCACCACCACCGTCGCCATCCGGTCGAAACCGATCGCCCCCGGTAGTTTTGTGACTTGAGTCATTCTATACCGCGAGCTGCTCGGTGGCAACTTGCTAGGCCGTTGCACCCGCTGTAACGTCGCGAAGCAGCCTGTGACGGCTGCCGCCCCGCGCATGGCCAAGAAAAAGCACCGCCGCCGCTCTGAGTCGCAAGCCAGCCTCGCGCCCCGTTCGGCACTTACCTGGACAATTCCCCTTCTGCTGGTCGTTGTGACCTTGCTCGCTCTGTTCCCCCTCTGCGGCTTCGACTTCACCACCTGGGATGATGTTTCAAACGTCGCGAGCAACGACCTGCTGAACCCGCCGACGCTCTCTACCCTGTGGGTCTGCTGGACCAAGGCGCAGATGTCGATCTACATCCCGCTGACCTACACCCTCTGGGCGATGATCGCGCTGCTGGCTCGCACCGATGCACCCGATGCTTCAGGCATCTGGCTCAATCCGTATCTGTTTCACACCGCAAATCTGGTGATCCACATCGTGGCCGTGCTGATGGTTTACGCGCTGTTGAAGCAGATCGTCGCAAAGCCCTGGCCGGCGGCCTTTGGAGCACTGGTCTTTGCCGTGCATCCGCTGCAAGTAGAACCCGTGGGCTGGATCGCCGGCATGAAGGATGTGCTCTGCGGCATGCTGTCGATCACGGCATTGTGGCAACTGGTCGTCTACGCTCAGACGACCCCGCCTCGAAGACGTCTCCATTACACGCTGGCGACGATCGCGTATGCATTGGCGCTGCTCAGCAAACCGTCAGGCATGTCGCTTCCACTGCTGGCGGTTCTGATCGCCCGCTTCATCTGCAAGCTGCCGTGGAAGCAGCTTGCCATCGTCCTCGGCCCTTGGTTCCTGATGGCCATCCCCATCGCCATCATCGCCAGGCACGTGCAGCCGGTCACGGTCGCTTACGACGGCGGCAAGTTCTGGCTGCGACCGCTGATCGCCGCGGACGCTCTGGCGTTCTACGCATCCAAGCTGGTTTGGCCGCTGCATCTGGCGGTCCAATATGACCATTATCCACAGGCCGTTATTGAACATCGCTGGCTCTATTGGACCTGGATTGTGCCGGTATCGCTTACGATCATGGCATTGCTGCTGCGCAATAAGCTGCCCTGGCTTTGGGTAGGCTTGGCATTGATTGTCGCCGCGACGCTACCCGTATTGGGCCTGGTGCCTTTCCAGTTTGAACGCCTCTCGGTTGTCGCCGATCACTACATGTATGTTGCGATGCTGGGGCCGGCGATAATCGCCGCTTACGCGATTACGCTGCCGCGGAAGAAAATCGCTGTTACCGCGGGGATCGTCGCCATTGTGGCGCTAACAGTCCGAAGCAATCGGCAAACATGGAATTGGCGCGATACCCAAACGCTGTTTCAGCATGAGCTGGATGTGAATCCGAAAAGTTTTGCGGCGTATGACTCACTGGCTTCGTGGGCGGTCATGCATCACCAACCGCAAGAAGCGGCGGAGTACGCGGAGCGGGCAATTGAGATCAACCCAGATTACGCGGAAGCTTGGGGCACCCTAGGCGGCGCCCTCTCGGCGCTCGGCCGTCGAGCAGAAGCGGCCGCGGCATTTAAGCGCGCCTACGAATTTGCAGCCGGCAACGAAACCGCGGCGATTGCCGCCAGTCATTACGGCGCGGCAATGGCATCAATTGGAAATCGTGCCGAGGGTGAGCGATATTTGCGGCGCGCGATCGAGTTGGATCCGCAGCTTGATGAAGCGCATTTGAACCTCGCGGTATTGCTCGCCAATGGAGGTCGAATCGCTGATGCTGTCAATGAAGCTGAGACGGCAACTGAGCTCGGACCTGAAAATCCGCGGAATCATCTGACACTTGCGATTTTGCTCGATCAAAATGGTCAGCGCCAGCGCGCGGTCGAAGAATTTCAGCGAACATTGCTTCTGTCACCCAATTCGGCGGTTGCCAAACGAGGGCTCGCCAGGCCGCTAGGCAACGGTGCACCAGCAAGGCAGTAAGTTCGTTAACCGGGCAGAGCATCAGGTGGAGGATTATGAAACCGATCGTTCAGATTTCGCTGGATCTTGTGAATATAGATGAAGCGTTGGAGACAGCGCACATGGCCATGCGCGCCGGTGTCGATTGGCTCGAGGCGGGCACCCCGCTGATCATCGCCGAGGGGATGCATGGCGTGCGGGCGCTGCGACAGGAGTTTCCGAACACACCCATTGTCGCGGATCTGAAAACCATGGACGGCGGCTGGCTGGAAGCCGAGCTGATGGCCAAGGCCGGGGCGACGCATGTCGTCGTGATGGCCCGCGCGCATGAAGAGACGCTGCGATGCATGGTGAAAGCCGGGCGGGATATGGGGATCAAGGTGATGGGCGACAACCTCGGCTGTCCGGACATGGTTGCCGGGGCGAAGTTGATCGAGGATTTCGGTTGTGATTACGTGATTCACCATATTGGCTTCGATGAACGCCGCGGCATCGCCGCGCGCGGATTGCGGATGCCGAGCCCGCTGGATCAACTTCGCGATGTGGTGAAAGCGGTCAACGTTCCCGTGCAGGCCGTCGGCGGCCTCACCCTTGAGCAGGCGGTCCGCACGCCGGAGTACGGTGCGCCGCTGGTGGTGTTGGGTGCACCGCTGACGATCGACGCGGATTCGTTTAAGACCGCATCGGGCGACATCGAGAGCTCGCTCAAACTCATCTGTCAGAAGGTTCACGCTTACGGCGACGTGGCCGTCGGTAAATGATGCGGCTGAAAGACAAAGTCATCATCATCACGGGCAGCACCACGGGCATCGGCGAAGCGATGGCTCGGCGGTTCGTCGCCGAGGGCGCGCGCGTGCTCGCGCATGGCCTTGAATCCGATCTCGGGAAGAAAGTAGTCGTAGATCTCGGTGCGAATCACGCGGTGTTTCACCAGGACGACTTGGCTGATGGCAGCGCGCCCGAGCGGATCGTCGCCGCGACAATGAAAGCGTTCGGTCGGATCGACGGAATAGTGAACAATGCCGCGTGGATTGTGCGCAGCAACATCGACACGACCGACGCCACCCTCTTTGATCGCTGCATGGCGATCAATGTTCGCGCCCCGCTGCTGCTGTTCAAAGCGGCCTTGCCCGAGCTGAAAAAAGCGGAAGGTTGCGTGCTGAACATCGGCAGCGTCAATGGCTATTGTGGAGAAGCCAACCAATTGGCGTACAGCATCTCGAAGGGCGCGTTATTTCCGCTGACGCGAAATCTGGCTGACGCATTCGGCCGTGATCGCGTGCGAATCAATCAGGTGAATCTCGGCTGGGTGCTGTCGCCCAATGAGTACAAGCTGAAGATTTCCGAAGGCCTGCCGACTGATTGGCCCGAGCATGTACCCCCTGCGTTTGCGCCGTCGGGACGGATCATGTCGCCGGACATTATCGCGACGGCGGCGGTTTATTGGATGAGCGATGAGAGCCGGCCGATTTCCGGGACGATTCTGGAGTTGGAACAGTATCCGATGATCGGTCGCAACCCCGTGAAGGAGTGAAGATGCCCAAGCTGGCCGCGTTTCCCAAAGAACAACTCGATGACCTGTGCCTGCCCGATCGCACGATGACGCTACGTCAGTGGGTCGAGCTGGCCTCGACGCTCGACATCGACGGCCTCGAACTCTACACCGGCATTCGCGATCTGCAGGATCCCAAGCGCTGGACGGAGGCGAAGAAACTCATCGCCGATCACGGCATGGTGATGCCGATGATGTGCTGCTCGCCGGACTTCACGCATCCCGACCCGGCTTTTCGCCAGAAGCAGGTTGATTCGGAAAAGACCTGGATCGATCTGACCGCCGCGCTGGGCGGCAAATTCTGCCGCGTGCTTTCCGGCCAGCGCCGGCCCGAGGTGAGCCGAGCCGATGGAATCCGCTACGCGGCCGACGGGATCAAGGCGTGCATTCCTCACGCCGCCGAGCGCGGCATCACGCTGATTCTCGAAAATCACTACAAGGACAACTACTGGAAGTACCCGGAATTCGCCCAGAAAATGGACGTCTTCTGCGATTTGGTCAACCAGATTCACGACCCCCACTTCGGCGTGAACTACGACCCAAGCAATACGTTCCTCGCCGGCGAAGATCCGCTGGAAATGCTCCGCCGTGTGAAGAAACGCGTCGTGACGATGCACGCCAGCGATCGCTACCTGGCCGACGGCACCATCGAAGACCTCCGCAAGGAAGAAGACTCAGTGGGTTATGCAAAGCGCCTCCGCCATGGTGAGATTGGCAAGGGCATGAACGACTACGATGCTATCTTCTCCGAACTCCGCGGCGTCGGCTTTGATAGCTGGATCAGCATCGAAGACGGCGTCGATGGGTTTGACCAGCTTGAGCGCAGCGTGGCGTTTCTGCGCGGGAAGATTCAGAAACATTGGGGGTGACCCGCGAGGCGGGGGCAGACGATGGGATTTTACCTTGCAGACACGATCACGCCGTTTCTATTCTCCACCTTTACGTATCTGGTGGCCCTGAACGCATTGATCGCAGTTCTCGAAGGAATACTGCTTCGACGGTGGTTTCGCGGCGGCGACCACAGCATCCGATGGATGCTCCTAGCGAACTACTTGTCCGCTTGGATTGGATGGGTCGCTTTGGTCTGGCTGATCGCTCCCCGGCTGGATGGTCTTCTTGGGCCGCGTCCGATCGAGCGCGTGGAACTTCTTGCACTATTGATCCTTTCCGTCGCGTTCGCGATTACGGTCGTCGTTGAATTCGGAGTGGTTCATGTCGCGACCTCTCGAAGCCGCCGAAGTTGGAAACGATCGCTTCTTGCAACCATCTCCGTAAACCTGGTTTCCTATTTGCTGATCTCACTGTGGTTCTGCTGGACGTCGTTCACACTGCCATTCAATGTGAAGGTGCGCCCGCTTGCAGACTTAAAGCCGATCCCAAATGGGACGTTGTATTGGATCGATCCGGTCGGCAACTTGATGGCCGAAAACCTGTCGCGCGAAGGATTGCCTAAGCGCATGGGGAATATTGAGATCAACGATCAGCTCGAACCGTGGCAACTTCGGCTCGAAGAAGGCAACAATTCAAACAGTGTGGACATGCGCGTGAGATATTCATTCCGTGGCACTGGGAACGATGATAGTGGCCTGGATAACTCAATCGTACTGCCCAACGTAGTCTCTGCTGACGCCTTCCCCCCGGATTACTGGGAAAATCGCCCCGATCGCAAGAAAGCTGCCGACCTGCGAACCGGCGATCGATCGGTGCAGGTCGTCTTTGACTGGTACCGACACGTGATGGGAACGACAGTTCCGAACGGACCAACCACGCACCTTTGCGTTGGGCTGGCGACCTTCGACTGGATGATCGAAGAGCCAACCATTCTGCCCGATGACAAGATTGTGTTTGAATGGGGAGGACAAATCGTGCTACTCGATCCGCACATGCGAAAGCTGGCATTCATCGCGATGGGAACATGCCCCTGCTTTGTTCCGTCCAAATAATCCGCTTGGGGTTGCAGTCAGGCTCTCAAGTCTAGTTGCGTGGGTTGCGGGCCGTGATTTCGAAACGAGACGAGCGTGTTCTGAAAGGGCAAAAAACGCTCGATACCGGCCACGACCTTCGCGAGTTGCTTGCCTATGTTCGAAATCTTGGGTTGCTCTCCGCCTCCTCCCGCCTGACTGAGCAACTTGAATTGAATGTGCAGCATGTTGCCCGGCTCTGGTTCAACAACATGCGATATGCTTCGTCGAAATTCGTCGAGACACGATGGTATACTGTGGGCGAAGTTCGACGGGGTCGATCACTCAAGCAAGCAACCGAGCGGTTCTATCTTGCGTGCTCGAGCGTCGTCAGAGATTGCGAGGCGCTATGTCAAAGGTGAAGCTGCAAGCACTGCTAACGGAGCAACTCGCGCTTGAGGATCCACTTTTCAAGCTCGAAAAGATCGGAAACAAATGGGCGGGGTCAGTCATCTCAAGATCCTTTCGCGGCAAGTCGGATCGCCAGCGGCAAAAGATGATGCGCGATGTCGTTGATGCCGAGCTAGGCGCCGATTCCGTTCAGAAGGTGGGAACCCTGCTGGCGTACACGCCGGAGGAATGGGATCCCGATTTGACGGCCAAAGCCGGATGACGCTCGTCTGGCGCCACCCGCACGAATGCGATCAAAGGATCAGTTCAAAAAATAGTTGCGCCTTCTCGTTGTCGCCTCTGAAGACTTTTCGCAGGAATTCGTGGACAGCGGTTTCTTTGCCGGGGGCGAAATCGGCAATGCGGATTTCCTGCATGCGCGAGGAGTTTAAGGCATCGGAATGTCTCGTGCGGCATCTCTTGTGTAGCCGCTGAACTTGTTCAGCGCTTTCAGCGAGAGTAAAGCGGGAGCAAGCTCCCCGGCTACACGAAGATATTACCGTCCTAATACTGCGGCCCGCCTGGGTTGATGTCCTTGTTCCACAGCAGAATTCCACCGGCCATGCTTTTCACGTTTTTATAGCCGGCCTGGCGGAGGGCCTGGGTGAATTGCATGCTGCGGCCGCCGCTTTTGCAATGCACGATGATCTCATCGTCGCGGTGTTTCTCGAGTTGGTCGCGATACTGGGCCATCTGCTGCAAGGGAACCAGCTGCGCGCCGTCGATGTGCGTGATGTCGTATTCATTCGGCAGGCGGCAGTCGACGAAATAGAACTTCTCATTGGCGTCGAGCTTGGCCTTCACTTCGCGCGGCGTGACTTCCCAATCGGGCCGATAGTTGTAGCCGGGCGGCAGACCGCGCGGATCCAAATTCGATGCCGGCGCTGGCTTCGCGACCGGCGGAGCCTTGGCCTGCTGGGCTTCCTGCTTCGTTTCCTCGAGTGATTTGGGGTCGAGGATCGGCACGCCGCAGAATTGCTCGTAATCGACCGGAGCGGTGATCGTCGGATGATCGCCGCAGACGGGGCAGGCCGGATCGCGCCGCACCTTGAAGGTTCGAAATTCCAGATCGGTCGAACTATAGGTCGTCAGGCGGCCAATCGCAGGCCGGCCGAGGCCCAGTATCAGCTTGACGGTTTCGTTGGCCTGCAGAGTGCCGACGGTTCCGCAGATGACGCCCAGCACGCCGCCCTCGGCGCAGCTGGGAACTGACCCGGGATCAGGCGGCTCGGGATACATGCAGCGATAGCATGGGCCGTGTTCCCTGGTGTCGGGGTTCAGCAGGTGCGGCGCGAAAACGGTGACCATCCCCTCGAAGCGAAAGATCGACCCGTAGACGTTCGGCTTCTTCTGCAAGACGCAGGCGTCGTTCACGCAGTAGCGCGTCGGAAAATTGTCGGTGCCGTCGATGATGATGTCATAGTCGCGGATCAAATCCATGACATTCGAGCTGTTGACGATGGTCTTGTGCTCGATGAGTTTGAGATCCGGGTTGAGATCCTTGAGCCGACGGCCGGCGGCTTTCACTTTGTCTTCGCCGATGTCCCTGGTTCCGAAAAGTATTTGACGCTGGAGGTTGCTGGGACTGACAACGTCGATGTCGGCCAGGCCGATTGTTCCGACCCCGGCAGCGGCGAGGTAAAGGCTGATGGGGCAACCCAGGCCGCCCGCGCCAATGCAAAGCACCTTGGCGTTGAGCAGCTTCTTCTGACCTTCCATGCCAACCTCGGGCAGGATGAGATGGCGCTTGTAGCGGTTGATCTGCTCCTGATTGAGTTGGGTGACTGGGCCGGCCGATACGGGAGGGTTCAACGTCTGCGTCATGATGCATCCAAAAAGATCTGACCTCGGGCTGGGCATGAAAGCAAAGAACCATGCCGAACGATGGCATGGCCCGTGGCAGAACGTCTGCCGCGCTTTAGCTGTTTTGCGGGATTCACTGCTGAAACCCACGGGCCGCAAGCTGCGATTCAACTCGCCCCGGAAACGACTTTCGTTCCCGTTCTAATTGTTGAAGGACTTTAAGACGCGCCGCACGGCGGGTCAAGTAGAGCCAGGCTGGACGTTATTGCTGCGGAATAACGGGGTGCTGGGTGATAGTGCCCGGAGTCTGAATCGGCCGTTCAGGCGCCATCGGGGGCGCGGGGTGATAACCGGCCATCGACTGCTCCGGGATTTGGATAACATCGGTGGTGGGCGGACGTTTGCCAGCCGCGTACCGAAAGATAATCCCCCACCGGCTCCCTCCGTGCGCGGGAACCGAATCATAGACGATGAGCAACCGGCGATCAGGATCATTGCCAAGAATCAGGCCGGCGGGGTTATACACGTATGGCTTATGCGAAACGGGGCACTCGAGCGGAACCTCTTCCAGAGGATCGGCGACCGATCGGAGTTCATCCAGATCCGTGGGGAGCTTCTGGTATTTGTAATAGTACAGCAAGAGCTGCCCTTCAAGCGTCTGCATGCGGGCCGCGCAATCATCCACGTCGAACGCGGCCCCTTTGCCAGGCGGCGCAGATTGCGGCTGACGTCTATGCGTTGGCAGTGTCGGCGGCGGCTGGAGCGTGACAGAATTTGCCAACGGCGGGTCCAACTGCTGCGTCTGGCATCCCGCCAGGAGCAAGCCGCCCAAAATCAAGGTGAGAATCGCTCGCATCGTCAGAAATTCTAGAACCGAGCATCGCCGGTTGCCATCGGGGTGGCGGGCTGATCCGACGCGGGCTTCGGAGCAACACAAAGGGTGGAGAGGTTCAACTCAACCAATAAATCGTCCGTCCCATCCTTGCGGCTGGTAATATGGACGAGCTTGACGCGAATCGGAATATTCGCGGTTTCAATCTGGTAAAGCAGTTTGGCAACGCCAACCGTGGTGCCCGTGCAAGTGACTGAATAGCCGACTTCAGTGAAGCCGGTCTTGGCTTCGTAGGTATTGTTTCCCTGGTTACTGGCGGTCGCGATGATAATGCCGGACTGGGCGGCCCAATCGTAGACGGCGCGATCCATCTGGTTTTGCGCCTCGGAAACATCTGTCTTCAGCCCGCCCTTCTGCATCAACGCGTAAACTTTCGCCAGGGCGTTGCGATGATCGATGAGCTTTTGATATTTCGCCTGGTCTGTCTCGAGCTGCTGGCTTCGCTTGGTGAGATCGACGCCCCAATTGCTCAATGGAAGCAGTACGTAAAAAATCAGCAGCGCCAGCCCGCCAAGCGAGCCGATGCCGACGGCCATATATCGTTCACGTTGAGAGAGAACCACGCGCGACTCCAATGCCCACTGGATTAGGGCACATAGACAAAATCTATCGTGTAAGTAATTTCGGCCTTGTTTTCTGATCGCACGCGCCGATCGCGCACGTTGGTAAAGTGCTTGCTGCCTTTGAGCTTTTCCTCGTAGCCGAAGATCAGCGTTTCGTTGGTCGACTTGCCGTCGAGCCTTCCGGTCAACTGCCCCTTCGTGTCTTCAGTCAGCGTGAAATTGGTGCCGAAGAAGAACGTGCTGCTGGCGCTGGGGTCGTTCAGATCCTTCACGCATTCCGTGAGGTCCTTTAGACACGACACATAGCGCGGCTTCTCCGCATGCCACTTTTCGGCAAATTCGATTTTGGTGACGGTGTTTTCCGCGGCCTTTCGAGTGTCTTTGTCGTTGTTCCACTGCGCTTCGCTGCTGCTGACGGTCGCCTCTCGGCTGTGAAGCGACACGTACCAGAACACCATCGCGAGGACCGCAACGACCGCAGTCGCGACTCCGAGCACCTGCTGGCGATTAACACGCTTAACCGGCGGCGGCGCGAGGCGCGAATCGAGAAAATCGATGGCCGTCCCGCGAGCGTCGACGCCGCCGGCGGCAAGTGAAATTGCGGCGGCAAAGTCCCGGCCGTTCAATGCGCCCGGCGCAACTTGAACACCCAGATCCTGCGACTGGCCATCGCGAAGGCGTAACCCAAGCGTCTGTTCGAGCGGCTTGAGTGGCGCTTCGTCGATTCCCGAGTCATTCCAGACGAAGATCTCGCGCGGGGACGCTTCATCGTTGGGGCCGGTGGATTGCCGGCGAAGTTCTCCGATGAGATTTCGCGTGGAGTCGGCCGAGGCGCCGACGTAGCGAAGCACCTTGGGATGGCCCCCCTGCTGCGAAGTGAATTCGACGCCGGACGGTCCAAGGAGCAGAATCATCGAATCTGCCGCAGGCTTGGCCGAGAGGCCGAGGGCCGTCGAAAACGGGGTAATAGCCAGCGGCTTGACGCGCGCGGCATCGCCGAATTGCGTTATTTGATCGATGTACTTCTTCGGCACCGCGACGAGCAAGACGGTGGTGGACCCCGCGGAGCTGCCGGCACTGGCATAGTCGTAGACCATGTCGCCGAGGTCGGCTGAGAATTCCATGGTCGCCTGCAGGCGCAGCGTGTCGGCCAGAAGCGCTGCGCCAACGGCCGGCACTTCTTTGCTTTTGCTGACGACCCATTTGGCTGGCAGGCCGAACAGCGCGGCGCGGGCGGAGAAACCCTGCTCTTTCAGGAATTCGTTGAACGCCGTGCCGACCGCCTGCGCGTCTCGAAGCGTCGTCCCCTCGGGATAGCGGAACTCGGCCGTCTTTACGACCTGAGGCTGGCCGGTTGTCGAGTGGACTTCGGCGACGAGCATCGTCTTCTCGCCGACCGCGATACCGAGCATCTTGTTGTTACGCGTTGGTTTCATTCAAGCCCTATTTCGTTCCCATCGACCCCGGCCCGCTGCCGCCCGTGGCGACTGAATCCTGCATGCTCGGCCCCGGCCCGCGGCCGGTGCGCAATGTATCACGAATCTGCTGCGGAAGCGGCCATCCGCTGGCGGTTATGTCCTGGCGATAGATGATCTTCGCCGGGCTCGCCGTGGCGTCAACGACTATTCGCACCCGCTTGAACGATCGGCCGTCGAAACTGACGGCCACAATATCGGCCGAGTAGATGAACGACCGATTCGTGAGATACTTTCCGATTTGCGCCGCTCGATTTAACGGCAGCGCCTGCGCCACCCACATGATGCTGCTGGTGTCTTCGCTCTGGCGAGCGGAGATCAATCCTTGAGCGTCGGATTGCTGGATGCCTGGAAGGGTCATGAGCACTTCGAGCGGAGCCGTGTCGACGTTGATCAACCCCGGCGAACTGGTCGCCGCGCCGGTCAGAAAGGCGAGCTTATCCGCAACGGGCGCCAAGTCCTGGGAGGTGAGGTTTGCCTTCTGAGCGAAGTCGAAGATGTTGGTAAAGGGTCCTCGCGTCTGTGCGGCATTCACTGCCGCCTGGGCCTTTGATCCGGACATGGCGCTGGACAGAACCTGCAAAAGCTGCTGACCAGCCTGCGAAGTCCCACCACCACCGCCGCCGCCACGGCCGGCGGTGCGACCCGCGCCACCGCCCCGGCCACCGGTGGCGACCGTATTTCGGCCACCGGCGCCGGTCGCGAGTGCGTTGACGTTAATGCGGGGATTGCCCTGCATGTCGGTGCTGGGATCTTTGGAAAAAACGGTGACGAACGGAAAGATTCCGCGATTGGCGCTGATGCCATTTGACGATAGCGGCATGCTACCCTGGGCCATCTCACCAGGCTCAATGACGCCGTTGCGATTTTTATCAATGCCGAAAAGAACCGAATCGTCGACGCCCTCGACGAGTCGAAGCTCCTCGACGGTTTCCATCGGCTGATTCTTGGCCTGGTACGGTTCAGGGAGCGATTCGTAGTAGCTGGTCTCGGCGCCATCGCCGTTCGTGCTGTTGGAATCGGCATCGATCCAATCGACGATGCTGTCGGCAACCAGACTGACCATGCCAGGCAATAGGATGATCTGGGTATCGGCCGCGTAGTTAAGATTTACCTTTGAGCACTCATCGGTAATGCCGAACTCGTAAGTCTGTTCATTGGCGGCCGGCCGCAGCAGCCAAAAGTAGCCGCCCTGCTGCTGTTGGGGATTGCCGACTTGAATTGCCTCGCCTGGCAGACCGAGGACGTAGTCAGCTTCGCCGTCAATGTTGTCGACGCACGCGAGAACATACTGTTCCCCGCCGAGCTCAACGTCGCTGGCGATATTGGCATTGGCGCGATTGCCGGCGGCAAGCAGCTCGGTGCGCATCTGGTAGGCGTAAATGATGACAACGATGCCGAGGAGGACCATCACCCACATCGCGGTGATGAGAACCACGGCCTTGCGGTTAGATCGGCCAAATCTCATTTCGCACCTCCACCGCCGCCGCCCCCGCCTGACTTGCCGCCACCCGAATTACCCCCGCCGCCACCGCCACCGCCACTTCCA
>Ga0182024_10005226_pt1 | contig 29247 bp, 28 predicted proteins | sample P32metaG_FD_120480 | JGI IMG/M metagenome (GOLD analysis project Ga0182024, IMG submission 120480) | Permafrost microbial communities from Stordalen Mire, Sweden - P3-2 metaG (Illumina Assembly) | ecosystem: Environmental > Terrestrial > Soil > Wetlands > Permafrost | place: Sweden: Stordalen...
GCCGTCCTCGACGATCAGCTGGGTGGCGGAGGTCTCGGTGAGGATGTAGGCACCCGCTTCCTCGGCCTGGCGTTGCTGGTAGCGGGCAAGGCCGGAGACGGAGATCACCTCGTTGCCGTGGTTGCGCTGCGGCGGAGGCGGCGGGATCCGGACCTTCGTCTTGCCGTTGGGCAGGAGGTAGATCGCCTCCTTCTCGACCTCGCCGTAGGCGAACCCCTCCTCGCGCCACTGCTCGCGGGTCATACCCGGAAACAGCTCTTCCAGCGGCCCTGGGCGCATGACGGCGCCGGACAGGTTGTGTCCACCGCATGTCTTGGCCTTCTCGATCACCGCCACCGGCACCTCGCCGAGCCGCTCCATGGTCTCGGGATCGTCGGCCAGGAGCGCCAGCAGCCGATTCGCGCAAGCGAGACCCGCCGTGCCGCCGCCGACTATCGCCACCCCGACCTCGATCAGCTCATCCTCGGCGTCCAAGCCCCGCTTGACGAATTCCTTCTGCGGGTCCACCGGGGGCGGGAAGGCCGCCGGCACAGCATGCCCGTTGCGGGCGGACATCGCTCAGCTTCCCTTCTTCGCCTTCACGGCCTCCGTCAGCTTGGGCAGGATCTTGTTCAGGTCGCCCACGATGCCGAGATCGGAGAATTCGAAGATCGGTGCGTTGGAGTCCTTGTTGATCGCGACGATGTTCTCCGAGGACTGCATCCCCACCTTGTGCTGGATCGCGCCGGAGATGCCCGCGGCGAGGTACAGCTTCGGCGCGACGGTCTTGCCCGTCTGGCCGATCTGCGCCGCGTACGGGTACCAGCCGGCGTCGACAACCGCGCGGGTCGCCGCAACGGCGCTGTTTCCGCCGAAGGCCTTGGCGAGATCCTCGGCAAGCTCGAAGCCCTCGGCCTTGCCGAGGCCACGCCCACCGGCGATGAGAATGTCCGCGCCCTCGATGTCCACGTCGGCGCCGCGCTGTTCGCCGCGCGTGATCATCGTCGCCTGGGAGGCGTGCCGGCTCAGCTCGAAGCTGAGCCGCTCGACGGGAGCGTCCGCGCCGCCCGACTCGTTGATCTCGAAGGCGTTCAAGCGGCCGATGATGATGCCCACGTCCGAGCGATATTTGACTTCGGAGATCGCCGAATCGCCCAGGATCGGGCGCTCGGCGATCAGCTCGCCGCCCTCGGCACGCACGGCCGTGACCTCCATCACGACCCCTGCGCCAAGTCGTGCGGCCAGACCTGCGCCGATCTCGAAGCCGAGCAGACCACCGCCGAACAGCGCGTAGGAATAGCCGCCGTCCGAGATCGCCTTGGCCATCGCGTCGACCAATGGCTGGGCGAGGCCCTCCGGGCCCTCGGCGACGAGCACCTTCCTCGCGCCGTATTTGCCGAGCGACGCGGCGAGGTCCTGTGGGACGTTTTCGCCTAGCAGGATCGCGTGGGCCTCGCCGCCAAGCTCTGCGGCCAGCTTGGCGCTCTCGCTGATGGCGCCGAGCGAGTTCTTGTTGATCGCGCCGTCGTAGTGCAGCGCGTAGACCAGGATGTTTGCCATGTCAGTTCTCCTCGTTTCGCTCATCCGCCGTTTAGATGAGCTTGCGCTCGTCGAGCCAGGCGATGATCTTTTCGACCGTCTCGCCGGTGTCATCGTCCTCGATGATCTCGCCTGGGGCCTTCGCCGGGGGCGCCTTCGCCGCGACCCATTGGGCGCCCGAGTGCTCGCCACCGACTCTCGCGGTGTCGATCTCCACGTCACTCGTCGTGACGCTGTCGAGGGGCTTCTTCTTGGCGCCCATGATCGCCTTCAGTGACGGGTAGCGAGGCTCGTTGATCGCGTCGCCCACAGAGATCACCGCGGGCAGCTTGACCTGGACCGTGTCGTAGCCATACTCGGCCTGGCGCTCGCAGCGCAACGCATCTGGCTCGACGTCCATCTTGATCACCTGAGTGAGCGACGGCATCGCGAGATGCTCGGCCACGACGGCTCCGATCGTGTAGCACTCGCCGTCGTCGGACTGCTGGCCCAGGAGCACGAGATCGGGGCTCTCGCGCTGAAGCGTCTTGGCTAGCGCGTAGCCGGTCGCCGCCACATCCGAGCCGGCGACCGCCTGATCGGAGAGGTGCACCGACCGGTCCGCTCCGAGCGAGACCGCCTTGTGCAGCGCGCGGACGGCGCTGTCGGGCCCCATCGTGACAGCCACGATCTCCTCGACAGGCACCGTGCCGCCCTCCCTGATCTGCATCGCCGCCTCGATCGCGTGGGTGTCATAGGGGTTGAGGTTCTTCTCGCCACTGCGGTCCATCCGCCCCGTCGACTGATCGATCCTCTTCTCGACGGCGGCGTCCGGAACCTCCTTAACCAAGACGCATATCTTCATTCTCAGGCAACTCCTTGGGGTCTGTTGGGGCGAATCCTACTTCTTTCAGCGGTTGACTGACGAGTCAATCAGTCGCGGTTGGCGGTTGCCTCGCGGATGAAATCGACAATCGCTTGCGTCGGCGCGCCGGGGGTGAACACCTCCGCCACGCCGAGACCCTTCAACTCGGGGATGTCCTCGGCAGGGATCGTGCCGCCGACGGTGACGACTACGTCGTCGATGCCCTGGGCGCGCAGGAGCTCCACCACGCGGGGCACCAGCGTCATGTGAGCTCCCGACAGGATCGACAGCCCGACCGCGTCCGCGTCCTCCTGGATCACCGTCTCCACGATCTGCTCCGGCGTCTGGTGCAAGCCCGTATAGATCACCTCCATTCCCGCATCGCGCAACGCTCGCGCGATGATCTTCGCGCCGCGGTCGTGGCCGTCCAGGCCAGGCTTGGCGACAACGACGCGGATCTTGCTGTCGGTGGAGGGGGTGGCGGCCGGGGTCATCGGGGGAAGCTCGGCTGGTGCTTGGCGTGGCGCCTGACGTCGGCGCTTACGGCTCGTGTGATCCGTGCTACTTAGGTATATGCGGGCTGTGTAGACGTTGGTAGTACCGGGCATGCAGAGTGGGTGCCTGTGCCCGGTCCGCGCACCGCCTGGCGGCGTGCGCCACGTCCGCGGTTAGCGCCCCGCCCGTCGGCGAGTCTCGCGCGAGCGAGCCACGCTCCTCAAGCGGCCGGGCGGGCGGAATTGTAGAGGGAGAGAGCCGCCGCGCGCAGCGCGGGGGCCGGTGGCGCCCAGCGCTCCGCGTTCCCGCACGGCTCTCCCGAGCGAGGCCAGGGCGGTCCCCGCGCCCAACGCCGCGAGGACCTTCAGGCGACGGCCGAGGCGATCCAGATGCAGGACCTCCCACCCCTCCTCGGTCGCGATGCGACGGAGGTCGGGATCGGGGTTGACGACCACCGGATGTCCGACCACGCGCAGCATCGGCAGATCCGACTCGGAGTCCGAGTAGGCATAGGAGGTGGCCAGATCGATGCCCTCGAGCTCGGCCAGCTCGCGCATCGAGATCACCTTTCCCTCGCGGTAGTTAAACGGCCCGGCCGGCATGCCCGTGTAGCGGCCATCGACGATCTCCGAGCGCGAGCCGAGGCCGCCGTCGAACGCGAGCACGTGGGCGAGCAGGTCGGCCATCTCCTGCGAGGCTGCCGTGAGGATGTAGACCGGCCGGCCGGCGTCCTGGTGGGCGTAGGCGCGCGCGAGCATCTGCGGATACAGCCGCGGAAGCACGCCCGCCAGCACTCGCGGGGACAGGCGCTGCAGGTCGCGGACCTGTACGCCCGCGATCATCTGCCCCACGCGCTTGCGTACGGCGTCGGCTCGATCGTCGGTGGAGCCACGCAGACGGAAACGCAGGTTCTCATACGCGTCGCGAGCGAGACGGCCGCGCGAGATCATTCCGGTCTCGTACGCCGCGCGAGCGAAGAAGATGCCCGAGGACCCCGCCATCAGGGTCTTGTCCAGATCGAAGAACGCCGCCGCGCGGTTGCCGCCGTTCTGGCTCGGCCCGCCTGCTTCGGCGAGCAGCTGCTCAGCCGCGTCCCGTTTGAGCGCTTGGAGCCAGCGTGCACCTGAACGCGGCTGTGCGCGATCCGGCATCTACCGGCTCATGCCCCGACCTTGAGGATGACAGCGTCGCCCTGACCGCCGCCTGAGCAGATCGCAGCGCAGCCCAAACCGCCGCCGCGCCGGCGCAGCTCGAGGACGAGCGTGCCGAGAAGGCGGGCGCCGGAGGCTCCGATCGGATGGCCGAGGGCGACGGCACCGCCGTTCACGTTCACCCGATCCTCATCGATGCCGAGCATGCGGATGGTGTTGAGCGTGACCGAAGCGAATGCCTCGTTGATCTCCCACAGGTCGATGTCCCCGGGCTGCAGGCCGGCTTTCTCCAAGGCCTTCCTCGCCGCGCTCGCGGGCGTCGTGGCCAGGTAGGCGAAGTCATTGGCGCTCTGCGCGTGCGCGACGATCTCGGCGAGCGCCTCCTTGCCGTTGTCAAGCGCCCACTCCTCAGCGCAGAGCACCAGGGCTCCGGCGCCGTCGTTGACGCCCGGCGAGTTGCCTGCGGTGTGTGAGCCCTCCTTGGAGACCAGCCCGGGCAGGGCAGCGAGCTTCTCGAGCGAGGTGTCCCGCCGCGGGCCCTCGTCGATCTCGACGATCGCCTCCCCCTTGCGGCCGTTGATGGTGACTGGCACGATCTCCTCGGGCAGCCTGCCCTCGTCGGTGGCCTTCACTGCAAGCTCGTGCGAGCGCAGCGCCCAGCGGTCGAGGTCAGCGCGGGTCATCTCCAGCTCGTCGCCGATCTCGGTTGCCTCGACGAACATCTGCTTGCCCGAGAACGGGTTTGTGAGCCCGTCGTGGACCATCGCGTCGAGCGCCTTGACGTCGCCCATGCGAAAGCCGAAGCGAGCATTGGGAAGCAGGTAGGGCGCGCTCGACATCGACTCCATGCCCCCGCCGACGCCCACCTGCGCATCGCCCGCGCGGATCGCCTGGTCGAGGATGACCGAGGCTCGCAGCCCGGAGGCGCAGACCTTGTTGATGGTCTCCGAGGAGACCTCCTTGGGTATGCCCGCCTTGATCTGCGCCTGGCGCGAGGGGATCTGCCCCTGGCCGGCTTGGAGCACCTGACCCATCACGACGTGCTCCACCCGCTCGGGCTCTACGCCGGCACGCTCGAGAGCCGCCTTGATCGCCACCCCGCCGAGCTCGGTGGCGTCGAGCGAGGAGAGGCCGCCGCCCATCTTGCCGATAGGCGTGCGCGCGGCGCCGAGGATCACTGTCTTGGGCATGGGGAGTACGTTCTCCTGTCGGTCGGTGAGGACGTGAGAGACCGGCAATGCTAGCGATCCGGATATCGTGCGCCCGGCCATGCAGGTATCGGCCACTACCAGCCCCCCCGCGAGCACCGGCGCCGACACCGTCGTGGTCGGCGTCTTCGACGGCGAGGAGCCGGCGCCACAGGCGCCACAGGAGCTGCGCGAGCTGCTCGCATCCGGCGAGGCCAGCCGTTCCTTCAAGGCGCTCGCGCTGACGCATGCCGGCGGCAAGCGCTGGCTCATAGTCGGGCTCGGCGCACGCGAGGGGTTCACGGCCGAGAGCGCCCGCGTGGTCGCTGCGCTCGCGCGCGAGCGCACCCGTGAGCTCTCGACGCGGACGCTCTGCTGGGAGACGCCGCAGGACAGCGCCACGGAGGTCGTGGCCGCCCTCGTGGAGGGGACCGTCATGGCCGACTACCGATTCGAGCGCTACAAGTCGGCCCCAGCCGAGGACGCGGGGAGCGAGAAGAAGCCCAAGCAGCTCGAGCAGCTGATCATCTCCTCGCCGGGAGGGACGGACGCGATCGTCGCTGAGTCTGCGCTCGTAGCTGAAGCGGTCAACGCCGCCCGTGACCTGCAGAACCGGCCTGGGAACGACTTGACGCCGAGTGCGCTGGCCGAGCACGCGAAGGCGCTCGCCGCAGAGATCGAGGCGCTGAGCGTCGAGGTGGAGGGGCGCAAGGGCATCAGCGACCGCAAGATGGGTGCGTTCGCCGCGGTCGCCCAGGGATCAGAGCAGGAGCCCGCGCTGATCACGCTGCGCTATGACGGGCCCGGCGCGGATGGGCCGAGGCTCGGCTTCGTCGGCAAGGCAGTCACCTTCGACAGCGGCGGCATCTCGCTGAAGCCCGGGGCCAAGATGGCCGAGATGAAGTTCGACATGTCCGGCGGCGCTGCCGTCATCGAGGCGGTCGCGGCGATCGCTCGCCTGCAGCTGCCGGTGAGGCTCGTCGCGGTCGTCGGCGCCACCGAGAACCTCCCGAGCGGTCGGTCGGTGAAGCCGGGAGACATCGTGACGGCGGCGAACGGCAAGACGATCGAGGTCAACAACACCGACGCGGAGGGTCGGATGGTGCTCGCCGACTGCCTCTGTCACGCCGTCGCCGAAGGCGCCGAGCGGATCGTCGACCTGGCCACGCTCACGGGCGCGGTGATCGTCGCGCTCGGATCGACCTACGCCGGGCTGATGGTCAACGACGAGGAGCTCGCGCAGCGGATCTCCGGCGCCGGCGAGCGAACGGGCGAGATCGTCTGGCGGCTGCCCCTGCACAAGGAGTACGACGAGCTCGTCAAGGGAACATACGCCGACCTTGACAACGCGCCGGAAGCGCGCAAGGCCGGCACGATCGTGGGCGCCGCCTTCCTGTCGAACTTCGTCGGCGAGACGCCGTGGGCGCATCTCGACATCGCCGGCTCGGCGTGGGACCTCGGGCGCGCCTACGTCGGCAAGGGCGCCTCGGGATACGGCGTGCGCCTGCTCGTCGAGCTGGCGCGGTCCTACGCCTCATAGCTCGGGAGGGCCGGCTCACCGGCGCGATCGGCGGTGCGCGGACCTGTGAGAATGGCCGCAGGATGGACTTCGACCTCTCTCCCGATCACGAGCTGCTCCGGCGCACGGTGCGCGAGTTCGCCGAGGGCGAGGTGGCGCCGGTCGCCGAGGAGCTCGACCGGTGCAAGGCGTTTCCGTACGAGATCGTGGAGAAGCTCGGGAAGCTGAACCTGATGGGGATCCCGTTTCCGCAGAAGTACGGCGGGGGCGGGGGTGACACGCTCGCGTACGCGCTCACCGTGGAGGAGCTCACGCGCGTCGATTCCTCGGTCGCGATAACGCTGTGCGCGCACACCTCGCTGGGGACACAGCCGGTGTACCTGTTCGGCTCAGAGGAGCAGAAGCAGCAGTGGCTTCCGCAGCTGTGCTCCGGCGAGCGCCTCGGGGCCTTTGGGCTGACCGAGCCCGAGGCGGGCTCCGATGCCGGCAACACGCGCACCCGTGCACGACTCCAGGACGGCGAGTGGGTGATCAACGGAGCCAAGCAGTTCATCACGAACGCCGGAACGGAGATCTCTGGGATGGTCTGTATCACTGCCGTCACCGGGGAGGCTCCCGCGAACGGCGGCCCGAGCGCCGAGAAGGAGATCTCGAACCTGATCGTCGCCAATGGCACGGAGGGCTATGAGCAGGGGGAGCCCTACCGGAAGATGGGCTGGAACGCGTCGGACACGCGTCCGCTCTCCTTCAGCGACTGTCGTATACCCGAGGAGAACCTGCTCGGTCCGCGCGGCGCGGGCTTCAAGCAGTTCCTGCACATTCTTGACATCGGCCGGATCGGGGTGGCTGCGATGGGGGTGGGGCTGGCCCAAGGCGCGCTCGATCAGGCGCTGCAGTACGCCAAGCAGCGCAAGGCTTTCGGCAAGCCGATCTCCAAGTTCCAGGCGATCCAGAGCAAGCTCGCCGACATGTCGACCGAGATCGAGGCTGCGCGACTGCTGGTCTACAAGGCGGCCCGCGAGAAGGACGCCAAGCGCAACTTCACGCTGACCGCGGCCCAGGCAAAGCTCAAGACCGGTCGCCTGGCCGTCCGCTGCGCCGAGGAGGCGGTGCAGATCCACGGCGGGTACGGCTTCATCGAGGAGTACCCCGTGTGCCGGTTCTATCGCGACGCGAAGATCCTCACGATCGGCGAGGGCACCGACGAGGTTCAGCAGATGGTGATCGCCCGCGCGCTCGGCGCCTAGCGCGGGTCGAGGATGAGGAGCGGGATCTCCCGCTCGCTTCGGCGCCGCTCAGCCGGCACCGGAGCGCTCGAGCAACGTCGTCGCCGCGCTTGCCGGATCGAGCCTTCGCTGCACTACCTCCTCGAGCAGCTGTTGAAACTCGGAGTCCTCACGCAAGTCCTCCTCGAGGCGACGGCGCATCCGGGCAGTGGCGATGGAGAGCACCTCGTTGCGCAGGTTGCGCCTACGCCGTTCCACCAGCTGCCCCTCGGCGAGGATGTGCGCTCGGTGCTTCTCCAAGCTGTCCACGAGCTCCGTGACGCCCGTTCCGTTGCTCGCTTCGGTCTTGACGATCGGCACGCGCCAAGCCTTCCGGGCCTCCTCGCCGGAGCGGTCGAGGTTGGCGAGGGAAAGCACGCCGCGAATCTCCCGCACCATCGTGTCGGTGAGAGGATGATCAGCCTTGTTGATGACGATCACGTCGGGGATCTCCATCACGCCGGCCTTGAGCGCCTGAATCGAATCGCCCGAGCCGGGCATGAGCACGAGCACGATCGTGTCGGCGTGATCGATGATGTCGACCTCCGCCTGGCCGACACCGACGGTCTCGACGAACACGTCTTCACGACCGGCGGCGTCGAGCAGCAGCGCGGCCTGCAACGCCGCCTCCGAGAGGCCGCCCAGGGCGCCGCGATTGGCCATCGAACGGATGAACACGCCCTCGTCGAGGAAGTGCGCGGAGAGGCGTATCCGGTCGCCGAGCAGCGCCCCATGGGTGAACGGCGAGGATGGGTCGATCGACAACACGCCGACGCTCCTTCCGGCCTCTCGCCGGGACTTGGTGACGGCCCCGATCAGCGTCGACTTGCCGACGCCCGGCGGACCCGTGAAGCCGACGACCGATGCGTTGCCGGTGTGGGGATAGACCTCCTTCACGAGCTCCCACCCTTCCGGACTGTCGTCCTCTACGAGCGAGATCGCGCGCGCCAGCGCGCGGCGGTCGCCATCGAGCAGGCGCTTGGCGAGTGTCGGGTCGATCATCGCGCGCGCAATCATCGCAGGGCGCTCACGGGCAATACGATTCAGCTGCCATGGACCCGCTGCTGTCCAACCCCGCCACCAAGATGCACGACTGCACGAGCGCCGAGACGACCGCGCCGAGTCACAGCGAGGAGGTCGCCGAGGCGGTCCGTCGGGCGCCTGAGCCCCTGCGCGGCGGTCCGCTCGCGCTGCTGAGGTTCATGCTCGCCAACAACATGATGCACCCTTCTTACGCGCGCCTGATCGTGCGGTACGCATGGCTGAAGCTTCGCCACCGAGGGCGCCTGCAGACCGACGGCATGTGCTTCATCTGCCCGCGCGTGCAGCTCGAGATCGACCGCGGAGCGACGCTGCGGATCGGCCGCTGGGCGTGGATCGGACACGGCTCAAAGCTCCGCGTGCACGAGGGCGAAGTGCGCATCGGCGCGAAGACCGTCATGGGTCAGGAGTGCACGATCTCAGCCTTCCAGAACGTGTCGATCGGGCGCGAGTGCATCCTGGCGGACCGCGTGATGCTGATCGACTTCGACCACGGCGTCGTCGAGGTCGACCGTCCGATCAGGCTGCAAGGCATCTACAAGCGCGACGTGCACGTCGGCCATAACGTCTGGATGGGCTACGGAGCGTGCGTGCTCCGCGGCGTGACGATTGGAGACAACAGCATCGTCGGAACGGGCTCGGTGGTCACGGGGAAGGTGCCGGAGAACGCGGTCGTCGCCGGCGCCCCCGCGCGCATCATCCGGATGCGGGCCACACCGCGCTCGATGCGCTGGCAATAGGAGTCCCACCTGCGGGTGATCCACCCAGCGCGAGGATGTCTCGTGATCCGCACACTGACCCTCCGACAATCGTCACCGTGACGCGGGCGATGCGCCCCCCTTGCACGTGGCCTCATGGACCTCCTGGGTGAGCGTGCTCATCTTCTGGCTCAGCGTGTGGATCTGCTCGGTGAGGTCGGTGTTCTTCTGGAGCAAATCGCTCGCAGTCTGAGCGAGCTCGTCTCGATGTCTCGCCGGCTTCCTCATTGGCCTTGTCGGTCCTGGTCTGCGCCTTCTGAGCGATGATGACAAGGGCGCCCGTGTAGAACGCGACAGCCGAGAAGACGAGGTTGGGCAGGATGAACGGAGCGGGATCGAAGCCCGATCCGTTGAGCAGCCCGGTCCAGGAGTTGCTCAGAAAGTGCACCACATGATTGGCCAGCACCCAGGCGATGATGATGCCGGAGCTCACGAGCAGGAATCCAACCGTCCCCATGCCGCTCGCGACGGCCTCTGAGACGCGCTCCATGAAGCTGCTGCCTCCCGCGTAGGGAGATTGTCCGTGCTTGCTTTCCTGATAGTGCTTGTGGTAGCGCAGGGGATCGTTCTTGACCGAGCGCTGCTGCTGGAGTTCGGTGGCTGCCATTTTTCTTCCTCTCGATTGGACTGGTGATTGCGAATCCCCAGCGATCCCGCCGATCGCGAGACGAGCGGCGAAGCGGGGTCGGCGTGAACTGCGAGCTCCACGCCCTCGGTGCTTGCACGGGCGCCGGAGAGCCGACGCTCACTCCGGTCTTAGCGTCCGCTCATCTCGGGCCACCCGACCTCTGCCACGACGGAGTCATCCCCAGCAGGACGGCAAGCGGGGCGGCATCCTGTGCATAGTGCTCCCGCAGCCGAGCCAGTGTCTCGAGACTCGGCTCAGCATTCGCCCTAGCTTCATTCGGCGGGCTGCGCCGGTTCCAGAGAACGGCCCGGCGGGCGATGCGTTCGTAGGGTCGTCTCAAGCGCAGCTGCCGGGCTTGGGGTATCGCATGCCAAGCGGCTCGCGCGGCCGCGTTACGACCAAGAGCACGTTGCACCCCTTGAGGGCTCAGCGGAGAGGTGGGACTCATCCAGGAAGAGGGACTCATCCAGGAAAACCCGCGCTCGATCGCGCCAACACGATACCTTTCCCCTAAATTATCGGGTTCGAAGTCGGCTCTTACACCTATGAACTCCTGGATGCGGCTTAGTAGTTGTGCGGGAGCGCGCTCGAGCTCGTCCGTAAAGACCACCAGGATCTGCTCACGACGGAAGACGTCGAAGTAGCCCGCCAGGATTCGGCCATACTCGCCCCACGCGATGTAGCCCATGCTCTCCTGCGGGCACCTGCGCGAGCGTTCGAGCGCGTCTGGGCGCAACAGTTCACCGATTGCATCGTCAAATGACCGTCGCTCGCGACCGGTCATCACGGCCATTCGATGATGCGAAACCGCGCGCTCGACAGGATCGCGTAGGATCGCAATCAGGCGTACGTTCGGTAGACATTCGTGTATCCGTAAAGGTACCGTGCGCTCGTCATAGCTGTCTCTTACCGCGACGTCACCGACGGACTCGTAGACGCCACCCACCATGTAGTGGGGCGTCACCGTGCCCCACTTGCGCGCCGGATCGGCCATCGCCCCGTCACCGTTGCGAGCGAGGTTCCTCATGTACGCCGTCCAGCCACGCATGTACGCCGTATCGTGGCTAAAATACGGCACCTCCTTACCGTCAGGTAGAGAGACCTCTGGATGATGCCTGAGGTAGTGGAAGAGCGAGGTAGTGCCAGCCTTCTGCGCGCCGATGATGATGAAGTCGAGTATGTCCTTCTCGGCTTGCATGAAGATCTCGAGGCTAACCTATCGCGAGAGAACCAGCGAAGCGGCGTCAGCATCGACAGCGAGGTTGCGCACGCCCTCGATGCTCGCACCGGCGCCCCTGGCGAGCGCCATCGCGAGGGCCCCTCGGTGGCCGGCGAAGCGCTCGCGCGCATAGGGCAGGGCGATGCCCCGGGAGACCATGAATGCCCAGTCGCTGGCTTGCAGCGCCAACAGCTCTCGCAGGGCCGCTGCGCCCGCTCGCTCGCGCGCGGCGAGGAGCTCGAGCTCGGCCGCGCGCGCCACGAACGCCATGTCGCCCACCGCCGGGCCCGACCAGGTCGACAGGTCGCCGTTCTCCCCCCAGCTGCTCACCTCCCAGTCCGCGCCGCGGCCAAGCGGCGCCGGCTCGTGCCGCTCGAGCGCGTCGTCCAGGCGCATGAGCTCAAGGCCCCGCCGCGTGCACTCCTCAACGACCGCCTTCAGCCACTCCACTCCCTCATACCACCAGTGACCCAGGAGCTCCGTGTCAAGCGCGCACACGGCCAAGCCGCCGCCCGGCAGACCGGCGCCGGCATCACGCAGCCGGGCGATCGTCCGCGCGACGAAATCGGCGGCGTGCTCGCGCGCGAGGGCGAGCGCGCTCGCATGGTCGTAGGCGCCGCCGTCGTTGCTCCAGGGGTTGTGATGATGGATCGTGTGGTGGTGATAGTCGCGGTATACGCGGTTCGCCGGATAGCCGCGGTCGCTCCAGACGAGCGAGATCGTGGCGCGGTCGACCGGCACGAGGACGACTCCCGCGTCGCTCACGAACGTCCGCAGGTGCTCGGCCGCCCCCTCTCCGAACCGCCCGCTCAGCTCGACGCAGACGGCACTCGCGCCGACGTCCTGCAGTGCTCGGTCAAGCCACGGTGCGTAGGCGCACTCCGGCAGCCAGAAGCCGCCCCGCCAGCCGTCGCCGAAACGCCGGCGATGGGCCATCACCCCGCTGTGCACCTGCATCCGAACGCCCTCGTCAGTGGCGAGCAGCGGCAACACCGCGTGCGTCGCCGAGGAGGTCCACTGCGCGTGGCGCGCAAACGAGCCCAGCAGGTCCCCGCCGCGACGCGATAGACCCTCCACCGCGGCCGTGTAGTCGCCCCACGCGCGCTCGAGCTCCCGCGCAAGATCTGCGTGTCCGCCGGCGCGCAGCCCGGCCGCGTCCTCATCGTGGGTGCGGCGGCGCACCTCCTCGACAAACCGCGCGAAGCGCTCCGGGACGCCAGGTGCCTCGAGCTGGTCACACAACACGGGCGTGAGCGACAGCGTCAGCGGCGCCCCGAGATCGAGCAGATCCAGAAGCGGCAGGTAGCTCCCGACGATAGCCTCCCACAGCCACTCCTCGCCGAACGGCCACGTGCCGAACCCCTCGACGTAGGGCATGTGTGTGTGCAGGACGATCGCCAGCGTGCCGCGGTCGCGGCGCGGTCTCACGGCCGGCATACCGCGAGAAGATCCAGCGCACGATCGAGCTCGGTGTAGGAGGCTGCGTGCAGAGCGAAGTCGGAGGCGGCGATCGCGGGGGTGAACCAGTCGTAGAAGCGCCGCGTCAGGCGCAGGCGCACGTGCAGCGCGTCCCAGCCCAGCCGCAGCGCATGCTCGTGGACGCGGAGCTTGCGCGCGTGCAGGAGCCCGTGCATCTCCACGGTCCCGAAATACGCTTGGCACAGCGCCTGAAACTCCTCCGCTCGGTACTCGTGAACATGCCACGGATTATCCGAACGAGGTGCGCCCGCCGGCGCCAGCGTGAGGACGTTCGGGGTCGACACGAAGACCACTCCGCGACCCAGCCCTCCCGGCTGTGTGCCCCCGACGAGCGAGCGCAAGTGCTCGAGCACCGCTCCCGGATTGCTGACGTGCTCGATCGTCTGCAGGAAAACCACCGCGTCGGCCGCGTGCGTGAAGGTCTCCACCAGGTCGCGCTCGAAGCTGAGGTTCGCCCGACGGTAGCGAAGCCGCGCGTGCTCGTGAGCCTGGGGGTTGGCATCGACGCCGACGACGCTCGTGGCGGCCCGGGCGAGCACGTCCGAGCCGTAGCCCTCGCCGCATGCCATGTCCAGCACGCGCATGCCGCGCACGCGCTCAGCTATCCATTCATACACCGCGAGATGGCGGCGGAACCAGTAGTTCTCCTCCGGCACGTCCGGGAGCGTGCGCTCGCCCGTCAGCGCCAGTGGCGGAACGCCATCGGGCTGATCGCGCTGCTCGTAGACGGGCACTGACACGGCGGGCGAGTATATGGTCCCATCCCGTGACACCCGTTCTTACTGCCGAGGAGATCCGCGACGCAAACACCCGCTACCACGACGTCGCGGCAGGCCAATATGACTCCAAGTGGGGAATCGACTTCGGCGCAACCGGCCGCGAGCAGGTGATCGGCAAGGTGCGCAAGGCGCTCGGCCATGCCCCAAGGCGCTACGCTCGCGCGCTTGAGATCGGCGCCGGAACGGGCTACTTCACGCTGAACCTGCTCCGCGCGGGCATCATCGAAGAGGCGACCTGCAGCGACATCTCGCCGGGCATGCTCTCGAGGCTCCAGCTCAACGCCCAGCGCCTGGGATTGGACGTCAAGACCGTGCGCGTCGACGCCGAGCGCCTGCCCTTCCGCGATGCGAGCTTCGACCTGGTGCTCGGCCACGCCGTGCTCCACCACATCCCCAACCTCCAGCGCGCGTTCGCCGAGTTCGAGCGCGTGCTCGCCCCAGGTGGCACCGTGCTGTTCGCCGGTGAGCCCTCCCGCCACGGCGACCGCCTGGCGGGCGTGCCAAAGCGGCTGGCGAGCTCCGCCGCGCCGCTCTGGCGTCGTGCGATCGGCGCCCGGCCCGCACGGCCCGCCGGCGGCGGTGAGCCCGATGCCGCTTTGGAGGGCGTCGTCGACGTCCACGCGTTCGGCCCGAACGAGCTCTCGCGCGCGGCGCTCGCCTGCGGCCTGAAGGACGTCCGCGTAACCGGCGAGGAGCTGCTGGCCAACTGGTTCGGATGGGCCAACCGCACGCTGGAGGCGACGGCGCAGCCCGACGACGTGCCTTGGGCGTGGCGCCAGTACGCCTATCGCGGCTACCTGCTGCTGCAGCAGCTCGACCGCAGGCTGTTGGAGTCGCGACTGCCCGCGTCGATCTTCTACAACCTGATGATCGCGGCGCGCAAGGAGACGACCGACTAGGGCGACGGACGCATCAACGCCCTCGTGGCACCCGAGCCGCGCACGCAAGCCTAGACTCCGTACATGCCCGAGCGACTCTCCCGGGGCTTTTCGCTGTTCCCGCTGGGCATCGTCGCGCTGCCGACCGAGAGCGTGCCGCTGCACATCTTCGAGGACCGTTACCGCCGAATGATCGACCGGTGCATGACGGCCGACCCCGAATCGTCGGAGCGCGAGTTCGGGATCGTGTGGCTATCCGATGAGGAGCTGAAGCCCGTCGGCTGCGCTTGCGAGATCGAGAAGGTGCTCGAGCGGATGGACGACGGCCGGCTCAACATCCTCGCCCTTGGGACGCGGCCGTTCCGGTTGGTCGAGCGTCAGGATGATCTCCCCTACCCGGCTGGCGTCGTCGAGTTCCTCACCGAGGAGGTTGAGGAGATCGATCAGCAAGCCGCACGGGCGGCCCGCGAGCTCTACGGAGAACTCGTCGAGCAGGCAACCGACCAGCGTCTGGAGGAAGACGAGCTGAGCGACATGGATGCCTACGAGATGGCGGCCACCGTGGAGTTCGGCTCCGACGCGAAGCAGGAGCTGCTCGAGCTGCGTTCAGAGAACGCCCGTCTGCGCCTGCTCACGCTGCTCCTACGCGCGGCTATCAAGCGCATGGAGCTGGTCGACCGCGCCCAGGCGCGCGCGCGCTCGAACGGAAAGGTTCGCTTCGGATAGCCCTGTGACGTGGACTACAGCGGCAGATGGCAGACCTGCTGAGACGCCTGCAGCACGAACAGCGCCAGTCGGCGCAAGACGTGTGGCTGCCCCGGGGAGGTGTCGCTGAAACGGACCGTCCCGCTTTCCTCGCGCACGTAGTAGCTGAGCACAGACCGCGCGCCGGGGGCAAGCGTTGCGTGCTCGGAGGCCAAGTCTTGCAGTTCTTCCTGGAGAGCCCTCGCTTCCACCAGCTGCGGATCGCTCAGCTTCAGCGTGCCGCTGCGGCTGCCGTTGCAGTGCACGCCGCCTTCTTCGTTGACCACGAGCGTAAGTCGCGCCCCTGCCACGGTGCCGGTTCGTTCGACGATGAACAGGTCGGGTGCCTTGATGCCGCCGCAGCCTGCGAAGACGGACGCGGCGGCGATCACCGTGATCGCGGTCCGGCGCCTCACACGCTCACCGCCACGCCGCCCCGGCGCGGATCGCCCGCACCGGTGAGCGCCTCGCCGCGGCGCTGCACGGCCTGGACTCCGCCGAAGAAGAGGTTCAGCGCTTCGAAGTAGACGACGCGCAGGTCCGTGCGGGACAGCTCCGCCGCGTCGATGCCGGGCTCGACGTAGAGAACGCCACCCTCGAAGTGCACACGCGGGGCGTCCACCGCGCTCCGTGCCGACATGCCGTGGTCCACGACGCCGACGATTGTCTGCAGCAAGGCGGAGCGGATGCGGTTGGATCCGGCGCTCCCAAGCACGAGCTCGACCTCGCCGTCATGCATCACGATCGAAGGGGCCATCATGCTGGGCATTCGCCGTCCGGCGGGGTGGCGATGAAACCCGAGCGGGTTCAGGTCCTGCTCCCCCATCACGTTGTTTACGTGCATCCCGGTTCCCGGCACGACCACGCCGGAGCCCTCGCCGTTGGTGCATGTGGCGCTGCACGCGTACCCCTCGGAGTCGAGCACGGAGATGTGCGTCGTCGACCCCAGCCGCGCGGCCAGGAACCTGTCAAGGAATCCGTCATCGGACAACCCTTCCACGAATTCCGGCGTGCGCTCGGCCTGGGCGGCCTCCATCGCGTCGACGACCCCGCTCAGCGTCGGCGGCGCGGGACCACGGTCCAGGAGCGCCAGCGCGTAGGCGAGCAGAGTGCCGCCCGCTGAGGGGGGCGGGTTGGTGAGGACCTCGCGGTCGCGATAGCGCATCCTCACGGGCTCGCGTCCGATCGCGTGATAGGCCGCGAGGTCGGCGCGGCTCAGCGAGCCACCGCGGGCCCGCAGCCAGTCACATACGGCCACTGCAACATCGCCGCGATAAAAGGGCTCGGCGCCGTCCTTGCCCAGGCGTAGCAACGCTTCTCCCAACTCGTGGTTGCGCAGCAGCTCGCCCTCGCGCAGTATGTGGCCCTCGGGAGCCCAGAGCGCCGCGCACTCGGGCGTTGAGCTGAGCAGCTCGCCGAGGATCTTTGCGACGTACGCCTGTCCGGCATTCAGCACGACCCCCTCCCGCGCAAGTCGCGCGGCGGGCGCCGCGAGCTCCTCGAGCGGAACCGTCCCCCACCGCCGCACCGCCTCGCACACGCCGGCCGGCGTGCCGTAGACCCCGCAGGACGCAGGCCCGATGTGGAAAACCTGAGCTGCGTCCCCAAACGACACGTCGATCGCCTTGAGCACGGCCTCGGAGCCGTCGCCGATGCGCGTCGGCGCCTGCACGAAAAAGTCGAGCAGCGCCGGCTCACGCCCTGCCCCCGCCACCAGCATGTAGCCGCCGGCGCCGAGCCCGGTGAGCAGCGGCTCGGCTGCGAAGGACGTGAGCATCGCTCCCACCGCGGCGTCGACGGCGTTGCCGCCTTCGCGCAGCACCCTCGCGCCCGCCTGCGCCGTCAGCGGATGACCCGCCGCCACGACCCCCTTCTCGACTCCGCTCATGTCAGAGCGATACCACAGTGACGCACGCCAGTGCGGAGCGCGACGGGCGAAGCGCGATGCGTCCTGACGGGCGTCAGTCGAGCCAGCCAAGGACGCAGTGAGCGAAGTGTGCTCTGCACACGAGTGATCGAGGACGCCGGCCGGCGAAGCGCTGACGGCCTCAGAGATTGGGGATGAACTCGGGTACTTCCAGTTCATCCACGGCCAGCCCCGCGCGCCGTGGCTCTCGGCGGCTCGGACGCGATCCTCCGGCTCGCTGGATCCGCGGTTCGCCGGTGGGCTCTTGAAGGCGGCCAATGCTCTTGCGCCTGCCCTCGTCGCCGTAGCCCGTAGCCACCACCGTCACCCACACCTGGTCGTCGAGCTTTTCGTCGACCATCGCCCCGAAGATGATGTTCGCGTCCGGGTGAGCGGCCTCGGAGACGGACCTCGCAGCCTCGTTGACCTCCCACAGCGAGAGGTTGGTTCCGCCGGTTATCGACAGGAGGATCGAGCGCGCGCCCTCCATCGAGGTTTCAAGCAGCGGCGAGGAGACCGCCTGCATCGCGGCGTCCGTCGCGCGGGTCTCGCCGATGCCCATGCCGATGCCCAGCAGGGCGTTCCCGGCCTCGCTCATGATCGTGCGCACGTCTGCGAAGTCGAGATTGATAAGACCCGGCAAGGTCACGAGGTCGGAGATACCCTGCACGCCCTGGCGCAGCACGTCGTCGGCGACGCGGAACGCCTCGACCATCGCCGTCTGCTTGTCGAGCACCGCCAGCAGCCGGTTGTTGGGCACAACGATCAGCGTGTCGACCTCATCGGCAAGCGCGCTGACACCGTGCTCTGCCTGCTCACCACGGCGTGAACCCTCGAAGCCGAACGGCTTGGTCACGATCGCCACAGTGAGAGCTCCGAGTTCGCGCGAGATCCGCGCCACGACCGGCGCCGCGCCGGTCCCGGTTCCGCCACCGGCGCCAGCCGTGATGAAGATCATGTCCGACCCCTTCAGCAGGGCCTTGACGCGGTCGAAGTCCTCCATCGCCGCCTGACGTCCGATATTCGCGTCTGAGCCCGATCCCAACCCGCGGGTCAGCTCCGCGCCGATGTGAAGGGTGATATCGGCCGTCGACTGCTGCAGCGATTGAAGGTCGGTGTTGATCGCGAGGAACTCGACACCCTCCACCTCCGCCTCGACCATCCGGTTGACAGCGTTCACCCCGGCCCCGCCGACGCCGACCACGCGGATCACGGGCTGACCGTCCTGCCCCGATGCGCTTGCGCCGACGGCGTGCTCGCGCGGATAGCCGTCCATCACCCTCGTGGCCGGCCGGTCCATCACGTTCTCGGGGATCTCCGAGGAGAAGGCGTGCCGTAGCCGCTCGCGGGGCGTGGGGACGTGGGGGGCCGCGTCCTCGGCGCCCTCCTCCCCGGCGTTCAGCGCCGGGTGCGGCAGGCCGCTCTCGCGGGGATGCTGGGGCGGCGGCTGGCCGATCTCTGATCGGTCGGCGGGCTGCCTCGTTCCTTTTGAGTCAGCGGGCTCGATCTGTCCCTGCTGGCCAATCTCCGATCGGTGGGCGACCTCCTCCTCAGAGGCTTCAGTCTTGCGAAACAGCGCCGCAAGCGGTCCCTCGCGCATGCTCGCGCGTTTAGCGTTCGCCATGGTCGAGGACCTCCTGCGCGAGTTGCCGGTAGGACTGAGCCGCAACCCCATCCGGCTCATACTTGAGCACCGACATTCCCTTCACCGGCGCCTCGGCGAAACGAACCGTCTTGCGAATCCGCGAAGCGAACACGCGGTCCCCGAAGTTTTCCTCGAGGATCTCGATCGCCTCCTTCGCGTGGATCGTGCGCGAGTCCACCAACGTGGGGAGGATACCCTCGATGTCAACGCCCGGATTGAGGTTCTCGCGGATCATTGCGAGGGTGTTCTGGAGCTGGATGAGTCCACGCATCGACAGATACTCGCATTGCACGGGGACGATCACCTTGTCGGCTGCCGTCAGCGCGTTGATCGTGAGCAGACCGAGGCTCGGCGGGGTGTCGATGCAGATGAAGTCGTAGTCCTCCATGATCGGCTCGAAGGCCTTTTGCAGCGAGCGCTCGCGGCCGATCATCGTCGACATCGCGATCTCCGCGCCAGCGAGATCGATTGATGCGCACGCCACGTCGATCTCGCGCTTGCGGATCACCTCGCGGATCGAGACCTTGTGGACGAGGACGTCGTACATCGATTTCTCGAGCGTGTCCGGATCGATCCCCTGAGACATCGTCAGGTTGCCCTGCGGGTCCATGTCCACACACAGAACCCGATGGCCCTCCTCCGCGAATGCCGCGGCCAGGTTGAGCGTTGTCGTCGTCTTGGCCACGCCGCCCTTTTGGTTGGCGAACGCGATGACCTTGGCCTTTCCTTCCACGGGGGCTCCGATACTCGATTGTGGGAAAGCCGTCCGGTGGGTATTCGCATAGCGCAGGGGGATTCCTGCACGGGAACTACGATCCGGAGATGGCCACGAGCGACGGGAAGCCCAAGCGTCGCTCGACGCCCGCGCCAACGCGGTCGACCGCGGACTCAACCGGCGCTCCCGACGGCCGGGCCTCGGCACAGACGAGGATCCCTCCGACCGCCGGCGAGCCCACGGCCGCAGCCGGCGCCGGCCTCCTGGATCGGCTGACGGGCAAGCACGTCTGCGTGTGCGTCGGCGCCGGGGGCGTCGGCAAGACCACCGCGTCCGCGGCGCTTGCCGTCGGGCTGGCTGCACGCGGACAGAAGGTCGCCGTGGTCACCATCGATCCGGCCGTGCGACTCGCTACTGCGCTCGGCCGGCGCGAGCTCTCGGGCGAGCCCACGCAGATCGACCCCGACCTGTTTGCGGCGCAGGGCATCGAAATGAAGGGCGAGCTGTGGGCGATGATGCTCGACACGAAGCGCACGTTCGACGACATCGTCACGCGCCTGGCGCCCGATCGCCGTGCGCGCGAGGAGATCCTGTCCAACCCCATCTATCGGGAGCTCTCCTCGGCGGTGGCCGGCTCGCAGGAGCTCAGCGCGATCGCCAAGCTGTACGAGCTCCGTCACGAGCACGACTTCGACGTAGTCGTGCTCGACACGCCGCCCTCCCGCAATGCGGTGGACTTCCTCGAAGCCCCCACCCGTCTGCTCGGCTTTCTCGAAGGGCGGGCGCTGAAAGTCTTCCTTGCACCGAGCGGGCTCGCCGCACGCCTGTTCGGCCGCTCCACCGGCCTGGTATTCGCGATCTTCGCGCGCGTGACCGGCGTGGACATGCTGGCCGATCTGTCGAGCTTCTTCCGCTCGCTCTCCGGCGTGATCGACGGCTTCGGGGAACGCACCCGCAGCGTCGCGGCGCTTCTGCGCGATCCGTCGACGACCTTCATGATCGTGACCTCGCCCGAGCGCGAGCCCGCGCGCGAGGCGGTCTTCCTGGCCGACAGGCTCGCCGCGAGGAGCATGTCGCGCGGCGGGGTGATCGTCAACCGCGTGCACTTCGATGGGCTCGGCGGGCATTCGGTCGAGCAGGTGCAAGCGCTCTTGGCCCCCGCGCTGGGCCATCGCCTGGCCGCGCGCGCCGCTGCGAACCTTGCCGACTTCGACGTGCTCTTCCAGCGCGACCGCGACACGATCGCCTGCCTGTCGCGAAAGCTCGATGAACCCGAACCGGTGCTCGTGCCTCACCTCGACGGAGACATCCACGATCTTGCCGGACTGGCCTTCGTGGCCGAGCACCTCGTAGGCTGACCGGCTTCGCTCAGTTGACCTCGAGCGGAACCGGACCCCCCTGGAGTCCTTCACCCTCCTCGCCCGCCTCCGGACCTGCCTCCTCCTCGGCCACCTCCGGGCGTGCGTCCTGATCGTCCTGCTCGTCCTGCTCGGCCTCTTCGGGCGTCGCGAGCAGTTCGTCGGCGAGCGTCACGAGGTCGGGCATGAGGTGACCGCAGATCACGTCCCTCAGCAGCGCCCGCAGGTGGTTGGCAACATCCTCGACAAGCGCGCGTGCGGCCGGCTTGACGGCGGCACCCGCGATCGTATCGCGCTCCAGCGACACCGCCTGCACGATCCTCCTGGTCAGCTCGAGGCGGTGCGCGGGCGTTGCGCAGAGCGCCGCCAGTCGGCCCGCGAGCAGGCCGCTGGAGGACCCCTCGGGCTCGAGCAGCGCCCGCAGCGCGAGCAGATGGTCGGTCAACGCCTCGCCGGGGCTCTCGCGCTCGCAGCCCAGCTCGAAGCGCCGCAGGGCCCACGCGAGCTCATTGTCGTGCGGCGCGCGGCGGGATACTAGGTTGCAGAACGCGCGCAGCTCGTCCTCCTGCTCGGCCGTGACTACAAGCATGCCATGCGGCCTCCCCCCCGTCCCGACGGCGAGCGCGCTCCAGGGGCCGGCGCCGACCCGCGCCCAGGCGAGGGCGCCGAGCGTGACGCGACCGTCGCCGAACAGCCTCAGCCCTCGCAGCAGGTCCTTGAGCACCTCGCGCCCCAGCAGTTGGGCGTCGTGAGGGTCATCGTCCTCGGCGGTGTGGACCACTATCAGGTGATCGTCCCCGCGCCCCCCTGCGCTGCCCGCGAGCGCGGCCTCGGGCATCCCCTGAAGGGCATCCCGGTGGGCGATCGTCAGGCCCTTGGTCAGCGACAGCTCGGTCGATGCGATCGTCAGCCCATGCAGCGTCGCGACGAGCGTCAGGAGGCTCGCGCTCGCGAAGGCGGACTGCTCCAGCCGGTCGAGGGCCGCGCGGAGCCGCTCGGGACGCAGCTGAAAGTCGGTCTGCTCCTCGAAAACGTCTTCCATGAGGGTCTTGATCGCGGCCCGCACACGCGCGCGCCCCTTCGACCGTCCGGCGTCCGCACCCATGCTCGCGAGGTAGCGGTCGAGCCCCTCGAAGCCCTCGAGCAGCTTTGCCGCCTCGGCATGGCCGGGCAGACGTTTGAGCGCCGGCTCTCGCTCGGCGATGAAAGGGCCGGTCAGCGCTCGATAGCAGTACAGCGGTGTGGAGCTCTGTCCCCTGCGCGCAACCGTCGAGCCGAGCTCAAACGGAACCTCGGCGCCCGCGGCGACGTCGGCGCTCAGATGGCTCGCCGCCGCGTCGAGATAATCGGCGAGGGCTGTCTCGAGGTGGCGGGAACGCATCGCGGCCTCACTTTCGCGCTCGCCGAGCTCGCTCCTGCTCGGCGCACCCCCTGTTGCAGGCGCTAGGCGACGGCCAGCGCGTCGGCGTCGACGCACTCGGCGTCAGCCGATCTCAGACCGTTTGTCCCGAGCCAGTCTTCGCCGTAGGCCCGCATGTCATCGATGATCGGCAGCAGCGCCCTCCCCTTCTCGGTCAGCGCGTACTCAACGCGTGGAGGCACCTCCGGGAAGGTGTGACGCTCGACTATCTCCTGCACCTCGAGGGCCCGCAGACGCAGCGAGAGCGTGCGCGGGCTGATCCCGGCCAAAGAGCGTTCCAGCTCACAGAAGCGCGATCTGCCCTCGGCCAGGTCCCGCACGAGCAGCAACGTCCACTTCCCGCACACGACCTCAGCGGTCCGGCACACAGGGCATGTCTCATCAGCGGCCATTTCAACCGTTACTTTACCAACTGAAGTGCGGCGTGAACGGCAAGGCAGGTCGGGACCGTTCTCGATGAGGTCCGTCGTGACCCGCTGTCCATCGGTGCGCATCGACGGCTGTCAGGGGTCCCTCAGAAGAATCGCCAACAGCACGAGCGCCCCCGCGACCGTGATCCCGATTACGATCGGTCCGCTGACCGCGAGGGGGATCATCGGCGACACGATACCGGCCACTTTCCGGTACGGCCGCCCCAGGTAACTTGGCATGCCAAGTCACCTGGGCGGTCAAGCGACGGTCAGTGGCGGGCGGCCGCCGGGCGTTGGCGCGGCCGGCGGTGGATCGAGCTGCTCGCGCCGATCCTCCGCGGCGGCAACGTCGTCCATCGTCGTTCCCCTGCGGCCGTCGGCCTGCATCAGCAGCTTGAAGTCGTGCGGGCTCGACGCCACGCGCATCGCATCCTCGAAGGTCACCCTCCCCGCCTTGACATGGCCGAACAGCGCTTGATCGAAGGTCTGCATTCCGTAGTAGCCACCCGAGGCGATCACCTCAACGAGCTTGCCCGTCTGCGCCGGGTCGACGATCATGTCGCGGACGCGTCCGGTCATGCGCAAGATCTCGCACACCGCCACGCGTCCGCCGCCGGCGCCGGGCACCAACCGCTGCGAGATGACGCCCTTGACGGTGCCCGCGATCATGCTGCGCGCCTGTGCGTGCTGGTGAGGGGGAAAGAAGTCGAGCATCCTGTTGATCGACTCCGTCGCATCGACGGTGTGGATCGTCGAAAGAACCAGGTGTCCGGTCTCGGCCGCCGACAGGGCGGTCTGAACCGTCTCCTCGTCGCGCATCTCTCCGATCAGAATCACGTCAGGATCCTGACGTAGCACCCTGCGCAGCGCGCGCTTGAACGAAGCGGTGTCCATCCCGACCTCGCGTTGATTGATAGCCGAGCGCTTGTCGACGTGGACGAACTCGATCGGATCCTCGATCGTGACGATGTGCTTGCTCGTCGTGTGGTTTATGTGATCGATCATCGCCGCCAGCGTCGTCGACTTGCCCGAGCCCGTGGTCCCCGTGAGCAGCACGATCCCGCGCTCCTCGTCTGCCAGCTCGGTCACCACCGGCGGCAGCGACAGCTCTTCGATCGTGCTGATCCTGTGCGGGATCGCGCGGCACGCCATCGAGATCACGCCGCGCTGGCGGAACGCGTTGATCCTGAAGCGAGCCACGTCGGGGATTTCGAACGAGAAGTCGACCTCGTGCTGCTCTGCGAACTCGTCGAGCTTGGCCTCGTCGTCCAGCAGTTGGGTCAGCGCGCCCTCGGTGTCCTCGGCGGTCAGGGGCTCGACGCTGTCGTCGGCCGCCAGGTCTCCGTTGACGCGGTACAGCGGTCCTGACCCGACTTTCAGGTGCAGATCGGAGCCGTTTCTCTCCACGAGCTCGCCCAGCGCCTGCTTGACGTCGAACATGCCCCCGTGATCGACAGCTCACCGCGAGGGCTTGAATAGGGGCCAGATACCTTGGACGAACGACGTCGCGGGGTGGACGCACGCCCTGAATGGCGGATCGGAATGGCTGACAAGGACGCACCGCTCCGGGGCACAGGCAGTTCGCGTGGCGTGCTGGCCCACGCGCGCGACCGAGCACATGGTCAGGCGCGCCGAGCCGCCGTCAGGCGACGTCGCGAAGCTTCTGCGCCTCGGCAAGGCTCTGGAGCTTCTTCAGCGACTGGTTCTCGATCTGGCGGATTCGCTCGCGCGTCACGTTGAAGGTGCGTCCGACCTCGTCGAGCGTCCGCGGGTGCTCGCCGCCGAGTCCGTAACGCAGCTCGAGCACGCGCCGTTCACGATAGGAGAGGTTCTCGAGCGCCTCTCGGAGCGCCTCCTTCGTGAGGATCTCCGCGGCGCGCTCGTATGGCGACTCGGCACGCTCGTCGGCGATGAACTGGCCGAACTCCGACTCCTCCTCATCTCCCACCGGCTTCTCCAGCGAGACCGGTGCCTGCGCCGAGCGCTTGATGGAGTCGACCTCCTCGGGGTCGATCCCGGTTACCTCGGCGATCTCATCTGCGGTCGGCTCGCGGCCGAGCTCGGTCACGAGCTTACGCTCGGCGCGACCGATCTTGTTCAACTTCTCCACCACATGTACCGGGATGCGGATCGTGCGAGCCTTGTCGGCGAGCGCTCGAGCGATCGCCTGGCGTATCCACCAGGTCGCGTACGTGGAGAACTTGAAGCCCTTGCGGTAGTCGAACTTCTCGGCGGCTCTAACCAACCCGAGCGTGCCCTCCTGGATCAGGTCGAGGAACGGCAGTCCCTGGTTGCGATAGTTCTTGGCGATCGACACCACCAACCGCAGGTTCGACTCGACCATCTTCTGCTTCGCGTCGAGGTCTCCACGCTCGATCCGCTTCGCCAGGTCGACCTCCTCCTGAGCCGTCAACAGGCGCACCTTGCCAATGTCCTTCAAGAACAGCTGCAACGAGTCAGTCGTCATGTCCGGCTTGAGATCCAGCTGTGCTTTCGCTTTGCGCCTGCCGCGCTTGTCGGGCGCGCGCTCGACCTGAGTCGACGCCGCGATCGCCGGATCGATGTCCTCCACCAGCTCGATCTCCGATTTCTCCAGAAAGCCGTGCAGCTCCTCGACGTCGGACTCGTCGAGGTCGAGCTCGGACATCGCCTTGGTTATCTCCGCGTAGGAGAGCACGCCGACCTGCTGCCCCTTGGCGAGCAGACCCTTGACCTCATCCAGCTCCTGAAGCTCAGCTACTGACATCTGATTCCGTTTCTTCTGTCGACGACAACCCGAGGGCCACCCCTTGGACCTGCCGGGCCCTGGCTGAGGACAGCTCGCCCGTGGGACATACGGCCTAGGCCTGCCCGACGTTACAACTCGTGGGTGATCTTCCAAGCCCCATGCTAACGCGTCGCCGCCCCAGGGTTGCCGTGCCTTGCGGCGTTGCTTGCAGTCGGCCCTTAAGCAATGATGTGCTGCGTGACGGACGCCAACTCGAGCGACGGCGCCTCAAGCGCCCAGCAGAACGAGCAGGGCGTCCTTGCCAATCTGCCCCGCACGCGTCCCCAACGCACCAGTCGGCGGCGGGCGGCCGCACGCAGTGCCGCGCGTTGGCCCGGCGGCGCAGATGCAGCGCCGGCTCGCCGCGGCGACGGATCAGTCCCGCCGAAGGAGACGGCCGATTCGGGCGCCGCCCGAGCCAAGGCCGACAGACCGACCGCGCCACGGCGCGCGAGCGGCAAGAATGACGGTAGCGCCGCCGAGCGCCGCCGGGCGTCAGCCCGCGGACGAGCATCCGCGCGGCGGCAGACATCCGCTCCCAAGCGCCGCATCTCGAGTCAGGAGGCAGCTCCAAGACAAGGCTTTGAGGGCGACGGCGACGCCGCGAGCGGTCCGGTGCAGCCGCCCGGTGCCGCCGAGCTCCTAGGCTCGGCGGCGGAGATCGTCGGCGAGCTCGCGAAGGCGGGATTGTCGAGGAGCGAGCGTCTCCTCAAGGACGTCGTCTCGCGACTGCCGCTCTCCTGACAGGTCTGTATACTCGCCCCACGCCGAGCTCCCGGCGACTCAGGTCGCGGGAGACGGGGGACCCAATGCGGACTGGATCGGATCCAATCCGCGGGGGCGAATCGGCCCTGTAGAGGCCGTAGCGCCGCCTTTGGCCGCGCGAGCCCGTCAGCTCACCCCGTAGGCGCACAGATGATGCGAACAACGCCGAAAAAGACGACCCTGCTCGCCTTCCTGCTCGCGTCGGCCTGCTCGCTCGCGCTCAGCGACGGCGCGGTCGCGGACACGGGCGGCGTCGGCTCGCCGGCCCGGACTCCGGCCACTCCATCCCCCACCGTCCGCAAGGCAGCTCTTGCCACGTGGTTCGGCCCGGGCTTCTACGGCCAGAGGACAGCCTGCGGACAGACGCTGACGCCGGCGTTCGTCGGCGTCGCCAACCGAACGCTTCCCTGTGGCACGCTCGTGAAGGTCAGCTACAAGGGACGACGCCTGACCCTGCCCGTGATCGATCGCGGACCCTATGGCCACAACGGCGCCGACTGGGACCTGACCACCGAAGCGGCACATGCGCTCGGCATGGAAGACACCGCCCGGATCGGCGCCCGCATCGTGGGCAGCGTTCCGAACACTCCCACGCTTGGCCTGCCCCCCGGGTCTCCCACCGTCGCCGTCACCGGCGGCGCCACAGCCGGCTGAGGCCTACGCCGCCCCGTCTACCGGCGTCGTTCGCCTCGTGACGCGCATCGCAGGATGACCGGCCGCCCCCGCGCCACCGTCCCCCGTCTCCTCCTCACCGCCGCCCCTCGTCCGGCCCTCGCCGAAAGCCGACGCCGCCTCGTCCGAGCGGTCGGCGCGCAGCGGCGTATCCCAAGGGAGCGGGCGCGCCGTAGTCGGAGGCGTGGCGGACGCGCGCGACTCCTCCGGCCGGTCGATCGGGGGCACCCCATCCGACCAGCTCCCCGGGGACGCGGCTCGCCGGACTGCCTGCCCTCCTCCACCCGCGCCCTCCGAGCCCCCGCGCTCGGAGACGCGGTCATCAAAGCTGTGGGCCCGTGGCGTTGGGCTGGTCGCTGGGCGACGAGCCGGGGCGTCACCACGTTCATCGATCAGCACCACGCGCGCGCCGAGCGGCGGGCGGTCGAGCTCGTCGACAGCCTCGCCTCGCCGGGCCGTCAAGACCTCGAATTCATCCGCCGGCGCAGCCGCGTCCTGAGCGAGGCTCGCGGCAAGCACACTCGCGCACACGTACGCGAGCCGGTCGGCGAGATCGGCGACGAGCCGCACCGGCGAGCGATCGGCGATCGGCCAGTGCAACTCGCCGAGCAACGCGTCCCAGAGGACGCCCCTCAGCGCCTCGACGGCCTCGACGGCCGCCGGACCTCCGAGCGCGCCGGCGATTGATCTCAGCGTGCGTGCCGGCGTGGAATCCTCGTGGCCGCCGGCCGAGCCGCGTCCGGTCATCCGCTCGAGCTCGGCGTCCGACCCCAGCGAGCGCACAGCCAGGGCGCACAGCGGCGGCGCCTGCAACGCGAAGACCTCGAGGGGAATCTCGCCGATCCGCTCCAGCGGACGCACGTTGATCAGCGCGATCAGCCACCGCCTCGCGAGCCCCTCGGCGTCGGCAATCAGGGCGTCGAGCGGCGCATCGGCGACCGCGCGCGCCCGTGGAGCCGGTCCTGTGTGCGGGTCGTCGCTCATATACGTTGAATATCACCAACCGGGGACGCGAGCGTTGCGATTAGCCTACTGGCGAGATGACCGGCACCTGGATCGCCGTGGCGGTGGTTGGCGCGCTCGTCGTGCTCGCGGTCGCTTGGATGCTCGCGCGACGATTGCCCGGCGGTCGCGGCCCGCGCCTCGCGGAGGCTGTGATCGCCGACCCGCGGAGCTCGACCTCGCTGGATCACACGACGGGAGCCGTGCGATCGGTGCAGACCGCCGACCTGTTCCTGCCCGCCGACGCTCTGGAGCAGATCTGGTCGCCCGCGCACCTCGAGCGACTGGCGCGCACCTATTGGCGCTTTCTATCTCGCGTGACGCTCGGCTTGGTGCACGTCTGCTACAGCGAGCACGAGCGCTCGATCGTGCTGCTCGCTCGGCCGCTGAAGCTGCTCACGTTCGCCGCGCCCGAATACGAGATGAACCCCCTGCGTGGGCTCGTGCGGTGGCGGATTGAGCGCGGGCTGCTTGTCGCCAGACGCGGCCATGACGGTGGCGGCTATCTGCAGATCGAGGTTCGTCGCAGCCCTCGACCGCCCAGTCCCGGCGCCGGAGATGCCGGCGCTCGACTGCACGTGGAGGTCCAGGTTGCCAACTTCTACCCTGCGATCGCGTTCGGCCTCAGTCGCCGGATCTACGATGCGACACAGTCGCGCATCCATGTGATCATCACGCACGGCTTTCTGCGCTCGCTGCAACGCCTGGATCTAGCCGAGTCCCGGGTGAGGCGGTTCGGCGGTAGAGCCTAGGTGTAATTCCTGAGGACGTCTGGGCTCATCGGTACCGCCGTGGCGTCAGGATCGCTCGCCTGTTACCGCCTTCAGCTTCGCCCGGTCGTGCGTGGCCCGGATGCGTCTGATCGTCCCGGAACGCGAGCGCGTGACCAGCGAGTCCGTCGTGGCACCCCCCGCGCTCGGATAGCGCACGCCCTGGAGCACATCCCCGTCGGTGATGCCAGTGGCAGAGAAGAACACATCCTCGCCGGCCACCAGATCGTCACGTGTGAGCACTCGATCGAGGTCGTATCCGGCTCCAATTGCAGCGGTGCGCTCATCCTCGTCGCGGGGCCACAGGCGTCC
>Ga0182024_10005227_pt1 | contig 29245 bp, 29 predicted proteins | sample P32metaG_FD_120480 | JGI IMG/M metagenome (GOLD analysis project Ga0182024, IMG submission 120480) | Permafrost microbial communities from Stordalen Mire, Sweden - P3-2 metaG (Illumina Assembly) | ecosystem: Environmental > Terrestrial > Soil > Wetlands > Permafrost | place: Sweden: Stordalen...
ATGCACTCCATGCGCTCCGGATCGGTAATGAAGTAAGGAGACAGGTAGCCGCGGTCGAATTGCATACCTTCGACCACTTCCAGCGTCGTTTCCATGGTCTTCGATTCTTCCACGGTGATAACGCCATCCTTGCCGACCTTCTTCATGGCTTCGGCGATGATTCCGCCGATTTGCTTGTCGTTGTTGGCGGAAATGGTGCCAACCTGCGCGATCATGTCGCCCTTCACATCTTTGTGCAGGCGCTTGATCTCTTCCACGGCAACTTCCACGGCGCGCTCAATGCCGCGCTTCAGAGCTGTCGGGCTTGATCCTGCGGCTACGGTCTTCACGCCTTCGCGGAAGATCGCTTGCGCCAACACAGTCGCTGTGGTCGTTCCGTCACCAGCCACATCGCTGGTCTTCGAAGCCACTTCGCGAACCATCTGGGCGCCCATGTTCTCGAGCGGATCTCTCAGCTCGATCTCTTTGGCTACCGTAACGCCGTCCTTGGTGATGATCGGCGCGCCAAACTTCTTTTCGATTACCGCGTTGCGGCCCTTGGGGCCGAGCGTAATCTTCACTGCGTCGGCAAGAGCGTTCACGCCGCGCAAAATCGCCTGGCGGGACGCCTCACCTGTTACTATCTGCTTCGCCATACTGGTAATTCCTCCTGATTGATTGACTCAATTTTCTTCTTATTGCCTGAATATCTGCGTAACTGCTGTTGCCCGAACTACCCCGGTTAATCCGAACGCTTCGAAAAACCGGCCACTGTTCTCTCTGTCGAAATGAGAGAACGTTACCTCTTTGCGGCTTTAGCCTGTCCGCCCAGCTTCGCGAGAATCTCTTCTTCGCGCAGAATGAGCAGTTCTTCGTCTTCGATCTTGATTTCTGTTCCGCCGTATTTGCCGAACAGCACTCGATCTCCAACTTTCACGTCCAACGGGTGCAATTCACCTTTTTCCCGCTTGCCTGGTCCCACGGCAATCACTTCGCCCTCTTGCTGCTTTTCTTTGGCGGAGTCCGGGATGATGATGCCACCCTTGACACTTTCTTTTTCTTCTATGCGCCGCACGATCACACGGTCGTGGAGCGGTGTAAGATTCACTGCCATCTTGAGAAAACCTCCGTAGGTAAATGTTGCGGTTTGTACCGCGAGGAAGGGGAATTAGCACTCCTCACGGTCGACTGCTAATATAACAGAGTGCCCAGCGAAGTCAACGTTTTTTGACGATAAATCTTAGTGTGTTACGCTCATATGCATCTTGCTGTAGGTAACCGAGTTATTTGAGGAAATTCCTCATATCGCGATTTTTACTAACTTTTTGAGCTTTTACGCCTAATCGCCTGCGTAGCTTTACAATCCTTGAAGTTTATTTGCCGCAGGCGCAATCGCGATTATGATCCAATCCTAATGACGAAATATGCCTCCACAGTTCAACTTAGACGTCCGCGGGTATGTGCTAGCAGGGGGAGGCAGCTCCCGCTTTGGGCGTGACAAAGCTTTGGTCCGCATTGGCGCGAATCCCTTGTTGCTTCAAATCGCTCAACTGACGCAAACCTGCACCTCAGAAGTCGCGATTGTCGCCAGCGCTCAGAAATACCGCGAGTTGGTCGATAAGGTCGAAATCATCGAAGATCGCTGGCCTGGCGAAGGACCGCTTGGCGGCATCATCACCGCGTTGCAACACGCCGCCGTCACCGATCGCTCCGCCGAATGGAATCTCATCCTCAGCTGTGACATGCCATTCCTCACCGCCGAATGGCTCAAATTTCTTGTTGTCCATGCCCTTGAGAGTGACCAAGAAACTCAAGTCATCCTCCCGCATTCCACGCACGGCCCTGAACCACTCTGCGCCTGCTATCGCACCAACGCCGCAGAACCCTTGAAAAGTGTCTTTGATAGCGGCGTGCGCAAAGTCACCCAAGCTTTGAAACAAGTGCGCACAGAAGTGCTTGACGAGTCAGTCTGGAAACGATTTGATAGCGCAGGGCGTTTATTTTGGAATATGAATACGCCTGCTGATTTTGAGGAAGCTCAGCGCCTGTGGGAGACACCAAAAAAGTGAGCGACGAGAAGTCAGCCGATCCAAAGCCAGAAATTGAACTTCCTCCCATCCCCGAACCCATTCTCCCGTCCGATACCACGCCTGAACTGCAAACCGTCAACACCACCGCCGCGGGCGATGCGCCGAATTACTTTGAGTTCAAAAATGTCAGCAAAGGTTTCGACGGCCGCCCCGTTCTCGATAACGTAAGTTTTTTCGTGAAGCGTGGTGAAACGTGCGTCATCATGGGCCGCAGCGGCGTCGGTAAATCCGTTTCGCTGAAACACATTCTCGGATTCCTTAAGCCCGATTCCGGACAGATTTTTATCGATGGCCAGGACGTTACCGACTGGACCGAAGAGGAATTTCAAGCCGTTCGCCGCAAAGTCAGCATGGTCTTTCAATCCGGCGCGCTGTTCGACTCTTTGACCGTCGGGGAAAATATCGCTTTTCCACTCGAAGGCCAGCCGGGCCTTTCCGACGACGATATCGATACCTACGTCGAAAAGCTTTCGCGAACTTTGGAAGTCGAAGACTCACTCAATAAGTTACCCGGCGAACTTTCCACCGGCGCGCGACGCGCGGTAGCTATCGCCCGCTCTCTGGCGCAAAATCCCGAAGCCATTCTTTACGACGAGCCCACTACCATGGTGGATCCCATCATGGCGGCGCACATGGGTGACCTGATCGCGCGCCTGAAGGAGGCCTTCCACAAAACTTCGATCGTCGTCACACACGACACGCACCTCGCCAAAAAACTCGCGGACTCCGTAGTTTTTCTTCAGGACGGTAAAGTATCTTTCTTCGGCACCTGGAAAGAGTTTGAAAATTCCAAAGATCCTTTCCTCCAGAATTTCCTTGCGCAGGATCAACTGATTCCCGCCATGGATGTTACCCTGTGAGCCAGACTGAAAACGCCCCAGCCAATCCCATAAAACAGCTTCGCAAGGAAATGGGCTTCTGGGATGTATTGTTTTTCAACATCGCCACCGTCCTGGGCCCACGTTGGGTGGCCGCCGCCTCGCACAATGGCACATCTTCCATCAGCCTTTGGATACTGGCTGCACTCTTCTTTTTTGTTCCCACCGCGCTGGTGATTAATGAATTGTCGTCACGCTTTCCTAACGAAGGTGGTTTGTATGTCTGGTCCAAGGAAGCATTCGGCGACTTCCACGGTTTTGTCGCCGGGTGGACCTACTGGATCTACACAGTTTTTTATTTTCCCGGGTTATTGCTGGCGAGCGCCGCGATGAGTGGTTACGCCGCCGGTTCCGGCGGCTCCGCGCTAGCGAGCAACCGAACATTTCTGCTCGCTGGCTCTTTTATTCTGCTGGCCGTCGCGGTGATTCTGAATATCATCGGCCTCAACATTGGCAAGTGGCTGCAAAATGCGGGCGGCGTGTCCACCTACATTCCGCTATTGATGCTTGCCGCTATCGCCGCTTTTGTTTATATGCGCCACGGTTCCGTCACGCATTTCACATTGTCCAACATGATGCCGCATTGGAATCTCGACACGGTGAATTTTTGGTCGCAGATAGCGTTCGCCTTTACCGGACTTGAGCTGGTCTCCGCCATGAGCGATGAGATTCGCAATCCGCGCAAGACTCTGCCTCGCGCGGTCCTGACCGCCGGCGTGTTGATCGCCGTCATTTACATCATCGGCACATTTGCGGTGCTCACACTAATTCCCGCGGAACAGGTCGAGCCCACCAGTGGCGTGTTTCAAGCCATCACCGCGGGTTCCAACGCGTTGCGTATCGGCTTCGTGGGAGTGCTGGCGGCTTTGTTTGTCTCGGTAGGCAACGCTGGGGGAGTCGGCAGCACCGTCGCGGGAATCGCGCGCGTACCCTTTGTTGTAGGCATCGATCGCTATCTTCCAGCTGCGTTCGGAAAAATTCATCCGCGCTGGAAAACTCCCTACGTCTCAATCCTCGTGCAGGCCAGCGTTTCCGCGCTGGTGTTGCTCTTCAGCCAGGTGAACGAAACGACGCGCGGCGCTTATCAATTCCTGGTCGACGCCGCCATCATTCTCTACTTCATTCCATTTCTGTATATGTATGCCGCGGCCATCAAGCTAGCCGGCCGCAAAGACCGCCTCGAAAATCCTCAAGCCGTCTTGATCCCCGGTGGCAAACCGGGCGTGTGGCTAGCGAGCGGCCTCGGTTTCCTGGTCGTGCTCGCAGGCATCGTGCTCTCGCTGATTCCGCCGGGCGATTCATCCGACAAACTAGGCTTTGAGCTGAAGCTGATAGGTGGCACGGTAGCTTCCGTCGCCCTGGGCCTCGCTCTTTATTTTCGTGGCGTCCGCAGCAAAGCGCGGCTCGTCTAGTAATTCGCCGTTCTAGCTGTTCCTGCTCTTAGTTGCGTTCTGCTCTCGGGCCTCAAGATAATTCTCAATATATTTGCCCAGCACATCTGCCTCTAGATTCACGGCATCTCCGACAACGCGATCTCGCAAATTCGTGTGCTCATACGTATAGGGAATCACCGCGATTTCTACAACCCGTCCGTCCCAGCTCGCCACCGTCAGACTTATACCGTCCACGGTGATCGAACCTTTCGGCACCACATATCGCGCGAATTCCCGCGATACTTCCACTCTGAATCTCCAGCTTTCGCCGCCAACTCTCTCGGAACGCAACTGTGTGACGCGTCCAATCCCGTCAACATGCCCCAGCACAAAATGACCGCCAAATTCTTGTCCGACTGTCAGCGGCTGCTCCAGGTTTACGTGCATGCCCCTTTTCCATTGCGGAGCAGTAGCGCCGAAAGAAGTCTTGCTCACCGTCTCCAACGAGAGATCGGCAGAAAATCTTTCTCCATGCAGTTCCGTGATGGTAAGGCAGCACCCGTTTACCGCGATGCTTTTCGACACCGCCAGCGAACGCACTAAGGTAGGAGCATGAATCGCGACGCGACCGCCCATGTCGGTTAGTTCCAGCGAGTGCAGCAGTCCGACATGTTCAATGATTCCGGTAAACATCGTGCAGCATTCCCTCAACCGCAAAGTCTGGCCCGAACTGATGAATATTCAAAGCGCGTAACGGGGCATGTTTTAAATTTTTCGCCATAGCGAAGGGAACACGCGTTTCTCCCGCGAATCTTGGCGCGTAAAACAAAAATATTTTGTCCACGATATCCGCTGCCAGCGCGGCGCCATTCAAAGCGCTACCTGCTTCCAGCAGCACGCTGAGAATTTCACGCTCGCCCAATTCCCTGAGCACCGTATGCAAATCTACATGTCCAGCGCGCTTTTTGATGCTGACAATTTCAACGCCAGCTTTCTGCAAACCTTGCGCCTTGGCTGATCGCAAAGGTTCACTTGTGAAAACCAACAAATCGTCGTCGGCTGTCTTGACGATGCGCGCTCGCGGCAACAACCGCAATTTTGAATCGAGAATCACGCGCAACAGCCGACGTCGTCGCGGCAGGCCGCTGCGATCCGTCAACAGCGGATCATCCGCCAAAATTGTGCCAATGCCGGTGAGCAGCGCGTCCGAAGCATGCCGCATGCGGTGCACTTCCGCGCGTGATTCGTCCGACGTGATCCACGTGCTGCTTTTTCTTTTGCCCACTTGTGGCAATACCAGTTGGCCATCCAATGTCATGGCTGACTTCAGGGTGACGAACGGCCGCTTCTTGCGAATCCATTTTGCAAACGCTTCATTCAGCTGCCGCGCTTCTTCTTCCAGCACTCCGGTAAACACTTCGATACCCGCCGCTCTCAAGCGATCGTAGCCGCTGCCCGCTACAGCGGGATTCGGATCGTCGATGGTGGCCACCACTCGTTGAATTCCTGCCTTGATGATCGCTTCGGTGCAAGGCCCGGTGCGCCCAGTGTGGTTGCACGGTTCAAGATTTACATACAGCGTCGAGCCGCGCGCTTCTTCGCCTGCGGATTTGATGGCCACCACTTCAGCGTGATCGCGCCAGTCGTACTGATGAAAGCCTTCGCCAACAATCTGTCCCTCGCGCACCAGCACACAGCCGACCAATGGATTTGGACTGGCCAGCCCAGTTGCTTTACGCGCCAGGGTCATCGCACGCTGCATGTAGCCGATGGCGTTGGCGTCCACGGTTAATTGAAGAGGGAATCGGCGTAGGTTTGCGCGTCGAAGGGAACCATATCGTTAATTTGTTCACCGGTGCCCACGAAGCGGATCGGTAAGCGCAGTTCTCGAGCAATGGCGACCACGATTCCGCCTTTCGCGGTGCCGTCCAGTTTGGTCAAAATAATTCCAGTCACGCCGACGCTCGTGGTGAACTGCCGAGCTTGCGCCAAACCGTTTTGACCGGTCGTGGCATCCAGCACCAGCAGCACATCGTGCGGCGCGCCAGGAATTATTTTCGCGGCGGTGCGTTTCATTTTTTCGAGTTCGATCATCAAGTTTGATTTGGTGTGCAGGCGTCCCGCGGTATCAACGATTACGGCGTCCGCTCCGCGAGCCTTGGCTGCGGCCATCGCGTCATACACTACCGCGGCTGGGTCCGAGCCGAATTTTTGCTTGATCACTTCAATGCCGTTGCGCTGCGCCCAGATTTCCAGTTGTTCAATGGCTGCGGCGCGAAAAGTGTCCGCGGCGCACAATACTACGTTCAGGCCTTCCTGCTTCAGTCGATTGGCCAGCTTGCCAATGCTTGTAGTCTTTCCCGCGCCGTTTACACCCACCACAAAAATCACACGCGGCCCGTGGCCATTCAAGGCAGCGCGTTCTTGAAATACATTTACGCTTCGCGACTCGGTCAAGATGCGCACGATATGCGCTTTAATTTCGCGCTTCAGCTCGTCGGCGTTGGAGAGCGCGTTGCGGTCCATTTTTTCCCGCAGCGCCTCCAAGATCTCTCGAGTTGGAGTCACGCCCAGATCCGCCGACAGTAAAGCAGTCTCCAGTTCTTTCAGCAGCGCCGGGCTGATGCGCCGCTCGCCCTGAAAAATGGTGTCGACAGTTTCCGACAGCACGCTCTTGGTCTTACTGACCGAAGTTTTGAGCTTGTCGAGTAATGTTGGTTCGGGCGGCCCGAAGAGTGAAATCATACGATTGAGCGCCACTTTTGGGGCGTGCAGAAATTGTAGCAGATGCGCGTCCGGTGAACCTGCGATGCACTCAACAAGCGAAGTCTGGCTTAATTTTGTGCGCGCATCGGCGAGCGGCGCTCGCTCTATTAGTTCGGAGTCTCTCGTAGCAATCTACTCGTTGCTCGGAAAGAATGACAACCCGTTGAAAAAAGACCAGGAAAAAAAACAAAACCGAATCAAAATCAAATCCAAAAATAAAAATCCAAAAATTAGACTTGTACTTCAACCGCGCTCAATCGCAATTTGCCCGCATTGATAGATGATTCCAGCGCGTTCACAACTTCTTCATCAAATTTCGTGCCCTTCAGAGTCTTAATACGCCCCAAGGCATAATCTATATCCATTGCTGACTGGTACGGACGGTTGGTAGTCATGGCGTCCAGCGTGTCGGCCACGCCAATAATGCGCGCCATCAGCGGAATTTGTGGCCCTTGCAGTCCGTAAGGATAGCCGCGCCCGTCCATATGCTCGTGATGCAGCTCGATGCCCGGCAGCATGTCTTTCAATTGTGAAACTGGGCGCATGATGTTGGCCCCCTTGATGGTGTGTTGCTTCATCAACTCGAATTCTTCGGCGGTCAGTGCGCCGGGCTTCTTGAGCACACGATCTTCGACGCCAATTTTTCCCACGTCATGCAGCAGCGCTGAAATGCGCAGGGTGTCCAGCGCTTCCGGCGAGAGGCCCAACTCCTGGCCGACCAGTGTGGAGTATTTTGCGACGCGACCGGAGTGACCACGCGTATAGGGATCCTTTTCGTCGATGGCCGCGGCGAGCATGCGGATGGAACCGATAAACAACTCGCGATTTTCTTCCGCGGCTTCCTTGAGGCGCTCGATGTACTCCTCGATGTCGCCCGCCATCTTGTTAAAATTTTCGGCCAGCTCGCTGATTTCCGTGGCGCCGCGAACCGGCGAGCGCTGGTGAAATTCACCGCGGCTGATAGCGCGAGTAGAATCGGCCAGGCCACGGATTGGGCCGCTGATTCCCACGGCAAAGAAATAACCCAATGCGATGGCTGCCAATACCACGAAACTTACGAAAGCCAGAGCTTGGCGATTTAAATCGTCCACGCCGGCATCGGAACGCGCGTGATTCAAGCTGCGCTCGGCAATCACCGCCCAGTTAACTTCCGGAAAAGTGCTGTAGGTGCCAATCATTTCCACGTTGCGGTTCTTTTCTTTCTCGGTGAAGCTCACTGTTTCGGTATCGCGCAATTCCTGCGGCAGTGCCGTCACCCGCGCAACCAGCGAATTGCCGCTGGCATCCGCGCCAGGCACAAAGCTTTTGGTATCCGGATGGGCCACGATGTGTCCGTAGTGGTCCACCACGAACACGGTGCGGCCGCGGACACTCGCTTCCTGTAGGCGGTGCAGAATCGTGTCCAGCGAAACCACAGCGGCAAGCATCCCGGTAAACTGATCGCCCACGTCACGCAGTGGCACGGCAATCACGAACGCTGGACGGTTATCGGGGGCCAGCGCCAAAGGATCGCTGCGAAACTTCACCACGTTCAGTTGCTGCGACTGCATGCAAGTCACAAAGGCGCGTTGCAGCGCTTTGGCCACAAAGGGATCCTGCTCGGCGCGAAAATTTCCCTGTGATGCGCTGGTCCCTTTTCCCGACCGGCCCACTGCGGTGAGATAAATGAAAGTGGTGCGGTTGCTGTCGACGAAATTCTCGAGCAAACGAGTTACTTTTGGTTCCGAGACGGGATCTTCCACATTGTCGATCAGGCCAGTCAGAGTAAGAATTTGCCGCTCGCTCATCAACTGCTGGGTCAGATTGGATTCGAAGAATTGAATTTCCTGCGAGAGCGAGCGGGTCAGGTCGGTCTGCTGCACTCTTTCGTTGTCCGTCAATTTTCCCTGGCTGAGGTGCAGTACCTGGCGGTGATACAAACCAATAGGGACCGCGCTAACGAGCAGCATCGCGCCCAGCACCAACCATAGGATTCGGATGCGCCCGACGCGCACACGATCCCAGACGCTTTGAAGGTTGAAGCTCATAGCCAGACTCTAGTTTAGGGGAAGTGCGTGGCTGGAAGTGGCTGACAACAGGGATGCGTGGCGCATCTGCAACTGGAACGAAGGTACTACGCGCCGACGGACGTATAAGTCGCCAATGGTTAAGGCCGCGCCGAGTCATTTGCTTCCTTCCCAAATTCGGCCCGACCCGGCTTGTAACGCAGCCTGCGAAGTGCGACGGGTGTGCAAGGGAGCGCGACACTGGGGTGGAATTCATGTCTCGATACCCCCCACACCCCCTGTTTTTGCAAAAAGAGTCAATAATGCATTGAAAACAAAGGGCGGGCGTTACAAAAATGTGCAAAGAGTCAGGAAGTGGCTGAAAACAAGTAGGATGCGTTCAGCGGACCGGCAGGAAAGTTGATAATTATGGGGAATCGGAGGAATGCGGCCGTGAAGTTGGACTCGCGGCCAACAGCCTTAGGTTTCTGCGCGTAAACCATCACACATATTACTATATTGATACATAAATAACCATTAATAAATGACAAAAAGGCGAGTTGGCTGACGGTTCGAGGACTAGCCATCATTATTCTCGTTTCTGGAGGCGGCCCATGATTTCTTCCATGGCGTCTCGCGGGGGTTTGCCGTGGTGCAAAATGGCATTAACTTGCGCGGTGATGGGGAGTTCAATTTGGTATTCGCTCGCCAGGGATAACAGCGCGCCTGCAGTGCCGACTCCTTCCGCAACCATCCGCATGTGGGCGACTATTTCCGGTAGCGAGCGGCCCTTGCCGAGTTCAATTCCCAGCTGGCGATTGCGGCTCAAAGAGCCGGTACAAGTCAGCACCAGATCTCCCAGCCCTGCGAGACCGCTTAGCGTTTCAGCTCGAGCACCAAGCGCCATGGCCAGGCGCACCATTTCCGCCAAGCCACGAGTGATCAGCGCCGCGATGGCATTTGCACCCAGTCCCAAACCCTGGCAAACGCCAGCAGCAATGGCCATTACATTCTTCATCGCGCCTGCCAACTCGACGCCGACCACATCATCGTTGGTGTACAGGCGGAATGATGGCCCGGCGAACTCGGTCTGAATATAATCCGCGACGCGTTCGGCACCAGACGCGCTTTCGACCGGCGGCCCGCTTTCGGATGCCACCACCACGGCGGTAGGGTCTCCCCGAGCGGCTTCCAAGGCAAACGACGGGCCAGAGAGGACTGCGACATCCGGGGCCGGCGCAAACTTATCCGCCAGTATCTGCGATAGTACTTCCGTGATGCGTAAGTGCGTCGAGGGCTCCAGGCCTTTGGTGGCGCTAACGAAAACGCGCGCAGTTATCTCAATGAATGGCACAGCTCGCGAGTAGACAATCCGCGCGTACGCGGAAGGCATGGCCCCTACAATGATGTTGGCTTGGGCCAATGCCTGGGCGAGGTCGCTGGTGACGGAGACGGACGCGGGAATAGCACATCCGGGAAGGTATAACTCATTCACGCGACTGTTGCCAACCGCGTAAGCCAAGGCCTTGTCGCGCATCCATAGAGAAATTTCGTGGGGCTTGTGGCTGCGGGACAATACGATGGATAACGCTGTGCCCCAGCTTCCTCCGCCTAGGATGGCGATCCTGGTCATTCTCTTTTGTCGCTCTTGCCGGCAGAAAATTTAGGTTCGACACCTTCAACGAGCCGCTGGATGTTGGCATCGTGCTTATAAATAATCAGCAGGGTCGCGGCCATAGTTCCAAAAATAATGACGGTTGGCGGAGCATGATGTGGCGCCCACAGAAAATAAATGAGTAGCGGCATTGCGGCAGCCGCAGCGATCGAACCGAGCGAGACATATTTCCAATAAGTGGCTACCAGCGCAAATAGGGCCAGCGCAGCCACCGCTGCGGGAGCGCAAAGCGCCAGAAAAACGCCTAACGCGGTGGCCACACCTTTGCCGCCTTTGAAATTGAGCCAGATAGGAAAGCAGTGCCCCAGCAATACCGCGAGTCCCGCAATCATCATCCAGGTTGCACTGTCATGAGAATATCGCGCAGCCAGCCAAACCGCGGCGTAACCTTTCGCGGTATCCAGCAGCAAAGTCAAAATCCCGGCGGCCGGGCCAGCGACACGCGTGACGTTGGCCGCGCCAATGTTGCCGCTGCCGGAGGTGCGAATATCCTTACTGCCAAAAATTCTGGTAATCAGAAGACCAAAGGGGACAGAGCCCAGCAGATAAGCGGTGACCACGAGTCCGAGGAGCGTAATGGATATGCCAAACATGATTTAATTTCCGGCAGCCGCCAACGGAAAAGACTGAACCTTGGAGTATATGGGACCGGATGGCAAGGTTTTGCTTTCCATAAGATGGAATTCCTCGGGTGTCGCGGAGCCAAAGTCGTGGTTTTTGTATTTGTCCGCCATCTCGCGAAGCGCGCGCTGAGAGCTTTGCGGAATGTTCCTGCTGCCACGGGCCAACGTGAGATGAGGCATGAAGGAACGATTTTCAGGAGCGAAACCCATCGATGCCAGTCGGCTATCGATACTAGCAGCGAGTGCTGCTAAGGGCTTCGAATCTTCGATAATGGCCCACAGCATCACGCCTGTTTTCGAATGGTTATACCAACCTAGCCCACGAATGCGGACCTGTACTGTGTCGAGGATTGAAACGCTACGCAGCGCCCCGATTATTGGCTCAAGTTTTTCTTGCGGTACGCTGCCGATAAATTTCAGCGTTACGTGAAAATTTTGTCGTGGAACCCATCGCACCTGGGAATCCCCGGAAGACAAGTCGTTTCGTATGGCGGCGAGATTCTCGCGCACTGATTCCGGAATGTCCAGCGCCACAAACAAGCGCATCACGCGCGCCTCATTAGAAGTTAGTCTTGGAAATCCGGCTTTGCGCTTTGGAAGACAATTTGCCTTCTCCAGCGTTGTATAGAAGATGTATGCGCACCATGTCCAGCGCGACTTGTGAAGCCTGCCATCGAATGCCGTCGCGGTCGCCTGGAAGAGTTACTGCTCGCTCAGCGACTCCCGCGGCGTGGGCCAGCGCGATATTCACGGTCCCCACGGGTTTTTCTTCGCTGCCCCCACCAGGTCCGGCAATTCCAGTCACGCCCAAGCCTATCGCGCTGCCCACCCGTCGCCGAATTCCATCGGCCAGCGCCACCGCCACTTCAGGACTCACTGCACCTTTAGCGGCGATCAATTCCGGAGGCACATCGGCCCAGGCAGTCTTGCGTTCATTGCTGTAGCACACTACACCGCCAAGAAAAAAACTGGAGCTGCCGGCGATGCTGGTTAGTCTTTGCGCCAGCAGGCCGCCGGTGCAGCTTTCCGCTACGGCAATGGTCGTGTTATTCAGCGTCAGCTCGCGAGCCACTACTTCGTGCAAGGCCTGGCCATCGCGCGAAAAAATGCGGTCGGTGAGAGCAATATCGAAGCCGCGCTCGATTTCGTCCAGCGTTTTGTTGGCCTGCTCCGAATCATCGCTCCACAAACGCAAATGAACCTGAACCTCGCCGGGCGCAGACAGCACCGTAGTCTGCACATCCTCGTAGCGTTTATAAATCGGCGCGATACGCTGTTCGACGTGCGATTCGCCCAATCCGGTGATGCGCAGTTCACGATGAAAAAGCCGAAGGCCGGTAGCGCGTCGCGCCAGGCGGGGCGCAACGGCGTCTTCAAAAAGTCCGCGCATCTCTCTCGGAGGACCGGGCAGCAACACGATTACGCGGTCCTCTTGTTCGAGCCACAGTCCCGGCGCTGTCCCTCGCGAGTTATCCAAAGCTTCCGCGCCTTCGGGCACCATCGCCTGGCGAACATTGATCTCCGGCATCTCGCGGCGAAAGCTGCGAAAGCGAGTTTCGATGGCGTGCAGGATACGATCGTCGCGTTGCAGTTTGCGGCCCAGAAGATCGGCCACCGTTTCGCGCGTCAAATCGTCGGCGGTGGGGCCCAGCCCTCCGGACGAAATCACCAGTTCCACGCGTTTAAGCGCGCCGGCAAAGGCGTCGCTCAATTCCTGAGGATTGTCGCCCACGACGGTTTTGCGCAGCACTTCGATACCGAGTTTGTTCAACTCCTCGGTGAGGAAAAGGGAATTAGTGTCCAACCGGTCTGGAGTAAGCAACTCAGACCCGACGGCGATGATTTCCGCTTTCATCTAATGGGTTATCCGATCAAAGGCAAGCCGCGAACTTCCCAATCCAGGGTGAAGAGCGCGTTGGTGGTGGCGACGATGGCGCGGCCAGAGGGCTGCAGCGCGAGGCCTACAATTCCCGATCCACTGAGCACCATCTCCGGCTGCGCTTGGGGAGTGATGCGCACGATGCCGCGATGTCCGGCGTGGCAGGCGGCCACATAAAGATTCCCGTCGCGATCGAACGCCAATCCTTGTGGTCGGCCAAGGCCCCGGTAAAAACTTTTTACCTCGCCGCCCCGAGTTATGCGATACACGCGGTCGAAACTGGAAGTGGTGGGGCCGGTAACATACAAATCGCCGCTGGGATGAAAAGCCAAATGATAGGCGGCGAAGGAAGGCTCCAAGGTGGCAAAGACAAAAATTTCGCGGCTGGGGCTAATTTTAAAAATTGTTCCACTACGATCGCCGACGTAAAGATTTTCTTCCTTGTCAAAGGCGATGCCGGTCGCCACGCCCATGCCTTCGGTCCACTCCTCGCTGCGGCCGTCGGGAGTGATGCGATGAATGGTGCCATCGTGGCGGCAGGAAACGAAAAGATTGCCGGCTTTGTCGACGGCCAGGCCGGTGGGATTAATCAAAGACGTGACAAAAGGCTTGATGCTGTAGTTGGCGGTGACTTTATAGAGCGAAACCGGGACGCGCTGTCCGCGCGGGCCGCTAAAGGTGACATAAATATTTCCGAGCGCGTCCACTGCGGGATTACCCACGGGATGCAGGTTGTCGGCGATTTGCAAGCCGATGGCTACGGGATAGGGCTGGCTTTCCTGTTCGGCGCTGGTCACGCGAACGATGCCGCCGGTGGCGCCGTCGGGCACGCGCGCGATCAGGCGTTTGCCGCTCGAAAGCGCGAGGCTGGCTTCGGCCTCGCCAAAACGCACCAGCGGACGCGCCTGGGTGCGCGAAACGAAGCCGCTACCATGAATGGTAATTTCGCCGCCGGGAATCGCCGCGGTAGGCGCGACTCGTTCGATGCGTGGATTGCCGTTTTTTTCTACTGCCCCGCCCAAGCCTAGTTTCATAGCACTCTGAAGTGTAACGCGACCTGTAACACTAATGCAGCGTAGACGCCCGCCATCCAGTCGTCGGCCATAATTCCCCAGCCGCCGGGCAGATGCTCCAGTTGCCGTGCGGGGAACGGCTTCCAGATGTCGAAGGCACGAAAAAGTATAAAGCCGAGCAGCCAGCTTTTCCAGTTGAGGGGCAGGATCCAAAAAAATAAATAATAGGTGAGGAGTTGGCCGGAGACTTCGTCAATTACGACCCACTGTGGGTCTTCGATTTGGGCATACCTGGTGGCGCGGCCGGCCACGATGACGCCGATCACTGCGATCATGATGGTAATGGCTACTTCGCCGGAGCCGGGTAGCAACCCGGTGGTCCAAAAATTTCCAGTTGCAGATGAAGCCGACGTCGCGGAGTGATTTCGGGTGTTGGCCCAGGCCATTAGCAATGCCAGGGGCATGGCTGCGAGAGAACCCCAGGTGCCAGGAGCTTTAGGCAAATAACCAAGCCCGAACCAAGTGGCCAGCAGAAGTGAAATGTGCGGCTTGGGGCCCCGGGTGGAATTGGCGGTGCTGGTGTGAGTGGACGCCGTCATTGCGTCAAGGGTATCGCAGCAGGCGGATAGGAGAGTCAATTTTTATCAGCAAGGACTGGTTTGGCGTAAATCGTGTGGCGACTTTATTTCGTGAAAGAAGGGAATTGGCGCGCAGCGAATCATAGGCGTATTCGTCGCGATCAGGGACACGGAGCCACGGGCTTAGTGTTCTGCTTCGCCGCCGCGCTCGGGTAAATCGAGAATGATGGTTTTGCGATCGCCTTCTTCGCTGTCGTCTTCATTGAAAATAGGCTCTGACACGACGTACTTTTCGGTGGCCCAATTTCCCAGGTCGCGCTCGCGGCAACGTTCGCTGCAAAATGGAAAATCCGCGTGGACCGCCGAATCCGTGGCGGTTTTACATATCGGGCATTTGTGTTTCATATTGTCCTGCCTGGTTTGTAATTTTTTCCTCGGGTTAGCCTCATGCGATTGCGGCGCGAGGAATACACTTGGATGCCGCAGGGTTCCAAGCGGATAGCTTAAATGATTTTGCGGCGACCAGCATGTCGCGGATTACGTTTTAGGTTTTGTTCCGAGTCCGGGTGACGGCTATCCCAATACTCTAAGCGCCGCGCCAGTAGAAATTCGCGTGAGCTGTTCGACGGGATGCGGGCCGGCCGGGATAGTCGACGAGGACGGCGTCGGCACAACGCTGCGCGGTAAAATTTCCACGACGCGCGCGATCAAATCGTAATTGTCGGTCTTGGTGATTTCGACGCGAGCGACGTCGCCGGTTTCGGCTGCCTGGCCGGCCACTTCGATGTCGGTCAAATAAACTTCGCCGTCGATTTCTGGCGCCATGCCTTCGAGGCGGGCTTCCCACACCAAGGGATTATCTTTTGAAGGACCTTCGACCAGCGCGATGGCCGTGGTGTCTTTTTTTGTGCGCAAATTTTCGCGAGAGATTTTCTTTTGGATGGCCATCAGCTGATTGCGGCGATCGGTAATTGTCGCGGCGTCCACTTTGTCAGCGAGCGGAAAGCTTGCGGCGTTATCCACGTCGGAATATTCAAAGACGCCCATCCAGTCCAGCTTTGCGGCGCGGACGAAATCGCACAGTTCGGCGAAATCGTTTTCCGTTTCGCCTGGGAAGCCGACGATGAAGGAAGTTCGCAAGGAAACCCCGGGAATGGTGGCGCGAACACGCTCCAGCAATTTCAAGAAGGCGTCGCCATGGGAGCCGCGCTTCATGCGGGCGAGGACGTTGCGGCTGGCGTGCTGCAAAGGCATGTCCATGTATCTGGCGATGCGCGGATGCGAGGCCAGAGTGTCCAGCAATTTTTGCGTTACGCGATTGGGGTAGGCGTAGAGAAAACGCACCCACAACAAGTCTTCTACCTGCGCGAGACGCGCGAGCAGTTGCGCCAGTCCGTCGCGCAAGCCCAGGTCTTCGCCGTAGGAAGTAGTGTCCTGGCCAATCAGCGTGATTTCGCGCGCGCCTGCCGCGGCCAGGTTTTGCGCCTCGCGGACCACCGATTCGAACCGGCGGCTGCGAAATTTGCCGCGCAGTTGCGGAATGATGCAAAAGGTGCAGGGATGGTCGCAGCCTTCGGCAATTTTTATGTACGCGGCGTGGCGAGGAGTGGTGACCACTCGCGGCGTCAAATCGTGGTAAAGAAACGCGGGCGCGGCGACAGGCAACATGCGCAGATCGCCTTCGACGGCCTCGAGGATGCGCTCCACTTCGCCAGTGCCTACAATTGCGTCCACTTCGGGAACTTGCTTCAGAATTTGTGCGCGATAGCGTTCCACCAGGCAACCAGCTACGATCAATTTTTTGGCGGCTCCAAATTTTTTGTGCTCGGCCATCTCCAGGATGGCGTCCACCGATTCCTTTTGTGCGGCTTCGATAAAGCTGCAGGTGTTAACGACCAGCACTTCGGCTTCATCGGCGCGCGGGGTGAGTTCGTAGCCTCCGCGCGCGAGAATGCCCATCATCACCTCGCTGTCGACGAGGTTTTTGGGGCATCCGAGGCTGACGAAACCGACTTTAGTCATAGCTATAATTTGCGGGATTTGCTGCGGTGTTTACGCGCTTTTATTGTAACACGCGGGCGCGTTGCGGTTGGGTTCGCTAATTTTGGATCAGCGAGAACGAAAGGCCTGGCGCACCTGCGACATGAGCTGTCTCAGCCGCACCGTGTTGCATGGCACTTCGCCGAATCGGGCCTGACTGTAAATATCGATGAACTCGCGCACGGCAGGCGCAACTCGTGTGTCACCGACGGCCGCAGCAAACTCGAGCGGAGTTTGTGTTTCGAGGCGAGAGATTCCGCGTTTGTTCAGGACGTGCAGAAATTCCGAGTACAAACGCGCGGCCAACTGCGGGTTGGTATGCGTGGAGCGACCAACGCGCATCTGCGCATATACCTTGAGGCGGCGTATGATTTCGGGAATCATGTCGGCACGTAAGACCACCAGAAAAAATACCAAAGCGACGGGCAACAAATAGCGCAGGCTGGAATGCTGGAACTCCCAATCTTTCATCCGGCCGCGGGCTTGTTGTTGTTTTTTCTCAAACCAGGCGCGCAGCGAGTCGGTCCAGTTGCGCGAGCTGGATTTGAGGTTTTGCGCCAGCACCACTTGGTGCGCGAAGTCGTAGCTGATGACCCATTCGTTCCAGGTCAGCGAAAGCCAGTCAAGGTATTGCTCTACGCGAGACAGAATGCCGCCAGCAACATCGGGTCCGGCAGGAGTGGGATCGAAGGTGACCCAACCGTTACCTGGAAAAAAAACCTCTACCCAGCTGTGGGCGTCGCTGGCTCGGACAACATAATCGCCACCCAGATCGTTGTATTCACCGGGTAAAAAACCATTGACCTCGCGAGCGGGAATTCCAAGAGTGCGCAACATAACGGTCATCGAGGAGGCAAAATATTCGCAGTGGCCCGCGCGGGTCTCGAACAAAAAGTGGGCGAGTGGATCGTTGCCGGGCTTTCCTTTCAAGTCCAGAGTGTAGGCGTATCTGCTCCGCAGATAGCTTTCCATAGCCACGGCTTTGTCGTATGGAGTTGGTCTTTGCGCGGTGATCTGCTCGGCAAGCGGCGCGATGCGCGGGTCCAGTGAGGGAAGCTGCAGATACGTTCGTTTGAGATCGGCGGGATAATCCGTTCCCGCGGCACGTAATTTTACAGCGTCCAAGCCAGGCAGCCGCGAAAATCCTGCGTAGCGAATGGCGGTGTAATTGTGAAATGGATTGTAAATTGAGCCAGCGGAATCTCTGTTGAGGTAGGTTTTCAGCTCCGCCCTGCTACCTGTTTCGCCATTGAAGTTTCCGCGCAACGACACTACTTTGCCGGGCACAAACACCGCGTCTGAGGCGATGGGCTCCATATAAACGGTGTAGAGCAATCCCGGCGAGCGGGCATCGCCGCGAGGCATGCCGTCGCCGAGATAAACCCAGCCGTCGGAATTCGGCGATAGCACCTGACGCCCACTTTCCGACGAGGTCCAGCGTTTACCATCAAAGTTGGCCAACGCAATTCCTCTCCAACGCAGGCGCGGATAAGCCACCGGTTTTCCGGTTTCGACGCGCATCACGATGGTGGAATCTTTCTTGATTTCTCCGATTTGGCCCAGCTCCACGTCATCGGTGAATCCGGTCATCAGCGCTGGATTGAAACTGGTTCGTCCGAGATAGCCGGCGCTGAAGCGCGGGAAGAAAAAGAACAGCGTACCGCCGAGCAGGATGGCTCCCAGCGCGACACTGAGGGAGGCGTACCCGAGCGCACGATTCAGTTGGCGTTCACGCTCGATCTGTCCCGCGGGCACCGTGGAGGTCAGCGCGCCTTTTGCCGCGCGACGCAGCTCCATGCCGGTAAACGTGGCCACGCCAAAATTTAAAAAGGCCAAAAAACAAAGTAAGAACGTGGTGTCCACCGTCAAAACCGCGGAGGCCAGAATTCCCGCGAAGGCCAACATGGTCAGAAACACGGCATCGCGGTCTGTCGTGGCGCTGTACAAGCGCACCAGCATTACGAACATCAGGAAGTGCACGGCGGCCATCAGCGCTGCGTATAGCGGGGGATTGGCGGAATTCTGCACCAACACGCGCGAAAGAATGAACATATCCAGCGGGAAAAATCCGAGGTAGGCAATGACCAGCCAGGTAGCACGGTTGTTCTGCAGTTCGTTGGGGCGTCCTCGCCACCATCGAACAGCTTTATAAATCACAGCGGCGGGCGCTAGAACAGCGGTGAAGGGATCAAGCTTCCCGGTCAACGCCAGAGTGCACATGGAAGTAAAAATAAGCAGCAGCAACGAAGCGCGAAAAAAGCGCTCGGCAGGAAGCACACCCACACCAGTCGAGGTGACGGCAGTGGCCATAGCGATCATCGTAACATTCGGTCGTTGGGCTTCGCTTCCTCGGCGTGGTACAGGGCTACCGCGGAAGTTACTATCAAATCAGCGTGCGCTGATGAATGGAAAAATCGCACTCTTAACGCGCAAGGCGCGGCACCTGGAGGGCTAATCGATTATTCCGCAATTAGGCGCAATTAGGCGCGATCGGGCGTATCGAGGGCGGCGCGAGCTACTTTGCGGGTTAAATTGGAAACCGGCACGGACGAAAAATCCTTCAATAAAATTATTCTTGCGTCGGCCACCCGGGGCAATTTTTTGAATTCCACACGGAAGGGTAGCAAGCTGATGGCGCGGTAGGTTACCGCATGGCGAATCTTGCGAAGCGGTACGAATTGCGACGGCAAGGCTGTCGTGCCCACGACATTTTTCAAATATCGCCGCAAGTCATTGGCCGGATCATCGCTAACCGCAGTGGTAGGGAAGTGCCACATCTTCGATACCAGCGTGGGAATATCTTCCGCCGATGCTTTTCCCGCGCCGTTTTTTGGGGGAGCCAGCAAAATGCACCTGCTGCGCTCATCGACTAATACCGCTGCGGCAAGCAGCACGCCGACGGTGGCACGCTTCTTGCGTTTCTCAGGAATTAATTCCTGAAGCCCCAATTTGCGAGCGCGGCAAAAGTTGGCCACCGGACACAGTAAGCATTGCGGAGAGCGCGGCGTACAGATGGTGGCGCCAAGCTCCATCATGGCTTGATTCCAATTTCCGGGAGCTTCGGGCGACAATAGCCGGTCGGCCGTACGTTGCAACAATTCCCACCGTGGACCTTCGCGCAAGTCTCCACGAATGGCTTCGAGTCGCGCCACTACCCGGGCGACGTTGCCTTCCACCACGGCATGTTTTTTCCCAAACGCGATGCTCAGAATGGCGTTGGTGGTGTACTTACCGATGCCGCGTAACGCGCGAATATCGTCCTCTGTTGCCGGAAATGTGCCGCCATGTTCGCGTACAATCTGTTGCGCAGCGGCTTGCAAATTCCGAGCGCGGCTGTAATAGCCCAAACCTGACCACATACGAAGCACTTCGGCTTCTTCGGCTTCCGCCAGCGCGCGCACGTCAGGGAAACGCGCGCAGAATTTCTCAAAATAAGGAATCACCGCGGCAACACGGGTCTGCTGCAGCATAATTTCGGAAACCCAGATGCGATACGGGTCGGAGTCGCGACGCCAAGGCAGATCACGCTGGTAAGTTGCAAACCAGTTAAGCAACTCTGCGCGGAATTTTTTTAGTTCGGAAGGTGTCAACGAGGAGGGCGTGCGCATCAACGCGGTATTCTCGCACACTTGCTGCATTCAGTTGTGAGGAGACGAATCTACTTCAGCACATCATCCAGAAAAATTACGTAAGAGGAGTACCACACATTGGCCGGAATCGAGCCGCGCGGCTGGCTGGTAACGATCACCTTGAACAATTCCGGCGAAGAGGCCAGATCGGTGATTAAGGTGTGTTTTGGGTCGGGCGGCAGAGGGCTCGCCAGCGCCAAATATCGCAAGATCAAAAAGACAATCTCTTCCGCGGGGGCAAGGCGTGTTTCCACTCCGGCGCTGCGAAATTGCAGATGGGCGTTGCGCTCGTAAAAATGCCAGGTCAATGCGGCGCAAAGAGTGATGGCCCGTTCGAATCGTTCGCTCGCAGAATGCGTGGCGGGGTCGCTTCCCGGTTTTAGTACGGAGCTGATGTGCGGATCGAGAACCAGCAGTACGCGGCAGTCGTCTTCGCGCGTAAATTCGCGCACCATGAGAGAACCGGAGCGCGCCGATGCTTTCCAGTGCACATGGCGAACGCTGTCGTTGGCTACGTAGCCGCGCAGCGCGTACAAATCCTGGCCGCGTCCCTTTGACAAACTTTCCAGCGCGCCGTGTAATCCGGGCAGAATTTCCACCAGTTCGTCCGTGGGAGTCACCGAGGGATAAACGACCGCCTCGGTTTTCAAATCCAGCCGGCGCGATTTCTGTAAAAAGCCAAAAGGGAAGCGGGTCACAATGCGAAACGCGTCCTGCCGGTGCACTCCACGGCGCGTAAACGTCATCGGCACGGTTTGCTGCACGCGATCGTGTTTTGGCAAGTACGGGAAGTATACAGGCGTCTCCAACATGGCGACGGCTGGGGCGTCTTTTGGTTTGACCGCTTCGACGCGTAAAGAAAAACTCGGCAGGGTGTGTTTGTCGTTCAGCAATTGAATATTGGCGCGTATCGGCTGGCCGGCAAAAATATGTTCCGGGAGCTCCAGGCGCATTTCCACGCCGGACAAGGTGATGGAGGAAAGAATGCCGGACATCAAGATGATGGCGATGAGGCAGGCCAGCACCAGGAATAACAAATTGTTGCCGGTGTTCAGCGCGGCCAAGGCCACCAGAATAATTCCACCAAAGTAAATCCAACCGGCGCGCGAAACGCGGTATTCCATTTTGTAGCCGATCCAGCGCAGCGGAGTGCGTTGGGCCATGGCGGGCACCAAGTTCAGCGATACCCACGCGGCTACCGCGAGTGCTGCGACCGCCGAAGTGCTGGCCAAGAGCAACTGGCCCAGCTCCGCGGCGGCGCCGGAATACAGCGCCAGCAGCAGCGCCACCGCCAAGGCCGCAAGGGCTAAAAGAAAAGTGCGTATCGGCGAGCGGTCCGAGCTGGCCCGCAGGTGCGCGATGGCGGAGCGAGCGAAGCTCATACCGGGAATTTTTCCCTGAAATAATTAAGGTTGGTCGACGATGAAAACGAAGGCATGGGAAACAAATACGCCTCGATAGCTGCAGAAAGTCCGGAAGGGATTAAAAAGTTCACAGCGGTACGGGAACGGACTCCACGATGTCGCGCAGAACCGATTCGGTAGTTTCGGATTTTTTCTGCAGCGAAGCGTGCCGCGAACTGGCCACTACGCGGTGCGAAAATACCGGCACGGCGAGTTTTTTGAAGTCATCGGGCAAGCAATAATCGCGGCCGTCAAGAAAAGCACGCGCTTGCGCCGCACGCTGCAGCATCAACGTGCCGCGCGGGCTTACGCCCAGGGCCAACAAATCGGAATTTCTGGTGCGGTTCACAATTTCCAGAGCATAGTCATGCAGGCTGGAATCAACTTTTATATGCGCCACTTCATCCTGCATGGCCAGCACTTCGCTGACATCCGCGACCGGCTCCAAAGCATCCAGCGGATTTTCGCCGCGCACGCCGACTCGTTTGCGCAGAATTTCTCTTTCGGTCTCGGGCGAGGGGTAGCCCATTTTGATGCGCATCAAAAATCGATCGAGCTGGGATTCCGGTAGCGGATACGTGCCGTGATGCTCGACGGGGTTCTGCGTGGCAATCACGAGGAAAGGCTGGGGCAGCGTCATGGTCTTGCCGTCGATGCTGACCTGCGCTTCGTTCATGGCTTCCAGGAGGGCGGATTGCGTACGCGGCGTGGTGCGATTGATTTCGTCGGCCAGGACTACGTTTGCGAAAATCGGCCCGGAGCGAAATTCAAATTCGCGAGTTTCGGGGTTGTAGACACTGACGCCCAGGACATCGCTGGGCAGCAAATCGGAAGTAAATTGGATGCGTTGAAAAGTGCAATGAAAGGATTTCGCCAGCGCTTGCGCCAGGGTGGTCTTGCCCACTCCGGGCACGTCTTCGATCAACAAGTGGCCGCGGGCCAGCAGGGTGATCAAGGATAGTTGGATGGCTTCTTCTTTACCATAGATCGCGCGCGCGATGCTGCGCTGCAGTTGGGCGACGACTTGAGAGGTGGCGGTCGGCATTGGTTGAAAACCCGGGCCCTTCCTGTTACAACTAAATCACGAACGGGCGATTAGCTCAGTTGGTTAGAGCGCTCCCCTCACACGGGAGAGGTCAAAGGTTCGAGTCCTTTATCGCCCACCATCCTAATCTATCTTCGTTCATGCGTTCTTTTTCGCACTTTGTTTATGCAACAAAGAGCGAAACGATGACGCCAAAGTTTATTAGCGCACCCAAAACCAAAATCTGGTACGGCACCTGCGTGGCGAAACGGAAAGCGTTAACCATGATCAGAAAATAAAGACACACTCCACCCCAAAGCACCCTGAGTTTCGATTTGTCCGCATTATCGGCTTCTTGGTGCTGCGTACTCCTCGGATTCTGAATCTCTGTCACCATGCGCCTTTCCCCGGACGCGTCCGAACCGCCTCACAAGGTTTGCGAAAGCCCAAACATCTTCAAAAACCCCACTGGGGTTGGGCCACCATTCCTTCCCTTCTAAGTGTCTCATCATTGGCGCGAAGTTTTGGTGAAGTGAAGAGTACAGGTGTGTTTAAAAAGAAATTTTCGCGATGCAAAGGGAGACGTCGGGACTATTGACAGGCACCCTGGGCGCTGCAAGATGCGTTTAACCCCTGAGGACAAGAATGTCGCTAAAGTTTGCCATCGAGCTTGAACAAGAGAATGACGGACGCTGGATCGCGGAGATCCCGGATCTCCCGGGAGTCATGGTTTACGGTAAGTCCAAGGTCGAAGCAGTCCGTTCTGTAGAAGCTTTAGCACTGCATGTGCTCGCAGACCGCAGTCGGTAAAACTCCCAACGCGCGTTCGTTTGCAGACATTTCACAGCAGACTGTCGTATAACTGACCCATGACAACTTTTTTGCGCACGTTGGAGTTTCTGGGTCTGGGGTTGTGGCTTGGTGGTGACGTGTTTTTGAGTTTTGTGGTGGCGCCCGGAGCTTTCCATGTGCTCGCGACGCGTGATCAAGCGGGGGTGATGGTGGGATTTGCGTTAACGCGTATGCATATTGGCGGAGTCATTTGTGGAGTGATTTTTCTGTTAGCGCGCTTCGCACGGACTCGCACATTCTCAAATCTGGCTACCCCGGCTGCACTGTGCGTGCTGGTGATGATTGCGGCTACGCTGATTTCGCAGTTTACGGTCAGCGCTAAGATGGCGGCGTTGCGCGGGCAGATGGGTTCGATTCAAGCTACCGCGGCGGATAGTCCGCTGCTGGCTGAGTTTACGCGTTTGCACAGCATCTCTGTTTCGCTGGAAAGCGTGGTGCTGCTGGCGGGGATTGCGACGATGTTTTTTTTGGTGCGCGAAGTTGGTCGCCTCACTTAGGAATAGAAATTCAAATGCAAGACCCAGGTTCAGACTCAACTGCGAACCTGGGCCACCCGGCGCTTGCTCTTTTTACGTTGAGTCGAGCGCAGCGATTGGGGCTTGGCTTTTTTTCTGCGGGCCATGGCTTTGGCGATTTTGTTGGTGGCTTTGTAGCCGGCACGTTCGAAGGCGCGCCACATGTACCAGCTGGCTAGAGTGCGGTAGGGTCGCCAGCGTTCGCCGAAGGCCAGGAGTTCTTTTGGCTTGGGCATGCGCTTTTTGCCGTACGTAACGGACCAGCCTTTTTTTACACCGAGGTCGTGGATGGGCAGGACGTCTGGCCGACCTAGGCGGAAAATCAAAAACATTTCGACCGTCCAGGCACCGATGCCGCGGACCGACACCAGGCGTTCGACGAGCTCTTCGTCGGACATTTTTTGTGCCTCTTCCATGGTGGGGACGACGCCGTCGATGGTTTTTTGCGCCAGGTCTTTCATGGCCAAAACTTTTGCGCCGGAAAGGCCGGCTTTGCGCAATTTTTGTGGGCGGAGTTTCAGCATTTCTTGCGGCGTTGGCGGCCGGCCGTTGGTGCCAAGGGCTTTGATGCGAGCGAAAATAGTGGCGGCGGCTTTGCCGGAGATGGATTGATAGGTGATGGATTCCATCAAGGCTTCATAAGGGCTGTCCATCGATTCCATTTCGATCTGAAATTCGACGGTTTCTTCGATCAGGCGCGCGAGGCGCTCATCTTTGGCCGCGAGCGCGGCTTTGGCAATGCGTAAATCGAATGGGAGCATTGAAGCTGTGGTGGCCATAAAATATTCTTACCTTAATAGAATAAATTTTGAACGAATATGGCGTTGAATTACTTAACACGCCCGAAGTTTCCCGTCTATCCGCTTGCGTAAATTGCGAGATCTGGCGATTGACGTGTCTGATTGACGTAACTGGGTGTCCCGCGGCACACCCAAGAGCAACATCGTCGCTGTGCTAACATATCGCGTTTATGCAAACAGGAATTATCGGTCTGCCGCAGGTCGGAAAAACCACGCTGTTCAAAATACTCACTAAAGCCAGTGTCGAGGGCAAGCCTGGGGCGCAAGGGACGCATGTGGGCGTCGCCAAGGTTCCGGAGCCGCGGCTGGTGGAGCTGGCGAAACTTTATAACCCTAAAAAAATTACTTATGCCACGGTGCAGTATGTGGACGTCGGCGGCATGCAGAAAGATCGCAATCGCGATGCGCTCGCGCCGTTGCGCGAAGTGGACACTATCGCGCACGTCATCCGGGTGTTCGACGATCCGTCTGTGCCGCATGCGGCCGGAAGCATTGACCCGTTGCGCGACGCTACCAACCTGGAGTTGGAATTGATCCTGGCCGATCACGATCAGATCACTCGCCGGCTGGAGCGCCTCGAAAAAGATTTAAAGAAAAAGAAAGACCCTGTTCTGGAAGCGGAGAAGGCGGTACTCGATAAGTGCAAAGCGTACCTCGAATCCGAAAAGCCTTTGCGCGAACTGGAGCTGACAGCCGAGGAACGCAAATCCATTGGGGGGTTTTTATTTTTATCGCAGCGGCCGATGCTGTATGTGTTGAATCTGGGCGATGATGAAGCGGCGGAGCTTTCGACCGCGGTGGAGCGGCACAAACTAAGCGCACTGCAAGGGCGCAAGAACACCGCAGTGGTGGCCATTTGCGGACGACTGGAAGCTGAGCTTGCGCAGATGGAAGAAAAAGAAGCCGCCGAATTGCTTGAATCGTACGGGCTGAAAGAGCCGGGCTTGAATCGCTTGATCCACGCCACGTATGAGCTGATGGGCTTAATTCCTTATTTCACCGCCGGTGAGCCGGAGGTACGCGCGTGGACGATTCGAAAGGGCGCCACGGCAGTGAAAGCGGCGGGCGAAATTCACAGCGATATTGAAAAAGGTTTCATTCGCGCGGAAGTGGTGCGCTGGAACGATCTGCTCGCGGCGGGAAGCATCGCTGCCGCGCGCGAAAAAGCCCAGGTGCGCCTTGAAGGGCGGGACTACATCGTGCAGGAAGGTGACGTGATCCTGTTTCGCCACAGCGGTTAACGCGGCTCTTTCTGATTTACATAAATGCCGCATCCTGACTCAACTCGCATCGCTTTGGCAGCTGTTCTCGGACTGGTCGCCGCGGGCGGCAACCTGCTGGGCGGTTACTTCGTCGTTTATCTCAACTGGCAACGCCGGTACCTGCAATATTTTCTGGCCTTGGGCGCGGGCTACATGCTGGCGGTGGCGTTTCTTGACGTGATCCCCGAATCGGTTCGACTGGCGGGCGACAGCGCGTTCTTAGTGATACTGATTGGTTATTTCCTGATTCATCTTTTCGAACACACCATCGCACCGCATTTTCATTTTGGGGAAGAGACGCATCAAGAAGAAGTCAGCCATCAGCACGTGCGCACCACCATGCTGCTGGGGCTCGTGATTCATACTTTTTTTGATGGCGTAGCGATCGCATCGGGTTTTCTGGTATCCAATTGGCTCGGTGCGGTGATCTTCGTGGCTATTTTTCTGCATAAGCTCCCAGAAGGTTTTACGGTTGCGTCGGTCATGCTGGCCAGCGGGCAGAGCCGGCGCAACGCTATTCTGGCTTCCGGGTTATTAGGTGCAGCTACTCTATTGGGAGTGCTTCTTACGACGCTGTTGCAAAGCCAGCTCAGATACGCGCTTCCGCTTTCCGGGGGCGTTACGCTGTACGTCGCGGCTACCGATCTGCTGCCGGAGGTGAACCGTCACCCTAACTGGCGCATGGCCTTGCTGGTTTTCGCCGGCGTAGCCAGCCTGCTGATAATGCGGAGTTTGTTCCATGTATAAAGTAGCTAGCGACCCCCCAGTTTTACATTCACGATTTGCAACTTTCTGACAATACACGGGTTTGATACAGTGTGTCGGCAATGGCCAGGACCGACGTCCAACTGATGCTGGACGTGAAGGCGGGCGACGAACAGTCGTTCGCGCTTCTGTTGCATCGCTATAGGACGCCACTGGTTAATTTCCTCTACCGCATGGTTCGGAATCGGGAGCAGGCGGAGGATCTGGCACAAGAGGTTTTCATCCGGGTGTATCGAGCGCGGGCAGATTACGTGCCGAGCGCGAAGTTCACCACCTGGTTGTTCCGGATCGCCACCAATCTGGCGCTGAATTCGGTCCGGGACACGCGTCATCAGCGCATGGAAGTCTCTCTGGACGCTCCGGTGACGGTGGATTCGGAAGAAGGGGATGAGCGTCCGCTCGATGTCGCGGAGAAAAATCCCAACATCGAGGAACACCTGGTAGAGGAGGCGCAGCGGGACATGATCCGGCATGCCATAGACAAGCTTCCGGAAAAGCAGCGCGCCGCAGTGTTGCTGCACAAGTATCAGGATCTGGATTACGGCGAGATTTCGAAGATTTTATCGTGCTCGGAAAGCGCACTGAAATCGTTGCTGTTTCGAGCGTATGAAACGTTGCGAGTTGAGCTAGCCCCACTTGTGGCGTTGCGAGCAAAAAGCTAAGGGCCTGGAAGGGAAGGCAGTCATGAGTTGTACGCGAATGGAAACCCGGCTTCTCGGATATATCGATGGCCGCTTGAAAGAAAAAGAGCAGCGCGAGATGGAGAAGCATCTTGCCGCATGTCCAGCCTGCACTGTGCGCGTGAACGAATTTCGTTCGGTCAGCAGCTTGTTGGATGAGCTGCCACAGATTGAGCCATCCGCCGCATTTGACGTTCGGGTGCGTGCACGCATTGCCGCTGAACCGGTGAAGCAACAGTGGTGGTCATGGTTGGGAGCAGCGCCGCGTGTGCTGGTGGCCGCTTCGATGTTGCTGCTGGCTACCGTTTGGGTCGGGCACCGTCCGGCGGATACCAACAACGTGGCCAGTTCTTATACTGGCGATGAAACCCAAATTATGCAGGATCAGGATTTGCCAGTGCTGGAAAACTACGATGTGCTGGCGAACTTTGAACCGCTAACGGAATTGCCGCAACCCGTTTCGGCTGATGAACCCACTGAACAGGATATGTAAGGCGGATGACGCTGAGGACAAAATTCGAGGGCGGCCTGCTCGTGCTTTGTCTCAGCGCGAGCTTAGCGTCATCGAGTCTGGCGCAGCGCCCGGATCCTAGTGACAGACCTCCAAAGCAATCGACTCCGGCTGCTGCGCCGAACCAGCGGACCACACCGCCTAAGCAGCCAAGCACTGGGGCTGGCCGCAATCAGGCGCCCGTCACTCCCGTAACTCACGATGATCGGCCTCCGGCTCATTCGGGGAATGCAAATTCCTCTACCCGAGATTCAGTTCATCAAACAGATCCCAATCGCCCGGTCAAACAAGACCCCAATCGTCCGCCGAACAGTCAATATTCGCGAGACGGGCAATCTTCACGGGGCGCGCAGAACAATTACAATAGCTTTAGAAATAACCAGCAACGCCTCAGTCCCGAAGATCGCCAGCGGGTGCTCCAGAATCAGGAACGCTTTCGGCAATTGTCGCCGCAGCAGCAACAGGACATGCGCGACCGCCAGCGAGTTTGGCAGCAAATGACCCAGCAACAGCGGGATCACATTAAATATGATGTGCTGCCGACCTGGCGCAATTTGCCGCCGCAACGAAAGAAAGCCATCGAGCAACGCCTGGGCGTGCTCCAGAACATGCCCGAGTTCGCGCGCAATCAGCACCTGAACGACCCCAACTTTACGCGCGGTATGAGCGAAGAAGACCGCGCTACGCTGCGCGATCTGAGCCATCTGCACGTTGGTGGCGCCCCGGACCCGCCAACCAATAATCCCCGATAGCTCACGGGTTATTCGCCCACGCCGCGTAGCCACACCGCTCCCGCGCGTTTACTCCGTCACGCAACTCCGTCACGCAACTCCGTCACGCAACTCCGTCACGCAACTCCGTCACGCAACTCCGTCACGCAACTCCGTCACGCAACTCCGTCACGCAACTCCGTCACGCAACTCCG
>Ga0182024_10005228_pt1 | contig 29242 bp, 27 predicted proteins | sample P32metaG_FD_120480 | JGI IMG/M metagenome (GOLD analysis project Ga0182024, IMG submission 120480) | Permafrost microbial communities from Stordalen Mire, Sweden - P3-2 metaG (Illumina Assembly) | ecosystem: Environmental > Terrestrial > Soil > Wetlands > Permafrost | place: Sweden: Stordalen...
ATTCGGCGGCAACAAATATCCCTGTTCCGGGTTGTACTCGTAAAAATTTGGCATCGCGCAACCTCCTGCGCGAAGTATACCTGTACTGTCAAGCCGAGTTGCCACACAGACTCTTTAGCCTGTGTGCTGTTCTAATTTGCGAAGATCAAAATCACACAGCCCGCCGCGGCGGACTGTGCTACTGAACCCCTAAGGATAGACTCTGTAAATCATCCGGGGGAAGGGAATCACTTCGCGGATGTGCTCAGTTCCGCAAATCCATGCAACGGTGCGCTCCAGGCCCAGGCCGAAGCCGGCGTGCGGGACGCTCCCGTAGCGGCGCAGGTCGAGATACCAGCCAAATGCCTCTTCGGGCAAATTGTTCTCGCGCAGCCGCTTCAGGAGCAAATCGTAGTCCGCGACGCGCTCGCCGCCACCGATGATTTCGCCGTAGCCTTCAGGAGCGAGCATGTCGAATCCCAATGCCAGGTCCGGCCGCACAGGGTCGGGTTGCATGTAAAACGCCTTCATGGCTGCAGGGTAGCGATGCACCATCACCGGACGGTCGTACGTGCTCGAGAGAATCGTTTCCTCGTCGCCGCCGAAATCGTCTCCCCATTTTGCGGGATTCCCGCGTTGCTGCAGGATTTCAACTGCTTCGTCATAAGTGATGCGCGGGAATGGAACTTTAACATTCGCAAGCTTCGTCACGTCGCGGCCGACGGTCTCCAGTTCACGCACTCGATTTTTCAGCACCGATTGCACGACGTGGCTGACCAGGCCCTCGCCAAGCGCCATCATGTCTTCGAGGTGCGCAAAGGCGGCTTCCGGTTCGAGCATCCAGAATTCGGTGAGGTGGCGGCGCGTTTTCGATTTCTCCGCGCGGAAGGTGGGACCGAACGTGTAGACCTTTCCGAGCGCCATGGCTGTGGCTTCGACGTAGAGCTGTCCCGACTGCGTCAGGTAAGCTTTCTCATCGTCGATATATTGCACTTCAAAAAGCGTGGTCGTGCCCTCACAGGCGGCCGGCGTGAAGATGGGCGCTTCGGTAAGGATGTAGCCCTGCGAATCCATGTATCCGTGCGCGGCGCGCACGGCTTCCGCGCGGATGCGCAGGATCGCGGCCTGCCGCGGCGTGCGTATCCACAGATGCCGGTGATCCAGCAGAAAATCTACGCCGTGCTCCTTGAGTTGAATCGGATAGGGCGTGTCGTCGGGAACGCGCTGGACGACTTCGACCCCCGTGAGCTGAATTTCGTACCCGCCGGGCGCGCGCTTGTCGGCGTGTATGCGTCCGGTAACGATCACGCTCGATTCCTGCGTCAATCCGCGCAATGCCTCGAACGCCGCTGGCTGGTCCTTGAGCGATACGACGCCCTGAATCGTTCCCGTGCCGTCGCGAAAAATCGGGAAAAGCAGTTTTCCCGCTTCGCGCAGGTTGTACAGCCACCCGCGCAGAGTGACTTCCTGCCCATCGTGCTGCCCGACGTCATGAATGGTTACCACCGGCATGGAATTGTGAATTCTCCTGTTTATGCCTGAGCCAGAATTTCTTCAAATTTATCGAACGCGTCGCGGGCTCCCCGCAACGTCTCGGCGAACGCTTGAATTTCGGCTGAACCCGCAGCGACGGCCGGTTCTTTCAGCTCCATGACTAGAGAAAGCTCGGGAGGCAGCGCGGCCAGCGTTTCGGTCCAATCAATCGTCCCCTCGAATGGGATCAAATGTTCGTCCCGATCGCCGTGGTTATCGTGTATGTGAGTTGTAGCGACAAGTTCACGCACGGCTTCGAGTCCCGGCAGGACGCCGCCTTCGATGTGCGCGTGTCCAGTGTCGAAGCACAGCCTCACATTCGTGAGGCGTGTCTGCTCGAGGAAATTTTTAAGGTTTGCGGGCGTCGCCATTTCGCCGGGAGTATTTTCGATTGCGATGGTCACGCCGCGCTGGCGGGCGAACAGCGAAAGGAGTTCAAGCGAACTGAAAGTTGCGTCCCACCGGCGTTCATCGGGAATATCGCGGGATCGCGCGACATGCTGCACGCAATACCGGAAGGGAACGTGCTCGACGATATCGAGCGCCCGCTTGATTTCGTCCACCGCTTCCTGGCGCCTCATCCGCTCGGGATCGGAAATCGAAAGAGGAGCGCCGCTTTCGCGCGACAATTGGAAATCCCGGTTGGTCGGCGAGTGGATCGAATGCAATGTCATGTTATTTCCGCTGAGCCAGCTGGCCAGTTCGTGAGCGTCATCTCCCGACCGGTAATCAAAATGCCCGCGTGAGCAAAAAAGTTCGATGGCGGAAGCGCCGCTTCTCACCGCTTCACTCACCAGCGCCGACGTCAATTTGCGATTTACAAAAAGGTATGTGGAAAGCACTCGTTGCATGATCACGATGTTGTGGGCCCGTTTCTGGGAAACATTTTGACTGTAAGCGAAGCATCGAATCGCGTCAAGGCGAGTCGCGGCATTTGTCGGAGGGTTTTCTGTGGAAGGCTACTCTTCGTCAATCAGGAATTCTGGATCCGGCGGCCCGGGAATCAGTCCGGCATTCACGCCGCGCGTCAAAAATTCGCGCACTGCGTTGCGGCCTCGCTCGCCGTACCCGAGGGTCCATTTGTTCACATACATCCCGATGAACTTGTCAGCTAGCTCCTGATCCATGTCCCGCGCAAATTGCATCGCGTAGTTGACCGCCGCTTCGCGATGATCGAGCGCGTAGGCGACGCTATCATGGATCGCGCGGCCCACTTGCAGCCCGACGGTCCGGCCCAGCGCGCGCCGCACGGCGTTGCCTCCCAGCGGGAGCGGAAGTCCGGTTTGTTCGAGCCACCACTGTCCCAGATCAACGACCTTGTGCATTCCCATTTGAGAGAAAAACAACTGTCCCTCATGGATCAAGAGCCCCGCGTCCACGATTGAGTTTTTCACGGCGTCGAGAATCTGATCGAAGGGGATCGGAACGGCTTCCAATCGAGGCTCATACAGCTTCAGCGCCATGTAGGCGGAAGTTTTCAGGCCCGGAACGCCAATCCTGCATTTCGCCAGATCCCCGCGCTTAAGAGGATGCTGCGAAACCACGATGGGTCCGTAGCCTTCTCCGAAGCTCGCCCCGCAATCCAGCAGAACGTACTTGTCGCGCAAAAACGGGTACGCCGCGAAACTGAACGCGGTGACATCATAAATTTCCTGGGGCGCGGCCTGATTGAGCGTCTCGATATCGGCCAGGACGTGGGAGAATTTCAGGCCGGGCGTACGAACCTTCTGCGTCGCCAAACCATAAAACATGAATGCGTCGTCGGAATCCGGCGAGTGAGCCAGCTTGATTTCTAGTGCTTTCCCGGCGGCAGGTTTCGTCGGCATAGCGGTCGTCCAGTTCTCCCTTGTCGACCCTTCCTCGCGCCAAACGGGGCCGCTTTAGAGTCACTCCGGCCCGCTGATCCGCCACATGCAGTGGAGTCGCAGGAGACCCGGAGTCGCGCCCGTTTCGCAGAGAGGAGCTTCGAAGCGGATTTCATGTCGAGGAAACCCGCCTGTTCGAGTTCAAAAGGTTAGCACACTCGGCCTTGCCGAACAAACATGCAGCCCGCCCGCGGGTTCGATTCTCGTCGGAGAAATCAGAGGATGGAGAGTCTTGAGGGCGGCACCTTTAATGCCATACACATCGCGAACCATATTCTTACCTGAATGTAAATTAATCTTTCCTTAAGCTCCCCTTAAGCATCCGCAAGTTAAGTTTCCGAAATCTATTGTTCCTTACCAATAAGTCGGATTTGATTTCGGGCCCGGAATTACGGACTTCCCGAATCACAGAGTTGCGGGAGATCGGCAAGGGGGCTACTCCCGCGTTCTTCGACTCTGGGGGTGATTGGGTTGAAACAAGAGTCTGCATCAGCGTAATGGGTTCAAAAAAGTGGAGGCGTTAATGCGGTGGAAAGAGGGCAGCATCGTTCTCTTCACGGCGCTGGCTGCTCACGGAATCATGCAAATGGGATTTGCGAGATCCGCAGCCGCGCAGGCCCCAAAGCCCACGGCATCGGGTGTTCCGACGTTCGAAGTGGATCCGTTCTGGCCGAAGCCACTACCGAACAATTATATCCTTGGACAGGTCGGGGGTGTTTTCGTCGATCCGCAAGATCACGTATGGATCGTTTCGCGTCCGAGGACCCTCACAAAAGACCAGATTGGAGCCTCCCTGAATCCCCCAGCCGCGGAATGCTGCGTCCCGGCGCCGCCGGTCATTGAATTCGACGCAGCAGGCAATTACATGAAGGGATGGGGCGGCCCAAGTGACGCGTACGAATGGCCCAACAACGAGCACTCAGTCTTCGTGGACTACAAAGGGAATGTCTGGATCGGTGGAAACACGGCAGGGAAGGACGCGCAAATTCTGAAGTTTACAAACGACGGGAAATTCCTACTGCAGATCGGCCACGCGGGCAAGAGTCAAGGCAGCCTCGACAACGAAAATCTCAACCGTCCGGCTGAAATTTATGTCTATCAGAAAACAAACGAGGTCTTCGCAGCCGACGGGTACGGAAACCGGCGCGTGATTGTGTTCGACGCGGACACAGGCGCGTACAAGCGCAGTTGGGGAGCGTACGGGAACAAGCCCGACGATTCCGCGCCACGCCAGCGTACCTATGATGGACCGGGCCCGGCGCAGTTCAACACCGTCCACGGCGTGCGGATTTCGCACGATGACCTCGTCTACGTTTCCGACCGCTCCAACAATAGGATTCAGGTGTTCACGCCCGATGGGAAATTTATCAGGGAAGCTTTCATCGCGCGTGGAACCCTCGACAGCAGAGGCACTGCGTTCCAGGTCGTGTTCTCGCCCGATAAGGAACAAAAGTTCATTTATGTCCCTGACGGCTCAAACGACAGAGTTCGAATCCTGGATCGGGAAACGTTGCAGGTTGTCGGATCCTTTGGACGGAATGGGCCCTACGCGGGGCAATGGGATTGGTTGCACAGCATCGGAGTCGACTCCAAAGGCAATCTGTATACCGGGGAATCGCGGGGGAATCGCGTTCAAAAATTTGTATTTAAGGGGTTTTCTTCGAAGTCGAACGAATAGTCGGGCGCGGGTGCAAGGGGTAATCCAAGAAGTGAATCGTGGGTGTTGGAAGCTGGGCTATTCGAATCAAAAAAGGAGCACCACAAATGAATCATAGATTGTTGAAGTGGGTTGTGTTGGCGTGCATGCTTGGGATGTTTTTAATCGTTTCAACACCGGTGCGGGCGCAGGTATCCGGTGCCACGCTTTCCGGCATTATTACAGACGCGCAGGGGGGAGCTGTCCCTGATGCAAAAATCACGATCACAAACGTTGCGACCAGCGTAGCCATTGACACCACTACGAATGCATCGGGAGCGTATACGGCCGCGAACCTGAATGCCGGGGATTACAACGTCTCTATTTCCGCACCGGGTTTCAAGACCTCCCAATCCAACGTGACGCTGACGGTGGGCGCGAAGCAAGAGATGAACCTCGCCTTAGAGGTGGGGGAAGTCTCACAGACGGTCGAGGTGACCGGCGCGGCTGTTCAGATTGACCTGGCAAGTTCGACGATCTCCGGCAATGTGCAGGCCACCGAAGTTCGCGAACTCCCTCTGAACGGGCGCGACTGGGCGTCACTGGCAACACTGGAACCCGGCGTGGCTTCGGTTCGATCTCAATATAGTGCGACTGTAAACCCTAGCGCCGCAGGAGGGCGCGGGCTTGCCACCCAGATGAGTATTGGTGGGGCAAGGCCCACACAGAACAGTTACCGTCTCGACGGCGCCATCGTAAACGACTATTCCAACTCGGGACCCGCCGGCGTGCTCGGATCGAATCTCGGCGTGGACGCAATTCAAGAATTTAGCGTGTTGACCACCAACTACTCAGCGGAGTATGGGTTCACATCAGGTGGCGTGATAAACGCGATCACACGATCCGGGACCAACACTTTCCATGGCAGCGCTTTTGAATTTATTCGCAACGACAAATTGGACGCGGGCAATTTCTTTAGCAATGCGTTTGGGCTTCCCAAGAACCCGCTGAAACGAAATCAGTTTGGAGCCGCGGGGGGATGGCGAATTCTGAAAGACAAACTTTTCATTTTCGGGAACTATGAGGGTGTGCGCCAGGCCCAGGCGTTACCGCATTCCGATACTACGATTGTTCCATCTGTTTTCACCACCGGAACCGTTACCAACCTGACGAACGGCGCAACCGTTACAGTGCCGATCGACACGACAATCAAGAATTTTTTTGGTCTGTATCCCGCACCCTCCCCCAATTACAGCACCCCGGGTGGAATTGGCTGCTTGCCCTTGGGGAAAGGTACGTATAACCCTGGCGGCTGCAATCCGGATGTTGCCAGATTCCTCTGGCAAGGGGGCACGGACGCCCGTGAAGACTTCTATACATTTCGTAGTGATTTCAAAATTTCGGATAAGGACAGCCTCTTCGGAACATATCTCCATGACTACTCTACTTTAAACATCCCTCTGGGCGCCGACGTTAACAACTCATTTTTCACTACTTGGCGGCAGGCCGTAATCCTGGAAGAAACCCATGTGTTTACATCATCCGTGCTGAATGTGGTCCGGCTGGCATACAACCGTACACAGAATAATGCGGGAGCCACATCGGCAATCAATCCAGTCGCGGCTGACCCGTCCCTTGCCGAAATACAAGGGCAGGCCTTTTTCGCCCCTTCCATTACTCTAACGAGCGCAGGGGTGACAACTCCTGCGGCGGGGCAAGCTTACGCTGCGCCGCATCGCCTATCCTTAAACCTGCTGTATGAGCTGTACGACGATGCGTTCGTTACAAAAGGAAATCACTCGATGAAGTTCGGTTTTACGTACATGCCGGACGACACGAACGCTTACCACGACGCGGGCGGGAATGGCAGCGGTACTTTTACATATCAGGGAACCTACAATGTGCAAGGCGGCAAGACATCGGTGGCGACTGCTGCTGAAGGTAACGTCGCCAGCAACGTGGGCGCTTCGACCGCCGGTTGCTTTCTCACAGCTACGGCCGGAGGGACGACCGCCGCGAACCTCGCGAATGGAAACAACTACGACAACACGTGCGGGTCGCTGGTCAATTTTCTGACGAATCAGCCGCGCAGCGCAACCCTGTCTCTCGATAGGCCTTTCTTCCCGATGCAATACTTCCGCAATAAGGTCTTCGGAGCGTATTTTCAGGACGATTGGCGTATCCGCTCCAACCTCACGTTGAACTTGGGATTGCGTTACGAGATGACCACCATTCCAAGTGAGATTCACGACCACGTCTATGAAATGCCGTCGCTCACCACGATTCTCCCTTGCGGGCCGCTGATCAGTGTCCCCTCGGGCGTATGCCCTGTCGGGAACTTAGTCCCAGGCGATCCTCTGGCGAACTTAAACCGGCAGGTGTTCACTGAAAATCCGACTCTTAAGAACTTTGAGCCGAGGGTTGGGTTCGCCTGGGATCCATTCCACAATGGGAAGACTTCAGTCCGGGGCGGTTTTGGGGTTTTTGACGCCCTGCCCCTTCCGTACGAACTCGTATTCAACGCCACTTCAACGGCTCCATTCAACAACCCGTATGGGCCCATCGGCCCAACAGGATTTGTTCTGTCTCCAAATCAACAGGCCGGCTCGATCCAAACTGTGCCAGTTTCGAGTATTCCCGACCAATTTCCATATGGTATTGCGGCGCTAGTTGCCGCTTTGCCTGGCCAAATTAACGGAGTTCCAACTGCGCCAACTACAGGCAGAGCACTCAACTATGTCGAACCGGCTCCGTCGCGAAATTACGTCTATCAGTGGAACTTCAACATACAGAGGCAACTTACTCCGAACATGACGCTCCTGGTCGGATATGCGGGCTCACGCGGATTCCACAATCCTTTCCAGGCTGATTCCTTCAACACGATCGTACCAACGAAGGCTCCTAACGGTGACTACTATTGGCCGATACCTTACGCCGACAATCTCTCAGCTGCTGCTGAACAGGCGTTGCTTTATAACCCATCTGTCAACAATATGATGGCTACCGACTGGATGTCCAAATCCTGGTACGACGCCCTGACCGTGAAACTCAGCAAGAAGATGAGTCATGGGTTTCAGATTGAGGGTGCGTTTACCTGGAGCAAGACGCTGGATACTACTTCAGGCAGCGCCACCGGGGATACGTTCGGCCTCGACTACACAACCGAGCCCTGGTACAACTTGAGCTTGGACAAGGGCCTTTCAGACTTCGATGTTCCCCGGAATCTTGTCATCAACGCTCTCTGGGCTGTACCAACGCCGAAGACGCTTGGCTCGATTGGGGAGCACATGCTGGGAGGATGGCAAGTGGGCCTGATCACGGAACTGAGTGACGGCGCCCCATTCTGGCCAAGTCTCAGTTCATCAGACATCGCCGGTGAAGACATCATGACCGTCGATCCGCCGAATGTTGCTGCGGGTTGCTCGCCGCAAAATCTAACTCTGTCCACTTTCCGGACAGGCGGCAACTTCTTCCTCAATCCTGCGTGCGTCTCCCTGGTTCCGATGACCGCGGCCAACGCCTCGTATTGCGACCAACGGCTGATCGCAGGCACGTGCTCCAATATTCGGGGCGACCTGGGGCGGAACACTGTCCTTGGGCCGGGGTTTTTCAATGCCGATCTATCTTTTGTCAAGAACACGTACGTCCGAAAAATTTCAGAAACTTTCAACGTGCAATTCCGCGCTGAATTTTTCAATGTCCTGAATCACACCAACTTTGCTCCGCCGCCCGCCTCCAACCTCGAGGCATTTAACGGGAGCGGACAACCGGTTTCCACCTACGGCCAGCTCACAGCCACACAAAACAATAATCGAGAAATTCAATTTGGGTTGAAGGTCCTCTGGTAATCTGCAGGAAGCGACGACCGGGCCGCAAAGTGTCGAACTTTGCGGCCCGTAGTTTTATGAAGAGTTGTCGAGTTTTGGAGAAGAAATCGTCTCTTTGTGCTGCAATTGCTGCGGCGATTTCCACCGAAGCCTTCGCTTCACATCTCATCCGCCAGACGCGCCATAGCGGTGTCGAAGGAAACTTTGCTGTCCAGATAAGGCCGCCAATAAAGGTCCAGCATGCCGCGAAAGCGTTCCCAGCCTCCTGAGTACAGTCCAAATCGCTCCGCGTAGGGCTGGTAACTGGTCGGATCGGTGCCCAGCAGGGGCACGCCATTCAACGTTCCGTAAGCCAGGTCACGGCGGAGCAATTCCCCCGTGGTGTAGAACAGCAGGGCGTGCCAGAGGTCGCGCGGGATGGGTTTGTCGCGTTTCCGGAATTCCCGGGCGATGGCTTCGTTCACGCCGCCGGCGAGCGCGTGCGAAGACTCGTGGAAGAGAACTTCAAACCCGTAGATTCCCTGGTTGCGCACATCGTGGCTGGAAATCGTGACGTGCGTGGGACTGAGCGTCGTGTAGGCCCCGTACGGGCCTCCATACCAAACCACGTCCACTCGCAAACGTGCCGCCGGCCAGGGCCTCTGGTAAACGTCGGCAAGCTGCCCGGAAAGTTCCACTCCCAGCTGCTGGACCATCGGTGAAATTTGCGCGATCCAATCGCGGTTTGCACGGTCCTGCTGGGGCCACCAGTGGGCGCGGTAGACGGGAGCTGCGCTTTCGAGAGCCGCAACCAGCTCCGATCGCAACCCGGATTTGCATAATGGGGTAGTTTTGCCTTCGAGGTCGGGGCAAGTCTCCATTTCGGCCAGTTGGTTGTTGATATTTTCCATATCGCCGTTGAGAAGAAGGTCGCGCCCCGCTAGGTCCTTGGCGTAAAACGCGACGGCGCTTTGCCAGGCGCGTATTTGTTCCGCAGGAAAATCGAGCAGTGATGCAGGAAGTTCATTCGGCGGCGCCGCGCCCCTGCCGCTATCCATCGAGGAGGAATTGCCTCTCATCAGCCGCGCCTGCAAGTACAGGAAATGATGCAGGTTAACCCAAAATCCGCTGTGCATTTCAAATACGGGGAGCGGCGATTCGTTCCCATAGTTTTGTTGCGCCAGTGATTGCGCCGCGCCAAGTGCGGGAGCGGCGCCGGCCGACGGCGCGTTCAACAGCACCGAGGCCAGCAAAGTAAGCGTGGCGGCTGCCGCGCTTCGCAGCCATTTGTGATTCAGGGAAGTCATGATCCAGCTTGCGATGGTATCGCCAAATCCGCCGACAATGCTAGTTCCCTGAGGCGGCTCGACAAACCGAATCCAATGGACGCATGGAAGGCAGAAGAAATCAAAGGAGCTCGATGAAAATCCGATCACACTTCGAGAAAGATCGTTCGGAAATCAGGCCGGCAAATTGAAGAGGCGGCAGAAGCATTTGCGAGTTTGCCGGCTAGTGGAACAACTGCCTCAATAACCCCGCGCCTTCATTTTCCGTGATGAGCTTTTTGCGGATCATCAGATAAATCAGTTCATACAAGACCAGCCGAGGATTTGAGACTTCCGCCTGCGTTACTCCGCCCGGGGCTGGCGCAACCGCGCCCTGTTCGCGAGATGGTTCCCCAAGAGACTTTGGCATCCACGACCTTAAAATTTCCAGTTGGTCGGGACAAATTTCGATGAAGGAGAGCCCCATGCCCATGGGGGTCAGAGCGTAGGCGACGACGGCAAGAGTCTCCATTTTCTGCTTTTCATTTTCCAGGCACAGGCGGACCGTGGTGTCCTTCGGGAACGGGGATAGCGTATCAATATAGCAACCGCTGATGCTCAAATCCGAAGTTCGTCCGCGCAGTCGAGTCCCCGACCGTACGTCGAATACGTCCGCCGATGCGATTATGGGGAATCGAATTTCGGCCCGGCGCTCGACGCCAGTTTCCCCGGGTGCATTGGACGCAGGTCCCGGCAGGGTGATCAACGGTTTTTGGGAGCTCTCCGGCATCACGCTCATCAAGCGGCAGACAAAATCTCTGTCCACAATTCAATTGTTGGGAGATTTCGGGCGCGATTTCGCGCACGTAAATCGGAAGGGTGTATAAATCATGGCTCCAAACTGGAGCACTGCGCAAGTGGAAAGTTCGCCGGGGGTGTTCCGGAGGCAATCGAAAGGGTCAGCCGGGCCCTACGCGCGGGTCGGTTGAGTTCGCGGCGGCGCCTTGCTTATCGACGCCACGCAAGACCCCTGTGGAGTCCAGAAAGAATGAACGCCGCCCATTCTTTCCGTACTCGTCTGGCGTTGCGGCAAGGGCGAAGGTCTCCGCCTTGTCCGCCTCTTCATCGGGAAGATTGCCGCTGGCGGGAACAATGTTGTACCGGATCGTGTAACCATCTTTACTTCCAGCGGAGAGGTCGGCATTCACCAGGCCGGCCGCTTCGGGGGAAATCCCTGTGGCAGGCGCGGGGCCCAGCGACGAAAGCGTATCCGGCAATTTTCCGTAAGCGCGCCGGTAAGTTTCCAGTGCTGTCGCGAGTTCACGCAGGTCCGCGATCACCTTGTCTTCGGTCGCATCCTGGTCCGCCTGCTCCCACTGTTTTGCCATCGCGGGGATATCCAGAAGAATCAGCCCGACCGAGAGCAATTTCCAGTTTCCTTTTTCCCGAACCAGGCCAAACGTGATCGACCGCGGATCGTCGCCCGGAATGGGAATATCCATGGGGACGAAAGCGAGATTTTCTCGCACGCGCGTTTCTCCAAAGCGCATTTCTGTCGCGATTGCCGGGGTTTCGCAGCGCAGCACTCCGTGGCCCGTGGCGCCACTGGAACGCAGGGCCCGTCCGGGATCTTCCAGCAGCACGAAGCGCTTCATGATCGCCGTGCGCTGTGGGCCGGGAAGCGCTCGGTAGGCGGTGGCGTTGTCGGCCGTCAGAGAATTGGCAAATGTATCGGAATCCTGGCGGCATGCCGCGGAAAGCGCATCGGTGAGCGCCTCCTCCGGACTCGCTTGCACTTGTTGCGCGCGGGCGGGCGTCACTGAACCGGTCACGGAAAGCGCGAGCGACAGGATCAGGACATGGCCACACCATTTCAAATTGCTCACGATTTCGCTCCTCGTAAAATATCGGCAAGGTTTTGCGTGAACTTGGATCTCGGCATTACTTCCTGGCATCCCGCCGCGCGGGCACGATCCGCCAGATCCGTCTGCACATGAGATAGAAAGGCAATGACCCTCTGCGGGTTGCCCGAAGCGGGCGCGGCAAGTGTTTCAACGGCCTGCAGCGGCCCCTGCCGCGCGTTCAAGTCGACAATAATCAGCGCAGCCGGACTTACGGCCGCCGATTTGAGGAGTTGCTCGCCCGTCGTCACCGTTTCCAGCGTAACTCCTGTCAATTTCGCTGTCTCGTGCAGCTTCGCTTGAAAGAAAATGTCGTCAATCAGCACAATCACATCGGCCATGGGTCCGTGTCCTCACAATTCGCGTCCTTCTCCATGTACCACGTGGGCCGCTGCAACACAAGTTACATAGCGCTGGCAACCATCGGCAGCTTTGAAGTTTCTTCTCTGCGCCCTCCGAACTCCTCGGTGTCCCCTGTGTTTCGCTTTTCGGATATCACCACAGAGGCCACGGAGAACACAGAGCAACCCAAATCGCCCCCAACGTCGCTTTTGGAGCTTTTCTTGCGTCAAAGGCGGGATAAGCGTACGATGCGCGAGTCCGCGGCGGGAATCCCAAATTCCCGGCCATTGGACTATATGGACGTTACTTGAAAACGACGGGCCGGCAAAGGGCAACTCCTCGTCATGAACCAGAACAATATCGTGCTGGGAATTTCCATCGTCGTCCTGGCGGCGATCGTGGCGTTCTGGGTGCTTAAGCGCATGAAGTTGCGGCGTGCGCGCTCGTGGCCGAAGGAAACGGGAAAAGTGGATGCAACGACGCTAAAATTGGAATCGACTGGAAATAATCGGAGCGCGTGTGTTGCAGTCGTTCAATATTCCTACAGCGTTCAGGGAGCGGCATTCGCCGGCGCGCTGCGCCGCCAGTTTCTCCTGAAAGGCTCAGCAGAAAAATGGATCGGCAAATACACGACGGGTCTTCCCCTGACAGTCAGGAACGACGCCGCCAACGCCAAGGATTCTGTGCTCTTCGATGACGACCAATCCGGTCCCGGGGCTGCGTGAAGTAGGCGCGGATTCCAGTCATCCAAGAAATTGCGATAACCTGTCATCTTATGGATCCGCTCGAACAAAAAATTCTGGAAGCCTTCGACGGTCTCGGGGCGCGCACGTTGTCCCTCGCGGAATTGGGAGATCCCGCTGCCACGAGCGCCGCCGCTGAACGTCTGATCGAGCGAGGCTGGCTGCGCGTGGCGGGCGCGCCGGGCACGTATACCCGCACCGAGGACGGACGCCTCCAGCTCGCAGGCCCGCGCGACGTCACCATCTACTCCCGGCCGGGATGCCATCTTTGCAACGAAGCCAAGGTACAAATCGCGCCGCTGCTCGCGGAATTCAAAGCGCGCCTCACCGAGATCAATATTGATGAAGACGCGGATCTCCGTGCGCGGTACAACTACGACGTTCCAGTAATTTTTCTGGGAGCGGGAAAAGCAGCCAAGCACCGCGTGGACCTCACTCAATTTCGGCGGCAGTTGCGCGATACCTCTCGGTAGATTGTCTTGTGGGTTGCGGCTTCAGCCGCGACATAAAAAGACATTGTGAGTCGAGGCTTTAGCCACTGAGGCGTCGGACTATGAGTACCCATTCTCGCAAAGGCAATAATATACTTAACAAATCAAACCCTCGTCTTTTTCAAAGTCCTGATTTTTTAACATATCTCCTATGGAACAATCCCGTGTTTAGCCTCAAACTCTAAAACTATATCAAGCCAGCCTTGCATGTTTGACGCAGTATAAAATCCAAGAGTTAAGTCTTGGTTTTCCCTGAGAACTCGAAATCCTGGATGCACTTTCTCAAAATTGCTTTCGCCTTCGGGATAGATTTTGGGGATATAGGCGTTCATCTGCCAAGCAAGTACGTCAGCAGCCTGAAGAGGCTTGAATTGTTCTTTGTGTTGAAATGAAAACCCCCCAGCATCTAGGCCAAACATCGGCTTCAACTTCTCATGTATGGTGCTCATGAGCTTGGTGATCTCGGCGTGTTTTGGACTGCCGGGCTTTTCCCAATCAAAAATATATTGCATGGGCAGAGAATTAAAGCTTTTCTCGCGCCAGAGGTAAATTTGCAGCATGCACATTCTTACCGCGAACGTATAATGCTCGTTTCCATAATGGTCACGAATTCGTTGGGGAACCGTATCGTAGATTGACTTCGGAACAGCCGACCCAAACCCGGTTCTTTTGTTGTCATTTATAATTTTCGCAAGGCGATGGTACACGCGGTCTTTCTTGGAATTGTCCCAATCACACCACGGCCTGTGTCCTTGGTTCCTCGGAGCCACAAATTCTGCCATATGAAAGGCATCGAAACCTTCTTCAGTCCGAACAATATCCCACTCTTTTACGAATTTTCTCCATCCTGATTCTGTAGAGACATAGCAAGCCGCAATCGCAATTTCCGACTGCGCATTTGTACCGCTATCGTCTATGTAGGTCTCGTACATAGAAACCAGCCAATCGATATCCGTCCTCGCCAGCATCGCTGCATATTGAGAATAGGCGCAATAATCTTTTCCATCTTCATTGGGGTCATATACTACGCCCGCTAGGGCCACCATGGGCCACTTGCCTTTTGGTTCGGCAAGTATATTATTGCCCTCGCAAGGTCAGGGGCTAAAGCCCCCTAACGCGAGCTTCTCAATGTCGCGGCTGAAGCCGCGACCCACAAAGATTCAAGATAAGAAAATCCCTAATGACCTGTGACGGGTTTCACTCCGACGGTTTTGTCGGGCACATCGCCCGTACGTCCTTTGACGCGGTCATACACGGAGACGAGTGAAGTCGAGCCGAGTGCCTCGTTGTAATATGTGGGCACGCCGAGGGCGGTTCGCAGTTCCTCGTTGAAGCGGCGCATGCGGAGAAGCATGTCGGCGTTTGCGGGAAACTTCCGGCCGTCATCGGTGAGCAGGAATTTCTGGTAGCCCGCGTCCCACAGGCGCGTGAACTGTCCGTTCAGCAGAATCGTGGGGAGGATCGTCATGAGGTAGTGATCGTCGGAAGTGCGGCGAAGCTCGGCGCCGCAGCCGTACTTTTCGACGCGCGTCACTCCGCCCGTGCTGCTGACAATGAACCCGGCGGCTGGCAGGGCTTCCAGTAACGCGGCGGGAAATCGTTCGGTAACATTCCACATAGGAATTTAGAATACGGAGCGCACGGAGTCGTGTAAAGACAAAGTTATGCTAAATTATCCGAAGACATTTGAGCTTGTCCGGCATCCAGGGGGCTAAAGAGTCTGTGTGAGAGCTCGGATTTCAGACGAATCTGTAGCGCCCGCTTTCAGGCGGGCAATCTAGAAACAAGCACATGCCCGCCTGAAGGCGGGCGCTACATAAGTCAAAACCGGCTAACCGGGGTCGCGACCCACAAAGCGTCCGTTAAGACGGTTCGCGGCCTGTCAAATAACGCTTCAGGCTACTGTTCAGAAAAGGGCATGGAATAGCGCGACACATGCATACAGCGAAGAATCCTCCTCCGCTTACAGACTCAGCGAGCCGGGGAGCCACGGGTCAAAGCCTGCTCGATTGCATCGGGAACACGCCCCTGCTGCGCCTCGAGCGTATCGGCCCAAATTATTCAAATATCGAATTTTGCGGCAAGGCGGAGTGGTTCAATCCGGGCGGGTCGGTGAAGGATCGGCCGGCGCTGGAGATGATCCGGGAAGCGGAGCGCACAGGGAAACTCAAGCCCGGCCAGACGATCCTCGATGCGACCAGCGGAAACACGGGCATAGCCTACGCCATGATTGCCGCTGCGCTGGGTTATCGCGTGAAGCTCTGCCTTCCGGCCAGCGCGAGCCATGAACGCAAGAAAATCCTGGCAGCTTACGGCGCGGAACTCGTCATCACGCCGGGGGATGAGGGCTCCGATGGTGCGATTCTTCGCGCGCGTGAGCTGATCGCCGCCGAGCCCGGCAAATATTTTTATATGGATCAGTACGGCAACGCTTCCAACTGGCGCGCGCACTACAAAACGACGGCGAACGAAATCTGGGAGCAGACCGGTGGCCGACTGACGCACTTCGTCGCGGGACTCGGCACCAGTGGAACGTTTGTGGGCACCACGCGGCGCCTGAAGGAATTAAATCCTGCGATTCGTTGCATCAGTTTGCAACCCGATGCCTCGTTTCATGGGCTTGAAGGCTGGAAGCATATGGCCACGGCCATCGTACCGGGAATTTACGACGCAACACTTGCCGACGCAAACCTCACGGTCAGTACCGAGGAAGCCTACCGTCTGGTGAAACGAGCCGCACGGGAGGAAGGATTGCTGCTGAGTCCGAGCGCCGCTGCCGCCTTGGATGGCTGCTTCCAGGTTGCTGCATCGCTCCAGCCGGAGGAACGTGCCGTGATTGTTACCGTTTTTCCGGATTCTGGAACGAAATATCTGAGCGAGCGTTTCTGGGACGAAGTTTAACGGGCGTGGGCTGCCCGCCTGCCGGCAGGTACTTGCAGTCCACCAGAATTTTGACTCCTCCAAGAGAGAATCTCGACATGCTATTCCTGCCGTCAAATCTCGAAATGGAAATCCGCGATCATGGCGCGAGGGACTATCCTCATGAATGTTGCGGCGCGATGCTGGGAACCGACGGCGAAGCCGGGCGCGAAGTAACGTCCTTATTTCCGCTGATCAATCGCCGCGACGATTCCCCGCGCAACCGCTTTTCGATCACGCCGGAGGATTTTCGCGCGGCCGAACGCGCCGCTGCCGAGCGTGGACTTGACGTGCTGGGGTGGTATCATTCTCATCCGGATCATCCTGCACGGCCCAGCGAATTTGACCGGGAGTATGCCTGGCCGTGGTACAGCTACGTGATCGTCAGTGTCGAGGCCCGAACTCCCAAGGATTTGACGTCCTGGCGCCTCGAGGATGACCGCTCGAAATTTCAGCCTGAGGGGATTACCGCCTCGCGACCAGCCAGCCAGGGGGCGTAAGGTCCAGCTAAGTCCTTTATATAGTGCCAGGCCTGAAACTTTGGCTATAGCTCGCGCATCTGATTTGTTCACTGAGGGAGAAAGTCACAATATGGCAGTAAAGGTCCTGATTCCGACGCCGCTCCGCCAATTCACGGGGAAACAGCCCAGCATTGAATGTAGCGCCACCACGGTAGGCGAAGCGCTCGGCAGCCTGACTTCGACCTTCTCAGAACTGCGCAAGCATCTGTACACGGAAGAAGGAAAAATTCGCAGCTTCGTCAACGTCTATCTGAACGACGAAGACATCCGCTTCCTCGATAAGGAAAATACGCGAACCAAGGATGGAGACACCATCAGCATTGTGCCCTCGATCGCCGGGGGATCCCCAAGCCGGGGAATAATCAGAGGAGAACGTACGTGGCAATTTCAACGGATTCGATGACTCAACAGGAAGCGAAGCTTTCCAGGGAAGAGATCTTACGCTACAGCCGTCACCTCATCATGCCCGAAGTCGGGATGGAGGGACAGCTCAAGCTCAAGCGCGCTCGCGTGCTCATGATTGGCACGGGAGGACTGGGCGCTCCGCTTGGTTTGTATCTGGCCGCCGCAGGAGTAGGGCATCTGGGACTGGTGGATTTCGATGTGGTTGATTCCTCAAACCTCCAGCGCCAGGTGACATTTACTACTGCGGACGTGGGCAAGCCCAAGTCGGAAGCTGCCAAGGCCCGCCTTTCGGGGCTGAACCCCATGATTGAGATCCAGTCGTTCGATACACGCCTGACCAGCGAGAACGCGCTCGACCTGTTCAAGGATTTCGACATCATCGTGGACGGCACGGACAATTTCCCGACGCGTTTTCTGGTGAACGACGCCTGCCTGCTGCTGGGCAAGCCGAATGTCTACGGATCGATTTTCCGGTTTGAAGGACAGGCGACCGTGTTCGGATATCCCGGTGGCCCCTGCTATCGCTGCTTGTATCCCGAGCCGCCTCCGCCGGGCCTGGTGCCTTCATGCGCCGAAGGCGGCGTCCTGGGCGTGCTGCCGGGAATCGTGGGCTCTATTCAAGCCATGGAAACCATCAAGCTGATTCTCGGCACCGGGGAGCCGCTAGTTGGAAGGCTGCTCCTTTTTGACGCGCTCGCTATGCGCTTCCGCGAACTGAAGCTGCGGAAGAATCCGGAATGCCCGATGTGCGGCGAGAATCGCACGATTACAAAGCTGATTGATTATGAGGAATTTTGCGGAATTCGTGGCGAGGAGGCCCCAGCAATGACAGATGGAATTCCAGAAATTACGCCCAGGGAATTGAAGGCGCGGCAGGACCGCGGCGATGATTTGTTCATCCTGGACGTGCGTGAGCCGCATGAATATCAGATCTGCAATCTGAAAGGGAAACTGATCCCGCTCGGAGAACTCACGCGCCGGGTAAGCGAACTTGACAGCTCGCGCGAAATGGTGGTCCACTGCCGCAGCGGAAAGCGCTCGGCCGATGCAATTCATTTTCTGCAAACGGCTGGATTCAAAAAGCTCTGGAACCTGAAGGGCGGCGTGCTCGCGTGGTCGGATGAAGTTGATCCCACGATGCCGAAATACTAAGAAATATTTCCGTGTGCGGGCGGCAGTTGCCGTCCGCCAGAAAAACGAGGCTCAATTGAAGATTATTGTCCGAAGTGACGGACCGTTGCGCATCGAAGGGGAATGCGAGCTAGTGGATGTGGAGGGCCGGCCCTACGGTCTGGCCGGACGCACCGCATTTGCTCTCTGCCGCTGCGGCCATTCCGCGAATAAGCCCTTTTGCGATGGCGCGCACAAGGCCGCAGGTTTTCAAGACAAGCAGGAAGCGCGCGATCTTCCTCCTCCCGCGCCGCCGAAGTAGAGAAGCTGAAAATTCTCGGCCTTCCAGAAATACACCCTTCACTGTTTGCTGAGAAAGCACCTTTGGCCACCATTTCTCTCCCGCTTGGGGGAGAAGAATCAGTCATTGTTAGTGTCAAATAAGAGAGAAATTCTTCGTGCTTCTCCTGCCTGCCCGCCGCGGCGTGCCCCTCCGAATGACAAAATTTGGGAACATCTGCCTACCCTGAGTTAGCGAATCAAAGAATTTTCGAAGGCGAAGTTCCATTCAGGCACAAATTAGTGTCAAGTTTATAACCCCCCTGTGCCGAATTGGGAAGACTGTGACAGTTCTTGTTACCTTCCTACACATTTCCATGGATTGAAATGGCTAACTTTGTTCTTCTTTCTTAGGAGCCTCTAAATATCCAGCTATTTATCAGCAACTTACAAAAGGCAACTTCCCCAATTCCGAAAGGCTGCGAACTTGCACTCTCTAGCAGAGTTACAAGACTGAAGGAACTGCTCAACTGGGGGAGCGGTGCAAGTGCTAAGTCAGATCCGAGTGTGGTGCTGGCGTCTCCGATGGGCTATCGGAATAGCTGGTGGAGTCGCGCTCCTCGCAGTCTCGGCCTGGTTGCGCCAGCTTCCGTTCTCCTCTGAACCCATCCTGTATTCCTACCTGCAGATTGTTGGAAGCTTGTTGTGCTTCACCTACGCGGCCAATGCGATGGTGCGATTCCGCGGCACGCATGACCGGCGGACTCTGATTCTTGCGTTTGGATTTGTGCTTTCCGGCCTGATTGAAACCGCAGCGACTTTTAATTTTTACAACATTTTGAACTCCGGCGCCGACGTGCAGGCTCGTGTGCCGCTGGCCTGGATGGTCAGCCGGACATTGCTCGCTCTGGTCCTGATCGCGGCGCTCGTCGTGGAGCGCAAAATTCCAAATTCGCGCGAGCCAGGACGCGAAATCGCCATCGCGTTCGTCGTGGTGGTTGTTGTGGCGTATCTCACCAGCGCGGCGTACCTCGGATCCACGTGGACCCCCGGCATGCATCCCAAGGCGTTCATTTCCAGGCCAGGAGACCTCCTGCCCGCATCTTTGTTTGCCGTGGCGGCAATTGCGTTTGGACAGAAGCGGCGCCGCAGCATTTCACCTGTTGACCGCGTATTTTGCGCAGCGCTGTGGATGAACGTGGCCTGCCATCTGGTGGCAACGCAATCCGAGCGGTTGCTGGACGCGCCGTTCACGGCAGCCCAGGTCCTGAAAGTTACGAGCTATGCGCTCGTTCTGGGCGGAGCTTTGCTCGACAACGCCAGGCTGTTTGACCAGGTTCGCCAGCTTGCCGTCACCGATCCGCTGACCGGGTTGTCGAACTACCGCACGCTGATCAATGAGATGGAAACGGAAATTCAGCGCTCGCGCCGGACCGGCCGGCGGTTCTCCATCCTATTGCTGGACCTCGATGGTTTGAAGGCGATCAACGACCAATACGGGCATCTGGTTGGCAGCCGGGCAATTTGCCGGCTGGCAAATGTTTTGCGCGTTCACTCGCGAGCGATGGATACCGCCGCGCGCTACGGCGGAGACGAATTTGCAGTCGTGCTGACGGAGGCGGGCGAGGACGCGGCTACTTCGGTGGGCCGGCGCATTTGCGAGCGCCTCGCAACGGACGGAGAAGCCCCGCATGTGACGGTCAGCGTTGGCGCAGCCGTGTTTCCGCAGGACGGAGAAACTATCGACGCGCTATTCAACGCTGCCGACCGGGCTCTCTATGGAATGAAAGGCCATTCGGACGGGATACACACACTGGCGCGCGTCGCGGCTTGTCTTTGACGGGTGTGGGCTCCCCGCCTGCCGGCAGGCAGGTACTTTGAGCCCACCTGATAAATGACTGCCGCACTGGGGAATTTATGCCGAACACTTTTGATGTCGAACGTCTTGAAAAAAGAATTCCGATGGCGGTGGCAGTTCACATTTCCGGGCTTGGCCAAGCGGCGGGCGTGGAGACGACGTTCACCGAGAACGTCAGCTCCCGCGGAGCGCGCGTCAGCAGCATTCGCCGCTGGCGGGCCAATGAAACGCTCGAAATCGAATCGCTGCCCGGCAACTTCCGCGCCCGTGCGCGCGTGACGTACTGCCAGCCACAAAGCGAAGGCTTTGTCATCGGGCTTGAGTTCCTAGAGCCGTCCGGCCGGTGGGTGATTAACGCCCCGGTCATCTCAGGGAAACCGCTGCAAGGATAGGAGGAACACGCGAAGGCAAAAAAACTGGCGTATTACATCTTTACCCAAAAGCGCTTGCCACTCCGCGGGAACGGGGTGTCCGGCGCTTTTGGCGTTTGGGGGGGAATGCGAACACGATCGACTCCATCTGTGATGTGAGGCGAACAAGTAGCGACAAGAGATGACCCCGTAAGCCTATGTTTTTGCCCTCCTGGGACGATTCAGTTGGACAACACTTCGTAGGAAATTCTCTCCTCGTAATTTCACTGTTTTAGTCATGGCAAAACCGGCCTTCTGGAATGCACGCAACGATCTAAAATTGGTCGCCTCGGGATCGGTAATCACTGCGGCGATGCCTGGGTCGGCGAATACGACTTGGTCGAGAAACGCGCGAATCGCTGTCGGTCCAAGCCCAATTCCTATGCATTCTAGTTCGCCAATCGCCAAGTCAATTCCAGCCGATTCGAATCCCGCTTCCAGTTGAAGTGCGTGTTCTGGATAGTCGGACCATCGGTACCACTGAATCCATCCAACCGCGCGATTAAGATATTCGATCACGAAAACGTGAGTGGGATCAGTCCCAACGATTCGTGGACCATACTTTGCGTGAATGCCGGGGAGGTCGAGCGATTCGTGCCACCAAGCAATCACGTGAGGCTTCAGGAGCCATGCCGCGAGCAGATGGAAGTCAGCTCGTTCCAATGGCCGAAAGGAGGGTGAGGTGGACGTTGCGTCGTTCCGATTAGCATCTGGCACAGGTTGCTACCCACCAGTCGTTTTCTCGTAGAGCCGAAGCGTCGCCTCTACCATGTGATTCGCGGAAAAGCGCGCCGAGATCGTTTCACGTGCTGCCTTTCCAAGCAGGCGTGCCGCTTCGGGATTTGCGAGAAGCACTTCGATTGCGGCTGCCATTAGCAGAGGATCAAGGTCATTCGCGAGCAGGCAGTTTTTTCCGTCTTCGACGACTTCGGGAACTCCGCCGCGTCCGATCGCCACGACCGGAAGCCCGTGCGCCATGGCCGCCAGGAGCGCGCTGCCCAAAGGCTCTTCATGGGATGGGAAGGCGAAGACATCCATCGCTGCGAAAACGTCCGTGAGGTTGGACATGGAGCCCAAAAATCTCACCGCATCGAAGACTTGAAGTTCCCGGGCCAATTTCTGCAAATTCGCTCGCTCTCGGCCTTCACCGCAGAGGAGCAAAACGCATCCGGGAAACGTTTCGCGTAATTTCGCAAACGCGCGCAGCAGGATCGCATGACCTTTTTCGGGCACAAATGCGGCGACGTTGCCGATACAAAGACTTCCTTGCGGGATTGCGAGTTGGCTACGGAAGCGGTCACGGTCCGCGCGGGAAAGTTCGGGCGGAATTTCCACGCCGTCGTAAATCACTTCCACGCGGTCGGCGGGGATGCCGCTTTTGACGACGGATTTTTCGACGAATTGCGATACGGCTACGATTCGCTTGACCGCGCGGTATCGCGCAAGAGAAAACGCGCTGGGCGAAAGGGGCAGGGAAATGCGCCGCGCGGCAATCATGGGCACGGAGCGGTGGGCTCGCGCGAGCCACGCCGCGCTCAGCGCGTGAGGCTCGTTCGCATGCACGACGTCCACATGCTGCTCGCCAACGCACCGGCGAATTTGTAGGGTCGCGTCAAGGCGTCTGCGCTTTGCCTGAACGCCGTGAACGGAAATGCCCGCATCTCTGGCTCGTTGCGCCAGCATGGAATCCGCAATGGCGACGAGTTCGGGAGCGTGCCCGCGCGTGAGCAGCCCCTGCAGGAGCAGCAGCGCCTGGTGCTGCCCTCCGCGATAGTCCCGGCCGAGATCTACGACCAGTGGGCGCACGCTCAAGCCTCGCCGGGGTTTGGCCACGAACGGTGCGTGAGTTTTTCGCCCGCGAGCAGCCTCCCCAGCTTTCGGTACTTGATGTAAATGTAGTTCGCGGAAAGCCAAGCGATCAGCCAGCCGCGCCGCCCGTCCAGCACGCCCAGTTGGAACACGAGCCTCTGCACGAATGTCCACGGGGGAGCAAAAATCATCGCGGCGCGCCAGCTTCTTCGTCCGTGGGCAATCATATCTTCTGCCGCCATGGTGGAGAGAAAATCGAGCTTGGCCTTGTGCTCCGCATAGGATCGCACCGTATAGTGGAGTAAATGGCCGTCTAGGCGGCCCACGGGACCATCTACTTTCACGCCCTCGTGCAACACGCTCACGAATTTCCCACGGGTCCGATCGTACAGCCGCAATTTGTAATCCGGATACCATCCCGAGTGCCGGATCCAGTCGCCCAGGTAATTCGTCATCAATGGGAAATCATACCCGGCCTTGTCGGGAGCGGTTTGTTTCCACGCGAGGAATGAAGAGCGCAGCTCGCCGCTTAATTCCTCATCGCAATCAATCGAAAGCACCCAATCGTTCGAGGCGAAGGAGGCCGCGTAATTTTTCTGTTCGGCCAGACTGTCCAGTTTCCGCGTGTAGACACGGGCGCCCGCTGCGCGCGCAATGCCGCACGTGCGATCGGTCGAGCCGGAGTCCACGAGGATAATTTCATCGGCGACCCCCGCGAGCGAGGCGAGCGTGCGGGGCAAATCAAGTTCCTCGTTGTAGGCGATCAGGATTGCAGTCAGCGCTGGCATTGGAAATCCAGCTAGGTACGGTAACACGAAACATGGCGGGTTGTGGGCCAGTGGTATCGGCTGTGAACTAGATTCTGTTAGCAGGCGTGGGCTCCACAGGATGTTTTCGGTGAGTGGCTCCCGCATTCTCAGAGCAGCACAGATCAGGAGCAATCAACGCGCAAGGCTGACGGCGAGTTCTTTCCGAACGATGGGCGCGACGCGCGTACCTAAAATCTCGATGGCTCGCAACATCTTCGGATGCGGGAGCGTCGAGACGCCCATCTGGAACGTGAGCCGCGATATGCCGCCAAGGACTTCATTCACATACAGAATTTTTTTCGCGACGGTCTCTGCATCGCCGATGAGCAGCGCGCCGGTAGGCCCGCGCACGGCATCAAATTGCGCGCGGGTGGTCGGCGGCCAGCCGCGTTCTTTGCCGATTTCGGTGAACGTGTGCGCATATCCTGGATAGAAATCGTCGGCAGCCTGCTTGGTGGTGTCTCCCAGAAAGCCGATGGAATGAAGGCCTACGGTGAGTTTCTCGGCGGGGTGCCCGGCGCGGCGGCCTGCCTCGCGGTAGAGGTCGATCAGAGGGCGGAATCGCCGCGGTTCGCCCCCGATGATCGCGACCATGAGTGGAAGTCCGAGCATGCCCGCGCGGGCGAAGGACGCGGGGGTGCCTCCAACGCCGACCCAAATGGGCAGCGGATTTTGCAGCGGACGAGGGTAAATCGCCTGGCCGGTGAGCGGCGCGCGGTGCTTGCCGGACCAGTGGACGTGCGTGTTTTCCCGGATGGCCAGGAGAAGATCGAGTTTTTCCGCGAAGAGCGAATCGTAATCTTCTAGATTCAACCCGAACAGGGGATAAGCTTCAACGAACGAGCCGCGGCCGGCGACGATTTCGGCGCGGCCATGCGAGATCAGGTCCAGAGTGGCAAATTCCTGGAAGACGCGCACGGGGTCGGCGGCGCTTAGAACGGTCACCGCGCTGGTGAGCCGGATATTTTTTGTCTGCGCGGCGGCGGCGGACAGGATCACGACAGGGGCGGAGTCAAGAAACTCGGCGCGGTGATGTTCGCCGATCCCGAAAACGTCGAGGCCAACCTGGTCGGCGAGTTTGATCTCCTCGAGCAGGTGCTGCACGCGATCCAGGGGGCTGATCGTGAGGCCCGTTGCCGGGTCAGAGATGGCCGCTGCGAAACTATCTACGCCAATCTGCATTTTCGGGGCTCCTGGTATGTCATCAACAATTGGATGACCTGCGAGCCTTTTGGTCGCAGGTCCATTGAGCGGCCTAACTGTTGCGGGTTTTCGATATTAAAGGCTTTTGATTTATGGAAATATGTCTACACCTTCATTCCTTATGAATCTACAGCATTTAATGTATGGAGCCGATTCTCGATGAATTGTAATCTTTTGCTCCTCCGACATTAACCCAACTGCTGCGGAGGGCTCGGGCGTACGCCACAGACCCGGGCTCTCCGCAGCTGGCAAAAGTGCTTCAAAAAAGCTCAAACACAACAGATAGCGTGCTTCACCTTGGCCCGTCCGCGCGATTATTTCTTCATCGCTTGACCGGAACTAATTTACGGAGGTATAGGGCTCTGTCAGCGTGAAGGGCGCGATTTCGATATCAAACTGCTCTTTACCTTGGTTGATCATCTGGTAGGTGCCGTGCATTGAGCCGAAAGGAGTGGTCAGCGGACATCCTGAGGTGTACTCGAAACTCTGGCCCGGCGCCAAAACCGGTTGATTGCCAACGACGCCGGGACCCTGAACCTCTTCTACCTTTCCGATTCCGTCGGTGATTACCCAATGGCGGCTGATGAGCTGCACCGAGTCATGGCCTTCGTTTGAAATGCTGACGGTGTAAAGAAAAAACCACTGACTCTGGTTCGGGCGCGAGCGGCTCGGATCATATTGCGACCGGACGGTTACGCGAATATTTCGTGTGATGGCTTCGGAGGAGGACATTTGTTTGGCCTTCTTATGATAGCGCACGTTGCGGCATCCGCGCGCTCCTGGGTGTCCATTCAAATCAGTGAATTGTGGAAAGCAGACGACTTTCCAGCCGCTTACGGCTCTAGCGGGGCGAAGCAAGCTTCGGGGTAACGCTGACCATCAGAATCGAAGTGCCAATGCGAAATTCCGAGAGGTGTTTCAGTTCCGCAACGCGCACGCGTTCATCGCCGAGAAAGGTCCCGTTCGTGGATTCGAGATCACGCAGGCGGATAACGTCGTCCTTGATCTCCATCGCGCAATGCCAGCGTGAGATCTCCTTATCGTTGATGACGATGTCCGCGTCCGCGCGGCCCATCACGACGCGCGGCTTTAGCACCTGGTAAACCGTGCCGCGGGCGGGGCCAGCGATCACCGAAAGCGCGATCGATTTTCCTGCAGGAAGCCGCAGGTCGAGGTTTTCTTCAACCCCGCCGCGGGCAAGCCTGGGCGCGCCCGCGCTCCGGGCAAATCCCGGGACCGGCGACAACACCTGCGTTGTTTCAGGATTTTGCGAGAGGTCTACAATCGTATTTGTTCCGCACTTCCCGCAGCGAAACTGCACGCGGGAACGCCCCGCGAGTTGCGCGGCTGGAAGATTGTGCTGGGCACCACAATGCGAACATGCTGCTTTCATCGGACCTGCTATTCCTCATTCAATCTAACACGCCAGCCCCACACGGGTTGTGGAACGCCTCCGGAGGTGTTGCGATTAGGGAACTGTACTACTGTACAGGCGTGGAAGGCGGCGGCACGCGCTTCTTGGTTGCGTGTTCAAAGGCGAAGGCGAGTTCTATGAGACGCGGTTCGCTGCAGGCTGTGCCGGTAAAGCTGACGCCGAACGGCGCGGGCTTGGCGTCAAATCCCTCCGGAAACGGCACTTCCGGAGCGTTGGGGACCATCCCGAAGGGGACGATCACGGTTGGGTACCCCAGCTTTGCCGCGATCGAGGCGCCGGAGCTGCCGGGAAAAAGTAATGCGTCCAGATTGTGTTCCTTTAGCGCGGCATCAATTCCATTCGTGCCGGCGAGCTCAAGGTCCTTTGCGCGGTCTGCTTCGTAGCGCGCGCGATCCGCCTCCACGTCCATTTCGTCGGAGATATCCAGCAGTGATTGGCCGAACTTGATGGCGCCCGCCGCGGTATGGGCAAGATTGAATTCTCGAAGCTGGGTGAGGGACTTCACGGGCGCGGCGGGCCCCAGCGTGGCCAGCCAATTGTTGAAATCACGTTTCATGCCGTACTTCAGGACCACAGAACAATTTGCATCCTTGCCCTTCGCCTCATCAAGGCCCGAGCAGATGTCCCAGTTCAATAAATTTTTGTGAGGGTCCTGGGTAATCACACTTGGGATATCGGCGGGATCCACGATCACGGCGCCTTGCCGTTTGAGGACTTCGATCGCATCGGCCATCACTTTTTTCTTTGCGGGATTGAGGCCACCTCGGGGCTTGACATCGCCCGAAGGAGTGAATGCGTCGTAATAAAACGCGCGAGGGATGCCGATGCGCGCGCCTTTCAGGCCGCCCGTTTTCAGAAAACGCGTGTAATCGCGGCCTGGAGGAGGCGTACACTTCCGCGTGGCCGGATCATTGGGGTCGGGCTCCGGGCTCTCCAGCGTTCCCAGTAATATGGCCGCGTCCGTAACGGTTCTTGCCATCGGCCCCGCTGTGTCCTGATCGGCAGTAATCGGAATAATGCCGTAGCGGCTGATGCGGCCGACAGTCGGCTTGATTCCCGCGAGCATATTCTGATTGGCGGGACTCAGGATCGAGCCGGAAGTTTCCGATCCCACGTTCGCAGCCCAAAAATTCGCAGACGTGCCCACTCCCGAGCTGGATCCCCCGACGCCTATGGCGGGCCGGCCATCAAAAGTTGCGTCGCGCGGGTCGCGGCGAGGATCGTAAGGGTTCATGCTGAATCGAACCACGGCGTTGTAGCCGCTGACCATCGGAGTCGGTCCGCCGGCAACCCAGTTAGCGAGCTCCGTCATGGTGGTCTTGGCGATGATCACCGCACCCGCGTCGCGCAAATTCTTGACCAGAGTGGCCTCGTACGGCGGTACAAATCCGTCAAAGGCCAGCGCGCCGCCGGTCGTCTGCATGTCCGTCGTCTGCATGTTATCTTTCACGGCGATGGGAATGCCGTGGAGCGGGCCGCGGACTTTTCCCCGAGCGCGTTCGCGGTCGAGAGCCTCAGCGTCCTGCAGGGCGTGCGGATTCACGGTGATGATTGCGTTGAGTTTGGTATTGTAGAGGCCGATCCGGATCGAGTATTGCGATACCAGATCGCGCGAAGTCACGCGGCCTTCCTTCATGGCCTGCTGCATTTCGGGAATTGTCGCCTCCACGACGCTGTACGGGCGCGGGGCTTTGCCGGGTCTGGGGGACTTCGGCCGATCCTGCGCGCAGAGATTGACGCTGGCACAAAAGAGACTGAGCAGGAGAATGGCGATTCTCATGGCGTGTCCGATTCTACAACATTCCCGCCGATTGAATAATGCGGCTTCCGCGTTCATCATACGTGGCTTGACGGCCGGGAGGAATACGAATTGAAGCTCAAGGAATTGCCGTATTTTCTGGGTCTGCAGCCGGGACCGAAGACCTATGGCTTCAAACTGAAGAGTTTTGACCTCCCGAGCGACGGAACCGTCGAATACGCGCAATGGCTGCATCCAAGCGAAACCCCAAAAGAAATTTCCCAGTCGTCCGTCGATGCGCTGCGGAAATTTCTGTCGCCAGGAGACGTCGCGATTGATATCGGCGCGCACACAGGAGACTCGACGATTCCCATCGCGCTGGCCGTCGGCAAGCAGGGATGCGTTCTGGCGCTTGAACCCAATCGCTACGTTTTCCCGGTGCTGCAGAAGAATGCGGAGCTCAATCCCGGCAAGACCACGATCCTGCCGTTGATGTTTGCAGCGACTCCCGAGGACGCGGAAATGGAATTCCAATATTCCGATTCCGGATTCTGCAACGGCGGCCGCTTCGAGGGAATGAGCAAATGGATTCATGGGCATGCCTTCCGGCTAAACGTGCAGGGGAGAAACCTGCAATCCTTCGTGCGAAGCGAATACCCGGAACTTCTTCCGCGGATTCGGTATATCAAAATAGATACAGAAGGCTATGAAGCCACTGTTCTCGCGTCGCTTTCCGAATTGATCGCGCGAAACAAGCCGTTTCTGAAACTTGAGGTTTACCGGAAATTAGATGAGGCGCAGCGCCAGTCTCTGTTTCGTTCCATCATCGCGTTCGGCTATGTGGTCCGCAAGATCGCGGATGACGGGAATTATTTTGGCGAGATTCTTACCGAGCAGGACATAAACAAATGGCGGCACTTCGACGTCTTCTGCGCGCCCTCAGTTTGAACGGCCTATTCGCATTTCACGACATTTCTGCGGTCGAGAACTTTTCTGGAGGGTTGAAAACCGAAGCAGTCAGATATAAATTATCGGTCGTCCGCGAGTTCAAAATGGAAATTCCGGCTAGGAGTCTGTCCGAGTATTCCTCTCCGTCCTGCTGATTGTGCTTGAAAAAGAACCGCAAGGTGTGCGAGTTTTTCGAATCATGGCAAAGACATTTCGATCCTATCTTCCTGAACAGAA